>WNFD01023770.1_pt1 | contig 13126 bp, 15 predicted proteins | sample 5400491 | NCBI WGS metagenome assembly WNFD01 (sample SAMN13153343, study PRJNA577476) | soil metagenome | isolation source: 120 cm saprolite under Douglas fir tree site 2 hole 2 replicate 2 | place: USA:California | collected 2015-04-18 | reverse complement strand
GCGCTCGCAGCGCATGAGCCGTGGTGGGAGCCCGGCACCAGGCACGGCTACCATGCGATCACTTTCGGAAATTTGATCGGCGAGGTTATTCGGCGTATCACCGGCAAGACTCCGGGCACCTATCTGCGCGACGAAATCGCGCGGCCGCTCAATCTCGACATGCATATCGGAGTGGACGCGAGTTTTGATGCGCGAATCGCCGAACTTATCGGCGCGCCGCCACCGCCGCCCGACAAGCAGGATCCACTCATGGAGATGGCGCGCGATCCCGAGTCGGTCACGTTCAAGGCGATTGCGAATCCGCGTCCGGTTATCGATCCCGAGCTGGTCAACAGCCGCGAGTGGCGCGGCGCGGAAGTTCCCGCGGCCAACGGTCATGCGACGGCCCGATCGTTGGCGGCGCTATATGGTGCACTAGCAACAGGTGGCAAGTTGAATGGGTACCAGGTGCTGACGCCGGAGAGCATCAAGCGCGCGCATACCGAGCAAGCCAACGGACCGGACGTGGTTCTGGGCCTGGTCTCGCGCTGGGGTCTCGGCTTTGCGCTGAATCAACCGGGCGCGCCGATTGGACCCAATCCGCGCACCTTTGGGCATCCGGGGGCAGGCGGCTCGCTTGGATTTGCCGATCCCGATGCGGGGCTGGGCTTCGGTTACGTGATGAATCAAATGGGATCGGACGCGCTGATCGATGGACGCGCGGCGACTCTGTTCAACACGATCTTCGCCGCGCTTTGAGTTTCGACATTAAACGATCCGCCGACTATTCGCTCGGGTCGTTTGTCCCCCTTTTCCGCGGAACTCAGATGCCGGCTGACTTATACAGCGCGCAGCGCAGTTTCAGGAAGTGCGCCATCGAGGTCAAGTATCGCACCCGCCATGCCGCTGCCATCTTGCCCTTGCTTAGATCGAGATTGTAGCGTGGGCCGAGCATCTTGTAAGCGGATTTTATTCGGTTGAAGAGATCGTCCGACGAACCCGGCTTCAACTGCGCGATGCCGTCGATGCTGTCGAGTGAGTCGGTGCCATAGGCCGCGAGCGCGACCAGGCTGTCGGCGAACAACTCGTCCTCTTCGGTCAAATGGTTCGCGAACGCGCCTTCCATGAACGCCGTGTGCTGAGCCTTTTCTCCGACCAGGGAGCCGTAGATGTAGTGGCCGAGTTCATGGCCGAGGGTCGCGGCGACTGCGCCGGGATGATGCGCGGTGTTTACAAAAATTACGAACTTGCTCTTTGCGCCGACCTCCGCGCGACAGTAAAAGCCGCGCAGCGAAAGTCCGGCTCCGGTCTTGTAGGGCTCGGCGCGAAGCTCGAGCTGGCGCGGGCCGAAAAGATTTTCCAGATGCGCAATCAGCTGCGGACTCGCGAGATCGGCGAGCCCTTCGTAGGTTGGAGTATGCTGCTTGATGTCGTTTTCGACGACGCGCGAGAGTTCCTTGAGCAACGGCTTTCCGGGAAGCGCCGGAACTTCCATGTAGTCGGTGGAAAGGATCTTCTTCAGATCGCTTAGCTGAGTGAGGACGCGGGTTCCGAGCGAGCCGAACGGAACATTGATCTCGCTGAGCAGTTTGGAGACCAGCAGGTCGACTTCACGGCTTACCAGTGCGTCGGGACCGCGAGAAGACATCGATCTAGCGACCGTATGCGATGAGGTAAGCGCTGCACTCATAAAGTACTCATAGAGTCCACCACTGCCGAACTGACTGGCACAATCGACGACCTATATTAAGCGAGTCAGAATTGGGTTTCAAAACACATTGTACGTTTAGCTATTCCAGCAAATCGTATGCCACACCACCTGTTGTTAGCACGGCGCACCCTCATACCAGCGATTGGATGCAGAATTTCACCATGCTGCGATTCTGCAACCCAATGTGCGCATTTTCCTGTGCCGTAATGAATAGACGGTGAACCAGCCGGAGGTGTCCGAATGCCCCGGCTGGCCCCGCCATCGTCTCGCGTCCCGTCCGATGCAGAGTCGCGACTTCGCCCGCGTCGGGGTCCATTCCGACGCTGAGAAAATCTCGCTGGAAATCAGCCGATTTCTCTGCATCATGGTGAAATCCATATATCGCGCTCAGGAAATCAAAGCCTGGCGCACGGTATTAAGAACATAGATAAAGTCGCGCGAGCTTCTGACCTGACCCATCAGCGCAACCTGGGAGAGCATGTTCATCTCCTTGGCGTTGATGTTGTGAATTCGCCGGAGCTTCTCGTCGCGGCGGAATTCTTCCCACGCGGAGTTCGCCTTGGCTGGTTCCGTGGGATGCAACAGCTCTTTGGCTCGCGGATTGGCCAGAAAATAAAGTTCGCGTCGATCGAAGCCCAGGGCATCGGCCAGACGAGTCACGATCTCGTCGGACGGATGACGCTTGCCGCCCTCGAGATGGCCCACGTAGGGCGTCGAGGTCCCAACTCTCTTTGCGACCTGCTGCTGCGTCAGTTCGCTCTGACGCCTGCGGTCGCGGATCACCTGCCCGAACTTTGCGTTCAACACCGACATGGAAGCCTCCTGTGGCCTCCCCCCGAAAGAAGCCCGCTGGTTACGGACGTTTCAGACACCATTGCTCGAGGAGTCGATTCGTGAAAACTCCGACTTCTCGTTGTTGCCGTTATTGTTCGAAGAGCGTTGCGCTCGCTTCATCATCACGCGCCCGAAGCCTGCGACCACGTTACTTGCACGCAGCCGCCCGAGCCGATGTGTCTGCGCCTTGCGGCATTCGGCGGCGCCGACTTGGCGCTCGAGTTTGCGCCGGCGCCGGTCGATCGCATCGGCCATCGATCGATACATCCGAAATTGCGCTCCCAACTCGACCCACAAGCATGGACCGCAGAGCGGCGTGCACTCACCGCTCGAGTCAGGCCCGGCGCATCGATAATGTTCCGCACAGATAACGCATCGATGGCCGTGGGGGCGGCGTGCCTCGCGCGCAGAAATGCCGGCAGACGGCCACGGCAGGGGCAGGCTCTCGACTATTTCGCCCATCGTTGCGGTGGAGGCGAGAATAGCTTTGCCACGCAATATTGTCGTGCTCGACGCTGCCATGCGCCGTATTGTTCCGCGTTGCCTACAACCTGTCAAGTGTTTAGTTACGAACTGTAGGACGGGTTTGTTGCCGCTTTGGCACATTCAGGCTGGCAGGCGGAACAACATCCTGATGCTCGCAACGAGCGGAAAGTGGCCGAAAAAAGGGCCTTTCTCGCCGATTATTCTACGGCACCCGCTTGAGCCAGCGTTCGACGAAGTCGAGGCGGTCTTTGCCCCAGAACATTTCGTCTCCGACAAAGAAAGTTGGAGCGCCGAAAACTCCGCGCGCAATCGCAAGATCGGTAATCGCGGTGAGCTCGTCGCGAACCGCACCTGAGTCGGACGCGGCTGCCAGCGCATCGCCATCGAAGCCCGCGCCCACCGCGATCGCCGCGATCACGGCAGCATCGCTGATGTCCTCGTCGCGCTCCCAGTATGCGCGCATGATTGCCTGAGAGATCGCGCCATTCGCGCGCTCGCGCGATTCTTCGTCCGTACCGGCATCACGTCCCGCGGCGATTACAGTTCGCAGTGCCGCCGCGGTTTTAATCGGAAAGCGGCGGGGGCGCTTAAACGGCAGACCGGTGATTTCCGCGTAGCGAGCATGATCGCGCCACAGGTAACGCGCCTTGCGCGCAGTCATCGCCATCACGTCAAATCCCGTTCCTCGAAACAGCGCGGCGAAATGCGTCGGCATCCAGTTCAGACGCGCGTCGTTGCGAGCGCAGATTTCGGGAAGCATGAACGCGGCGAAGTAGCTATTGGTGCTCGAGAAATCGAAATAGAAATCGACTGAACGCATCGGATATCCCGGGCCGCATCCTAGCGCGATTTTACCGTCCGAAAGCAACCCTGCGAGCTCGGTTGCGACTGCTCGAATTGCTTGCCATTAGTCTCGAGAAATCAAAAGTTTTGCCGGGCTCGCGATATCCGCTTGGCGCGACCTTCGACGGCACGGGCACAAACTTCGCGCTCTTCTCCGAGCATGCAACCGGAGTCACGCTTTGCTTGTTTGGCGGAAAGCACGGAGACGACGAAGTCGCGCGAATACCGCTGGTCGAGCGAACCGAGCATGTATTTTACGTTTACATTTCGGGCGTCGGTCCGGGACAGCGCTACGGCTATCGCGTCGCTGGCCCGTACGATCCTCCCGCGGGGCATCGCTTCAATCCCGCGAAGCTGCTGATCGATCCGTATGCGCATGCGATAGATCGGCTGCCTGAGTGGCACGATTCGATGCTCGGGTCTCGAGCGGGCACCGCGAGCGCGCCGTTTCGTGCTGATTCGCGAAACAGCGCGCATGCGATGCCCAAGTGCGTGGTCGTCGATTCCTCGTACGATTGGGGCGACGACCGCAGGCCCGGGATCGCGGATGAAGACCTCGTAATCTACGAAGCGCACGTAAAGGGGATGACCGCGCTGCATCCTGAAGTCGCGGCGCGGATTCGCGGCACCTACGCGGCGCTAGCATCGCCGGCGGTTATTCGGCATCTGCAATCGCTCGGAGTAAACGCGATCGAATTGATGCCGGTGCATCAGACGGCGCCTGAGCAGCGGCTATACAAGGTCGGTCTGACTAACTATTGGGGTTACAACACGATTGGCTATTTCGCGCCGGATATCCGGTTCGGATCGCATCGCGCGCTCGGCTCTCAGGTCACTGAATTCAAGGACATGGTCAAATCGTTTCATGCGGCCGGGATCGAGGTAATCCTGGACGTCGTTTTCAACCATACGGGAGAAGGCGGAGAGGGCGGCGCGACCATCTGTTTTCGCGGTCTCGACAACGCCGCGTATTACCGGATGCGGGCCGACGGCAGCGGCCATTACGTGGATTTCACGGGCACCGGAAACTCACTCAACCTGAATCATCCTCGAGTGCTCCAATTGGTAATGGACGGCCTCCGCTACTGGCTAATCGAGATGCATGTGGATGGGTTCCGCTTCGACCTTGCGACCGCGCTCGCACGCGGCCCGCGCGGAGAATTCGGGTTGAGTCCGTTTTTCGCTGCGATTGCGCAAGACCCGGCGCTCGCGGGAGTGAAGCTTATCGCGGAGCCGTGGGATCTCGGCGAGGGCGGCTACCGGGTCGGGAACTTTCCGGTCAACTGGAAAGAGTGGAACGGGAAGTATCGCGACAGCGTGCGCGATTTCTGGCGCGGCGCGAGTGATACAATGGGCGAGTTCGCCTCGCGTGTCACTGGCAGTTCGGACTTGTATCGCGGTGGCGGCCGAACACCGCTCGCGAGCATAAATCTCGTGACCTCGCACGACGGCTTCACTCTCACCGACCTGGTCTCGTACAACGAAAAACACAACCAGGCGAATGAGGAAAGGAATCGCGATGGCGACAACGACAACCGCTCGTGGAATTGCGGCGTCGAGGGTCCCACCAACGATCCTGCGATTCGCGCGATTCGCGACCGGCAGAAACGTAACTTCCTCGCAACGCTGATTCTCTCGCAGGGGATGCCGATGATCCTTGCCGGCGACGAACTCGGACGTACGCAGGGCGGCAACAATAATGCCTATTGCCAGGACAACCCGATTTCATGGATCGACTGGGTGAACGCGGACACCATGCTGATCGAATTCACCCGGCGGTTGATCAACCTTCGCCGCGAGCATCCGATCTTTCGCCGGCGCGGATGGTTCAGCGGTAGTTCGCCAAAAGGCAAAGGAGTGAAGGACCTTGAGTGGTTCCGCCCTGACGGCATCGAGATGACGCCGGCCGATTGGGGGGTGGGTTACGCTAAAACCCTGGGCGCGTTTCTGAATGGACGCGCAATCGTGGAGCGCGAGCGCGCGGACGCTCAAATCACCGATGACAGTTTTTTTCTGATCTTCAACTCTTACAACGAAGCGATGGAATTCAGACTGCCATCGAGGAATTTTGGACGCGGATGGACAATCGTCGTGGATACTACGAATGCGACTCAGCAAGAAGGCTCGCGCTCGTACTCGTTCGAGGAAGAGGTCCACGTCAGCGGTCGCGCGCTGATCGTATTGCGGCGCCGGATTTGAGTCCTGGGTTCGCGGACACCGTGCCAATCCGCAGCTACGAGATCTTCATGCCCTGAGCGCGGAAAATCTGCGCCATGTCGACCGCCGGATGAACTTCGAATGAAACCTCGCGCCAGTACTCGATCATCGTACGGATATCGTCGTGATTCGAGGATTCAAATACGACCACGTCCGGAGTATTGCTGCCCAGCGCTCCGTAAAACCCGATGGTCTTCAACCCGGCCGGCTTGGCTCCTTCGTTCCACCATTTGCGCGATTTGGCGACGATGTCGGTCTCGCTCACGAGTCCCGGTCTGCTTTTAATGAACGCAATGTAGAGCATCGCACATGCCTCCATTTCTCGAAGGTCACTGCCAGTAGCGATTATAGCGCTGCGCCGTCGAAGGAATAGGGAGCGCGGCGTGTGGATTCACGGGTAGGCTGATACTCCCTCGGAGACGATCCGAAGAAGCATTATGGTTTGGAACTCAAATCCGCAAACAGTCGCTATCGCCAGGTGAGCTGATTCTGCACCGCGACTACGCCCTGAATATTCTGTGCAAGAGTGGTCGCTTGCTTGGCGGCATCGGCCGACTCAACCACTCCCGTCAATTGCACGGTCCCATGGTCGCAATCGACTGCGACTGGATATCGATCGGTGATTCCCTGGTCAGCCAGAGAAGTTTTCACCTCGGTGATGATGAGCGCATCGTTCGCGCGTTCCGCGGGAGAATTGTAATGATGCGACGCGGACGACTGTACGGTGTCGCGCTCCAGTTTAATGGACTGAGTAGTCGGCGCGGTTTGCGGCTGCGTTCCCTGCTGCGCTTGAACTCTTATCGCGAGTGCGAGTCCTGCCGCCACGCCGCAGAGCATCGTGGATATCAGTTTTTTGTGTCTCATGACTTTGTGCGCATGGTGCACGAGGAATCGATTCCCCGTGCACCTGACGAGAATCTTTAGTCGGTAGTCTCTTTATAAATCTTCTTTTCGGTGGTCTGACTCTGCATCGTCGGTGGCGCAGGCGCGACGGCTATAGGAGCCGGAGTTACGGTAGTCGACTCGCTGTGGTAAGCGTCGGTGCTTTCCGCGGTCGAGTTATTGCCCATCTCAGTCGAGTGCGACGAGCTTTTTTCCTCGGTGGTATTAATCCTCGAAGGCGGCTGCGTTACCACGGTCATCGGCGCAGGCTGCGCGTAAGAAGTGGTCGTGCTCGATTCCTTAATTTGTTTGGACGATTCCGATTCGCCACATCCGCTATCATTCCTTAGAACTGCAAATTACCACTTCGTTGTTGACCATCTGGATGTCGGCGAGGCTGTCGGCAACAAACTCCGCGTTTTCGAGTGCTTCCCATGAGTCACCGCGGCCGGGAAGTGTAATCACTCCCTTGTCGGTGTGAACCTTGATCACGCTCTTTCTGACTACTTGGTTCTTCACCAAGGGTTCGCCCTTCGCTCCGGACGAATTACTCAGGGAAAGTGCAGAGCCGATCATGACCAGACCGGCGAAAATGGATGTTACAACTGCCGCTGCATAGGTCCGTTTCATTTTGTTCTCCTGAGTACACTTCCAGCAGGCAAGCGACTAGCTATGACTGCAATGGCCATACCACCTGAACTTCAACGTTTCTTTGTATGTGGGGCCGAAATGGGCGTGAAAAATTTGCTGGATACCGGTCGGCCAGACTTAGCGTCTCAAATGCGCATCCGCACGAAAATGCGAGAAATTTGTAGTAAATCGGCGAAAATAGACGCTTATCGACGCATCTTTGCGTGGCTCAAGTCTTGCGTTTTGTATAGAGAATACATGCCACCGCGCCCCTTCAGCCGGTGAGAATTCAGAAGGAGAACTGACCGATGAAGAGCATCGTAATATTCGGCGCAATCATCGCACTGCTCGGAATCATCGCGTTCGCGATCCCTTCATTCAACACGCGGGAAACCAAAGAGGTCGCCAAGATCGGAGATTTGAAGCTCCAGGCCAATAGTGAGCAGACTCACTTCATTCCTCCGCTCCTGAGCGAGGGCATGATACTACTCGGAGTACTGATCATCGGCGCCGGAGTTCTAACTAATCGGCATTCCTGATCGAGCGCGCACTAGTCCGGAACATTCGCACTCATATAGTAAGCAGGCTTCTGATTTGGATAGTCGAGCGAGCGCCGGTGGCGCTCGCTCTGGGTAGCGGTGTGACTAGTGTATGGAAAGACGTTGAAGCATCGCTCCCGTTGCGACTGGGAGGAACTAACTAATCTAAATCTACACTCGGCCCATTAGTGCCAGGACCAGCACTATCACCAGAACCATGCCCAACGCGCCGCTGGGATAGTAACCCCAGTTGGCGCTGTAGGGCCATGCGGGCAGTGCACCGAGAAGCAATACGACGAGTAGGATCGTCAGTATCAGGTTCATTTCGTTCTCCTTGAACTTAATCGGATTCAGTACTTTCACATCATGTGGGCGACCAGGTACCAGACTACAATCACCGAAAGAGGAACACCGAGTAACCAAGCGACTGCATAACGCATTTGCTATCCCCTTTCTCGAAGCCGATGGCGTTTATAGGGTCTTCGGACTTCGTTCGGTCGCACAGAAATAAAGCAGGAACCGCGCCAATAGAGTAAAGTGTTTTCACGCGCACTAACCTGAACAGATGTTCCGGAGACCGCCAAGGTCATGGATTTTATTACTGAAGCCGAAGTCAGACTGAAGCGGCGAAATATTTTCGACGATTAGAGGCGAGGTAAATGGTTCAGCTCTATCGGCGGCCCGATGAGTATGATTTGGAGCATCTCGGTGACGATGACGACATTCAGTTTTACGTTAGTCTCGCGCAAAGCCTGAAGCCGAAAAGCGTCCTCGAACTCGCGTGCGGCACGGGCAGAATAACAATCCCGCTGGCCGAGGAAGGCGCGGGCTCGGGCTATTCGGTGGTCGGCTTGGACGCTGAACCAGCGATGCTCAAGCAGGCCGGCCAGAAGGTCAAGAGATTGCCTGCCTCGGTGCGCAACCGGATCAGTCTGGTCAAAGGCGACATGCGTATCTGGCACCGGCGCGAGCCATTCGACCTGATCGTGATTCCATGCTCTTCGATAAGTCACGTGCTCGAGTTGCAGGATCAGCTGGCGATTTGGGATCGCGCGCTGCAGAACTTGTCGCCGGGAGGAAGGTTCGTGGTTGAGACCACGATACCGAATTTCGCGGCGTACGCGGACTCTTTCGCGAGTCCACCGAGGACCATAGTTGAAATCGACCGCGACGTTTTCGACAAGAAAACCCGGACCAGGCTTATACGCCACCGGACCGTGACCTATATGCCCGCGGAGCAGCGCGCGCGGATCAGGTTCTTATACGAAAAGTACCGAGGCAAGAATGGCGTCGAACGATATATTGACGATTTCGAGAGTCACGTATATTTCCCGCGCGAGTTACAACTGATTTTTATGCACGCGGGCTTCGAGATCGAGAATGTCTACGGCGACTATGCCCGCCGTCAACTCCGATCTGAATCGCGACAAATGATTATGATTGGACGGAAACCGAGTGGAGTTTGAGCGGGAAGGCCGGTAGAGCCGAGGTTCGGACGCTTCTCAGCGTTTTCGCTGAGACGGGGAGGGTGGTCCGCAACCTCGGGCCCTGCCGGAAAACGGGATTACTTGTTCTTTCCGCAGCAGTCCTTGTACATCTTGCCGGAACCGCACGGGCACTGATCAGTCGGATTTGGGTTAGCCATATCGCTACCTCCTGCAGTCGTTTGAGCTAGTAGCCAAGGTCGCAATCGCCATGCCATGGGGTGCGTTTTTTCGGTCGCTTACTATCGTATTGACTATAGGCATTCGGGCGATACTCCTCGGCATGAGATACTAAACGATCGGTAAGTATGTAAAATCTGCCATCGAACCAATAGCCATTCTAGCTGCCAAAACGCGCCCAAAAGGCGCTCGCAGCGAGTTTCGACCTGGGCTCGAAACTTGCAGTCGCCTCTTTCCATCAATAATTGCGGAGGGTTTTGACAATGCGACCGCTCGGCCAATCAACTATTTTCATAATCGGTCGCAGACGCGTCGTGTCGGTGCTCGCCGCGTCGATGATTCTCGGGTCACTAGCTCTGTGTGGATGCGCCGCTAAAACTGACCGTACGGACCGGCCATTTTTCCGCAACGAGTACGGTCTGGATACTCACGGCAAAAAGAACTGGTTCGATCACCTGGTCGAGCTCGACCCGGGCAGCATCAAAACCAAGGTAGCCCCCGATTACGATCAGGCGGCTCCGCAGAAAGTCGCGGTGCTTCCCTTTGGCGATCATGGCCGAGCGAATTTCACCCTCGACAAGATTCCGCTGACCTTCAGAAGCAAGGAAAAGGTTGCGGACTGGGCGTGGACCGACGCCAACCGCATGCGGCGTGCGGTCAGTGGATACCTGGCACCGCGTGAGTTCCAGGAGGCGAACCTGATCCAGGTCGATGAGGTTCTTCAGGAGCATGGGATCAATACGGAGAAAAAGCTCCTGGCCGTGTCGCCGGAAACGCTTGGAAAATGGCTCGGAGTCGATGCGGTGGTGTACGGAGACGTCACGCACTACGAGGCGTACTACGCCTTTCTCGTATCGGCCTGGCAGGTTGGTGCGGACGTGAAGATGGTCTCAACGCATAATGGCGAGGAGCTTTATACCGCGAGCGGAAGCCGTTACAGCGTCGATTTCATGCCGGCATTCGATCCGATGGACATTGCGATCAACTCGGGCCTAACCCTGCTCGAGTTGCGAGACGTGACGCTGGCTCGTGCCGAAGAAGAAGATGCGCGCGAGATCGTGCTCAGAATACCTCGGTCCGAGAAACTCAGGACCGAGCTCATCGAACAGGCGCATCAACGCCAGGTCGGCCTGGAACTCGAAGCCAGCGCCGGAGGTATGTAGAGCGCGAAGAGAATTTGAACCACGGTAGGTTTGCGGCCAATAAGTTTGGAGCCACTAACATGCGCACAGAAGACGAACGTGACTTGAGTGAATCTTCGACTCCGGTCAAGAAGGTAGCTGAAAAAACGGATCGGGCTATCGTGGACACAGCGCAAAGATACTTGAAGAGGCGCGGTATCGATTTCGATCTTCGGCAACTTGAAAGAACCATTCGCGAGAAACCGCTATCCGCTGCGGCACTCGCTGCGACTGTTGGGTTTATCGTCGGCGGAGGGTTGGCTACCCGCCCGGGCCTCGCGATGCTCGTTCTGTTCGGTCGGATGGCGGCCAGGGAAACCGCCGTCAACCTGGTGACCGAGATGGTGCGCACCTGAAGAGTTGAAGCGCGACTCCCCGCTTCGTCGAGAGCCATCCACTCATCCGCTGCTCCTGTCGGTGGCCGAATGAGTCCCAGCTCGAGGAAAATCGTAATCGTCGCGAGCGCTGGGACGGGACTACTGGTCGCCATCCCAACAATTCTGACGTGGCTAGCGAATATTGGAGTCCGGAAAATACCCGGCTATCGCGGACGAGTGAAACGGGTACGAATCGATTTTTCAACTCCGGGCCTGGTGGTTCGAGGGATTTCACTTGCGAAATTCAATGGAAACAAGCCGGCGCAAATTCTTGACGTAGATTCCGTAATCGTCGCGAGCCGCTGGAAAAATATTTTGGCGGGCACGATTGATGGCTACATCCGAATAGAGTCGCCCCGCCTGCTGCTGGATCTCGCGGAAATGCATCGCCAAGCCGGCGACGCGACTCCGAGCGGCAACTACCGACAACCCTGGCAAGAGCGGGTGAATGAGCTGCCGGCGTTCAGGTTATCGTCGGCGCTGCTGGCCGACGGCGAAATCCATCTGCGGAACATCCCGGGCCAGAACGGCGCAGATGTACGAATCGATCGCCTGAATCTGTCCGTACGGAACGTTACCAACAGCATCAATATTGCGCCGTCGTTGATGGCGACCCTCTCCTGCAAGGCTCGCGTGATGTCGAACGGAAGTCTCGAGTTCCGCGCGGACGGCTATCCTTTCGCGCTCTCGCCGACGTTCAACGCGGATTTCCAGACCAGCAACATCGATTTGAGAGAGGTTGGTTCTCTCATCGAAAAGAACATCGAGATAGATGTGCGACACGGCTTCGCCAGTCTTTACCTGGAGGCGGACGCCGCCGACGGCCAGATTCGTGGTTATGCAAAAAACCCATTTTCGATCACCTTGAATTGGAACCGCCCCGCGTCAGCAGTACCGCGGGAAAGATCAAAGCATGGGCGGCGGCGCTTGCGAAGATCCTAAAGAGCAAACCGAAGGACAGAATCGCAACGCGGCTCTACTTTGAAGGTCCCCTCGACGATCCGGACTTGCACCTGACCGACGCGATCCTCCGCTTCTTCCGCAACAGTTTCGTGACCGCCGAACGCGCTTCACTCGAGCATCGCGTCTGGTTTTCGAGAGCCGGGAGAACGCCTGACGAAGTGCAGATCCGTGACGAGCGAACACCTCGCACAGAGTTCGGCGTCGCTTTGGTTCTGCTCAAGGATACTTTCAGCAGGTGGCGCGAGGATGAAGCGCCGCGCATGGCGGCGGCGCTTTCGTACTACACCGCGTTCTCGATGGCTCCGCTTCTCATCCTCGCGATCTCGATCGCGGGCCTCGTGCTGGTCCGCGACGCGGCTGAAGGCAAGATCGTCGAGCAGGTAGGCGGTCTGGTCGGCAAGCAGAGTGCCGCTGCGATCCAAAGTATGATTCAGGCCGCGAACCGTCCGTCGAAAGGGATTTTAGCGAGCGTCATCGGCGTCGTAACCCTGATCGCCGGCGCCATCGGTGCACTCTCTGAGTTGAAGAGCGCGCTCAACAAGATCTGGCGTACGCAAGAACGCGGCGATCTCAAGGAGATCATCAAGAAGAACGTCGTATTCGTCGGCATGCTGCTGGTGATGGGATTTTTGTTGACCGTATCGCTGATCCTGAGCGCAGCCGTCTCCGCGTTAGGCAAATTCTGCGGCGGCTTGATCACCATTCCGGAAATCTTTCTCCACATCGCGGATTTCGTACTTTCTCTCGGAATCACCACGGCGATGTTTGCCGCGATATACAGATTTCTGCCCAACGCCAGGATCGAATGGCGCGACGTATG
>WNFD01015379.1_pt1 | contig 13126 bp, 13 predicted proteins | sample 5400491 | NCBI WGS metagenome assembly WNFD01 (sample SAMN13153343, study PRJNA577476) | soil metagenome | isolation source: 120 cm saprolite under Douglas fir tree site 2 hole 2 replicate 2 | place: USA:California | collected 2015-04-18 | reverse complement strand
GGGGTACCCCCACCCCGGGTGTTTTCGTGAAAGAGTTCGGATTTGCTTGAAAAGAAAAGGGTTGAGTTTTTTGTGAGTGCAAAAGAGTGCACAAGAGTGTGAAAGGAAAAGAGATAAGCCGAAAAACGTTGGCAGGGCGGGATGTTTGAAGGTTGGAATGTTAAGAGGACCGAGTGACACCCGGCAGTTTCCGTAAAAGCGCATTCTAAAGGGGTTACGGGCGTCACAGTTTGTAAGTGGGGAATCTACAAGGACTTGCGCTGACGGGTTTTTCGTCACGTGACGAAACAGAGTGGCTAGACGGGGATGCAGTCGAAAATCCACAACTCATGCTACCGTAGTTTTAGTTAATTGTCAAATACTATTAATAGGTAGTACTGGGTCCTTAACCGGTAGAGAGGTCACCAACGCTTGGCGTTGGCGCGGAGCCATGCGGCGAGGGCGGGTTCATCGAGGGTTCCGGCGGCGAGGCTAAGGATGGCTTGGCCGGCGGACTCTTCGGTGGCGGTGAAATCATGGCCGTTCAATTCAAGGAAAAGGACGCCGACAAGGAACCCGGTGCGTTTGTTGCCATCGATGAAGGGATGGTTGCGGATGATACCTGCGGTATAGGCGGCAGCCATGTCGATGACATCCGGCTTGTCGCCATAGGCATGCAGTTGCCGAGGCCGGGCAAGGGCGGATTGGAGCAGCCCCGCATCACGGACGCCAGGGAGGCCACCGTCAAGGGCAAGAAGACGGTTATGGAGCGCGAGGGCATCGCGCTCCTCAATCCAGACGAGTTCACGCATGTAGCCGATCAGGTTTACTCATCTGTTTTGATAAGACTACCCACGTGGCCAGACCGGTCCGCTCACTTTGAGAGGGTGTGCAGGGTGTTGCGGTAGCGGCCGATGATGTCCTCAGCCTGTTTCATCTTTTTCTCGAAGGCGGGATCGTAGGGCGTGAGTTGATAGGCACCATCGGGGCCTTCGATCAGAAAAAGGCGATCGCCTTCACCAGCTTGGAGGCGGCTGACGGCTTCCTTAGGCAAGACGACGCCGAGGGAATTGCCGATTTTGCGGATCTTGAGTTCCAGCATGTGGCACCTCTCTCTGTTATAACAATTGTAGCAACAGTCGACGAGGACCGCAAGAGGAGCGGCCCGCGTCGGACGGTGGGTCCCTACCGGACACCTGCCCGGCCCTTTGCAGGGACCGATTCCAATTCAGCTTTGCGAATCTTGGTGAACTGGCGAATTTTCACTCGCCCATTGGGCATGTTGGCGATTATCTGGAGTTCTCCGCCCATGGCTTCAATGATCTTGCTCAAGGTGCTGATATACATGTCCGAGCGCCGTTCCATTTTGGAGATAGAAGCTTGTTTGACATGAAGCGTGTCTGCCAGGGATTCCTGGGTCAAGTCCATGGCCTCGCGAAGTTCAGCAAGGCCCATTTCCGAGATCATTTTCCTGGCTGCTTCTTCGCTACGCAGGCGCGCGCCGCGAGACATTTTTGCCTGAAGTTCCTTGAAGTTCCTGGCCATTTCTATTTTTCCTCCTTTTTCAGAGCTTCCAGATGCCGGTCATAAAGAGCATCTGCAATCGGAACAAATTCTTCATACCAACGATCATTTCCACTCTTGTCACCGCCGATCAACAAAATCGCGCAACGGCGCGGGTCAAAAGCAAAGAGCACCCGATACGGCCTTCCCGAATGCTGTATTCGAAGTTCTTTCATGTTCGGATGACGAGAAGAGTGAATGAGATCGGCATGTGGACGAGGAAGGCCAGGGCCGATTTTCTGGAGCAGGATGACTTTGGCGTTCACGTCCACCTGTTCGGCTTCCGTTAGGCCATCCCACCAGCTAGAGAACTCGTCTGTAAACTCGACCTCCCATTCCATGGGTGGAATATAGCTCATAGGCTATATTCTGTCAAGGACGACCACAGCCGCTCGACCTTGAATCAAAGCCCAGGATTCAGCGGGATGGCGGATCTTTGATTACTGCATGGAGGTGGCATCGTGGCGGAGGCGGTAGGCGAGCCAGGCGGTGGTGGCGAGCATGCCGAGAAAGCCGAGGGTGCGCATGGTGGCGCCGATTTTCTGGTCTTGGGCTAGGAGGCCCCATTGGGTGAAGAGGATGGTCCAGTCGCTGTCCTCGGAGCCGACCAGGGGCAATGCGGCGGTGCGGGCGTCGGCCATGTAGGTGCCGATGTAGGGGAAATTTTCGAAGAACCAGAAGGTGCAAAAAGCGAAGGCGGTGGCTTCGCGTTGGCAGAAGAAATAGATGGCGCACAAGAGAGGAACGAGGAGTTCTCCGAGGGTGCCGCCGAGAATCATGATGGTGTTGCCGAACCAACTGAAGAAGAAGTGGCCGCCTTCGTGGATGATCAGATTGACGTAATCGAGGATGAGGAATCCGGAGCGGTTGGCCAAGGCGTAGAGAAGGAAAAGGGCGTAGAAGCAGAGCCAGGCGATTCCGGCGAGGCGGGAAACGGGTTTCCAGGGGTCAACTTTTTCTTCGAGGAGAGCCACTGGAATAAGCGTAGCAAGCTGGATTCGGAAGGGGAAGAAGCAGAAAAATACTTTACACAGAGTTCGCAGAGAACACAGAGGACTCAGAGAAGAGAGGGGAAGCGGGGCAACGCTACCGCCCCTCGCCCTCACTTGCGCTGGCCTCGCTGTCGGGCGTAAGCACCTCGAGCGCCTCAGTTGCATCGTCCTCGCGCACCAGCAAACGAAAACCGATCCCGGACCATGCAAGGTGCTCGCGCATGCCGCCGGCTGTGTCTGCCAGGATCATCGCATCGATGCCCGCAGACTCAAGTGCGCCCTTCGCGATTTCCGCGTCGGGCCGGCTGCCAAACGTCTTAACGACAACAATTTCACGGTGCTGCATTCGTGTATTATACGCGGCCGGTAAGACCGTGGGGGGCATTCAAATCTGCAAAGGCGAAAGACGAAATTAGAAAATCGAAATACGAAATTCGGAGGAGCGTGGAGCGGTGGGCCGTTATAGGAACAATCGCGGTGACGGGGCGAGGAGGGCTGACAGAAAAGCGGGAGCAAGCTCCCGCACTCCAAGAGGGGCTACTTGCCGGTGGCGGCTAGGGCTTCGTAGGCGGCGCCGAGGAGCGGGGCGGATTCGTTGAGGACGATGGAGACGGGGACATTGCTGAGAAGGCCTTCGAATTTCCACTTGTCCTTGAAGGCATGAAAAAAGGAGCCGTCTTTCATTTTTTCGAGGATTTTGACGGCGATGCCGCCGGCAACGTAGACACCGCCAAGCGCCAGAACTTTCAACGCGAGATTTCCGGCTTCCGCGCCATAGATGGCGGTCCAGAGATCCAAGGTGTCGGAACAGACGCGGCAGGACTTGTCCAGGCCGCGCCGCGTGATCTCCGGGGCAGGATCGGCGTCGGGATCTTCGAACGAGGCGTGGACTACTTTCGGCGCGAGAAATTCGTGAATGGTGCGGAAGCCGCGGCCGGAGAGAATGAGCTCCCAGCTAACTTGAGGATAGCGGCGGCGCATGAAGCGCAGGAGTTCGATCTGCTGCTCGGTGTGAGGGGCGAAGTCGGAATGGCCGCCTTCGGAGGGAACAACGCGGTAACGGCCGCCGTCCCAAACGAGAAACGATTGGCCAAGACCGGTGCCCGCCGCGAGCAATGCACGGGTTCCGCCCGGCTCGGGCTTACCTGAATTCAGGACGCAGAAATCTTCCGGCGGAAGATGCTCGATACTGTGGCCGGTGGCGCCAAGATCATTCAAGAGAACGACGTGCGGAACATTCAGCTCTTTGATGAGGGACGCGGTATCGACGATCCACGGAAGATTCGTCGCTCTGACGCTGCGGCGGCTTGGCGCGAGAATTCCTTGACGATGCGCTCGAATTGCGCGAACTCCTTACTTGCGAAGCGCTGCCTGAAGACGGGCGTGAGCGTGCCGCGTTCTTCCGAAAAAAGCGCCAGATTACACTTCGTCCCGCCAACATCCCCTGCAAGGATCACCTGTTCCCCCTACCGCGGCTGCTAAATTTATTTTACGTCAGGTGCTGCGACTACGGGTTGTACCACTGTCTGCCGTCACGCTCGAGCAGAAGATCGGATTCCTTCGGCCCCCAACTTCCCGCTGGATATTGTGGCACGGTGGAGCTCCTGGCGGCACCCCAGACGTCGAGGATGGGATCCACGAGCGCCCAAGCGGCCTCTACGCTATCGCCGCGATCGAAGAGCGTGGCATCGCCGCGCACACAGTCGTTCAAGAGTGTCGAATAAGCGCTACGCGTCGCGTCTCCAAAAGACTCGCGATAACAGAAATTCATGGTGACGTTCCCGATGCGCATTTCGGTTCCCGGGCGCTTTGCGCCGAAGGAAACGGAAATGCCTTCGTCCGGCTGGATATTCAAGATCAGACGGTTGGGCTCAATCTCTTTCTCGCGGAAAACGATGTGCGGGGCGCGGCGAAATTGGATCATGATCTCCGTGGTGCGCTTGGCGAGGCGCTTGCCGGTACGAAGATAAAAGGGAACGCCGGCCCAGCGCCAGTTGTCGATTAATATTTTAGCGGCAACCGAGGTCTCGGTCTTGGAAGCCGGATTGACGTTGGGCTCTTCGCGGTAGCCGGGCACGGGCTTATCGCCGATTTTGCCGGGAGAATATTGTCCGCGAACCACGGATTGAGCGACCATTTCCAAATCGAAGGGACGGATGGATTGCAGCACCTTCAGTTTTTCATTGCGCACGGCGTTGGCGTCAAACGAGGCGGGAGGTTCCACCGCTACAAGCGACGTTAATTGGAGAACGTGGCTCTGAATCATGTCGCGGAGCGCGCCCGCGGTTTCATAAAAACCGCCGCGGCGCTCGACACCGAGCGTTTCCGCCGCGGTGATTTGAACGTGATCGACGTAATTGCGGTTCCAAAGAGGCTCGAAGATGCCGTTGCCAAAGCGCAGGACGAGCAGATTCTGCACGGTATCCTTGCCGAGGTAGTGATCGATGCGGTAGACCTGCTTCTCGTCGAAAACATTGAGGACAATCTGATTCAAGGCCTTGGCTGACGCCAGATCCCGCCCGAACGGTTTTTCGATGATGATGCGTACCCAGGAGTTTGGGGAGGAGGGGCGAGCGAGTCCGGCGCGGCCAAGCTGCTCGACAATGTGCGGATAAACTTCAGGCGGCGTGGAAAGATAAAAGAGACGGTTGCCGCCGAGGTTCTTTGCGGATTCCAGTTCCGCGAGGCGCTTGACAAGCTGCGCGTAAGCTTCGGGGTCGGCGTAATCCCCGGGACTGTAATAAAGGTTGGAGGCGAATTGGTCCCACTGTTTGGGATCGATGGGCCCGACTTCGGAGATGCTCTTGGCCGCGTCGCCCAGGGTGGTGCGAAAGGCGTCTTCGGACATGGGCGTGCGCGCAAATCCCACGATGGCGTAACGCGGTCCAAGCCCATTGTGGATCGCCAGGTCGTACATGGCGGGAATGACTTTACGCTTAGCGAGGTCTCCCGAGGCGCCGAAGAGAACTACCGTGCAGGGATCAACCACGCCTCCATACACTGAACTGAAACGCCCCGTGTCCCCAGCCATCGTGCCTTCCTCCGTGAAGTTGCGCTCGGTTCAGGAAACTGATGCAGCGTCCGTCCAAAACTATACATCAACGCGATACTTTCCAAGCTCCGAACGCAATTGCTCCGCGTTTTGATGATGGATGGTGTTCATCCCGAGGCGCCGCGGGGCTTCCAGGTTGAGAAGCCGGTCATCACAGGAGCTGAAGAAAACGAGAAAGTTCCTTCGAAGGTCGAAGGCCTCGATGCGGTACTGGTTGAGCTCCAGCGGCTCGTTATTGATGGCACCGACAAAATATTTCCGGGAGCTCGTGAGCTTATCAAGGATGGCGCGCGTCTCCGGGAATTCGTTGGACTGCGCGAACATGAAGGCGGTGAATTCCTCGCGTGTGAAACCGCGCGGGCGATAGAACAATGTCCGGTCGAGATATTCGTTCAAGGTGATCTGTCCGGAGTCGAAGGCAGGGAAAGAGAGATCGTGGCGGTCCTGAAATTCCTCCCAATCCAGGTGAAAAGTGTTTGCGGCTTCTTTTCGTGATCCGCGGTCCCAACCATTTGTCAGGATGACGCCGCCGATGTCCCAGAACAGCGTGGTGATCTCAGCCAAGGGCACAGCACCTCCGGTCTTTGGGTCTATTTTCCGGCCAAACTGGTAGATTAGCGAGAAGACGAAGAAACCCGAAATTTACAACGCACCGATACGAAGCTTCCCGAGTGCGCTGTTGAGGATGGTTTCCAACTGCAACAAGCCTGGTGCGATCCCACGCGCCAGATGTAATCGTATTACGGGTCTTTGCCGGCGGCCAAGAGATTCGAATTCACCCTGTGCGAGCGCAAGCTGCAACTGCCCAAAGGAATAATCGGCGCCTGGAATGGCAAGATCGTTTGCTGGGGCTGCGGTCAGCATCAGGAAGAGTCCTTTCGCGGGGCCGCCCATGTAGACCTGCCCGATGGCATGAAGATAGCGGGGGCCGGGAGTTGCCAGCACGGGCAAGCCCAGCGTGGATTCCAGCCGCTCGCAAATCCGGCGGAATACCATTTTTTGAGCCTCCCCAAACTCCACAAAGGGTAGCAAAGCGATATAGCCTTCCGGATGCCGCAAACCAAAAAAGGTACGCAGCGCCTCGGTCATATTCAGTGTCGAGATATGCTGGCGTGTTTCGCCTTCGGCATACAGCTCGATTTCTCCTTCTCTCACGCGCACGGTCGGTGCAGGAGTTTGGCGTTTGCTCGCGATCTGCTCCAACATCTGGATGGACCTTGTCCTGCTCTCCCGGATGTCTGGATCGTGGAAGGGATCGACCCTGAGTTGCGAACAAGCCAGCGCGGTCGCAATCTCCCATTTGAATAGCTCGACCGCTAATTCTTCGGGGCCATGCAATTCGATGGTGACCATCGGCACACCGGCTCCGCGCAACTCTTCGTATCTCCTGCGAAGTTCCCGCTCTTCGTCGCCAGCCATCGTGAGAATGGCGGCGAAGCAGCCCTGCTGAAGCATCGCGAGCCCGTACGACGGGCCTCCGAAAATGGGGATGATTCCGCGCCTTTTCTTGCCGGTGCTTGCGCCCACCAGATACCCGATCCGGCGCGCTGCAGGCTTCAAGTTGTCCGGGCTGAAAAAGACCATGCGGTCCAGGCCCTCGATTTCCGCCGCCGCCAAGAACGCCCCGAGCGATACGGCAGGGTTCGCTTCCTGTGGCACGCAGGTTCCGCAGGCATCGCGCATCGCTTGCGCGCGTGCGAGCAGATCATTTGGGTCCAACCGACAGAGCGCCGCGAGAAAAAAATTGAAATGAATCAGCGATGAATACCGGCCATGGATACCCGAGGGATCAAGAAAGCTATCAAGGAAGTCATATTCCCCGGCGAGCTCGGCCAGGTAAGAATTCTCTTCGGTCAGGGCGATAAAATGACGCACTGGAGAATGGATCCCCAGCATTCTAAGTCTTTCGAGAAAATACAAGAGCAAGGAGTGTGTCTCGATCTTGTTGCCGGACTTGTTGGCAAAAACGAAAAGAGTCCGGTCGAGGTGCAGCATCTCATCGAACTGGCGGACAGAATCGGGATCGATGTAGTCGAGCAGGAAAGTTCTTTTCTCGAGTTTTGCAGCAGGCAAGCGCAAAATGCTTTCGGCCGCCAGATTGGAGTCTGTCATGGTGACAAAGACCACATCTTCAAAGACAGCGGGTTCAATCTTCGCGGCGAGGGCGACCGCACGGGCTAGCAATGGCCCCAACTGATCCGGTAAATCGAGCCAATGCAGATTGCTCTTAAGGGATTCTGCTTGGTAGTGCTCCGATGGCCATAGGGAGGAATCCTTGGCCCAGAGGCGGGCAAGTGCATTATTGACAGAGAGGTTCTGCAACTCCCGCTGAAAAGCGTTTTCCAGAAGACCTGGAAATATCGCCTGCGTGGGTAGCGGCAAGGTGTCTCCTAGGAGTTCTGGGCGTCATGACTCTACTCTTGTTGTACCGACTATTTCCATATTTCTGTCGTGAATTGTAAGCTGTGGTGCCTTGGAGACGATGGGACTTGCACGGACGGACTTGGAAAGGCTGGAAGCAACTAGGAATTTCCTCGAAGTTGCAGTAAGGTGAGAAGGAAGGACGCGCGTGAGGAGAAGAGCATGGCGAACGAATCTTGTGGTCCAACAGCGGCACCCAGCGAAGAGGTGAAACCCGGCACGCGCATGGTGCACTGCGTGAAATTTGGCAAGGAATTGCCCGGGCTGGATCGCATCCCGTGGCGAGGCGAGATTGGCAAGCGCGTTTACGAAAGCGTTTCGAAGGACGCCTGGAAGCTCTGGCTGGAGCATTCCAAGATGGTCATGAACGAGTACCGGCTGAATCCCCTCGATCCCAACTCGCAGAAAATCATGGAAGAGCAGATGGAGCAATTTTTCTTCGGCGAAGGCGCTAAATTGCCCGAAGGATACGTTGCGCCCAAGGCAAAAGGTTAGTTCCCCTGGTTCGTCATTCGGCGCGTCGCGGGATGTTCGACAGGCAGGCCTGGCGTAATCGTGAACGATAGTTTTTCATGGGCCTCGCGGAGTGACTGCTCGACTTTCTCCGGCGTGCTCCCCCGCACAAAAAGAAAACCCAGATAGCTAGAGCCCTCCGGCCAGGCAGCGATGGCATCGTGCAACCGGGCGGTGATCGACAATTCGGTGACCCCCGGAATCGAACGCGCGGCCTCTTCTCCGGAGACGGCTTCCAAAATTCCGCTCTTTGGGACGGGAATCATCATGACACCAGAGGCAATTCGTTCGCGTGGCGAATTGCATCCGGGGAGTTCAAGAGCGTGGCGAAAAAGCAGCTCTTCGAGGCCGATTGGCTCATTTGCCCCATCAAACGAAAATCGCAGGGCTCGGGCGCAGAGACCGCCGATCGGCCGGGGCGCGACTTCCAGCGGCCACACTCCATCCTCGTTGACACGAAACTCCGCATGGATTGGTCCATGCGACAGACCCAAAGCTCGCGCTGCATCTCTCGCGCATTTCTCGATGGCATGCTGCACGGATTCGGGAAGCCGTGACGGCGTGACGTAGATCGTCTCTTCGAAATACGGGCCTTCAAGAGGATCGGGCTTATCGAAGATCGCCAATACGGACAGAGCGCCATCCGTAAGAAGTCCCTCGATGGCTACTTCCCTTCCCGGTATGTAACCCTCGACAAGCATCTGATCGAGGTTCGCCTCGCGAGTGGCAAGAATCTCCGGGGATTTGAGCAACCGCCGGACACGAGCCGCCGCCGCGAGAAACTCCTCACGATTGTTCGCGCGCACGACGCCCTGGCTCGCCGACAGCGAAAGCGGCTTCAGCACACAGGGATAAGAGATACCAAGCAGCACCGGCTCTGGCGCGGGATCAATGGGAAGATTCCGAAACCACGGGACAGACAGCCCGGCATCTCGAAAGACTTCTTTCATGCGCAGCTTACTCCGGCAAGCCTCTACTGCCGCAGGATGGTTGTAACGGACTCCCAGACCACGCGCAGCGTAAGCAGCGGCGGCAGCGGGCCGGTCACCGAGAGCTAGAATCCCGCTGACATCCTGGCCGCGAAGCGCTTCCATTACTGTGTAAGCAGCCACTTCCGGCGTTTCGAAATGCACGGGAACGGCCTGATCGCCCCACGGGTCTTCGAGTTGGTGGCATCGATCGGTGACGTAAACAAGCTGCACACCCAGCTTGTGCGCGACATCTTCAAAACTTCGCGTCTGGTAACCCAGTTTCGCCGTAAAGAGCAGCAATCGTTTGGATGGACTCGTCATTCGCGCTGCGTTTCTTTGCCGGGATCAAACAAAGCCATCGGCGCTCGCGACAGCATTTTTCACCAGAGGCTTCGGGGCACCGATGGAGACCAACTGGTCCCGGGTTGGCTCGGCACAGCAGTACCAGGGTTCGCTGAGAAACGGAACGCCAGCCTGAGATCGCGCCGATAAGTTGATCTGTGGAACGGACAATCCGGCTGAGGCGTGCGCAGCCTTCCAGATGCGTTCGAATGTCGCGGGCCGCGATTCATTTTGCCGCTCCGCCGCGGCGGCAATCTCCTGCACGGTTTCGCTGAGAGCGTCCAGGCGCGAGTCGGCGTTTTTCCACGGATACGCCAGTGACTGCGGATCGAACGGCCCAACGATGCGGCGCACCTCTTCCAATTCCAGCATTCGCGAGCCTTGCGGGATGAGCAAACGAATGCCAAGCTGAATGGGCGCGACATTTTCGATCACGCCCTGTTGCTCGATCACTCGCAGCAAATCCAGGTAGCCATCCACCGTGGTCCAGGGCGTGAACGGCACGAATGTCGGATGAAGCGTCAAGCCAAGTTCGCGGAACGTTTTTATGACGCGGAGAAAATCTTCGCGCGTATGTCCTTTGTCGAGGAATCCCAGCACGGCATCATCCACGGATTCGACCGCGCTGATCACGAAAAGACAGCCGGTATCGCGAAGCGAGGGCAAGTGCTTCTCATAGTTGAGCAAGTGTTCGATTTTGATGGTCACGTCGTACGTCACAGCCGGAAATTCCCGATGAAACGCTTCCACGAGCTCCATCGCGTGACGAATGCCGTTAAAGAAATCCGGATCACCGAAGGTGATGTGCTGCGCGCCGGCGGCCACCTGGCGGCGAATGTCTTCGAGCACCACGTCCCGGCTGACGATTCGAAAGACTCCCTTGTAAACGGGCACGATCGGGCAATGCCGGCAAAGATGCTTGCAACCGCGGCTCGCTTCCGTCGAACCAACGATCCGGTAGCCATCCCCGGGAACGATGAGATGGGCATACTTCTCCATCGCAGGCATTCCCGATCGATCGGGCACCTCGAACTGCAATCGTGCCATGGAGATCAGGGGCTCCGCAGGCTGGCCGATCGTCCGCTCTCCACCCACCTCCAGGCGCTCCGCCAGGTGCACGAGCCCTTCTTCAAATTCGCCACCGAGAATCGTGGATACGCCGAGCGCGCGAAGATAGTCAGCGTTCATGGGGGCGTACAGGCCGTAACAACAGAGATGCGCAGATGGATTCTGTTTCCCCAGAAGGGGAATGAGTTGCGCGGCCAGCCGCGTGGCCGTATGCATGGGCAAATAGATCGCGATGAGCTCGGCGTCGGCAATCGCAGCCTCATCCAATGACTGCCGGGCAAGGTCGAGCGCTACGACTCGGTGGCCGCGCTTGCGCAGCCATGCCGCAGGCGACGCCAGCCCGAAAGGCTGCCTCCCCAGTTCGTAGGTCGAAATGAGAATGATATTCACTGCCATACCAGTATAGCTGCGCGGCGCTCGGATTCAATTTCGGTTATGATAGGGAGCTACGAATCACAGCGAAAGGACTGTCAGGATGGCCATCAACGCGGGCAATTCTTTCCGCACACGCGACAAACTCAACGTCGGCGCTCAGACTTTCGAGATTCACCGCCTCGAGTTCCTTGAAAAGCAGGGCGTCGCCGACCTGGCGAAGCTCCCCTTTTCACTGCGCATCCTTCTGGAGAATCTGCTGCGCTGCGAGGATGGCCGCTTTGTCCATGCCGAGGACATCCGCGCGCTGGCAAGCTGGCGGCCCGGCGCTCCGGAAAAAGAGATTGCGTTCATGCCCGCGCGCGTGCTGCTGCAGGACTTCACAGGCGTACCCGCGATCGTCGATCTCGCCACCATGCGCGAAGCGGTGGAACGCATGGGCGGCAACCCCAAGCGGATAAATCCGCTCTTCCCTGCCGAACTGGTCATCGATCATTCGGTGCAGGTCGATAATTTTGGCAACGTCAACGCCTTCGGCTTGAATGCGGAGTTGGAGTTTCAGCGCAATGTCGAGCGCTACGCGTTCCTGCGCTGGGGACAGACGGCGTTTCAGAATTTCAAAGTCGTTCCACCGGACACCGGCATCTGTCATCAGGTGAACCTGGAATACCTCGCGCGGGTCGTCTGTGCGATGCCCTACGGCAACAGGTTTGAGGCCTATCCCGATTCGGTGGTGGGCACGGATTCGCACACGACCATGGTCAATGCCCTGGGCGTCTTCGGCTGGGGCGTCGGCGGGATCGAAGCAGAGGCGGCCATGCTGGGCCAGCCCTCTTCGATGCTGATTCCGGAAGTCGTGGGTTTCCGTTTACACGGGCGCTTGAGCGAAGGCGCGACCGCAACGGATCTGGTTTTGACCGTTACGGAAATGTTGCGCAAGAAAGGCGTCGTCGGAAAATTCGTGGAGTTCTATGGCTCGGGTCTATCAACCCTGAGCGTTCCCGACCGCGCCACCATTGCCAACATGGCCCCTGAGTATGGCGCGACAATGGGCTTCTTCCCTGTTGATGCGGAAACTCTCGCTTATCTGCAATTCACCGCGCGCTCGGCCGAACAGATCGCTCTTGTCGAAGCCTATTGCAAAGAGCAGATGCTCTTTCGCACCGATCAGACGCCCCCTCCACTGTTCAACGACACGCTGGACTTGGATCTGGGAACCGTCGAGCCCACTGTCGCTGGCCCCAAGCGTCCGCAGGATCGCGTGGCGCTGCGCCAAGCCAAGGCTTCTTTCACGAAAGTCGTGGAAGGAACGCCGGCCAAGCACGTTGCCGTCCGGAACAACGGCGACTCATTTAACCTTTCGAGCGGCGCCGTGGTCATTGCCGCCATCACCAGCTGCACCAACACTTCGAACCCCTCGCTCATGCTGGGCGCTGGCCTGCTGGCGAAGAAAGCGGTCGAGCGCGGCTTGCACGTCAAGCCTTGGGTCAAGACCAGCCTTGCGCCCGGTTCGAAAGTGGTGACCGATTACCTGCTCGCCGCTGGGTTGACGCCTTATCTCGAGAAACTGAACTTTCACCTGGTCGGCTATGGATGCACCACGTGCATTGGCAACAGCGGGCCGTTGTCGGACGCCATTGGCGCCGCCATCAAGGACAACAATCTGATCGCCGTTGCTGTGCTCAGCGGCAATCGCAACTTTGAGGGCCGCATTCATCCGCTGGTGCGCGCCAATTATCTGGCGTCGCCGCCGCTGGTAGTCGCGTACGCTCTTGCTGGGCGCATGGACCTTGACCTCACCACGGAGCCGCTCGGCACCGATCCCGCTGGCAAACCGGTCTATCTGAAAGACA
>WNFD01005118.1_pt1 | contig 13126 bp, 14 predicted proteins | sample 5400491 | NCBI WGS metagenome assembly WNFD01 (sample SAMN13153343, study PRJNA577476) | soil metagenome | isolation source: 120 cm saprolite under Douglas fir tree site 2 hole 2 replicate 2 | place: USA:California | collected 2015-04-18 | reverse complement strand
CTCCGCTACCTCTGCGTTTCAAGGTTTTTTGGTTTTGTTTTACCCGCGCTTCAGCCTTCCCGGTCGGCCAGTTCTTCCCTTGCCAATTCCAGAAACTTCAGCGCCACCAGCGGAAGGCTGCGGTCTTTGCGGTAGATCACCGCCAGATCCCGCCAGAGGTCGAGCCCTTCAATGGGAAGCAGTTTCACTTCGCCCCTGTTGGCATTATCGCGGGCGAAGACCGGGCAGATCAGCGACACGCCGAATCCGGCGGTCACGAAACGTTTGATCATCACCACGCTGGTGAGTTCCATGGTGATGTTCAGGTCTTCGCGGTACGGACGGAGGTGCTTTTCCATGAGCTTTCTGACCGAACCTGTCCGCGGCATGATGAGCGGTTGCTCGGCCAGCTCTTTCAAGGTGACGGAGCGGCGCTTGAACAGCGGACTGCCGGGGCCGACCATCAGGACGATGCGATCGCGGAAAAGCGGAACGACTTCCAGACTCGGAGACTTCACCGGCATGGTAACGACTCCGACATCCACGGAGCCCTCTTCCACTTTAGCGGTAACCTTGTGGGTAAAGCTGCGATAGACGCTGATCTTTACGCGGGGGAATTTCTTGTGATACTGGGCAAAGATTTTTGGCAGCACATAAAGAAATGTGCCTTCGTTGGCGCCGATGGAAAGCGTGCCGGTGGGCACGCCGTCGAAATCGGCCACCGCCTGCAGGGACTCGGCCCGCAGTTCGATCATGCGCTGGGCGTACTCCATGAGGCGCTCGCCCGCCGGTGTTAAGCGCACGCGCTTGGCGCTGCGGTCGAAAAGCTTCTGACCGTAGTCCTGCTCGAGCTGCCTGATCTGCGCGCTTATCGCGGGCTGTGAACGCAGAACTTTCTCGGCCGCCCGGGAAAAGTTTCCCAGCCGCGCAACTTCAATGAACGCTCTGAGCTGATCGAAATCCATTGAGACAGGACAGAAAAGAATAAGACCATACCACAGATGAAGCGGATAGGAATACGGATGTCCATCGATTGGCAAAAAATGATCTGACTGAATATTACATCGGTTAGTGAATGGTCTTCATCTTCCGCGACATGTAATCCATGAGCAGATACTGCCCCAGGGTCTGAGGTGTGGTGAAGTACGCCTTGCCCCGGCACATCTGGCTTACCTTTTGCACGAACTGAATCAAGCCGTAATCCGAGGCCAGCATGAAGGTGTTGATCATGATGCCGGCGCGTTTGCAGCGGGAGACTTCTTCCAGAGTCTGGCTGACCACCAGCGGATCGAGGCCAAAGGCGTTCTTGTAGATGCGTCCGTCTTCGAGAGTCAGCGCCGAGGGCTTGCCGTCGGTGATCATGATGATCTGCTTCATGTCTTTGCGCTGGCGCTGAAGGATGCGCTGGGCCAGCCGCAGGCCTTCGCGGGTATTGGTGTAATACGGACCGACCCTGACCCTGGCCAGCTGCGAAAGCGGCAGCTCTTCGGCGGAATCGTGGAAAAGCACCAGCGACAGCGAATCGCCGGGATACTGCGTGCGAATCAGCTGCGACAGCGCCATCGCCACTTTCTTGGCGGGGGTGAAGCGGTCTTCACCATAGAGAATCATGCTGTGCGAACAGTCGAGCATCACCACCGTGGCGCATGAGGACTGATACTCACACTGGTGGACCTGGAGATCGCGGTATTCAATGTCGAGCGGCAGATGCAGTCCTTCGCGCTGAATGGCCGATGACAGCGTGGCCGTAATGTCGAGGTTCATGGTGTCGCCGAACTCGTAGGGCTTCGACGCTCCGCTGCTTTCGATCCCGGTGGCCAGATCGCGCGTGTCATGACGTCCGAAGCTGGAGCGCCCCAGAGAGCCGAGCAGGTCGCGCAGCGTCTTATACCCCAGAAAGTCGAGGCCCTTATCGGTAATTTCAAAGCGCACCTGGGTCTGGCTGTCGCCCACCTGTCCGGGGGCATTCGACTGGCGCGTGTGGTCATGGGGCTGGTCGACGGAGATGAAATCTTCCTGCTGCATGCGCTCGATCAGCTGCTGCACCAGTTGGTCGAGAGTGCCTTCCATCTGCATCTGCTCGATCTTTTCCCGCAGTTCGTCGCTCAGGAAGTCGCCGCGCTCCAGAGCCTGCTGAATGGCTTCGCGCAGGGCGTCGAGCGAGTGCTCATCCATCTGCTGGAAATACATGGACTCGTTCTGGAAGCCGGATTCAAGCAGGTAATCCGACAATGCTGCAAGCAGGTCTTCAAGACTCATCTCGTCGGCGAGGCTGGCAACGTATTTGGAGTATTTGGTGTATTTCATGGTAGTGCGCTGCTGGCTGCTAGCTTCTGGCTAAAAACTCAGGCCTAATGGCTTCAAGCCAGTAGCTAGCAGCCAATAGCCAACAGCTCTTTAGTTGTATGGACGCCTCCCCCTCACCGGCGGCTGATCTTCGGGATCGAACTGCTGTTTTTCCTGGTGGCGGGGTTCCTTTTTTTCCCTGGTGAAGACCCGTTCTTCGCTGCGTCCGATGCGGCGGTGGGCGTGCAGGCCTTCGAGCACGAATTCCGCCGCGGAGACCAGGGTCTCCACTCCGTCTTTGGATTTGATGCCGAGCGGGGACAGCTTTTCGGTCAGGCCCTGAATATTTTTCAGGCCTTCGAAAATCTCGTGGGCGGCGGCGGTGTCGGCCAGCTTGATTTCGCCTCCGAGGTCGAACCACTGCACCACCTGCTGCAGGTTCAGATCCTTGAAATAATTGTCGAACGTTTTGGCCACGGAGACGCGCACCAGATCGCGGGCCACGGTGTCCGCGCCGCGCATCTCGCCTTCGTATTCCAGTTCCAGCTTGCCCGTAATCGAAGGCAGTGCCGAATAGATGTCGCCCACCCGGGGAACGACGACCGTCTCGTGGTTGCGCAGGGCGCGACGCTCGGCGTTGGAGACCACATTTTCCAGGACGCTGATAGGCAGGCGCTGGCTTACGCCAGAACGCTTGTCGATCTTTTTATCTTCGCGGGCAAGAAATGCGATCTGTTCCACCACTTCGCGGATATAGCGAGGCACGCGCAGTTCCAGCCCGTCGCGGCGCGCCCAGGCTTCCTGCTCGGTGATCGTCATGCCCTCTTCCAGCGTCACGGGATAATGCGTGCGGATTTCCGACCCGATGCGGTCCTTGAGCGGCGTAACGATCTTGCCGCGCGCGGTGTAGTCCTCGGGATTCGCGCTGAAGACCAGCGCGACATCCAACGGCAGGCGCAACGGGTAACCTTTAATCTGCACGTCGCCTTCCTGCATGATGTTGAACAGGCCCACCTGGATTTTGCCGGCCAGATCGGGCAGTTCGTTGATGGCGAAAATGCCGCGGTTGGCGCGGGGCAGCAGTCCATAATGTACCGTCATCTCGCTCGAAAGATCGTGCCCGCCCCGGGCCGCCTTGATCGGGTCGACGTCGCCGATGAGATCGGCAATGGTTACATCGGGCGTCGCAAGTTTTTCAACGTAGCGATCGTCGGGCGTGAGCCAGGCGATGGGTGTTGCGTCCTTTTCGCGGGCCACCAGCTCGCGGCACCGCCGGCAGATGGGCGCCCAGGGATTGTCATGAATCTCGCAGCCCGCGATATACGGAATGGCGGGGTCAAGCAGCGTGGTGAGGGCGCGCAGAATGCGGCTCTTGGCCTGACCGCGCAGGCCGAGAAGAATGAAATTATGCCGGGAAAGAACGGCGTTGATCAGCTGCGGCACCACCGTATCTTCATAGCCGACGATGCCGGGAAACAAAGTTTCTCCGGAACGAATTTTGACGATCAGGTTTCCTCGAAGTTCGTCCTTGACTTTACGGCTGCGCAGCGCCTGCTCGGAAAAATTGCCGTTCCGCAGTTCGCCTAACGTCGCGGGATGGTTCATGCGGGCCCTCTGGTAAACGATTATACGCCCGGGGGAATGAGCAAATGGCAATTAGCAAATGGCAATTGGCCAGGGGCGAGCACTCACAGGCAGGCAATCGGCGTTTGCTAATTGCTATTTGCCAATTGCTAATGAACATGCCCGTTGCCGCCGGCGCGGGCACGGACGAGCAGGGCCTTTTCCACTTTGGGAATCGTGGCCTGGTAATACTCAAGAAGCATGGCAATGCGCTCGGGTTCCGATTTCATCTCGAGGAGCGATTGCTTGAAATCGAGATCGACCGGCAGTTCGTGCGCCAGTTGGAATGAAAGGACCGGATTGGCAGTTTCAAACTCAGGCCCCTTCCCCATAATTGCCAGAAGACGGGTGTGGAGTTCCCTCAGGGCCTTCACGTCGTCCGCGGGCGCCGATCCCGGTTCATCGTCGAAGAACACCACTTCACCGCGCAGAAATGCGCGCTCCTGATTCACCTGGACGATCTCAAACCGCCGCCGGCCTTCGGTCCGGATATCGAGACGCCCGTCATCGTACTTTTTGAGCACCTCAAGAATGACGGCGGTGCAGCCGACTTCGGCCAGCGAACTCTCCCCGGCGCGAACCATGCCGAACGGCAGCTTCTGCTCGATGCACTCCCCGATCATCTCTCGATAGCGAGGTTCAAAAATGTGGAGCGGCAGCGGAGCGCCCGGAAAGAGCACGACATCGAGCGGAAAGAGAGAGAGCAGGCTCACCGAGATATTCTACAGCAGTCTGCTTTTGGCTACTGGCTTCTGGCTTCTGGCCAAAGAGCCTCCGTTATCGAACAATTCTCATTTGCTGCCGGCTGAGCTGCCTTTGCCAGAAGCCAGTAGCCAACAGCCAGAAGCTAAAGCTAAAATTCACTCCGACTATGAAACTCCAAAACAAAGTGGCTGTCATTACCGGCGCCTCCATGGGCATCGGCGAGGAGATCGCGAAGCTGTTTCTGGCTGAAGGTGCGAAGCTGGTGCTGTGCGCGCGCGATCTGGCCCGCCAGCAGCAGGCGCAAGAGCGCATCGGCGGCGGGGACAACGTCGTGAGCGTGGGCTGCGACGTCAGTCAGCGCAGCCAGGTGGATGCCATGGCGCAGACCGCGCTGAAGAAATTCGGACGCATCGACATCCTGATCAACAACGCGGGATTCGGGCTCAACGATTCCGTCGCAGAACTGGATATGGCTCAGGCCCGCCGGCTGTTCGACACCAACCTCTTCGGCGCCATGGAATGCATGCAGGCCGTAATTCCGATCATGCGCGGGCAGGGCGGAGGAGATATCGTCAACATCTCATCCGTTTCCGGCCACATCGCCACGCCCTATGCCTCGGTTTATGCGGCCAGCAAGCACGCCATGAACGCCGTGGGCTTCGCCGCCCGCATGGAGCTCAAACGGCATAACATCAACGTGCTGACTGTCTGCCCCGGATATATCGCTACCAACTTCATAAAAAACATGACAAAAAAAGAGGGCGCGCAGCGGCCCGGCGGCTCGGTGAAATATGCGGTCACACCCGACGTGGTGGCCCGCGCAACTCTGAAAGGCATGCTCAAACGCAAACGCCACATCTTCACGCCCCGGTTCTACGGTCTGCCTGTCAAACTCTACGAGAATTTTCCCGGCATGATTGAACGGATGGTGCGCCGGTCCATGCGTCCGACCAGTCAGGTGCTGGCGGAAGGGGCGGTCGCCGATCCTAAAGCGAAATCGTAATTACGCTCCGGGCTTCTTTTCGACCCCATTAACCGGGTCCGGATGCGGGGGTGCTTTCGCCCAGTCGAGCGATTTCCGGCAAAAAACCGCCCGTAAACCAAAGCGGCATCAGGATTGGCGATTTTACCATCTCGCTACCTGATTGTTTATTTCGTTTCGCCCCGGTCGACCCATGGACTATAAGTTGGTCACGAGAAAATAACGAAAACGAAAATCCCGCATTTTTCTGTTCCATAATGCCGGATTTTATTGTCTTATATTGCAGGTATCAAGGAGTCCCCCCATGTCGCTGCCTCTTTCGTTGGTTAAGGATGACAGCCTTTTGCGTGCGCTTTTTGAGTGCGAGGAACGTCTCCATGACTGGCTTGAAACGTCCGCGCACAATGCCGTTTGGTTTGCAAAGGACCCGGTCGGCGCACTCAGGGCAGCGAACATCGGCGTGGATGAGAGTCTCCTCTCCGAGCTTGAATCCGTAACGGCGGGAATTGCCTGCAAGCTGAAGTGACCCTTCGCTTCGCAGGCTGGAGCCAACGCCCGGGGATTGCGATGGGTTCAGGAATCACGAAACCCACAGCGTAGAGACGTAACTTGTTACGTCTCAAAAGGCGGCGGTCTTGAATGCACATCCCGGCTCGTGGGCGATCACCCCAACAACCGCGTCGGAAAGCCCCGAAAGCCATTCCGGGCCTCTTTTCCCGGTTTTTTTTCGTTCGCTTGCATCCTTTTGCCGAAACCTTGTATCCTATCAGTATCCCGCGAAGTTTGATTTACCAGCGGTTGTGAGTGCGGTCCCGCCTTTAGCGTTGCCAACCTTCTCAGTCACAGTGGATCTTCTCTGCAGGAAATTCGAAAATACAAGGTACTAAAGCAATATGGAACAAGGAACTGTGAAGTGGTTTAACGATGCCAAAGGGTTTGGATTCATCACGCCTCAGAACGGCGGAGCCGACATCTTCGTGCATTTCTCATCCATCCAGTCGGATGGATTCAAGAGCCTGCGGGAAGGCCAGAACGTGCAGTTTGAAGTCGGGAAAGGCCCCAAAGGCCCCCAGGCTGAGAACGTTCGTCCTCTGTAAGCGCCTGACCGGCAGCGGAATGGAAAAACAGCCTTCCGTGTGATCTCTGACAATTTTGGCTCGGCAACCCGGAACGAAAAACAGCGTTCCGGGAAGCGCCAGCTTTTCAGCCGTCTGCGAAAGCATTCCGACCTCCTTTAACAGCCTCTAATCTCTTCTGCTCATCCGCCGCGGCTGCTCAGCCGGGGCATTTGTTGTTTACGGCTGCCTCTCCGCCCGTTTCCTGATACCATTCCGGACGCACATAAATTCAGCCTTCTCCTTTGAAAATCTCAGGGCAAAGCCCTCTAAAAACGTTAACTAACTGAGAAGGACACCCGGGAGGCGCGCGGTGCTTAAGACTCTGGATATTCTGATTGGCCTGTCAACCGTCATGCTCCTTTTCAGCATGGCCGTCACGGTGGTTACGCAGTTCATCAACCAAATCGTGAACAATCAGGGACGGTTTCTCAGGAATGGCCTTGCCGGCCTGCTGCGCCAGCTCGATCCCGGCCTGACGGAAAAGCTTGCGACAAATATCTCCACGGCCCTGCTCAAACATCCCCTGATCGCCGATACCTAGGCCGGATCGGTTCGGTGATTCAGCGCCAGGAACTCACCGCGCTCCTGATGGAGCTGGCGAGCGCTCCCGACTCCAAGACCCTGGGAGCGGATGCAAAGGCCGGGCTGATCGCCCTGCTGAAGAAAAATGGCATCGACAATCCAGAGGACACTATCGGCAACATTCGCGACACGGCCATGCATCTTGAAGCAACACATCCCGAACTGGCCAGCGATGTGCGGCAGAGCATGGCCATACTGAAGGAAGCCCGAACCGATCTGGTGGGCAAGTTAAACGCGTGGTTCGACCAGACCATCGACCGGGTCAGCCAGAAGTTTACGCACTCCACGCGCTGGATCACGCTCGGCGCTTCTCTGGTGGTGGCCGTTTCCGTGCAGCTCGACGTCATCGCCCTGGTCGATCGCCTGTCGCTCGACGACAGCTTCCGGGGGGCAGCCACGAAATCCGCCGACGATCTCGCCAATGTCGCGGCTGCTCAGCAGGCCCAAAATGCTCCGGCGCAGAACGGCCCGGGCACGCCTCCGCCGGCGGGCGGCACGCCGACACCAGCCCCGCCTGCGGCGGGCACGCCCGCCACAACCGCGGACGCCAGGAACGTTTACTACACCCTGCTCTCCCGCGAAGGCCTGATCGTAATGCCGACCGACAGCCAGTGGCGCGAACAGTGGGATGTGCGCAAGATACCGGGAATTCTGCTTGGGGTGCTCCTGCTGAGCCTGGGCGCGCCCTTCTGGTACAACACTCTGAAAAAACTTCTTCAGCTCAAACCTCTGCTCACCCAAAAAGACGACCAGCAGCGCGCCGACCGGCAGTCAACGCAGCAGCCACCCGAACCGGTACAGCCACTGCAGCCGGCCCAGTCCACCACGGTCATCACGACAACTCCGGTTCCCGTCGCAACGCCGGCAGTGCAGATCATATCGGCCGTGCCGGAGAGTGAAAGCGGCGACCTGAACGCGATCGGATAGGAGACAGTACGATGGAAAAGAAATGGATTGGCTGCGCAGCCGCGAACTTCCAGGCCGGACGTTCTTCCGGCCATAAGCCCGAGGCCATCGTCATCCACATTATGGATGGCACGCTGGCCGGCACCGATGGCTGGTTCAACAATCCCATAGCCCACGTATCCGCCCACTATGGGGTGGGCAGGCAGGGCGAGATACATCAGTACGTCCAGGAGACGGACACGGCGTTCCACGCGGGTATTGTGGTGAACCCCAGCTGGCCGCTGCTGAAGCCCGGCGTCAACCCCAACTTCTACACCATTGGAATCGAGCATGAAGGAAAGCCCGATGATGTGTGGCCTGACGTACAAATCAGCACCAGCGCCGCCCTGGTCGGCGAAGTCGCGGCCCGCTGGAAGATCCCCCTCGACAACATGCACGTAATTCCGCACCACCAGATCAGGTCCACCAAGACCTGTCCTGGAAATTTCATCAGGATTGAGAACATTCTGGATCGCGTGCCAAAGGCCAACGGAACGGTCGGCCCGCCCCCGGTTCCCGCTAAAACCGTGAGGGTCACGCACAATCTGAATCTCCGCAGCAAGGCGTCGATTTCAGCGCCGATTGTGCGCATGGTGCCCGCGGGCACGACAATCAACATCACCGGCGCGGTGCAGGGCGAATCAGTCAGGGGAAATTCGAACTGGTATACCGATACGGATGGACGGTTTCTGTGGGCGGGCGGGACGGATACGCCGGTTCCGCGGTGACAAAAACCCACCGCAGAGGCGCAGAGATCGCAGAGGTACGCAGGAAAAAACAAAAAAGGTTTTACTTTTCCTGCGCATCTCTGCGGTCCCTGCGCCTCTGCGGTGGGTTTTTATCAGCTCACGCCCAATAAGTCCGGTCCAGCGTCCGATACTGAATCGCTTCCGCAATATGTTTCGATTCAATGCCGGGGTTCCCGTCCAGGTCCGCTATCGTCCTCGCGACTTTCAATATTCTGTCGTGGGCGCGGGCGCTGAGGCCCTGTTGCTGCATGGCGCGTTCGATCATGCGTTCACTGTCGGGGCCGAGTTCGCAGTGCTTTCTGATCTGCGCGGCGCCCATCTGGGCGTTTGAAAAGACCCGTTCACCGGAGGCCGCGAAGCGCGCAAGCTGAATCTGGCGCGCGCGAATCACCCGCTCCCTGATCTGTACCGAAGTTTCCGCATTACAGCCGCTGCCCCGCAGCTCTTTGTAGTTCACCGCCGGAACGTCAACATGAATATCGATGCGGTCGAGCAGCGGCCCGGAGATCTTCGACACATAATGCTGAATGGCCGGCGGGCCACAGTGGCACTCGCGCGTGCGGTCGCCGTGGTATCCGCAAGGGCAGGGATTCATGGCGGCCACCAGCATGAAGCGCGCCGGGAAGGTCAGCGACATCGAGGCGCGGGCGATGCAAACTGTGCCGTCTTCGAGAGGCTGACGCATGACTTCCAGCACCGAGCGCGGGAATTCCGGCAGTTCATCGAGAAACAGCACGCCGTTATGGGCGAGCGAGACCTCCCCGGGACGCGGAATCGTGCCACCGCCGATCAGCCCGGCGTTGGAGATCGTATGATGCGGCGAGCGAAACGGACGCGTCCCCACCAGCCCCGCCGCGGCATCCAGCACTCCGGCGACACTGTGAATCTTGGTGGTCTCCAGGGCTTCCTCAAAAGCAAACGGCGGCAGAATGCCGGGAATGCGCTTGGCCAGCATGGTCTTGCCCGAACCGGGCGGACCGATCATGAGAATGTTGTGCCCTCCGGCGCAGGCGATTTCGAGAGCCCGTTTGGCCGTAAACTGCCCGCGCACGTCCTTGAAATCGGCGGCGTGATGATCGACATGGTTCATCATCTGCGCGGTGTCAACCTGCAGAGGTATGGGGCCTTCGCCGTTGTTGAGCAGGTTGACTACATCCATGAGGGACTTGACGGGAAAGACCTTAACGCCGCCCACGACGGCGGCCTCTCTGGCGTTGGCCTCGGGAATGATCAGGTTTTCAATACCCTGAGCGCGCACGGCCACGGCGATGGGCAAAGCGCCCCGCACGCCGCGGACGCCGCCATCGAGCGACAGTTCACCCACCATCACCCAGGAAGGCAGTGCCTTGCTGACCAGTCCTCCGTAGGCGCCGACAATGCCCATGGCCATGGGCAGATCGTAGCCGGAACCTTCTTTTTTGATATCGGCCGGGGCGAGGTTGATGGTGATGATGGTTTGCGGGACGTCATAGCCGCAATTCCGCAGAGCGGCCTTAACGCGGTCGCGGCTCTCGCGCACGGCGGCATCGGGCAATCCCACGGTGTGGAAGTTCTCTTTATCGGTGACTTTGACGCCTACATCCACCTCGACTTCGATGATGTTGGCGTCAATTCCATAAACTGCGGCGCTTTGGGTTTTAAAGAGCATTCTGGCAGGGTCTCGTGGTTAGAACGCGAATCTCGCGAAGCCTTGCGGAATATTTTTGACCTTTTTCTAAAGCCGTGACATCGAGCCCCACTCCGCCGGCGTTTTCATGGCTTCGGGATTGGTTACAGTCCAGGTGACGCCCTTGATCCTCAGCAGGCCCTTGCCGCGCATGTACGTCAGGACGCGGGAGACAGTCTTGCGGGTTGAATCGACCATCTGGGCAATCTCTCACCCAAGGTTTATCGTCCGAAAGAAACCATCGAGAGCCTATGTCGGGAAATGAAAATGAACGTCCTGCTTGGAGGGAATCGGTTCTCCGTCGCGCGTGGCCGGACGGAAACGCCAGCGATACAGTACCGCGATTACTTTGTCTTCGATGCCGAAGCCGATGGATTTCAGCAGGCGGGTTTCGGTCACCGTGCCTTCCGCGTTGATCGTGACTTCCACAATCACGTCGCCATGAATGCCGGGCGGAATCGTCGAGCGCTCGACCAGCGGATCGGGGAAAAGCGTGGGAATCGCCGGCCGCACTTCCTGCCCGATCTGGCTGCCGTAATCGTCCGTGCCCCGCGGCGTTCCGGCGCGGGCCGAGGCGGCCTGAGTTTTCTGATCGGGAGATTCGACTTCCAGTCGAGGCAGTTTGTCTTCGATCGGGCTTTGAGCGGCCTGCACCGGCGCCTGAACTTTGGAGTGCGCAATGCGCGGTTTGGCCGCGGCCATCGTTTCTTTGGGAGCCGGCCGGCCTGTATAGATGACGGTAGAGGTGCCGCGATCGCCATGAGCGACGAGCTGCGGCCTGACAAAGATGGCCGGCCGGTAGAGCAGCAGAAAAAGGGCCACCACATGGAGTCCCAGAGAAACGATCTGGCTTCGGTTCCACTGAAACCCGGCCCTGGGCTGAGCGTCTCTCCGTTCGGCGGCGAAAATGATCTCCTGGGACTCCATCATCATGTATAAGGATACTTCAGTTGGACTCCCTCCTGCCCCAGCCGTTATCGAAAAAATCGCCCGCGAAAGGGAGCAAACTTTCAGGCACTGCCGCCATCGAACTTTCCTGGACTGGTGCATGTACCAAAACCTGCCGCTTAACCAGTTGAACTCAAACACTTTACCGGGTACCATCTCAGTTACTCCCAACCTGAAAGGTGAGAATGAGTCGTCGCCGGGAACCACGAGTTGAAGTGAGTCTTGACGTCAAATTATGGGGTCTGGACCGCCATGGAAAACTGTTTGTCCAGAATGCGCGCACTGTGGATGCCACGAGGTTTGGAGCGCGGCTGATCGGCGTCGATTGCGTGCGCGAAGGCGAAATTATCGGCCTGCAACACGGCGGAAACAAGGCGCGATTCAAGGTCATCTGGGCGGGGCGGGAAAATACTCCCAAAGCCGGGCAGATCGGCATCCATTGCATGGAAGCCGACAAGCCGATTTTTATGCGCGAATCGGCCCGGCCCGGGATCAGCGTCGCTCCGCAGCGAGTCCCTATGCCGCAACTGGGGTTTGAAGAAACAAGAAGGTTGCGTCCACCGAGGAGAGATATGCCAGCCAGCAGGAGAAGACATCCGCGATACCCGTGTACCGGCGGGGTGGAACTTCGGCAGCAGGACGGCGGCCAGCCGGCCTGGGGCAACCTGAGCGATGTGAGCCTCACCGGCTGCTACGTCGAAACCGCTTCGACCTATCCCGAAGGCAGTATGGTCAGCCTTCACATACGCACGCACGATCTCGACATTCGTGGCCGCGCCGTGGTCAAAGCGTCGCATCACACCGTCGGCATGGGGCTGGCCTTTCTGCATCTGGGCGCGGAAGACCAGCAGAACCTGGAATTCCTGATCGGAACGCTCGCCGGCCGCCAGGAAATGCTGCCGGAAAGCCAGTGCACCTTCGTTCCCGCCGATGAACCCACGCGCGCGCTGCCCGTGCCTCCGACGCCGGCGACCTCGGCGACGCAGGGCGGGTCTTCATCGCCGCAGGGCACCGTGGCCATCGCCACGCAGATTATGCGCGCCATTGCGCAGCTCAATGAACTGGAACAGAACCTGGTAAAAGATAAGGTGGACCCGAGGCTGATCGCCCAGTTCCACGACGCCATGGAACACACCCGTCAGACCGCGTGGACCGTCCAGCAGTGGGTCGATCTGCGCGCCACCGCCGGAGACCCGTTCGAAGTGCTGCCCCAGCTTGAAGCCGAGCGCATGCACATGCTCATCAAGCTGTCGCGGAACGTAATTGCCGATATCGACTCCACCAGCATCAATGAGTTCACCGAAGGCGTGGGTGAGCTGAACGACATGGTGCAGCAGCTGCATAAGCGCCTCTCACGGCTGTTCGGCGGCGATGCGCCCGATGAAGACGACGGGCTGGCGATGTTCCGCTCGAAAAAATAGGCAGCCAAAAACAAAATCTTTGCACCACGGAGGCACGGAGTCACTGAGAACAGCAAAAAGACAGATGGGTTTGTTTCGGACCGCCGGGATTTCATTATTTGCAACAGAGAACCAATTTATTT
>WNFD01005115.1_pt1 | contig 13130 bp, 8 predicted proteins | sample 5400491 | NCBI WGS metagenome assembly WNFD01 (sample SAMN13153343, study PRJNA577476) | soil metagenome | isolation source: 120 cm saprolite under Douglas fir tree site 2 hole 2 replicate 2 | place: USA:California | collected 2015-04-18 | reverse complement strand
CATACTCCTGAATGACTAATGCTGCTTGTGTTCCCGTTTGCTTGAATATCTCTAAGACCTTTAACGTGCTTGCGCTTTCGAGGACGTAGACCGGTTCTTGCAAGACTGCCTTTACGTCAAGCGGCTGACCGGTTATGCATTGCTGGAACAGGTCTTTGACGTGTACCATCCCAAGGACATTGTCCAAGCTCCCATCACAGACGGGGAAGCGAGAAAAGGTGCTCGCGCTTATCACCTGGCTGATTTCTTGCGGCGTATCATTGGCGTCAAGCCAGTCGATATCAGGTCGAGGGGTCATCAAGGCACTGACACGCCGATCCGCCAGGCGAAAGATGCGTTCGATCATGTCTTGTTCCGCAGCTGCAAAGGTTCCGATCTGTGTCCCTTCTTCAATTAAGACGTTGATCTCCTCTTCGGTGATGGGTGGCTCGGTAGATGGTCGCAAGCTGATCAGCCGCAGTATTGCCTCAGTTGAAAGGCTCAGCAGGTGGATAAAGGGAGAAGCGATGGTGGACAACACACGCATAGGAGTCACCATGAACATCGCAATGCGTTCAGGGTTATTTAAGGCGATGCGTTTGGGAACCAGCTCACCAATTACAAGTGACAGATAGGTGATACAGAGTACCACCAGCGCAAGCGCGATGGCAGCACTATAGGGAGCGAGCCAGGAGATGGCGCCTATATAGACTGCCAGTGCCTCTGCGATAGATGCTCCACCAAAAGCCCCGGCTAAAATGCCAATGAGGGTAATACCTAACTGAACGGTTGAGAGTAACCGATTAGGTGAGTTCGCCAATGCTAGCGCAACAGCAGCTTTATCATTGCCTTCATTTGCCCATTGTTGGAGTCGAACTTTGCGCGCGGAAACGAAGGCAGTTTCAGACATGGCAAAGACTCCATTGACGATAATGAGGAGGATGACAATGACGAGTTCTATTGTGGCAAAAGACATTCTTTTTGACCTCCTTTTCTCGTACTAGTGCGTTTTGTGGCTCTTCGAGTATACACCAGCGAAGACTTCTCCCGCCAGATAATAGTAGCCACCCCCACCCAAGGGCGACCGTAAGGGATCGCCCCCACTCGGCCCTCTGATTGGTAATGGCCTAATAGGCTCACGACCGAAATGTACAACACTGGTGTCAGTGGAGCTTGACACTAGCTCTAGAATATAGATGGTTACAGTAGCTCTGGAAAGTGAGACACTTTGTCAGGACTGATGCGCCTATTTGTACAGCATGACGGCAGGAAGGCACTTGTCACCGGGCTGGTTGTAGCCATGCTCATGCTGGCGGGAGCAGGTTGCACCGCGTCCGGTGCAAACACACCGGCTGCCACCAGCACGCCCACAAGTACCTCTATCACGCACCGGCAAACGAAGGATCTCCTGACTTACCACGGGCATTCCGACCGGGCGGCGGCGGTCGCCTGGTCACCCGACGGCAAGTATGTTGTCTCGGGCTCCCTGGATAAAACTGTGCAGGTCTGGAGCGCCACGACAGGCAAGACACGACTGATCTACCGGGGGCATACGGACGCGATTGTAGCGGTGGCCTGGTCGCCCGATGGCCGGTATATCGCCTCGTCCTCCCTGGACAATACTATACAGGTCTGGGACGCCTCCACAGGAGCGCGCATCACTATCTATCGCGGCCATAAGCTTCCCGCGCAAACGCTCAGCTGGTCGCCCGATAGCCGCTCGATCGTCTCCGGCTCACCGGACCAGACTGAGCAGGTCTGGGAGGCGATGACGGGGAAATCTATTCTGAGCTATCGCGGGCACTCCGCCGCTGTGACTACGGTCATGTGGTCGCCGGACGGCAAGCGCATCGCGTCGGGTTCCGTAGATACAACGGTACAGGTGTGGGACGCAGCGAGCGGGAAGACGCTGCTGACGTTCCGCGGGCATAAGAATCAAGTCACCTCTCTCGCCTGGTCGCCTGATAGCACGTCGATCGTATCGGGCTCTTTTGATAAAACGGTGCAGGTCTGGGATGCCAGTAGCGGAAAGGTACGCTATAGCTATCATGGTTATAACGTCGCCGTCGCGCGCGTCGACAACTCAAAAGGGGTGCTGCCGGATCTGATCTACTTCGTCGCCTGGTCACATAACGGCAAGCGCATTGCAGCCGTCACCATGGAATACTGCGGCGACGAGTGCGCGGTGGTGATGACCTGGGATGCGCAGACGGGCAAGCATCTTGTGTTCTACCCAGACCTGCCGGTGTACGCTTTTGCCTGGTCGCCCGATGATACACGCTTTGCCAGCGCCATCGGGCTCTCGGACGTACAGATTGCGCTGGTGCCGTGAACACTAATTTTGGGGACCTGATAGGCATATGTGCGCTGAAACCCTTGGGGAAGGTGTGCGGCTATTCATCGAGTTGTGTGGGAGGCGTTGGGACAGGCGGGGTGATCTTTACGGTCACCTGCCTCATTGCCGGTCTCTTCCAGGTAGGCTTCCACCTGCTCGAGCAAGACTGAGCCGGGCACGGATGGCCCTTGCCTGGTGAAAAAGGCTACTGAGGTTCTTCCGCAGACTGCCCTTGCTTTGCCTGGTGCAACACAACCTCGCAAGCCGTTATATGGGGAGGTCGGCACGGTTGTGTCACACCTCCCCATCGTACTTCTCTACGCAGGAAAGCAGTTCCGCTCAGGCAGCGACGAATGACCGTGAGCTAGAAATTATCAGTCCTGGCGACGATATCCTGCTGGTTGGTAACAGTGGGTACGAACTGGAAGCCGTACCACCAGACGACCGTCTGCTGGTTGTTGGTATCCGTCCACAGCGCGTGGAAGTTGTCGTCGGAGCCGACCGCTATGTCGGTATAGTCACCGAAGAAGCCACCTCCAAACCCGTAGCGGGAGTTGATTGGGTGTGTCGTGACCAGATTGGACGCTCCGGTGCTCAAATCAGCCACTGCATAGTCGAGCCGAGCGTTGTTGATGTAGTTGCCAAGCTGGAGGCAGTTAATCCGGCCCACGGCAGTTGGTGAGTCTGGCTGGGCACAGGTCTGCCATGGAGAGACGACATCGGCTGCGTAGGCGGACATGTAGATGCGACCTGAGGGCGAGATCGCGACGGCGGGGAAGAAGGTGTCGACGCGGCGTGTGGCCGGAGCGTTGAGTGTGCTGCCGTCCGGCTGCGTCACCGGGTAGCCTACAGCGGTTCGGGTTGAACTGTCCAGCACTGGGAAGATGAGTGCAGGCGCACTCCAGGTGGCACCTCCGTTGATAGATTTGCTATACACGGCAGCGGAATGACAGCCAGCGGTGGTGAAGCCGGGGCAGAGGCCCCCGCTGTCGCTCACCTGCGTAGACCATGCGACATAGAGGTCGCCATTGGGTGCCACGTCTGCCGCCGGGAAGCTATTCACACGGAAGGCGGTGGACTTTATCGGGACGATGTCGACTAATTGGGACACGGCCACAGGCTTGCTCCACGTCACGCCACCATCAGTGGACTTAACCATCCAGGTGCTGTCGAGCGTGGCGAGGCGCGTCGCGCCATCCCAGAAGACATATACCGTGCCATCCGGGCCGACGGCCGGACGCGAGCCCTGACTGTAGAGTACATTGCTGCCGATGAGCTGCGGGGTGCTGAAGGTGTGGCCACCATCGGTCGAGAACGCAAAGTCAATGGGTGATTGGACGTAGCGCCCATCGTGGGGATTGAAGATGTAGCGTGTCCAGCTCACGTAGACGCGGTCGCGGAAGGTGCTCGATGCATGCGCATCGGCAGCGATCCACTCCTTGTCGTTTAAGATCGCTGGCGAGGTCGTCGGATTGATGAACGTCGGCGGGCCCCACGACAGCTTGCCGCTGCCATCGAAGGTGCCCCGGTTCACCGCCACCGTATTGGGTGGAGAGAGGCGATCAAAGCCGAGTCCGGCGTAGTAGACATGGCCCTGGCTATCGAAGGCCAGCGCCGGATCGCCGCCGGCATCGTAGATACCACCAGTCAGGTGTTCCACGCCGGGGATCAAGGTACCCAGGTGCGAAGGGTCAGTTGCTGTGCAGCACCATGTCTGACCACCATCGTTCGAGAAGTATGTGCCAGAGTAGGCGTCACCGAGTGCGCTACACGGGGTGCCGTTAACGGTGCAGCTCCACGTGCGCGTCACATAGTCGTTGGCCGCGCCGACGACGCGGTTGGGGTTGTTCGGATCCACCGCGATGGCCGTCTCGTTTTGCGGAGCAGCTGCCGTATCCTGGTTGACGGTCACATCTGGAGCCAGCACACTGGTGCCGTCAAGCGGACTCGACAAGACAAACGTGGGAGTAATCGGGCTCGAACTGACGGTTGCGCCGACTTCGCCAGCGTCTGCCTCTTGCTGTAGGAAGGCTGACATGCGAATCTGCAGACCAGCCGTACCGTTGACGGAAGCCACCTTACCAGCCAGTGTGTTGATGTTATAGCTGGTGCTTGCATGCGCCCCCCGGGCCTGTACAACAAAAAAGGTCGCCACGATCGTCATGATGATGGCAAGGCTGCTCACTACGAGCAGCAGTGGTCGTTTCACATTTCGCATAGAGATATACACACTCCCTGATACAGTGATTGACTTGGGCCAGCCGCTCAAGTCGTGAAGTTTATACCTGGCGCTTTTGCCCAGCCTATACAGAACAAGGGGATAAAATAAACTGGCAAGAACACCTCTTCATAAGAAGGAGAATAGACCGAAATCAACTTGAAAGTAGTGTTGAAGAGGTTGCAATCCGGTTAAGATTACGCTGAACTAGTAGCATTTCTGTAACTGTTCAGAATAGGGACGTGCTCTGGGAACTTTTCCTGCGCTATGTACGTTTCCCTGGATGAGGGATGATTGTTTCTATAATCGTGTCGGCCTTCGACAGCTGATGGACAAAACACGAGCATCCCCCAGTGGGGGTGAGCGTGATCATCGGTTTGCAACACAAGGAGGTCTGCTATGCTACAGATCCATCGGTTGCTCATCATCTTTAGTGCGCTGACGGTCGTGGCAGTGCTCGCAGGGTGTGGGCTGAATACGACCACCAACGCGACTGGTCTATCCACGACGACGGCTGAACCATCATCGACAGCCGCGACCAAAGCTTCACCCATGACCACTAGCAGTTCCATATCCGCAGTCAGGACGGGCCCTGTGACATTGCATGTCGGTGCACAATTCTATCGGACAGGCGATACGATCTCTGTGACCCTGAGCAATCAGAGCAACCAGACGATCTATTTTCCAGATCATCTGACGAACTGCACCGTCATTCTCTTACAACGGCAGAAGGTGCAGTCAGTGGTAGCCGCAAATGGGCAAGCCATCATCGATGCTTGCAGGCTTGCAATTGCTACGCGGATGCACTCGCTGGGTGCAGGACAGCGCCTCGTTGTGAGACTCGCTGCCCCGCTTGATGGTTGGCCGCCTGGCTTTTATCGTGCCACACTGAGCTACCGCATGTCTCTCAATGGTGGCCCGTCGACGACCATCCGCTCAGCGGTGTTCACGGTTGGTCCTCTTGTCCCACAAGAACTTTGAGTGTCGTTTATGATTTCATGGGGTCGGATTGTGTGAACGGCCCATGAGCATTCCGATCAGAGTAATAAGAAGAACGCTCCCAGGCAACGCCAGGAGCGTTCTGAATGATCAGCGCATCAAACTTAGCACAGCGTTCTCGATACTACTATGACACGGTACCCAGGAAGATATCGGTGTTGCCGAATGTATTCGGGCACTTGGTGATCACATCGGGCTTGGGTCCCGTCCTTGCGCGGAATTTATCCACATCGGTACACGGTGTGGCATTGCGCGAGTCGGTCCATACTGCATAGACGTGGCCACTATCAGCCACTGCCGTGATGTAGTCGCCCAGGAATTGGGCCCCCAGGCCGTTCGTGCTGGAGCCGTCGGGGTCGGAGGTGGCTGTACTGATCAGTAGCGGGCTGCCGAAGTTCGCTCCGCCATCACTAGACTGAGTAAGGTAAGCATCATAGTGAACCACGCCTGCGCCTGGTGCTGTGCCTGTCGGTACGTCATCCAGGGCCAGGAAGGCCACATTCACGTTCTTGCCCGTGCCTGCCGCTACAGATGCAAAGAAGGCGCTGCGACCAGTCACGTCACCTGCCAGAATTGGCGCGGACCACTTCAGCCCATTGGTAGAATGCGTCACCAGGACAACTGCATGCCCACTGGTGGGATCACCAGTGCGGTTGGCCCACGCGACATATAACGTGCCATTTGCAGCGATAGAGAACGAAGGGAACGTGCGCGCATCCTGGCGGAAGCTTGATCCCGGTGCTGGGTTCACGAAGTCATCTGTTACCGTAGCAACGGTGATGTTCTGACCGGGGAAGGTCGCGCCGCCGTCATGCGAGATGGCCAAGCGCTCAACTGTCTGCTTATTGACGGTATCTTGCCAGACCACGTAGACTGTGCCGTCGGGACCGACCTTCACCGCCGCGCCCTGGCGCCCGCCAACCGAGTTATTGTTGTGCGCGGGGCTGAGGGGTAGAGGACTGCTCCAGTTTGCCCCACCGTCGGTCGAGCGTGAGAAGTAGATCTGGTCGTTGCCGAAGCCTTTGATGCCCTGCTTACTGAACTTCGACCAGGCAGCGTAGACATTGTCGTGGAACGGGCTTTTGGGGTTGGCATCGGCTGTGATGGAGTCCTTGTCATCGAACTGAGCAGGTGCGTTGCCGTTGACCCTGGCCGCTGTTTTGTAGGAGCAGCCGCCATCGGTGGACTTTGCTACAAAGAAGTCGGCTTGCAGTCCCGTGGCCAGTTCCTCTGTCGTCGGAGGGAAGGGGAATGCAAGCGTACCATAATAAGCATTCCCTTGGCTGTCAAAGGCCTGCGCCGGATCACCAAACGCATACTCGCCGAAAGCGGAGAGATCGATCAGGCCCTGGCATGGCCAGGTCTGCCCACCGTCCATCGAGGCGTAGAAGCCTGAGATGGATTTGCCAGCCGTGAACGGGCACGATGAAGGCGTCGTGTCCGTGCATGCAGGCAAACCGATCTCATCATTCGAGCCCGCGATCAGGTTCATGGGATTCGTCGGATTCTGGGCCAGGCTGGGCTCATTCTGCTTGTTCTTTGGAAAAGGACCATCGAATTTCGCGTTCACCTGGACATTGGTAACGATTGGCGCTGCATGCGCCGCATAAGGACGGAATGCAACCGCTGCTACAAGGGTGCTGACTATCAGCAGTCCGGCAACAGCGGACCAGAAGGACTTTTTACGTGTCATACTACCTCCTACAAATACATGTCAGGCTAAGAGATGATAAAGAGGGTCTCATAGAATGATTAAGCCAAAGGCCGCAACCCTCTGTGTGGTTTACCTTGTAATCCAGGGCAGAAAATAGTCATCCATGCTGATTATGGAAGAAACGCATGGATATGGGAATGGCGAAATGGTTGTGATCTGGTTATGAAATGGTTAATGTTTCATCGAATACATGTCGATATTGCAATCGGTGGGTTGCCCTACTACTGCTGTGCCTTTACGATCCACAACAATAACAGCTCATGCTCGATCTCAGATGCGAGTCAACAGCGCATTGCATCAAATCCACCCTCGCCAGCCAAGACTTATATCTGTACTGGCCTGGTCAAACAGCCAGGAGCGTTGCTATTTACTGCTTGCGGCCAGGATGGTGATGTTGTTGTGTCAGGGTAGGCCGTTGGACCAGGGCGGGGACAAGCGGGCAGGGCGACCGCAAGGGTCCAGGGCGAGGGCAAGGGTCGCCCCTACTATACTATACGCGGATTGGCTTGTCCCCACCCTGTCACCGTGCCTACCTCTTCACTGTCACCTTCACGGTGCGAGCCTTCACATGCTCGGCCTTGGGGAGGATTGAGTTCCTGACAGCCTCTATGGTAACTTTATGTAGTAATGGCTGCTGTAAAGATTTCTTCTCCCAGGCGCAGCCCGGTGGCAGGATCAATCGTTGCATCGAACCGGCCATCGGTCCAGATGGGATGGATGCTGCCGTCGAAAGCTACGATACCCTCATAGTCGCCGTACTGATTGCCAGCATCGGCGAAGGGATTAGCAGCGCTCTCGTCGCTCATAGCAGTCGTCACCTTCACATTGGCAGCGAAGGACAAACCGCCGCCGGTTGACTGACTGAAGAAAATGTCGGTCTTGATATCAGCCGGATCATTGCGGGCATCGTTCCAGCTCAGGTTCACCGAGCCAGTGACCGGATCCACCGATAGCCACTGATTGAACTGATCTTTGCGAACGTCCGTTGGATCGTCGTTGACACGTACCGGTGTGCTCCAGCTTGCGCCGCGATCGGTCGAGCGCGCCACAAAGATATCCGTTCCGTTGCTGGCCGTCTCGTCCATCCACGAGCAGTAGAGCGTGCCACTGTTCGCACCGTTACTACGATCGGCATCGCAGGCCGGGTAGAGCAAGGCACGCCGGCTGGCCATGGCCGGAATACCATCGTCGAAGGCGACTACAGTGGGAGAAATCGTTACTAGCTGGCCGAAAGTGGCGCCGCCATCGAATGAGCTATTGACCAACAAAGCGTTGTTCTGGACATCATGCCAGGCGACATAGACCTCCCCGTTGGGTCCCACGAAAGGATCAGCGCCAATAACGGAGCTTGGGCCACCAGTGAGATTGTTCGCAGCTAGCGGGCTGCTGAACGTCTGTCCCCCATCGGTGGAACGCGCAAAGAGCAGAGCATTGTTGGCCGATGATTTGCCCGCATTATTTGAAGCGTTGTCCCATGCAACGTAGACACTATCGCGGAACGGGCTATGCGGATTGGTGTCCACGGCAATATACGGCTTGTCGTTGAACTTGCCAGTGCCGCTGTTGAAGTTGAAAAACGTCACCTGGGGCCATGTTTTCCCGCCATCAGACGACTTCGCTACCGCCATCTCGGTACCTTGAATTGACCGGAACGACCGATTGAAGAAAACGACGATGTAGGAATAGTAGACGTTGCCGAGTGTGTCGAAGGCCACGCCTGGATCAGAACCAAAGTCTGTGCCATTGGTGGTAGCAGGAGGCGGCAGCGGCAAGTCCACCGCGCCCCAGCTTGTACCGCCGTTATTGGAGAAATAGCCACGCATCGGCAGACGAACGATTTCATTAGAGCCGCCGACGAGTATACTTGGATTGTTAGGGTTCACTGTGATTGAGGTCTCGCTCTGCGGGGTGTCCTCGTTGCTCATGTCGACATTTGCGCCAACTGAGAGCGGTTTTGTCTGGGACGAGGAGCTGGATGTCCCCTGCAACAATCTCTGATACTTGGCCCACCATGTTGGCTGGCTATAGGAAGAATTAGAGGAATGTGCGTGAACGCCAGTCGAGACAAAGGCGATACTGACACATAGGATGAGTAGCAACGCCAGGCCGACAAAGCCGTACCTGCGCCCTAAACTGATAGTGGTTGCCTTGAACATGTTGCTTGCTGTATCCCCCTTTACGAAATACTTGTCCTTAGTCTTCTATACATCCCGATGGATGAATGGTTTAGATTGGTGCCTATGCAATACCGGCATCATAAGAGCGGTCTATCCATCAGATGTGATATCAAATTCGGATCAAGGGCGTAACTATACAGGCCCCACCGGGGGATTGCAGCCCCTGGTGAGGCCTGGAGGCAATACTGCCCAAACAAGAATGGCAAGTTCAAATCAAGTGATTCCATCTCATCCTTATGAGCATAGATCCTACTTATTTGAACAGTATTGCCGGGCGCTCAGTGCCTCTACGGCACCGCCGTGATCAGGTCGGGAAGCAGGTTCGCCGCGTCAGGCGTCCCCAGTCCGGTCACCTCATCCCAGCCCGTCCTGGCAGAATAGCCAGGGATCGAGGACGTCTGGTTGCTGCCGGTGGTAACATCGTGGAAATCGTTGGTGTACTTCCCAGGATCGCTCGCGACCGTGTAGAGCCCCTTATTGATGTAGCCCAGATCTCTCCCGGCCATCTGATCGGCAATCGCGATCAGCCCGGCCCACTGCGGCGAACTGGCGCTGGTACCGCCTATGACGAACCACCCGGCGTTGCAAGGATTGCCCGGGCCCACATTGCAGGCAGCGGACGAATTCTTCGTGGCCGGTTCGGTGTCGTAGATCAGCACGCCTGTGCGGGAACTGGCCTGGTAGGCCACATCGGGGACGCCCCGCATGTTCGCATTCGGCCCGGGAGCGCCTACCGAACTGCCGACAAAGGTGCTGCCAGCCGGCAGGGTGTTCTGGAAGGTAGGCCGCGGGAAGAGAATGCTGTAGCCACCACCTGAGGCTACCCAGCCGACCTCATCCTGGCTCTGGTTTTGGCAGTTGACTGGCGGAGACGTGTTATCAAGGGTCCGCGGGTCAGTGGCGGCAGCGTTGGCTTTGGTGCAGAGGTAGGTCCCGCCGACCGATGTGACCAACGGGTCCGACGCTGGCCAGATGACGCTCGGATACGGAATCACGGCCGGGTTCTTGACCGGCTCCTTGAGGATGTTCGTTGTTCCGCCGTCTCCCGACGAGGCAAAAACGGTGACGTGGTTGGCCTGGGCATCGATGAAGGCCTGGCGTAGGTTGGTGAGGGCAGCCAGCCCATTGTGGAATGAGCCCTCCCCGGCGCCGAAGCTCTGAGTGATGACATCGGCCAGGTGGTTGTCAACGACGAACTGCTCGGCGTTCATCATCTGTTGGAAGCCCTGGACCCCCAGGGTTTCGGCGGTGGGTGTGGTGACCAGCAGGATGTTCGCCATGGGCGCCGTGGCATGGGCCCACTCGACATCGAGGGAGACTTCCAGGCCCCAGCCGAAGGCATTCTCCTGGCCAGTGCCATTATTCGGTGGCGGTGGAGATTTGGGCGGGGACCCCTGAACTTCGAGAATCTTAAAGCTTGGCATCCCGGCCGTGCAAGCTTGGGCGAAAGGGCCAGTCTCCCCGCACATATGCTGGAGGCCGAAGGCATTGTCAAAGACGCCCAGGTCGCTGCTAATGGTAGCGCTGCCGAAGGAGTCAACGACCGCGATGGTCTTGCCCTGGCCCTCGTTACCAGCGGCCAGTAAGGAATGGTAGTCGTAGGCGCTGCTCATCGACGCCGGATTAAAGCAGCGGCGATGTATGGCGTTGCACGCAGCCTGGGTCGGCGGAGTGGTGCTGCTCGTCAAGAATTGCCAGTCGCTCACGAGCGGATGAACGAGTGGACCGGCGGCGACGGCTGTGGCGCTCATCGCTGCTGGCAAGAGGGCCGCACCGAGCGCTAACAGCGCGAGGCGACGCACCGCCCACCGCACAAAAGAGAAAAACATATCTTCCTCCTTGAAGCAAAATAAGATCAAAGGTTTTCCCCCGAAACCAGCGTCTCAGTGGATGCCAGGAGGCGCCACGTGTTTCCATGCAGCACCGTAGTTCAAGTATTTAGATATTCCACTGGGCTAGCCAGGGCATGAGGCAATCTAGTATACATGCATAGGGTAGATGGTAGCGGTGGCAACCCGGTGAAGGGTTGGTGGTGATCTGGTTAAGTTCGGCAGGTGCTGGTAAAGAATATGCAGCCGGAGACTGTTCAGCCTCTAGTGGATTCCTGCTTTCAACTCAAACGTGCAGCGCACAATTTCTCTAGCCAGTCATACATCATTCGTTCGAGATCAGCCGGGTACGGTATATGGTAGGATGAAATGGGCCGAATCGCATCTCGATTATTCGGGGCAGCAAGTTCGCTCAAACGAGAGGAAATCTCCTGAATGATTAGACAACATTCGCCCATTTCATGCTACCATTGACACCATCTGCGTGAGGCGGCCCAGGAGTTGGGCCGATCACCACTGCAAGGAGGGATAACTTTATGGCCGCACGCATCGATCAGCCTACGCGCCTGAAGCTGACTACCAGGCGCCCGCTCTGGCTCTCTATCCTCGCTGGCTTCTCGCTGCTGCTCGGTATTGTGACCACCATTCCCCAATTCTATTATGTCCTCTTCGCACTTCACCTCGTCACCATCGGACCCAACAGCAACCTGCTCGGCCAGGTCTGGTACAGCTACATCTTGAACGGCGACAACAGCTATGTGAAGGTGGACTCTGGCATTTTCGCAGGCGCTATCGAGGATGCGTTCTTGCTCGGCCCGCTCTACGTCGCCACCGGCGTGGGTCTCTGGCTGAGGCGGCCCTGGGTGATCCCCGTTGGGCTCATAACGGGCGCGATGATCTTCTATGCGATCATTGGCTTCTTTCTGGGCGACATCTTTGCTGGCCTCCCAAGCGTCACGAATGATGTATCCTATTGGGCCTCGAACCTGCCCTACCTGCTCTACCCGCTCTGGCTCGTTCCGGTTTTGCTCTTCCGGCGCTCGCTTTTTGTGAGGAATAAGAGTTAGGACACCAGGTCTCAGACACCGGGTGTGGCAGATCCTACGATATCCCATGCCTGCGCTTGAAGGCCTCTATCTCATCTACGGCCAGCGCAGGCCCCCCGCCTTGACGCAATGACGTACCGATCTTTGCGCTCACCTGTCGAAACGCGGGCTGAGCCAGTATCTCTGCGGCTGCTTTGCGCAACTGCTGCGCGTTCAGCCTGCTGTCGCGGAGCATTTTTCCCGCGCCAAGTTGCTGGACACGTTGGGCAATGAAGGTCTGATCGGCAGCCTGTGGAATCACGAGGAGCGGGACCCCCGCGCAGAGACCTTCGTTCACACTGTTCATGCCGCCATGGGTGATGAAGAGCGCGGCGCGCTGCAGGAGTTGGAGTTGAGGCACAAACGCTTTGACGATAAAATTTCCGGGGATCGTCCCCAGGCTGGCAATGTCTATCCTGCTGCCAACAGACATGACAACGCGATAGTTGAGGTTTGCACTATGGCATCTTGTGTGGCAATAGGGTACAATGGTGGAGGTCATACAATGGGTGGAGATTATAGTCCCCAGATTGTTTGCTCACGGACGAGGGCATGGCAACCCCGGAGACAGGATTGACCGGGGTGTAAGGCCAGGTGGATATGCCTATGCCTTATTTAAGAGCGTATGCCTTAATTAAGATATGATAAATGGAGAACAGCCTATGGCGATCAGCAATGCGACTCTGGCGGGGTTGAACCGCACACAACTGCTGGAGATGCACTACAAGATGGCACTTTTGCGCCGCTTCGAGGAGAAGAGTGCCGAGGAGTACACACGTGGGAAAATTGGCGGC
>WNFD01005113.1_pt1 | contig 13131 bp, 11 predicted proteins | sample 5400491 | NCBI WGS metagenome assembly WNFD01 (sample SAMN13153343, study PRJNA577476) | soil metagenome | isolation source: 120 cm saprolite under Douglas fir tree site 2 hole 2 replicate 2 | place: USA:California | collected 2015-04-18 | reverse complement strand
CGTCGTCGTGAACGGGCTCGGTGATCTGACATCGATATTGCCTGCCGCGAGCGCCCTGGCAAAGCGCCACGTCACCTATGGCGCGAGGGCGGAGCATTACCCGGTGGTCGGCGCCGCGCTGTTGTGGACGCTTGAGAAGGGGCTGGGCGAGGGTTGGACCCCCGCGATTGCCGACGCCTGGACCGCGGCTTACGGCACGCTGTCCGGCTTCATGATCACCGAGGCCTATGGCCGGCCTCCCGCCGCCGAGTAAGGACACGCCGTGAGCGAACCCTTGGTCATCGTCGGCAATGGAATGGCCGCCGCGCGCCTGGTCGATGAATTGGTGAAGACCACGCTCGGGCGCTACGCCATCGCCGTGATCGGCGACGAGCCGCGGCTGGCCTATAACCGCGTGCTGCTGTCGTCGGTCCTGGCCGGCGAGACCGCCTCGCACGATATCGAGCTGAGGCCCGCCGGCTGGTGGCGCGACCGCGGCGTCACCTTGAAATATGGCTGCGTCGCCACCGAGATCGACGTCGGCCGGCGCGAAGTCAAGATCGAAGGCGACGAGAGCATCGAGTTCTCGCGATTGGTGCTGGCCACCGGATCGACGCCGCTGCGGCTCAACGTGCCCGGCGCCGATCTCGCGGGCGTTCATACCTTCCGCGACACCCGCGACGTTGACCTGCTGCTGGCGCTGGCCGCGCGGAAGCGCCCCGTCGTCGTGATCGGCGGCGGACTGTTGGGGCTGGAAGCCGCTTACGGGCTGGTGAAAGCCGGCACGCCGGTCACCCTGCTGCATCTGATGGACCGCCTGATGGAGCGTCAGCTCGACGCGCCGGCGGCGGCGCTGTTGAAATCGCTGGTCGAGCGCAAGGGCATCGAGGTTCTCCTGAACGCCAACACCGCGCGCATCCACGGCGCGAGCCGCGTCGAAGGCGTCGAACTCGCGGACGGACGGCGGATCGAAGCGGGTGCGGTGATCTTCGCGGCCGGCATCCGGCCGAATGTCGCCCTCGCCAAGGACGCCGGCATTGCCGTCAATCGCGGTGTGGCCGTCGACGATCATCTGCAGACCAGCGCGCCGGACATTTTCGCGCTTGGCGAATGTGCTGAACATCGCGGCATCTGCTACGGGCTGGTCGAGCCGGCCTATGACCAGGCGCGCGTGCTGGCGCAGCATCTTGCCGGAAAACCGGCGGCTTACCAGGGCAGCGTTGTGGCGACCAATCTGAAGGTCTCCGGCGTCAGCGTATTTTCCGCGGGCGACTTCATCGGCGCCGACGGCAGCGAGGCCATCCTGCTCAGCGATGTCAGGCGCGGCACCTACAAGAAGCTCGTGATCGCGGACGGCCGGCTGACCGGCGCGGTCCTGATCGGCGATACCGGCGATGCGCTCTGGTATCTCGAACTGATCCGCACCCGCAAACCCGTTGCCGGCATCCGCGCCGACATGATGTTCGGCCGTTCGCTCGCCCTTCAGTCAAAAGCAGCATGATGAGTCTCGCGCCAGTTTCTTAACCAGGGTTCTTGCCATGACCGCGATCGATCCCGCTTTGTGCGCCACGCGCACCACCTGCCCCTATTGCGGCGTTGGCTGCGGCGTGCTGGCGACGCCCGACGGCAAGGGTGGCGCGGCGATTTCGGGCGATCCCGATCACCCCGCCAATCTGGGTCGGCTGTGCTCGAAAGGCTCGGCGCTCGGCGAGACCCTCGGCCTTGAAGACCGCTTGCTCTATCCGATGATCCGCTGCAAGGGCGTTTTGGAGCGGGTGGCCTGGAGCGACGCGCTCGACCATGTCGCGCACCGGCTGCAGCACATCGTGGCCCGCGACGGTGCCGACGCAGTCGCGTTCTATCTCTCGGGCCAGATGCTGACCGAGGACTACTACGTCGCCAACAAGCTGATGAAGGGCTTTCTCGGCTCGGCCAATGTCGACACCAATTCGCGGCTCTGCATGGCCTCGACGGTCGCGGGCCAACGCCGCGCCTTCGGGGCCGACACCGTGCCCGGCTGCTATGAGGATCTGGACGAGGCCGACCTTCTGGTGCTGGTCGGCTCCAACGCGGCATGGTGCCATCCGGTGCTGTTCCAGCGCATGATCGCCAACAAGCAGAAGCGCGGCGCGCGCATGGTGGTGATCGATCCGCGCCGCACCGATACGGCGGAAGATGCCGAGCTGTTTCTCGGCTTGAAGCCCGGTACCGACGCCGCGCTGTTCTCTGGCCTGCTCGTGCATCTCGTCGACAATGGTGCGCTCGATTCAGATTATATCAGGGACCACACCTCGGGTTTCGACGACGCGCTTTCGCGGGCGCGCAGCATCGCGGGCAGCGCGGCTGCGACCGCGCTGGCAACGGGGTTGTCGGAAGCCGATGTCGCGGCCTTCTTCCAGATGTTCCGCGAGACGCCGCGCGTCGTCACGCTGTATTCGCAGGGCGTCAACCAGTCGGCGCAGGGCACCGACAAGGTCAACGCGATCCTCAACTGCCATCTCGCCACGGCGCGGATCGGCAAGCCCGGCGCGTCGCCGTTCTCGCTCACCGGCCAGCCCAACGCGATGGGCGGCCGCGAGGTCGGCGGGCTCGCCAACCAGCTCGCCGCACATATGGGCTTCACGCCGCCCGACATCGACCGCGTGCGGCGGTTCTGGAAGGCGCCGCGCATCGCGACCCACGAGGGGCTGAAGGCCGTGCAGATGTTCGAGGCGATCGCGCGCGGCCAGATCAAGGCGCTGTGGGTGATCGGCACCAATCCCGCGGTGTCGCTGCCGGACGCCAACGTCGCGCGCGAGGCGCTGAAGAAGCTCGAACTCTTCGTCGTCTCCGAGAATGTGCGTTCCAACGACACCGTCGATGCCGGTCCGCACGTGCTCTTGCCGGCGCAGGCCTGGGGCGAGAAATCCGGCACGGTGACCAATTCGGAGCGGCGCATCTCGCGGCAGCGAGCCTTCCTGAAGCCGCCGGGCGAGGCAAAGCCCGACTGGTGGATCCTCGGCGAGGTCGGCAAGCGGCTGGGCTTCAAGGACGCGTTCAATTTCAACTCGGCGGCGGACGTGTTCCGCGAGCACGCGGCGCTCTCGGCGTTCGAGAACGACGGCAATCGCGATTTCGACATCGGCGCGCTGCGGTCGCTTTCGGATGACGCCTTCGAGACGCTGACGCCGGTGCTGTGGCCGCTGCGCGAGGGCACGGAGCCGCAGCAGCGTCTCTTCGCCGACGGACGGTTTTATGCCAATGACCGCAAGGGGCGTTTCATCGCGCCCGAGGTTCCGGCGCTGCGCAGCGAAACGCATCCCGGCCGGCCGCTGCGGCTGAACACCGGCCGCATCCGCGACCAGTGGCACACCATGACCCGCACCGGCATGAGCCAGCGGCTCGGCGCGCATCTGCCGGAGCCGTTTGTCGAAATTCATCCCGACGACGCCTCGAAGTTCGGCGTCATCGACGATGGCTTTGCACGCGTCACCACCGATTACGGCCAGTGCCTTCTCAAGGTGATGGTCAGCGCGCGGCAGCAGCGCGGCACGCTGTTCGCGCCGATCCATTGGAGCGAAGCCAACGCCTCGAGCGCGCGCGTTGGCGCGCTGGTCGCCCCTTTCACAGATCCGTTTTCCGGCCAGCCCGAGAGCAAGGCGACGCCGGCCTCGATCGCGCCTTATGAATATGTGTTTCGCGGCTTCATGCTGTCGCGCAAGCAACTCGCATTGCCGCCGAACCTGTGGTGGGCGCGCGCCACCGTGGCGGGCGGCTATGGCTATCTGTTCGCCGACAACGCCGATCTGGCGCGCTGGCCGTCCTGGCTGAAGTCGATCGCGGGCGACGATCTCGCTGAATATCACGATTTCGGCGGCGGCGTTTATCGCGCCGCGTCCTTTGCCGGCGAACGCATCGAAGCCTGCCTGTTCGTCGGCCCCGCCCACGATGCCGGCGATTGGAACGTGGTCAAGAACCTGTTCGCGGCCGATCGCCTCACCGACGATCAGCGGCGCACGCTGCTGTCGGGCCGCTCCAGCGATGGGCTTGCCAGCGCTGGCCCCATCGTCTGCGCCTGTTTCGGCGTCGGCCGCAACACGATTTGCGACGCCATCGCAGCCGGCGCGCATTCGCCTGGTGAGATCGGCGCGCGGCTCAAAGCCGGCACCAATTGCGGATCCTGCATTCCGGAACTGAAGCGGTTGATCGCGCAGACTGCGACGGAACAACCGAAACTGGCGGCGGTGAGCTGAGCCACCATTTCCGTCGTCCCGGCCTCGAGCCGGGACCCATAACCCCAGGCGGATCGTTTGAGCAGGCTGGGGCGTCACCGCGCATAACAACAAATGCCTGTGGTTATGGGTCCCGGCTCAAGGCCGGGACGACGAAGAAAAAGCTGCGCACGCGCACCCAATCGACGCCGTCTGCGATGTTCTCTATGGTGCGCCTGCCAAGAACAAGAAAAGCAGGTTCCCAAGAAAATGTTCTATCTGGAAACGCCGCCGCGTCTGATCGAGACCAAAATCTTCGCGTCGATGCCGGAAAACTTCCGGCGCAAGGGTGTCCGCACCGAATGGGCCGACGCCAACCGGCCGGGCCATCCGACCGACTGTTTCATCGAAGGCCCGTCATTCGACGCCGAGGGCAATCTCTACATCGTCGACATTCCCTTCGGGCGCATCTTCAGGATCGCGCCCGGCGGCCAATGGACGCTCGCGGTCGAATATGAGGGCTGGCCGAACGGCCTGAAAATCAGCCCGGAGGGCCGCATCCTCGTCGCCGACTACCGCCACGGCATCATGGAGCTGGACGCGAAAGCGGCGCGCATGCGCCCGGTGCTGGCCTCGCGCAATTCGGAATCCTTCCGCGGCTGCAACGATCTGCACATCGCGAAGAACGGCGACATCTATTTCACCGACCAGGGACAGACCGGCCTGCACGATCCGACCGGCCGCGTCTACCGGCTCAAGACCGACGGACGGCTCGACTGCCTGATCGATACCGGCGTCAGTCCGAATGGCCTGGTGCTCGATCCCAATGAAGCCGTGCTGTTCGTGGCGATGACGCGCGACAACGCGGTCTGGCGTCTGCCGTTCATGAGAGACGGCAGCGTCTCGAAGGTCGGCCGCTTCTGTTCGATGTTCGGCCCGAGCGGGCCGGACGGCATGACCATGGACAAGGCCGGCCGGCTGTTCGTGGCGCACGCCTCGCTCGGCCATGTCCTGGTGTTCGCGCCCAATGGCGAATTGGTTGCGCGCATCAAGTCCTGCGCGGGGGCAAGCTGCACCAATGTCGCGATCGGCGGCGACAACCGCGATCGGCTTTACATCACGGAGTCCGCAACCGGCACCGTGCTGGTCGCCGATATCAGCTCTCTCGATTCGTCATTGCTAGGAGCGTAAGCGACGAAGCAATCCAGGGCCGAGCGCGGCACTCTGGATTGCTAAGCAATGCTCAGATCGCGCCTTGTTCGACAAACTCCAGGGCCAGACCATGCACGGCTGCCGGCGGAACCAGCAGGACGCCGTCGATGATCCGGAAGTCGACACCGTTGCGCTTCAGCTCCCATTGTGTCGTATCGAGATCGCCCACCCTCAGCCGCGCCGCGCAAAAGTGCGGGACATCGTGCGCGGCCGATCCCGGGAAGCGACGAGCGGTCTCGCTGCGGTCGAGCACGGTGATGCAGTCCTCCGCCGTGCCGACCGTCAGTTGTCCGGGCGCAAGCTCGGCTGCGTGTCCGGTCAGTTGCTCCAGGAAAACGCGATGCTGCGCCGGTTCCGGCGCCGACATCACGACCTCGATCACCCGCAAGGCGCCGTTGGGATGGCGCTGGTATTCGGGTTTCCAGAACAATTCCGGCGCATGATGCTGTTGGCAGCCAAAGAAAGCGAGGCCGGGCATGGCAGGATCGGTGGCGAAGGCGAGCGAAAATGCAACACGAGCCGCTCGTCCGTCCGGGAGCACGGCATCGCGACCGAAATCAAACGGTGCGTAGGCGCCGATTGCATTTGCCGCGAAGCGCGCCGCATCGGCATGGGCATCGGTGGTGTGCAAGGCCAGCATCGACATGCCTTCGGCGGTCGCAAGGAAATTCTGCTGGTGCGCGGCGAAGCTGAATCGGCCCGGCGCGGCGGCTGGGATCGCGGCAGGGTCGGTGACGGCCAATAGCTCCAGGAAGTTATTTTCGAACATGGCCAGGTGGTTGCTGGTGCCGAACGGATGGACACCGGTTGGCGTCAGCGTAAAGCCGAGGGTCCGCAAGCTTCGCTCGGCGCGAGCGAGATCGTGGACGCAAATGACGAGGTGATCGATGAGGCGGCGCATGGGATCTCCGGGGCGGCAAGCCCGAACCGTAACGCGTGCGGCAACCGCGGCGCAAAGCATGGTTTATGACGTTGAGCTGAAGAAAATCTATTGCAAGGCCGCGCCGTATCCGTGACAAGCTGGATGGCGATGACTTACATGCTTCCACCGCTCAATGCGCTGCGCGCGTTCGAAGCCGCGGCGCGGCATCTCAGCTTCAAGCTGGCGGCCCATGAGCTGCATGTGACACCTGCCGCCGTCGGGCAGCAGGTGAAGGCGCTGGAGGCCCGTCTTGGCGTTCCCTTGTTTGAGCGCCTGCACAAACAGCTCATTTTGACGCCGGCCGGCCAGATGTTCCTGCCCGAAATATCCGGCGGCTTTCGCCGCATCGCTGACGCGACCGTGCGATTGAAGCCTGAGGGAAAGGTGCTGCTGCAGTTGGGCCTGCATGCAAGCTTCGACCTGCGGCGGCTGTCGCTCGCGGCGTTCCGCGCCGCGCATGCCGAGATCGGGTTGCGGGTCCTGCAGCCGGCGGGCCTGCACGACCTTATCGAGGGCAAGGTGGATCTGCTGATCGATCGCGGCCTCGGCCATCATCCAGGCTATCGTTGCGACCGCGTGACCGACGGAACTGGACCGGGCGATTGGCTGATCGCGCCAGCCGGGACGGCCGATTGCCCCGAAATATCGAGCTTCCGCGACTGGCTGCTTCGTCGGCCGGCGGACAACGCGCTTGCGATGCATCGCCGTCGCAGGTTGGCAAGTGTCAGCCAAAGTTGATCGGTACACACATCCGATCCGGCTTTACAAATGTCGCAATCTCAATTCGTCATTGCGAGGAGCCTGTCATCGGGCGCGCATTCGCGCGTTGGCTCGCAATGACGGGAATACGAACGTTGGGTGTCATCTTGAAACAGCAAAAATTCGGCCGCAACGGCCCAAACGTGTCCGTGATCGGGCAGGGCACCTGGTACATCGATCGCGGCGATCGCAAAAGCGCGGTCGCGGCGCTGCGCCGTGGCATCGAGCTCGGCATGACCCATGTCGACACAGCAGAGATGTATGGCGACGCCGAGCTCGTGATTGCCGACGCCGTCGCTAGCCACCGCGATGATTTGTTCCTGGTCTCGAAGGTGCTGCCGAGCAATGCCTCGCGGCGCGGCACCATGACCGCCTGCGAGCGCTCGCTGCGGCGCCTGAAGACGGACCGGCTCGATTGCTATCTGCTGCACTGGCGCGGATCGTACCCGCTGTCGGAGACGGTGGGGGCGTTCGACGAACTCATCCGCGCCGGCAAAATCCGGTCCTGGGGCGTCAGCAATTTTGACGCCGACGATCTCGACGAACTGCTCGAGGTGGCCGGTGAGGGCAAGATCGCCTGTAACCAGGTGCTCTATCACCTGCAGGAACGCGCGATCGAGCACGCGGTGATTCCGTGGTGCGAACGGAATGGTGTTGCGGTCGTGGCCTATTCGCCGTTCGGTCACAACGACTTTCCGTCGCCGGGCAGCAAAACCGGCGCAGTGCTGGAAAAAATTGCTCAAGCCCATGGTGCATCCGCGCGCCAGGTCGCGCTCACATTCCTGACGCGCAGCCCGTCCGTGTTTGCGATTCCGAAAGCCTCGGCGGCGGAGCACGCCGCCGACAACGCCGCGGCCGGCAAATTGATTCTCAGCGACGCCGACATCGCCGCGCTCGACAAGGCGTTTCCGTGCGGGCCGAAGCCGCGTAACCTGCCTATGTTGTAGACTTTACAGACGTTTTTGCTGCGCCGCATCGTTGCGGCGTGGCCGGCTGCCGCAGCCCATACGTGCATATCGGCATCCTGTTTTCGGGTGTTGCCGCGCCGATGCAATTATCGTTTTCATGGCGCTTCCTGAGTCGACATCCGCCAGAGTTTTGATCGTGACACCGCCAACCGCCGCGGCCGCGAGGCTTGCCAGCGAGCCATTGCCCTTGCCCGAACGGAAACCATCCGCGCGGCGCGCGCCCGCGCGCACCGACCGGCCGTTCAAAGGTATCGCGTTGATCCTGGCGTCGACGGTGTTCCTCGGCACCTCCGACGTGACCGCGAAATATCTGTCGGCGACATTGCCCTCGATCGAGATCGCGTGGGTCCGCTTCCTGGTGTTCGCCCTGATCATGACACCGGCGATGGTGCCGGGCATGCCGTTATATTCCCTGCGGACGACGCGTCCGGCATTTCAGCTGATGCGCGGCCTCGCGCTGTTGGGCTCGTCGCTTCTCTTCATCTCCGGGCTGCGCTATTTGCCGATCGCGGAAGCCTCCGCCACCGGTTTCGTCGCGCCGCTGTTCGTCACGGCCCTGTCGATCGTCTTCCTCGGCGAGAGCGTCGGTGTCCGACGCTGGCTCGCGACCGCCGCTGGCCTGCTCGGCGTGCTGATCATCCTGAGGCCCGGCACCGGCGCCTTTCATGCCGCGGCGTTTTTCCCGATCGTCTCGGCGCTGTGCTGGGCCGCCACGCTGATCATGACGCGCATGATGAGCGGGCGGGAGCACGCCATCACCACCATGACCTATTCGTCGATCGCCGGATTGTGCGTGCTCTCGGCGCTGGTCCCGTTCACCTGGGTCGCGCCGAGCTGGCACGACATCCTGTTCGGTATCCTGATCGGCGTGACTTCGACGGCCGGACAGTGGATCGTGGTGCTCGCCTTCCGCTATGCGGATGCGTCCGTGCTGGCGCCGTTCTCCTACAGCCAGCTCGTCTGGGTCAGCATTCTCGGCTTCCTGATCTTCGGTGAGGTGCCCGACGTCTGGACCGTGGTCGGCGCGGCCTTCATCGTCGCAAGCGGCCTCTACACCGCGCACCGCGAGCGCGTGCGGCGTTCGCAGCTGCTGCTGGTGGCAGGAGAGAGCTCGCCCAATCCCTGACAAGGAGACTGTGTCGAGCCGGAACGTCGTGGTTTAATAGGCAGGTCGGGCGCTGACCTCCATCTCCGTCGCAACGGGAGGCCTGTCACCGCTCACGGGAGGGATGGGCTATGCGCGCCGCGATTTTCCGGAATGGCGAGATTGTCGTCGACACCATGCCGGAGCCCGTGCCCGGAGCGGGGCAGGTGCTGGTCAGGACGCTCGCCTGCGGCATCTGCGGCTCCGACCTGCACGCGCGCAAGCACGCCCATCGCATGGTCGAGATGGCGAAGTTCTTCCCTGGCCGCAAGCCGATGGACCTGTCGCGCGACGTGGTGTTCGGCCACGAGTTCTGCTGCGAGATCGTCGACTACGGCCCCGCGACGCAGCGCGGGCTGAAACCGGGCAGCCGCGTGTGCTCGCTGCCGGCGCTGTCGACACCGACGGGACCGCAAGGCATCGGCTATTCCAACGACAATATCGGCGGCTATGCCGAACGAATGCTGCTCAGCGAAGCGCTGCTCCTTCCGGTGCCAAACGGGCTGGCGGCGGAACACGCGGCGCTGACGGAGCCGTTGGCGGTCGGCGTCCATGCCGTCGCCAAGGCCAATGTGCGAGGCGACGAGGTGCCGCTGGTGATCGGCTGCGGCCCGGTCGGGCTCGCGGTGATCGCCGCCTTGAAACTCAAGGGTTTGCACCCGATTGTTGCCGCGGATTATTCGCCGGCGCGTCGGTCGTTGGCCGAGAAACTCGGCGCCGACATCGTCGTCGATCCCGCGCTGACGCAGCCCTATGCGAGCTGGGCCGCGCACGCCGCGATGTCGGCGGAAGAACAGGCGGCGCGGTCACCCTGGCAGGCGTTTCGGCCACCGCTGAAACCCGCGCTGATCTTCGAATGCGTCGGCGTTCCCGGTCTGCTGCAACAGGTGTTCGAGGGCGCGCCGCGCGATGGGCGCATCGTCGTGGTCGGGGTCTGCATGGAGACCGACCGCTCCGAGCCGATGCTCGGCATCATGAAGGAACTGAACGTTCAATATGTGCTGGGCTACACGCCCGAGGAATTTGCCTTTTCGCTTCGCCTGATCGCGGAAGGAGAGGTGAATGCGGCGTCGCTGGTGACGGGCCGCGTCGGCCTCGACGGCGTCGCGCGGGCGTTCGACGATCTCGCGAATCCGGAAGCGCACACCAAGATCATCGTCGAGCCATCGCGATAAAAGATAAATGGCGATAAAGATACATGTCACCCGGTGATGCAGCCCGCCCGCCTGTTCTCGCGCATCAGCGCTTTGTTGCGGACAGGGAAGCCTTCGCAGGCCTGAGCCTGCCGCAGCGCTTTCGGCGGATCTACGAAACCAATCTGTGGGGTGCTGTGGCATCAGCGTCCGGTCTGGGTTCCGAGGTCGATGCAACCGCCGCGTTGCGGGCGGAATTGCCGCGGCTGCTTGAGAAACTCGCGGTCACCTCGCTGCTCGATGCGCCCTGCGGCGATGCCGGCTGGATCAGCGCCGCCGATCTGGGCGTGCGGATCATCGGCGTGGATATTGTGCCCGCGCTGATCAAGCGCCTGCAGGCCCGCGTCGCCGCCGGGGAAATCAAGGGTGAGTACCACCTTGCCGATATTGCCCGCGATCCGCTGCAGCGCTGCGACGCCATCCTCTGCCGCGACTGCCTGGTGCATCTGTCGTTTGCGAATATCGAACGCGCAGTTGCTAATTTCAGAGCGTCCGGCGCGACCTGGCTGATCACGACCACCTTTCCGGAGTGGCAGACCAACAGTGATTGCGAGGACGGCGACTGGCGCGCGCTGAACTTCGAGCGCGCACCGTTTGAGTGGGGGCCGCCGGTTGAACTGCTCAACGAGAATTGCCTGGAGGCCGGCGGCGGTTGGCGCGACAAGAGTTTGGGCGTCTGGCGACTCTCGGATATCAGGGCCGAATAGGCGCGGCTTTTCCACGGGGACGATGTGCAACAGTCGTACGTGGTTACCCGTACTTTTGCGGAGCTTCCGCTTTAAGACAGGCTTAAGGGCACATGCATAGCATCCTCGAAAAGCCGGAACAGGGTGCGGATTGTGCAACAACTAGATTCCATTATCGTTGAACTCGAAGACGCCGTCAAAAGCGGCTCGTCGGAAAAGCGCGTCAACACTCTTAGGCAGGTGACAAATCTTTTCCTGCATGAGGGAGAGCGGCTCAGCGAAGACCAGATCAAGGTCTTCGACGATGTGTTGTGTCTGCTCACCGCTCGCGTTGAAAACCAGGCCAAGGCCGAACTCAGCAAACGCCTCGCGCCGCTCGACTATGCTCCGCTCGAAGTCATTGCGCGGCTCGCGAGCGACGACGAAATCGCGGTGGCCGAAAACGTCCTCGCCCGATCCGGCCGGCTGGCCACCAGCACCCTCGTGGATATTGCCACGACCAAGGGGCAGGATCATCTGTTCGCGATATCCGGCCGCGCCGACCTGCCGGAGGTCGTGACCGACGTCATCGTCAATCGTGGCGAACGCCGGGTCATCCGCAAGCTTGCCAACAACAGCACCGCACGGTTTTCGGAAGCCGGCTATGCTGGAATGGTGGAGCATACCGAGGCCGACGACGGACTCATCGAAATTCTCGGACTTCGCATCGATCTTCCCCTCAAATTTCTCCGCGATCTCCTGCTGAAGGCGACCGACGCGGTCCGCGCCCGACTGATGGCGATCGCTCCGCCCGAACTTCAAGAGGAAATAAAGCAGGTTCTCAAGACGATCACGGAAGGTGCGGGCGGAAAACGCTCGCCGGAGCGCGACTTCGCCCGCGCCGAAGAGATCGTGAAGCGTATGAAGGGCCTCAATCAATTGGATGAGGCAGCGATCGTCAGATTTGCCGAAGCCGCACGGTTCGATGAGGTCGTCGCCGCGCTTGCAATTCTGACGAACGTGCCGACGGCAATGGTCGCCAAAGTGATCGAGGGACATCGCGCCGACCTGGTCCTGATTCCCTGCAAGGCGGCAGGATTGAACTGGCCGGCGGTCGGGACGATCCTCACGCACCGGCCCGTCAAACCCCGGATCGACGAGCGCACGCTCAAGATTGCCTTGAGAGATTACGGCAAGCTGTCGGTGGAGACCGCACAGCGCACACTGCGCTTCTGGCAGGTTCACGACAAGCTCGAGAAGTAGTTCGAGCAAACGTCACGCCTGGCGCCTGCACCGCACGTTTCAGCGCAAGCTCGTTGCCGGCCATCGCGACCGTAGCCTTGGCGCCTCACACCGGCAGCGCGATGGAATATTTCACCTGGCTCAATGCAAAACTCGACTCGATCGAGGCGATGCCGTCGAGCCGGGTCAGCTTGTTCTTCAGGAACGCCTCATACGACGACAGATCGGCGGCGACGACGCGCAACAGATAGTCGCGGTTGCCCGTCATCAGGTAGCACTCCAGAATCTCGTCCCATTTCGAGATCGCCTTCTCGAAGCGATTGAGGTCTTCCTCCTTCTGCCGCGCGAGCTTGATCGAAATGAAGACGCTGACATGCAGCCCCAGCGACTTCTGGTCGACGGTCGCGATATAGCGGGTGATGACGCCGCGCTCTTCGAGCAGCTTGACGCGGCGATGGCACGGCGACACCGAGAGTCCGACCTTGTCGGCCAGCTCGGCCATGGTGATGCGGCCGTCGGATTGCAGCAGCGCGAGGATCTTGCGGTCGATGGCGTCGAGGCTGCGCATTGGGATGAACCATCTAGAGGAAGGGATAGATTGATAAAATATACCAATATCGGCGGGTATGGTGCGAAAATTTGAAATTTTCCGCCCGCCCGACAGGACTAAGATTCCGCCGTCATCCGCTTGTCCGGGAGCGCTGCCATGGCGATCAACTCCGAACGTCTCGAACTGCTCAACGCGCTCGCCTGCAAGGTCCTGTGGCTGTCGTCCTGGACCATCCACCATGCCAACCACATCCGTCCCAACATCGATGGGTTGAAGGTCGGCGGCCACCAGGCCTCGTCCGCCTCGC
>WNFD01005111.1_pt1 | contig 13132 bp, 6 predicted proteins | sample 5400491 | NCBI WGS metagenome assembly WNFD01 (sample SAMN13153343, study PRJNA577476) | soil metagenome | isolation source: 120 cm saprolite under Douglas fir tree site 2 hole 2 replicate 2 | place: USA:California | collected 2015-04-18 | reverse complement strand
GGCTCGCCTTTCGCCGGTGGACTCGCGCTCGACGCTTGTGGCGGCATTTCACTGGCCGCAACGCCTGACGGCAAGTTCCTGATGGCTTCCAGCAATGGACAAATTCAGTCGTTTAATATTGCCGTGAATGGCTCACTGACGCCGGCCGTGCTCACCTCAAACTGCTGCGCGCCAACTGTCGGCATGAAAATCTCGCCGGACGGAAAACTTCTGGCACTCTCGAATGAAACCTCTGTTTCCGTGTACACCATCAATGCTGACGGATCACTGACTGCTGTGCTCGGTTCACCGTTCGCCCAGCAAGGCACGGGACTGGTCTCCGGACTCGAATTCAGTTGTGCCGCCGATCGCCTTTACGCCAGCGAGGCCTCCTTCACTTCCTCCACTATCACCGATGCATGGAGTGTCTCCGCAGCCGGAGTTCTCGCTCCCATTGCCGGTAGTCCGTTCCTCAGCGCTGGTAGTGACGCGAACACAGTACTGCTTTCTCCAGACAACAGCCTTCTATTTACCAGCGATCAGTTCGTGAACAAAGTAACCTCATTCACTATCGGCGCCAGCGGAAGTCTTACTCGCATTGGTTCTTTTGGAAGTCCGGTTTCAATCCACCTGCCCACAGGACTTGCCACCGATGCTGCCGGCCAGTTCCTTTTCGTGGCCGATGATGGTTTCGGTATCGCCGTATTCACCATCAATGCTGACGGTTCGCTCGGCAACCCCAACGATATCGCGACCATTTCCGGACAGGAAATGCAGAGCGTAGCCGCCTATCCCGGCCGCAGCTGTGCGACATCTGATTTGTCCCTGACCATGACTGCCGCACCGGACCCGGTTGAATCCGGCTCCAACGTTACCTATACCATCAGCATCACCAATAATGGAGCCAGCCCGGCGGACGCGATCATCACTGACAATCTCCCAGCCGGCGCAAGCTTTGTTTCCTGTTCCACCAGTGGCAGCGGCAGTTGCACCAGGAACTTTGGCAATCCGCACAAGTTTTCCTTCCCTGGCATTCCCGGAGGCAACACTGAAATTGCCACTCTGGTGGCCCAGACCAGCACTGATCTCATCAACGGATCAATCCTGACCAACACTGCTACCATCAGCAATAAATCGGTCATTGACACCAACCCGGCTAACGATTCGGCCACGGCGACGGTTACCATTACCGCGCAGCCTGGCCCCACCACTCTCACCCTCTCGCCGTCTACCGGAACCTTCGGCAGCTTTGCTACGGCTACCGCCACGCTGATCAAGAAGATCAATGGCGTGGGCGTTAGCGGGAAGTCTGTTTCATTTAGCGTGAATGGATTGCCCGTAGGCACCGCCGTTACCAACTCCATTGGACAGGCGATTCTGCATTTCAATCCAAATCTGGCGATAGGCTTCTATCCTGGAGCTGTCACTGCCAGCTTTGCCGGCGATAATGTTTTTGCGGCCAGCAGCGCCACGGGCGACCTGACCATCGGTCAAACAGTGCTGACTGTGTTTCCTCTTGCCGCTAACAGAACGTATGGAGATCCCAACCCGGCATTTACTTACACCCTCACGGGATTCCTGAACAGTGATACAGCGGCTGTCGTGAGTGGAACCGCGGCATGTTCCACCACCGCAACTCCTGCCAGCGCCGTCGGCCAATACCTGATCAGCTGTGACGTTTCTGGTCTTGCAGCGGCGAATTACACGTTCACCAGCGCAACTGCTCTTCTCACCATAACTCCTGCGCCGCTCAGAATAGTGGCAGACAGCATCAGCCGCGTTTATGGCGACCCCAACCCGGCATTCACCGGCACTATCACTGGCCTGAGAAATGGTGATGTGGTTACCGCAACCTATGTGACCGCGGCAACTCAAACCAGCCCTGTGGGTACGTATTCCATTTTGCCGGTTGTGAATGCAGGCCCCGCGTCCGGAAACTACAGCATCACTGCTGTGAATGGCACGCTCACCATCACTCCGGCGCCGCTCACCGTTAATGTGAATAGCGCCACGCGTGTGTATGGTGACCCGAACCCCGCTTTCTCCGGCACAATCATCGGTTTGAAAAACGGACAAGTCATCACCGCCACTTACTCCACCGTAGCTACACCAGCCAGCAATGTGGGCACATACCTCATCACGCCCACACTGGTTGATCCTTTTGGGTTTCTGGCGAATTACTCTGTGACCTTCAGCAATGGAACTCTTACTATTACTGCAGCGCCGCTCAACGTAACCGTCAACAGTGCGACCCGTTTGTACGGCAGCGCGAACCCGGCCTTCAGTGGTTCCATCATTGGCCTGAAGAACGCTGACGCTATCACCGCTACGTACTCCAGCACCGCAACCATCGCCAGCCCGGTGGGAACGTACCCCATCGTCCCTGCTTTCGTTGATCCGGCGGCTAAGCTAGGCAATTATGTGGTCAGCATCGTGAACGGAGTCTTGACCATCACGCCTGCGCCACTCAACGTTGCCATCAATAACGCAACCCGCGTGTATGGCAGCACCAACCCAACACTGAATGGCTCCATTACTGGACTGCTGAATGGTGACGTGATCACCGCCACCTACTCCAGCGTAGGCGTCACCAGCCCCGTGGGAACGTTCCCGATCACGCCAACCTTCAATGATCCGGGCGCTAAGCTGGGCAACTACACCGTCATCACCACCGGTGGAGTGCTCACTATCACGCCTGCTCCGCTGACAGTGACCGCCGTGGGTGGCAGCCGCCTCTATGGCGACCCCAACGCGACCCCGACCGTTGCCGGACTGAAGAACGGTGACGTAATCACCGCCACAGTCAGCGGCGCGACGGCTGCCAGCCCTGTGGGTAATTACACGCTCACTCCGGCACCGGTTGATCCGGATAACAAGCTGGGTAACTACACCGTCACCATTAAGACCGCAGTGTTGACCATCAACAAAGCGCCTCTTACCGTGACGGCTGCCAATGCCACGCGCGCCTATGGATCGCCAAACCCGACCTTTAGCGGCACCATCAGCGGCTTCAAGAATGGTGACAACCTCACCCCGAACCCGACCACCACGGCAACCGCCAGCACGACCGCCGGAACCGCTGTGATCACTGCGGGTGTAAACGATCCGACTGGCGTGATCGGCAACTACAGCATTACCGCCAGCAACGGAACACTCACCATCACCAAAGTGCCGCTGACGATTACCGCTGCCAATGCCACCGTGGTTCTTAACACCTCCACGCCCGGCTTTACGGCGACCTACGCCGGATTCGCGAACAATGAAACGCCGGCAGTTCTTGGCGGAACTCTGAGCTGCTCGGCTTCCGTCGGCTCCGTTGGCACACACCCAATCACCTGTTCCGGCCAGTCGTCCAACAACTACACCATCACATTTGTTGGCGGCACCGCGACTGTTGATTACGCCTCAGTTGGCAGCTGCACGAATGGTCCTGGTCACCAGATCCTGGCTCCTATCAGCACGGCCGGTACCACCACGTTCACCCGCGCAACTACCACCAGCATCCCGGTGCAGTTCCGTGTGTGTGACGCAAAGGGCACCTCCATCAGCTCAACCGTCGTCAGCAGCTTCACTCTCCTCCAGAAGATCACTAGCGGGGTGACCACAAACGTCAATCAGGCCCAGACCGCTGCGTTCACCTTCAACGGTGGCGCGCAGGATTGGACCGCGACCCTGAGCACCAGCACTCCAACCAATTTGGCAGCCGGTTCCACGTACGTCTACCAGATCGGACTAAATGACGGTACATCGATTACCTTCCAGTTCTCGATGAACTAGTTCATTCATAAGTTAGCCGTTAACCGGAGACTGGGCTCTCTCCCGCTAAGGCGCTCAGCTTCATAGCAAGCAAAACAGGGATGACACCGGCCATCCCTGTTTTATTGTTTTTTATCCCGAGTGCAACGAGGGACCCCTACGGTTCGGCACGAACGTTCCCGGCGACGGACGATTTCCACGTAGAGACGCGACATGCCGACGGCATGCCGCGTCTCCAACCTCATTCTCCGCATCCGCTCTTGGGTAGAGTTGTTCCCGCCGACTTGATGTTCAAAGCAGGAACATCCTGATTGTTGACATTCTGAAATTGCTGCAGGTTCTTGTCCAGTTGATCACACAACTGTTGCACCGCCGCCCTTACCGCTTGCGTGGGACGTATATCTGCGCTCTCAACGCTGGAGATCAGTCGCCCCAGGTCGCGATTAATCGGTCCAAATCCCGGCGACCTCTTCGTTCCTTTTTGCAAAGACTCCACCTTCTTTTCCAGCGCGTCCAGTTTGTCAGGTGCTTTTGTCGCTTTCTTGCGCTCCGTCAAAGCCGCATGTAGGGCGGCCACTTTCTCAAAAGCGTCAGAGCTTGACTTCATCCCCCGCACAATCTGGAGTGCCAGATCGCGTTGCTGCACCAGGTCATCCTGTGACACGTGCACGCGAGGGTCAAGCTCCACCGTCAGCGGCTGTCGCAGTGTTTTACCTCCCGATGTAAGTTCCACCGTATATTTTCCCGGCACAACCAGCGGACCACGTGGCTGCTGGCGCGGTGTTAATCCCGGAATGGCGTGGTCAGCCAGCGTGTATTCGGTATATTCAAGCAGCTCGCCGTAATAGCTATAGGGCAGCGCGGCCGGCGCCAGATAGCGCAGGTCCCAGAAGAAACGGTTTACGCCCGCGGATTTCGTCGGCGCCACGGTTGGTTCAAACCAGTAGCTCGGGACATTAGCCGGTGGATAGCTCTTGGCTTTTGTCTCACTTGAGAATGAAGCAATCTCCATGCCTTTCTCGTCACGCACCGTCAGCGTGACGGCGTAATTGGCTGCGTTCTTGAGAAAGTAGTCAATCGCGGCGCCATCGGGCGGATTCTCTCCCGCCGGGGTTTCAATTGGATAAGGTGTGTCCTGATAAGTGTCCCAGCGTACACGCATCGCCGTTGCGGGCGGCAGAAGATGTGCATCAGCGGCGCTGATCTCCGGTGTGATCTCGCGCAACGGGCTTACATCATCGAGTATCCACAAGCTGCGTCCAAAAGTTGAAATCACTAGATCGTTGCCATGAACTTGCAGATCGGTAACGGGCGTAGCAGGCAGGTTCAGTGACAGCGGCTGCCAATGATTACCGTCATCCCAGGAAACGAAGACGCTGGTGTCAGTTCCGGCATACAGCAAACCTTTTCTCCTGGGATCTTCACGGACCACGCGGACCATTTCACCGGAAATTCCGGTCACAATCTTTTCCCATGTGTGCCCAAAGTCATGCGTGCGCATGATAAGAGGCGGGGTCGATTCACGCGTGCCGCCAATGGTCACGTAGGCTGTGGCTGCATCGTGGTGTGAGGCTTCAACGTAGAGAATTTGCGTGCTCTCAGGTACGCCCGGGGGCGAAACATTTTGCCATGTTGCTCCCGCGTCACGCTGCAGATACACCAGACGATTGCTGGTACCGGCCCACATTTCTCCCGCCAGCACCGGAGATGGCGCCAACGCAGTAATGGCCGGTGGCGGACGCCGATCAGTCCCGGCTTTGCCTTCCGGTTCTTCCTTCACCACGAATCCCGTTAGATCGGGGCTGATTTCCTGCCAGATGGATCCAGCATCCGTCGTCTTCATGACATATTGCGTTCCCAGGTAAAGAACAGACGGATTTTGCGGCGAGAAGACCAGCGGCGGCATTTGTGACGTGCGATATTTCTCTCCGTGTTCAAAGAGTGTGGCTACCTGGTTGGTAGCTTTGTCCAGACGCACCACGGAGCCATACCAGCCACCGCTATAAATCAGGTTAGGATTCGTCGGATCAGGCGTGATATAGGCGTATTCAAAGCCGCCCACGGAATACCAGTCCTGTTGCAGGATTTCACCATTGTCGCTGCGGCTCAGAACGCCGGCCGTGCCGCTGTCCTGCTGCGCTGCATACACGCGATACGGAAACGCATTGTCGGTGGACACGTGGTAAAACTGCCCGGTTGGCTGGTTGTACCAGGAACTCCACGTCTGTCCGCCATTCACGCTGATGATCGCGCCCTGATCCACTCCCAGAATCATGCGGTCTGACAATTTAGGGTCAATCCACAGGACATGGAAGTCATCTCCGCTGGGCGCTCCCACATAAGCGGCAAAAGTTTTTCCGCCATCCACTGACCGGTATAGCGATGTCTGGGCTACGTAGAGCACGTCTGGATGGTTGGGATTCACAAACACGCGGCTGAAATATTCGCTGCCAACAATGCGGGGGTCTTTAGTCGATTGCTGCCAGCTTGCGCCGCCATCATCCGAGCGGAAGAACCCCTGGTCCATGATGGCGTACAGCCGCTGCCCTCGAGTTCCTGCCGCCACCACAATTCCCATTCTCTTGCGTGCCTTCTCTGGCAGGCCTTTTGTCTTCAGAAGCGTCCAGGTCGAACCTTCATCGCTGGACTTGACGATCTCTGAAGTCGCCTCGGCTTTGGAATCTCCCTTCTCCGTTGGCCCGTGATATACCACGGCGAAAAGTGTGCGAGCATCCGTGCCATCAGCGCACATATCAACAATGCCCAGATTGTCGTTATTCCCAAAAACCTTCTTCCAGGTTTTTCCGCCATCCGTGGTCTTGAAGATGCCGCGATTCGCAGTGTTTGCCCAGCTCGGCAGTGGCTGCCACAAGATTCCGAAGCCGATGGAATTTCCCGCAACAATGACCGTGTCGGGATTTTGTGCGTCCACCACGATTGCCTGTATGAACAAGAGGTCCTGCAGTCCGGCACTCTGCCACGTAGCGCCGCCGTCGGACGATCTGTAGAGTCCACGACCGCGCGTTTGCTCACCGGTGCCGACGTACAAAATTTTCGGATTAGACGGAGCCACGGCTAACGCTCCAATGGAAGCGACGCGCTCCTTATCAAAGATCGGCTGCCATACCTGCCCGCCGTCATTGGTCTTCCAGACTCCGCCTCCGGGCGTCCCGAAATAATAAGTGTTGGGATCGCCTGGTACCCCGGCTACTGCGGTAACTCTACCGGCCCGAAAGGGGCCAATCAGCCGCCATTTGAGTCCCGCGAACTGTCTGGAATCAGGTTCTTGCGCCACGCCGCAAAGCAAAGGCGTTATAGCAATGAACAATGTAAGGAGTGCACGAAGGTGAAGGAACCGTGAACGGCAACAGAAGGTCGGCATCAATTTCTCCGCTTCACGTTATACCAGCAGAGATGCAAGAATGAAACTTTCAGGACCACAGGCAAAGATTTCCATTCCCCCCTTCGTACTTTTACAACACGAATAGCTCCAAGAGCGTATGATTGGCGGGTTAGCACGCCGGACGCAAAGCTTGTGTCATGATCGGTAATCGCAATCCAGCCCAATCGGATTCAAGGTCCCGCGAATACAGCGATAAAGTCAATCCCGATCGTGCACAATGTTCCACCCGTTACAAGCTTGATCTTCCGGTTACACAGCCGGAAGAGTTCGAAAATTAGAAAATAGCTCGCTGAAGTTTCGAGTTTTGTCTACTGTCTGGCATCATACATAACAGAACCACTCGGCCAAATTGATGTTTTCATCTGCCTTTGAATCTCTTGTTCAAGCAGTCCTAAGGAGAACACTACGCATGAAGGTCCACCTGATCAACCCTAGCAACGTGTCTTTTGGGACTGCGGTGATCACACCGCGATGGCTTTACGTACTGGCTGCCGCCACGCCCGCAGCTTTTGGCACACCGATTCTGGTGGATGAAACGCTTGCCACCACCGACCCCTCCACTATTGAAGCTGGTGATGTTGTGGGTATTAGCGTGCACACCGGCAATGCCTTGCGCGGATACGAACTGGGGAAGATGGCCCGCGAACGCGGCGCATATGTTGTTTATGGCGGCATACATGCAACGCTGTATCCGGAAGAGGCCGCCGAACTGGGCGGTGCTCATGCAGTGGTAAAAGGTGATGGTGACGTGGCCTGGGCCCGCGTTTTAAGAGACTGCGCCAATGGCAATCTGCAAGAGTTGTATGCTGGTGGCCGCATTGAAGGCACAGAGTTTCTTCCCGCGCGCTGGGACCTTTTACCACCGGACAGTTACATGTGGGCTTCTGTGCAGACGGTGCGTGGCTGTCCTAAACATTGTTCGTTCTGCTCGGTGTGGCGGACTGACGGTCAGAAACCGCGGCAGAGATCATCGGATTCCGTGATTGGAGAGATCGTTGATCTTCGGCGGCGTGGATTCCGTTTCATCGCTTTGGCCGACGATAACTTTTATCCCGTCACCCTGACGGATTTGGATCTGGCGGCGCGGCAAAACAATGCGCCACGACTCGCAGAGTTGAAGTCGATCCGAGCGGAACGTTTTGAATTGATGTCGCGCCTGGCCAAGCTTCCTTCAGATACTGTCTTCTTTACTCAGATCACGATGGAGGCGGCGGAAGATTCAGAGTTTTTGGCTGCCATGAAGGCTGCCCACATCCATGGCGCGCTGGTAGGAGTGGAAGCGGTAACCCCGGAAGGATTGAAGGATGTTTACAAAGACTTCAACCTCGCCGGACAAAACCTGGTGGACCGTTTAAAGAAGTTCCGTCGGCATGACATACATATTCTTGGTTCGTTTATCTTCGGACTTCCCAGCGACCGTCCGCATACCTTTGCGGCTACAGCAGCAGTTGCCGAGCAAGCCGAGCTGACATTCGCACAGTTCGTGATGCTCACTCCATTTCCCGGCACAGTAGATTTCGAGCGCTGGGAAAAGACCATGGCAGGAGACGAGAGAAACGTCGGCGGAGTTCCACTCACGCGTGGCTGGCTGATCCCGCAGGCGAAACGGCCAAAACTCTTCTGGACGCATCCAGCCATGGGCGCAGACGAGATCAGACAACGTACGCAGGAAGTCTGGGACCGCTTCTACAGCATCAACGTGATCTGGAAACGCTCAGGATTTTTACGATCGATGAAGGGTCGTCTGGCTTTCATCCTGATCTCCAAGTTGTATCGTCGTATGTATGCTGATACCGGCATTGCTACGGACAGCGCTCGCGTTGCGTGGTCAACGCGATGGGCTCGCTGGCTGGCAATTCCGACCCGCCGCCTGTTCGCCGGACGCCCGATGCCTGATTTGCAGGTTCCACCTGCGGTGGATGCGATCCCACAATTGTCAGGTGCGCAATAGCGAGTTAGAAGTGAGGGCATTGCGCGAGCGATATTCTTTACCCTGTCATTCCGAGCGAGTCGGAGTTCCGCGGCGCGGAACGACGGCGAAGAGAGGAACCCCGAGGAACTCAGCACCCACCGTTCGCGAGAGAATGCCTTGAATCTGCATGAACGTTCCTTGCATCCCCGGGGTCCCTCTCTTCGCGCTCACCGCAAAGCGGCTCGCGCTTGCTCGGGATGACACGGTTAGGGGCTTCACCTAATACACAATCATCGGTACAGCCGAGGGAAAACTTTGTTCTGGCGCAGCGCATGATTCATTTTCGATCAGGCGCCTTACGTACTGTACTCCGCGTTAAATCTCACGTATTCCTCGGTGAGATCGCAGGACAGGAAATCAAGACTCTCATCGCCTGACCCCAACGTGATGCGGATCTCGTACGCAGGCTCGGACATATATAGATGCGCCTGATTGCGGTCAAAAATTGTCGCCGCGCCATTCCGGCAGATTTGCTGGTCGCCCAGGTAAATACTGATGCGGTCGGGATTGATCTTCACGCCAGAGTATCCGATGGCCGCTAGCATGCGTCCCCAGTTGGGATCAGAGCCGGCCCAGGCCGTTTTAACCAGGGGCGAGTTCGCGATGGCTCGGCCAATACGGCGCGCGTCACCACGTGTGCGGGCCTGCTCAATCTTGAGCCGGACCACGTGCTTCACGCCTTCGCCATCAGCAACGATCTGGGCCGCCAGTGACCGGCAGATTTTCACCAGTGCAGCGTCAAATTCCTGGCGGATTGCCTTCAGCTCAACACCGCTCTTGCCGCTGCCGAGAAGCAGCGCTGTGTCATTGGTGGAAGTGTCTCCGTCAATGGAGATGTTGTTGAAGCTGTAATCCACAGCGGCTTCCAGGCTGATTTGCAGTTCGCGCGCCGTCGCCGCCACATCAGTAAAAAGATAGACCAGCATCGTGGCCATATTGGGATGGATCATGCCGGCGCCTTTGGCCACGCCGCAAAGCGTTACCGTGTTGCCGTTGTGGATCACGGACTGGCGGGCGACCTTCTTGTGCGTGTCCGTGGTGATGATGGCATTCGCAAATGCGTCCAGACCCTCCGGTGTAGCGGTGGCGACGGCGATAAGCTGCGGAAGCGCGTCTGTAATTTTCTCTACCGGCAATGGCACGCCAATGATCCCAGTGGAAGAAGGGAAGACTTGTTCCGGGCGGACTTTATTCAGTTCGCGTGAAGCTTGCAGGCAAACCAGTTTGGCCGCCTTGATGCCTGGCTTTCCCGTGGCGCAATTGGCATTGCCTGCATTCACGATCAGCGCATGGACTATGCCTTTGGACTTGCTGAGATTATTGCGACCCACCGTGACCGGAGCAGCCACAATCTGGTTGCGGGTGAACATGACGGCCGCCGTGGCGCCATCTGGAATGATTGCGCATGCCAGATCAGGCTTGCCGCTGGCCTTCAGGCCGGCAATGCATGCGGAAAAAAGAAAACCCCGGGGAAGAATTGTACTCACACTTGCAGCTTAACCAGTGGAAAGGGAATTTGTAAATCACGCGCGCCAATTTGTTTTGGCATCTCACCGCGATACATGGCGATCTCGTCGCACGCGTGCAGGTTGGGGCAGTGTATGCAGTCTTTGTATATCTTGTCGGGGAGCTCTTCCCGAGTGGCCACGCTAAATCCCATGTGAGCGAAGAATTGCGGCACGCGGGTGAACAGACATACGCAGCTGACGTGATGGCGTTCCGCTTCCTGCATGAGCGACTTGACCAGCTTTGCCCCGGCGCCCAGGCCTTTAGCGGACGGGACCACCGCGATGGAGCGTATCTCCGCAAGATGCGGTCCATATAAATGAAGCGCGCCGCAGCCGATGATCCGGCCGTTATGCTCGGCCACCACAAAGTCGCGCACGTTCTCACACAGCTCGGCCACGGTCCGCGGCAGCAGTGTGCCGTTCCCTGAATAGGAACGGATGATGCCGTGGATCTGTTCCACGTCCGGCAGCGTTGCACTACGCGTGGATAGCATGGGCCTCCTGCAATGCGGCCAGCAGTTCATGCGCAGCTTTCAGTGATGCCCGTACGCGTGCAGGCGCCGTGCCGCCAACCACATCATGGCAGGCCAGGACCGCGTCGAGCGTTAAATGTTGGTGAACGTCAGCGCCAAAAGCCGGAGAGAAAACTTGCAGCTCGGCCACCGACAGGTCCTGCAATTCGCAGTTCTTCTCCACGCAGGCCTGCACCGCATGCGCCACCACTTCATGCGCCTGCCGAAACGGCACCCCGTGCTGCACAAGATAGGTAGCGGCGGCCAGGGCATTCATGAAGCCGGTTTCGCAGGCCTTCTGCATGCGATCGTGATTGAACTGCACCAGCCGCATGAATCCGGTGGCAATCTCCACGCAGGCTGAAGCGGTTGCGGCAGCGTCAAACAGCGGTTCCTGCGTTTCCTGCATGTCTTTGTTGTAGGCCAGCGGCAGGCCTTTGATGATGGTGAGCAGTGTCATCTGGCTGCCCAGCAAACGCGCGGACTTTCCTCGGATCAGCTCCAGCGCGTCAGGATTCTGCTTCTGCGGCATGGCGCTGCTGCCGGTGGCGTATGCTTCCGGCAGACGAATGAAGCCATATTCCTGCGTGGCGAAGAGGATGAACTCCTCCGCCCAGCGGCTGAGATGTATGCCCAACACGGAGAGCGTGTTCACGAACTCCAGAATGAAGTCGCGATCACTGGTTGCGTCCATGCTGTTGGCCGTGGGTTGATCAAAGCCAAGCTCGTGACTGGCGATGGTACGGTCAAGCGCCAGCGGCGCTCCAGCAATCGCGCCCGAACCAAGCGGGCATTGGTTCACCCGCTGAGCACAATCGAGCAGGCGTTCACTGTCCCGCCAGAACATCTGGAAATAAGCCAGAAGCCAGTGTGCGAGCAACACCGGTTCTGCCCGCTGCAAATGCGTATACGCCGGCATGACGGTAGTTTGATTTTCTTCCGCGCGCGCCAGCAGCACGCTGAGAAAATCGCCCAGAGACACGCGGAGGTTAGTAATGCTTTCACGGACGAACAGCCGCAGATCGGTGGCGATCTGCTCATTACGGCTGCGGCCGCTGTGGAGTTTCTTGCCGGTTTCGCCGATCAGGGCAACCAGCTTCTTTTCCACAAAGTGATGAACGTCTTCCGCTTCGGGGTCGTCCAGATAGCCGGCGTCCTGCTCTGAAGCAGAGATCTGCGTCAATCCGGAGAGCACCTGTTTATGTTCTTCGGGGGACAGAACTCCGGCAGCCCGCAATGTCTCTGCGTGAGCGCGGCTAGCCGCCAGTTCGAATTGCAGCAGCTTGCGGTCAAATGGAAATGACCTTTGCCACTGTTCAAACCGCGGATCCAGCGGCTGCCGGAATCTGCCCGACCACATCTTCACTTCGTTAACTCCTGCTGCTGTTTCAAGCGGGCACGTGACCGCGCCGGCAGGCCCAGAATGCGTATAAAGCCTTCCGCATCTTTCTGGTCATAGCTATCGCCCATGGTGAACGACGAGAGGTCCGTACGATAGAGCGAATTTTCTGATGCACGGCTGCCAATGGTCACATTGCCCTTGTAGAGCTTGAGCGTCACCGAACCCGTTATGTCTTTCTGAGTCTGCGCCACGAACGCGTCCAGAGCTTCCCGCAGGGGCGTGAACCACAGGCCAAAGTAAACCAGCTCAGCGTACTTGAGCGCGATCTCCTGCTTGAAGTGCGTGAGCTCGCGTTCCAGACACAACGCTTCCAGTTCACGGTGTGCGGTGAGAATCAACGTGCCGCCGGGAGTTTCATAGCAGCCACGCGATTTGATTCCGACAAATCGATTTTCTACCAGATCAACGCGTCCAATCGCGTTTCGTCCGCCAATTTCGTTTAGAAGTTCGACCAGTTGGACCGGGTCCAGCTTCTGGCCGTTCACGGAGACAGGTGTACCGGCAACAAAGCCGATACTCACGGTCTCTTCGCGGTCGGGCGCATCCTGCGGTGACTTGGTGAGCTGCCACGTGCTTTCAAACGGAGCGTTGGCTGGATCT
>WNFD01011311.1_pt1 | contig 13133 bp, 16 predicted proteins | sample 5400491 | NCBI WGS metagenome assembly WNFD01 (sample SAMN13153343, study PRJNA577476) | soil metagenome | isolation source: 120 cm saprolite under Douglas fir tree site 2 hole 2 replicate 2 | place: USA:California | collected 2015-04-18 | reverse complement strand
CAGCGTGGGGGAGATGAGCTGGTGGCGTCCGGTCTGGTCGAGGAAGTCGGGGATGTAGGCGTTGGTGCCGAAGTAGACCGCTGACGCCATCCCCATCACGAGCCCGATCCGCATCGTCTGGCCCTCGCGCCACGACGGCCACCATCGGGTGGGTACTGAGGGCTTCGGTCCGCGCTTCGGCGCCGCGATCGCGATCGCAACGGCGGTGACAGCGACCAGCACCGACCACATCGCCAGCGCCCAGCGCCAGTCGCCATGGGCGAGGGGAAGGACGCCGACCGGAGTCGTGAGGGCATTGGGGAGCGTCTCGCCGATGAGGATGCCGTTGCTGTAGACGGCAGTGGCGAGGGCGATGCGCCTGGGGAACCAATCACGGACGATCGAGGGAAAGGCCGGCTGGCTCACCGCGACTCCGAGCCCCATCAGGAAGGTGGACGCGAACAGGACCGGTGTGCTCGGCCCGAAGCCGCGGGTCGCGCCGAACACGGCCACGAAGCCCAGCCCGGCCAACAGCGCCCCGCGTACGCCGAGCCGGGCGATGAGCAGCGAACCGGGCACCGCCGCCGTCGCGAACAGGAGGACCGGCAGCGAGACCAGCGCGCCGACGGACTTCTCGTCGAGGTGAAGCTCGCGGTGGATGAGGGGTATAAGCGGCGGCACCGCAAGCAGCGTCAGGCGCAGGTCGATCCCGCCCAGCCAGAGCAAGAGCAGCCGCACCCAGTCCCTGCGTGTGAGTCTCACGCGAAGCGCGCCGCCGTCAATAAGCCGTGATAATGGTCGACGTGCCGGGACTGCTGATCGTCGCTTCGAGCGGATCCACCGACCCCACGCGCGCCAGCATTCCGTTCCATATCGCGGCCAACGGCGCCACGCCCGCCGGCGTGCCGGTGGCTGTCGCCTTTGCCGGCGATGCGGCCGAGCTCCTCAAGCCCGACATCATCGCCAACGTCTACGGCCAAGGCATGCCGCCGCTGCGCGACTTGCTGGACAAGTGCCTGGAGCAGAACGTTCCCTTCTACGTTTGAAAAGGCTGTGCTGAGGCCCGTGGGGTCTTGCAGTCGATGATGACCCCCAACGCCACGTTCATCACCCCGCCCGATCTGGTGCGGCTCACCATGGAAGCGGACAAAGTCCTGAGCTTCTAGCTGCGGGTCGCGCCGATGGCGGCGAGCGCGCTTGGGTTCTCGAGCGAAGACAGGTCTCCCGGATCCTTGCCCGTGTAGACCGAGCGAACGACGCGACGCAGGATCTTGGCATTGCGCGTCCGGGGCAAGTCGGTCACGAAGTGGACGGCCTTCGGCCGCAGCGGCTTGCCCAGCGCGGCCGCCACCAGGTCCTGCAGCTCGAGCGAGAGCTCGGCGGTCCCCACGCGTCCCGGACGCAGGATGACGAAGCAAACGAGCGCCTCGCCCTTCAACTCGTCGGGAACGCCAATGGCCGCCGCCTCCGCCACCGCCGGATGGCCGACCAGCACCGACTCCACCTCGGCCGGCCCCAGGCGCTTGCCGGCGACCTTGATCGTGTCGTCTGAGCGGCCCAGCACGTACCAGAGGCCGTCCTCCGGTTCGACATACGCCCAGTCGCCGTGCACCCACACGTCCGGGAACCGCGACCAGTACGTCTCGAGGTAGCGCTCGCGGTCGCCCCAGAATCCCCGCGTCATGCCCGGCCACGGGTTGCGGATCACAAGCTCGCCGACCTCGCCCCGCACCGATTTGCCCTCGGCGTCAACGACATCCGCGGCCATGCCCGGGAGCGGGCCCGCGAACGAGGTCGGGCGCAGGTGCGTGATCACGTTCCCGCACAGGATCCCGCCCGCGATCTCCGTCCCGCCCGTGTAGTTGATGATCGGGATGCGGCCACCGCCGATGCGGTTGAAGAACCAGTTGAAGGGCTCTGGGTTCCACGGCTCGCCGGTGCCGCCGAGGATGCGCAGGCTCGAGAGGTCGTGGCGCGCCGGCAGCTCGTCGCCGTGGGTCATCAGCCCGCGGACGAGGGTGGGGGAGACTCCGAGGACCGTGACCTTGTGGTCGGCGACCATTCGCCACAGGCGATCAGGCGCGGGGTGATCCGGCGTGCCCTCGTAGAGGACCATGGTCGCGCCCAGCGCCAGCGACCCGATGATCAGCCAGGGGCCCATCATCCAGCCGATGTCGGTGTACCAGAAGATCGTGTCGTCCGCCCCGACGTCGAAACCGTGCGCCATGTCCTGCGCGGCCTTGACCGGAAAGCCGCCGTGCACATGCAGCGTCCCCTTCGGGCGTCCGGTGGTGCCCGACGTGTAAATGATCATCAGCGGGTCCTCGGGGTCGAGCTCGTGGGTCGGCGCGTGGTCGGCCTCGTCCTCCAGCAGCACCTCCCAAACCTGGTCGCGCCCGTGCGTCCACGGGATTTCGCGCACCACGCGACGGTGCACGATCACCTTGGTCACCGTCGGGCAGGTGAGCAGGGCGCGATCGGCGGTCTCCTTCATCGGCACGACCTGCCCGCGGCGATAGAAACCGTCGGCGCAGATGAGCACCTTCGCTGAACCGTCTTGCAGTCGAGAAGCGATCGCCTCCGGTCCGTATCCGGAGAAGATCGGGATGATCACCGCCCCCACCTTGGCGGTCGCCAGCACCGAGATCGCAACCTCTGGGCACATGGGCATGAAGATTCCAACGCACGCCCAGGCGCCTCAGCGCGCCGGCAAGGCGACAGACCTCTCGGTCGAGCTCGCCGTAGGTGAGGCGGCGCACCTCGCCCGGCTCGCCCTCCCAGATGAGCGCGATCTTGTCGTGGAACTCACGATCGCGGTGGCGGTCGAGGCAGCTCTGGACGATGTTCATGCGCCCGCCGATCCACCACTTGGCCCAGGGCTTGCCCTCGGAGAGGTCGACCACGCTGTCGTAGTGACGGTAGAAGGCGATGTCGATGTCCTTGATGGCGGCGTCCCAGAACCATTCGATGTCCTCGTCCGCGCGTCTTAACAGCTCGGGGAACGTTTCGATGCCGTGCTGCTCCATGAACCGCTGCAGCCGGCTCTTCGCGATCACGTCGGGGCTCGGTTCCCAGATCACATCCCCGATCACGACCGGCTGCATGGCCATTGGATTCTAGATGGCGGCGTCCGTACACTCGGCCGTGATGAAGCACCTGCCGTCCGATTTCGCGGAGGACCTCACGCAGGTCCTGGAGCCGGCCGACCGGGCCGCGGCCGCCGACATCATCAAAGCCGCGAGCGCGCTTGACGACGAAGGCCTGCGCACGTTCCTGGAGCTGTTCGCACAACGGGTGCGCGAATCCGGGGCGCTGATCACGCATGTGGAGCTGAAGGGATTCCTGGTGGCCTCGAATAGGTCGCGCCGCTTACGCGGGCTCTGATCTCCTCAGCTTCTACGTATAGCTCCCAGTAGTTGGACCATGCCGTGCGGGCGACCGCGAGCGCCACGTGCGGCTTGTATCGCTCTTGCGCCGCGCGCACCGCGTGCTGCTGCGCGTAACACCAGCGGTCCCACGCGCGCTCGACCGTGCACTCGACCAGCTCCATCCACGCGTCGTCCGGGGTGCCGCCAAGCGGCGGAGGCAGCGTGAGTAGCTTCCACAAGCCCCCGTCGCGCAGCACGGTGACCACGGGTTGTCCTCCGGGCCGACCCGCGTGCCGGTTCGGCCTCGGATGCTTCGGATTGGCCGCCATCAAACGCTGCTGCACCGCGAAGACGAGATCGTGCGCGGCATGGAGCGTGGCCGGCGCCAACGGCGGGTCGGCGCGGCCCAGGCGGACCTGGAGGGCGCAAATCGCGTCCCGCAATTGTTGGGGAACTCCGGTCTGATCGCCGAGACGCAGCCTCTCAACGTCGTCGAGCAATACGTCGGACTCCGCCATCAGCGACCGTCGTCGCAATTCGACGGTGTCGTCAGCGGTTCGCGGAATGGTTGCAGCGGCCATTTGTCAGCACAATATTCGGTCGGCCGGCTTTGTCAAGTATAGGTTTACAAGCAGGCAACTACTCGAAAGACACTCGCTCCTTAACAAGCTGGCTTGGTATCGCGCGCTCGCCGGCATAAGGTCGCTTCCGAGGTGCATTTGATGAAGAGATGGTTGATCGCGGCGGCCGCGCTGTTGGCGGGAGGCGGAGTCAGCGCCGCGTTGCTCGTGACCGCCGATCCCGCGCGGAGTGCGGTGGACGTTTACGCCGCAGCGCATGACCTGCCGGCGGGCGCGGCTTTGTCGATCGAGGCGGTTCAGCTGAGGCGTGTCAGCGTGGCGGGAGGCGCGACCCTCTTGTTCACGCGCGGAGACGAGTCACGTCTCATTGAGATGCGTGCCGCGCACGACCTTGCCGCGGGTCAGCTGATTCAACGGGGCGATGTCATGGAGTCCACCTCGTTCGCCGATCGCCGGTTGGTGTTCATCCCATTGAGCGGGATACCGCCGGCGCCCGCCGGCGCAAAGGTGGATCTTCTCTTGATTGGTGGCAGCGCGGACCATCCGACCGTCGTGCCCTTCGCGGAGGGCGTCGAGGTGAAGGCTGCCGTTTCCGGCGGGCTGGTCGTCGCGGTGCCCGCGAAGGAAGCCGCCGCGTTCGTCTATGCAGTCGCCGCGCTGCACCTCGCGGCTGTCGTGGACGTAACTGGTGCGGCCGACGGAATCGAAATCCCGATCTCCAGTGCTGAGGACGCGATGGCGGTGGTGGCCGGACATTGAAAGGTCTGAGGTCGAGGTGGCCGTAATGCCGGTCGCATCGCCGACCGCCGACGCTCGGGTTCGCGCGTTGGTCGAGGCGGAACTTACGTCCGAGCTCGCGCGCCGCGATCGCACGCGCCTGCGTGTCGAAGACCAGCGCTGGGTATACGAGTTGGTGGGTCGCGTGGTGGCCGAGGACCAGCGCCAGGCCTCAACGCCTGGAACTCCGGAGGAGTCCGAGCAGTTGTGGCGTCGCGTCTTCAGCGCGGTCACCCCGCTCGGTCCGCTGGCGGAACACCTCGCGGATCCCGAGGTGGAGGAGGTACGCATCAACGGTACGGAGGCGTGCTTTGTGTTCAAAGGCGGCCGGCGCCACGCCGTCCCGCCGCCCTTTGCCGACGAGGCCGGGCTCATCGAGCTCGTCCACTGGTACACAGACGGCACGCCAAGCGCACGCCTCGACCGCGCCAGCCCGACTGTGACCATGACCCTTCCCGAGGGGAGCCGACTACACGCAGCGCTCTCGCCGCCGGCGCGGCCCATGAGCGTGACGATCAGGCGCCACCCCTCCGAACGGTTCCGCGACCTCGACTCGCTGGCCGCATCAGGGTTCCTGCCACGAGAGCTGATCGCGTTTCTCGAGGCAGCCATCGCTGCCCGGCTCAACATCCTGGTGTCGGGTGGGGCGGGCGCGGGGAAGACGACCTTCATGCGTGTGCTCGGCCGGCTCATCGGACCGGACGAGCGCGTCGTCACCATTGAAGACCAGGCCGAGCTGCATCTCTGGCGCGAGCTATCGGACTGCATCTCCCTGGAGGGTCGCTTGCCCAATACCGAGGGCCGGGGCGCCATCACGATCCAGATGCTGGTCCACGAAGCGCTCCGAATGTCGCCCGACCGCATCGTGATCGGAGAGGTTCGCGGCGGCGAGGCGCTGGACCTTCTCGACGCCATGAACACAGGGCATCCGGGATCCATCTGCACGATTCACGCGGAGAGTCCCCGCGAAACGCTCCCGCGGCTGGTCCGGCTCGCCCTGCGGAGCCCGCATGCACCTCGGGCCGAGACCGTGATGGCCGAGGTCGTCAGCACTGTCGACCTCGTGCTTCACGCTGGAATAGTCCGGCTCTCGCCTTCACCATCTGACGCTCGAGCGCGGCAGTTGATGTCAGTGAGCTTTGTCGCAGGCGTGGACGACGGCCGTCCCGTGGTGCGCGACCTGGTGACGCTCGGCCCCGACTGCAGGTGGCATCGGGTTGGTTCGCTCGAGGCTGTTCCCGATCGCGCATATGCAAGGCTTGCCGGAGTCTGCGAGCCGGCGCAACTGCTGGACGGATTCGATGCTTGAGGTGGCCGCCGCCCTCTGTGCCGGCTTGGGGGTGACCGCGGCCGTCCTGGCGGTCGCGGTTCCACCCCCAGCCCAGCTCGACGACGCTATGGTCCCGTCCTGGCTACATCGCTTCCTGTCCAAGCGATGGAAAGACGAAGAAGCTCTCGCGGCGGGGACAGGCTGGATCATTCAGGGCGCCGCTGGTCTCGCTGTGGTCCAGGTGGCGGTTGGCATCACCGTTGGAATCGGCGCTGCTCTGCTCACTGGGCTTCCCGTGTTGGGCGCCGCGGGCGCAATAGCAGGCGTGGGATTGGTGCGGGGCACGGTCGCGGCCCGGATGCGATCTCGGCAGGTCACCCGTCAAGATGCTGTGCTGGACGCAGTTCGGATGCTGCGCCAACTACTGGAGACCGGCGCCACCAGCGTCCAGGCGGCGGTCGCGGTGCTCGGTGAGCGCGGTCCAGCGCCGCTGCGCGCGGAGTTTCGCGTTATCGCCGCCACGTCCGTCGGCAGGCGTCAGGCCTGGAGCGCTGCGCGACAGCGTATCCGTGAGCCCTTGTTCGACATGCTTGCCGCCGCTGTACTCGTCCAGGGCCCGGTAGGTGGCGAGCTTGCGCCGCTGTTCGCAGATCTCGAGGCTTCAGTGAGCGGCGCTCAGGAGGTTGAGCGCGAAGCGCGCGCGCTTCAGGTGCAAGCACGTTCGGCCGCCGCCATCATCGTGTCGCTCCCCATCGTGTTCCTCGTCGCGCTCTCCACCTTGCGCTCGCCCTATCTCGACGCGTACCACAACAGCACGGGGCAGGCCTTCCTGCTCGCAATGCTCGCCGTCATGGCATGCAGCTATTTGTGGATGAGGCGCCTGTTGCTGCTGCCCGGACTGCAGCGCGTGAGGCTCAGCGATGCCTGACCCGACATTCATCGCCATATCAATTTCCGCCGGGGCGCTCAGCAGCATCGCGGTATTCGTCGCGTGCGGCGGCGCCTCGCATCGCATCGACGCCATCGGCAGCGTGCCTCGCCCGGCGCCGTCGACATTCGTGCGAGCCCTGCATGTCGGCGACCTGCGTGCCAAGCTCGCGAGTGACCTCGAGCGAGCCGGCTGGCGCGAGAGTCCAGAACGTGTGACCGTTCTTGCAATCGCGCTCTCTGCGTGCATGGCGGTGCTAGGAGCAAGCACGTTGTCATTCCTGCCCGTGGGCACCGCCGCGGTTCTCTGCGCCGCGGGGATCGTCTCCGGACTCGGTTTACCCGTGCTCGCACTGAGGTCCGCGATCGCACGGCGCCGCCGGCGGATCGAAGCGGAGCTCGCGCCCCTGCTCGAGCTGTTCACGCTGGAGCTCGGGGGTGGTGGCAGCGCCATGTCGGCGCTTGGCTCCGTCGCCACGCAAGTCCAGGGCGACCTCGCCACCGACCTGCGCCGCCTGCTCATTGCATCCCAGCTGACGGGATCCGCTTCCTTCGAATCGCGTCTGGTCGAGTACTCGGAACGGCTTGAAAGTCCGGCCATCGGCAGTCTCGCCACCATCCTTGCGTCCGGCCGCGAATACGGCACTGGCGTCGTGCAGAGCGTGCGCACGCTTGCCGCCGACCTGCGGAGGGCACAGCGACGCGAGCTCATCGCCCACAGCCGCCGCGCGCTGAACCATGTATTGCTACCTGCGGCGGTCGGCGTCCTGCTTCCGTTCCTGGCGGTGCTCATGTTCCCCGCTGTGACCGCGTTACAGCGAAACCTGAGATGAACCTCCCCTCCGCCGCGAGGCTCGCTTTGCGACCCTGGCGGCACCTCCCCACGTGGTGGGGAGGCCGGCGTGGCACCGCGCTCATGGAATTCGCCCTCGCTTGGCCGATCGTCCTCCTGCTTGTGCTCGGCGCGGTGGAGGTCACCGTCTGGGTAGGTGAGTCTGCTTCGGCGCGTGACGCGGCGCTTGCCGGGGCGCGGGCGGGAACGGTTGCCAGCGCGGGCGTCAGTGTGGCGGTGACGGTGACCGTTCGAGCGATGTCGGCGAGCCTGGTCGGCGTCAGGGCGTCCGCATGGTGCCAGGGCGACCCGAGGCCGGCGCCCGCGCTGTGGGTTTGCGCCTCTGACCTCGGCACTGCGTTGCAGGTCGAAATCGGTGGATCGGTGCCGTCGCTGGTCCCCATCGTCCCTGGAAGGGGTCTTCCTATTCGCGCGCACGCGGTCCTCGACAAGCAGAGGTTCGCCCGATGAAGGTCAACCGCGGACAGGCACTGCTCGAGCTGGCCCTCTGCGCGCCGGTCGTCATCCTCCTCGCTGTTGGTGTGGCTGCAGTCGTCCAGGTCGAGGATGCCGGCGCCGGCCTCGATGCGGCCACCCACGCGGCTGCGAGCGTCGCCGCGCGGTCTCCGGATTCTGTGACCGCGAACAGCGCGGCACACGCTCGCTTCGCTGCCGTCGTGGTCGCGTACCCGCTCCGCGGTGCGACGCTCCAGGTTTCCTTTGGGAGTTTCAGCCGCGCCGACGATGTGACTGCGACCTCGGAGGCCTTGGTCGACATCGGTTGGGCAGGGCTGGTGTTTCCGCACCGGTTGGAGGTGCGATCGCGAGCCGTCGTTCGACTGGAGCCGTGGCGGACCCATAGAGCGGGGCCGTGATGCGCGTGCCACGAGGTGGGGAGCGAGCCCAGCGCGGCCAGGTGATGGCCTTCATCGCCGTCGCGCTCGCGATCGTGCTGATGCCACTCGCGGGTTACGCCATCGACTTCCGGACGGTAAGCACTGCCGCCGCGGGTCTGCAGGAGGCGACCGCCACGGCCGCCCTGGAGGCGGCGCAGCAGCTCGACGAAATCGATTTCCGCGGCAGTGGCGTGATGACGATCGATGCCGTCGCGGCGGGAAGGGTTGCACGGACAGTGCTCGCCGCCGAGGCTCCTTCGGCATCGGTCAGCTCGGTCACCGTCGCAGGCGCGGAAGTCACAGTCGCGGCGGGCGAGCTTGTCCAACTCCCGTTGAATTTCTTCGCAGCTCGAATGGTCCGCCTCGAGGCGCATGCCTCTGCGAGGCTGGCCGGCGGCTACGACAGGCCCAGCAGCCGCTTGCCGTTGCCGAGCAGCACTTTCTGAAGCACCGGCTCGGGGATCTCGAGCGTCGCCAGCTCGTCCAGGCATCGCTTCGGTTGGATGAACGGGTAGTCGCTGCCGAAGACGAACTGGTCCTGCAGCCGGCCCTTCAGGTCGCGCATCACTTCGCTCGGGATGTACCGCGGCGCCCAGCCCGAGATGTCGATGTAGATGTTCGTCTTGTGCAGCGCCATCGCCAGCAGCTCCGTGTGCCACGGATAGCCGAAATGCGCGGCGATGATGTTGAGGCTCGGGAACGATGCCGCGACCGCGTCCAGACGGATTGGGCGGGCGTAATCAAGGCGGATGCCCTGCCCGCCCGGCTGGCCGGCGCCGATACCGCTGGTACCCGTGTGGAAGAGGACGATCAGGCCCAGCTCCTCGCATTTCTCGTACAGCGGCCAGAACGTCTCGTCGTCGGGCGCGAAGGCCTGTAGCGAGGGATGGAGCTTCACGCCCTTGAGGCCAAGGTCGCTGATTCGGTCGAGCTCGGCGACGGCGCGGTCGCCCTTCAGCGGGTCCACGCTGCCGAAGCCGGTGAAAGATTTCGGGTGGTCTTTGCAGGCTTGCGCCACCAGCTCGTTGGGCACCCGAGGACGGCCGGTGGCGGTCTCCGCGTCCCACGCCAGCAGCACCGCGAGCACGTCCAGGTCCTCGTAGTCTTTCGCGAGCTCTTCCAGCGAGCGCCGCACGACCTTGGATCGAAAGTACGTCTCAGCGGCCTCCACGTAACCCTTCATCGATTCGTCAAGCCATTCCGGCGTGGGCAGGTGAACGTGGAAATCGATCGCTCGCACAGCGCGCCGATGATAGTGGGATGCAGGCGACGCTGTTGGTGCTGGCGGGTGGCCAGAGCAGTCGCATGGGCCGGCCCAAAGCCTGGCTCGAGGTGGGGGAGATCACCCTCCTGCGCTTGATGATCGAACGCCTGGGGCCCGCGTTCTCAGAGGTCGTGGTCTCTTTTGCCGAACCCGAGCAGGTGGAGCGGCTTGTGCCGTACCGGCTCGTGTTCGATCGCAAGCTCGCAGCTGGGCCGCTCGCGGGCATCGAGGCGGGATTGACGGCCGCCCGCCACGAGGTCGCCTTCGCCGTCGCTTGCGACATGCCTTATGTGACGCCCGAGGTGGCCGAGATGGCCGTCGCCGCAGCGCGCGGCTGCGATGCCGCGATGCCACGTGTGGGCGGGCGAGCCGAGCCCGTATGCGCCGCTTACCGGCGCTCTGCGCTGCCGGCCGTAACCGCGGCGCTTGACGCCGGGCGCTTTGCGGCGGCGGACCTGGCCAATCACCTTGATGTCACCTGGCTCGAGGGCCTCGACCCCGAGCTGTTTCGAAGCCTCAACACGCCCGAGGACTTCGAGCGATTCCATGACGCTTTCCCGGCGCAGCGATAATGACCTGCACGTGAAGATCGTCGTCACCGTCAAGCAGGTCCCCGACCCGAACTCCGCCACCCTCCTCGAGCCCGATCACACGCTCGCGCGCGATCGGGAGGTCGTCCTCGATCCTGGGGACGAATGCGGGATCGAGGAAGGGCTGCAGCTCAAAGAGGCCCACGGCGGCGAGGTGATCCTGGTTTCGATGGGCCCCGAGCGCGCCAAAGACGCGATCCGCAAGGGCCTGTCGATGGGCGCTGACCGCGGCGTGCTCATCAACGACCCTCAGCTGTCAGGCGCCGACGCGCTCCTCACCGCGCGCGTGCTGGCGGCCGCGATCAAGCCCGAGCAGCCCGATATCGTCATCTGCGCCACGGAGTCGTACGACGGCAGCACTGGAATGGTGCCGCCGATGCTCGCCGAGCTGCTCGGCATGCCGCAGCTGACGATCGCCAAGAAAGTCGAGGTCGACGGATCGACCGTACGGGTCCACCGCCAGACGGCGGACGGCTACCAGGTCGTCGAGGCTTCGACTCCGGTTCTCATCACGGTCACGGCCGGCATCGCTGAGCCGCGCTACGCGTCGCTGAAAGGGATCATGGCCGCGCGCTCGAAGGAGATCAAACAGGTCGGGCTGGGCGAGCTCGGGGTCGATCACGGTGAGCCGGGCGAGACGATCGAAGGGCTCGCCGACTCGCCGAAGCCAAGGTCATCTAGCGATGGCAAAGGTCTGGGTGTATGCGGAGCTCAGCGGCGGCAAGCTGCAAACGACGGCCCTGGAGCTGATGGCCAAAGCGCGAGGACTCGGTGATGTCGAAGCGATCGCCCTGGGCACGGGTGCCAAGGCAGCCGCGGCAGTGCTGGGCAAGCACGGCGCCAAGGTCGTCCACGTCAACGAGGACAAGGCGTTCGACGACTTCATCGCGGAGCCTGCGGCTGACGCGCTTGCAGCGCTGCACGAGCAGCATCAGCCCGACCTCATCCTGTTCGCGTTCACGCCGGACTCGCGCGACGTCGCTGGCCGTCTGGCCGCACGCCTGGGCAAGGGCGTCATCTCCAACGCCGGCGACGTGACCGCGAATGGTGGCGGCTTCGTGGCCAAGGTGCCCTACTTCGGCGGCGCGAAGATGGCGTCGATGCGCGCCAACAGCAAGCCGGCCATGGTGCTGGTGCGCCCGAAGTCTTTCGAAGCTTCGGAGGCGGGCGGGACCGCGGAGATGAAGGAGCTCGCCGTCTCCATCGGCGACGGCTCCAAGCGCGCGAAGATCGTCGAGCGGGTGGCCGAGGCTTCCGAGAAAGTCAAGCTTGAGGACGCGAAGGTCGTCATCAGCGGGGGCCGAGGCATGGGCGGTCCCGACAACTTCCCGCTTTTAGAGGCGCTGGCTACCGCGCTCGGCGGAGCGGTGGGCGCCAGCCGCGCGGTGGTCGACGCCGGTTGGGTGCCGTACTCGATGCAGGTGGGCCAGACCGGGAAGTCCGTGCGGCCCGGCGTCTACATCGCGGTCGGGATCTCCGGCGCCATGCAGCACACCGTCGGGATGAAGGCGTCCAAGGTCATCATCGCGATCAACAAAGACGCAGAAGCCCCGATCATGAAGATGGCCGACCTCGGCGTGGTCGGCGACGCGCTCAAGATCGTGCCCGCCCTGACTGCCGCGGTCAAAGCCAAGAAGGGCTAGATCAAGACGCCGGACAAGGCAAATCGCAATGCAAATCGCACGGATGCGCTCGACGACGTAATTCGGCACAACACCTGGGCGACTGCGCAACTGATCGAGCACATCCGTTCTCTGCCCGTAGCGACGCTCGACCTATCGGCGCCGGGTACGTTTGGAACGATCGCCGCCACGTTGGCGAACATCCTCGGTGCGGAGCAGGCCTACGTGGCCCGTCTCAAAGGAGAGACGCCCGCCGGGCAGCGACCTCAGGACCTGGATCAGCTTGCGGAACAGGCGCGGTCGACGGGCGAGGAATTGAAGCGTCTGTTGCAAGTAGGCATCGATCCAGAGCGGGAGGTCCAGACCAAGCTGGGCCCGCAGACCGCGGGCACATTGCTCGCTCAAATCGTGAACCATGCCACCGAGCATCGAGCCCACGTCTGCACCGTCCTTGGGGCCCACGGTATGCAGCCGCCGACGCTTGATGCTTTCGCATACAGGGCATTCCTGCGTCCGAGCAGCCCAGTTTGAATCGGGCCGAGGCAGAGGTCTTACTCGCAGAACGAATAGCCCGCAGGCGAGCCAAAGACTTCGCCGAAGCCGATGCGATTCGCGAGCGACTGCGCGAAGGCGGGTGGGAGGTCGTTGACAGCGCCCAGGGGAGCGAGCTCCAGGCGCTGAAGGCGCCGCCCAGCACTGCCCCGGCTCCGGCGCCCCGCGCCGTCACGCTGCTGACGGTAGTGCACGGGTGGCGGCCCGATGTCGAGCGCTGGTTGCTGTCGGTATTCACGTATTGCAAAGCCGATTTCGAAGCGCTGCTGGTCGACAACTCGGGCGACGTGCGCATGGCCGGCTGGCTGCAGACGCGGGCCGCGGAAAGGCTGCGCCTCGTGACCCTCGATCCGCCACTGGGTTTCGCCACCGCGGTCAACGCCGGCATCGAGGCCGCGGCCGGCGAGGTGGTCGTGCTCTTCGATCCCGGCGTCGAGCTCACGGGCGACGCCGTCACGCCGCTGCTCCAAGCGCT
>WNFD01006810.1_pt1 | contig 13134 bp, 11 predicted proteins | sample 5400491 | NCBI WGS metagenome assembly WNFD01 (sample SAMN13153343, study PRJNA577476) | soil metagenome | isolation source: 120 cm saprolite under Douglas fir tree site 2 hole 2 replicate 2 | place: USA:California | collected 2015-04-18 | reverse complement strand
TTCGGCCTAAACCGGCGCGCCAGTCCTCGACCCTACCGATGAGCGGGGTGTGAAAACGGGGCCATGGTCGAACCAGTAAGGCACCGCCGAACGAAAGGGGCGGCAACAGATATGCTCGAACCTAAAGCTACCGCGTCACACCTCGACTCTCCACGGCCGGTGTCGCGCCCGATGAGAAAGGCAGAGTCAGCACCATTCCGCCCGGTCTGCACGGCGGCAATATCGACAACTGGCGGATCGGCGCCGGTGCGACGATGTATTACCCGGTGATGGTTGATGGCGCGTTGTTTTCAATCGGTGACCCGCACATTTCGCAAGGTGACGGCGAGTTGAGCGGTACCGCCATCGAGGCGTCGCTGAACGTGCTGTTCCAGGTTTTTGTGCGAAAGGATTTCCACTTTCCGTCGCCATTGCTGGAAACTCCATCGGAATGGATCATTCACGGTTTCGATGAAGATCTCAATGTGGCGATGCGCAAAGCCTCGATCGATATGCTGACGCTGCTGACGGACCATCAGGATCTCAGCCGCAATGACGCTTATTCGCTGATGAGCGTCGCCGGTGATTTTGGCGTCACTCAGGTGGTCGATGGCCGCCAAGGCGTTCACGTCCGCATTCCGCGCGGGATTTTTCCGCCGGAGAACGAAGGCTCGGTCTAACGTTACAAATTTGCCTTACGCAGTCTCGGAGACACCACATCCCATGACCGCCGCCCCGCCGCGCACCATCGATTGCGCCTACCTGATACTGGGTTCCGACCAACCGGTCGCAGGGCGCCGGACCATCCGCATCGCCGGAGATAAAATCGACGCGGTATCTGGCATGAGCGGCGAACCGCAGCGGGAGATGCTAGCTCTTCCGGCACTCGTCAATGCGCACGACCTGGGCGCGCCGTGCGCACGAGTTCAATCGGCGCCAGCGGGCGACCGCTTGAATCGTGGCTGCCTTTGTTGTCGCTTATTCCTTCGGTCGATCCGTATCTGGCTGCCACAGTCGCATTGGCCAACTCCGCACTCGGCGGCGCCGGCGCGGTGATGATGCATTATACGCGCGTTCAGGGATTTACCGATCTTCCGACTGAGGCAGCCGAGGTGGCACGGGCCGCACGGGATGTGGGCGTCAGGGTCGGCTTTGCCGTGGCGGTACGCGACCAAAACCCGCTTGTCTATGGCCCCTCCGAGCCGTTCCTGGCGACGCTGCCGGCGGAGATCCGTCCCGAGATCGAACGGCGTTTCATGCGAACGCCGCTATCGCCGCCGCAATACCTCGCGCTGGTCGACGAGGTGGCCGCGGCGGCGGCGGGCCCGATGTTCGACGTGCAATACGGACCGCAAGCGGTGCAGTGGTGCAGCGACGCGCTGCTGGCAGCGATCGCTGGCGCGTCGGCGCAAACAGGGCGGCGCATTCATATGCACTTCCTGGAAACGCGATATCAGCGCGTCTGGGCCGACGCTACCTTTCCGGGCGGCATTGTGCAGCATCTGGACTCCATCGGCCTGCTTTCGCCACGCCTGAGCCTCATCCACTGCGTCTGGGCGCGGCCAGACGAACTCGAACTGCTGGCGGCGCGCGGTGTCACCATCGTTAACAACAATAGCTCCAACCTCCATTTGCGTTCCGGCATGGCGCCGGTTGCCCGCATGCTTGAGCGCGGCTGCCGTCTGGCGATCGGAATCGACGGGGGAGCGCTCGACGATGACGACGATGTTTTGCGCTAATTCAGGTTGGCGCATCTGCTGCACGTCGGGAATCGCGGCCGGCGCGCCGGCCGATCTGCTGTTGTTGGACTGGGCGGCGCTCGACAACGACCGTCTGCGCGTGGATGCCGATGTGTTGGGCGTTCTCTTCGCTCGCGCCACCGCGCGCCACATTCGTGAACTGATCGTCGCCGGACGCACCGTGGTTCGCGACGGGGCGGTGCTGGGCGTCGATCTGGCCGCCGCGCGCGCCGAAGTCATCGGGCAAATGCGCGCCGGCGTGCGCGATAGTGCCGTGCTCGTCAGCATCCTCGCGGCTTATGAGCAAACGCTGGCGGCGCACTTCGAACCGGCGTGTTGCTAGATGGGCGGCTCCGCCGTCAGATGTGGCCGTGAGGGCTTGTCAGTCCCCTGCAGGCATGACGCATATTCCGGCACGAATGCCCAACATATCGCCGTGCAAGTCACTTGAATTTGGTGAAAGCTAAACCGATCGATCCACCAGCCGGAGGTCAAACCATGGTGCGTCCGCTTGATCTCGGGATATTCCTACCGAATGCCAAAGGCGGCGCGATCATGGCGACGGGCTCGCCGCCACAATACTTCCCAACCTGGGAGCTTAACCGAAAGAATGCGTTGATTGCCGAGAATGCCGGCTTTCAGTTCCTGCTGTCTATGGTGAAGTGGCGTGGGTTTGGCGGCGAGACCGGACACTGGGACTATTCGCTAGAATCGTTCACGCTGATGGCGGCCTGCGCGGCAGTGACCTCGCGCATCCAGCTTTACGCTTCCGTCGCCATTCCGACCGTGCATCCGGCAGTCATCGCGAAAATGACGGCGACCATTGACGACATCAGCAAAGGCCGTTTCGGCGTCAATATCGTCAGTGGTTGGAACAAGCTCGAATACTCGCAAATGGGGCTGTGGGGCGGCGACGATTATTTCAAGCGGCGTTACGAATATGCCACCGAGTATCTGACCATCCTGCGCGCGCTGTGGCGCGACGAGCGGGTCAACTACAAGAGTGATTTCTTTTCGCTGGAGGATTGCAAATCCTATCCCAAGCCGTCGCGGGAGATTCCGATCATCTGCGCAGGGCAGTCGGACAGGGGCATCAAATTCACCGCCCAGCACGCCGATTTCGGCTTTCTCGGCGGCCAGGACGATAGCCTGGAAGATCTGGGGCGGCTGAACAGCAAGCTGCACAGCGTCGCCGATGGCTACGGCCGCAAGGTCGGCGCCTATGTTCTGCTCACGGTCATCGCCGACGATACCGACGAAAAGGCAAACGCGCGGCGGGACTATTACATCGAGACCAGCGACAAGGCAGCGATGGCGGAATGGGCGAGGGTGGCCGGCATGGACTTCTCGCGCGCGACCTATAAAGACCTTGCAGTGCAGACCTTTATGGCGATTCCTTATGTCGCCGGGTCCTACCAGACGATCGCGAATTATCTCGATGGTTTGGCTGAAAACGGAATAGCCGGAGTTTGCTTCATTTTTCCCGACTACGAGAACGACCTGCAACTCGTGGTCGACAAGGTAGTGCCGCTGATGAAGTACCGTCGCGCCCTGCAGCCGGAATCGATGAGCGCGTGAGCGCATGACGCATCCATTGCCGAACGAAGCTCTGTTGTCGTCGATCGTCACCGACGCGCACACGCATTATAAATGGACCGACCGCGCGGTGCCTGAGTCGGTCTTGGCGCAATTGTACGATATCGCCGCGATGGATCTCGATTGCGGGCCGATGTCCGGGTTCCACGGGCCCGCAGTCGACGCGGCTTTTCTCCGGATGAGGCGTGGACGTGCCAGATGTTGATCAATCTTGGTTATGGCGAAGGCAGCAGGCCATGCGGTCCGCGTCTTTCAGTGGAGCAGGCCTGCCGGTTCTTGTGATCATTGCAATATAGCGAGGTTCGTTTGGCGATCGATCGATCCGAAATCCGCAAGGCGCTGGGAAATTTTGCGACCGGGGTGACCGTCATCACCACCCGTGTCGGCGGCCAGTTTTATGGTCTGACGGCCAATTCATTCACCTCGGTGTCGCTGGCACCGCCGGTGTTGCTGTTCTGTATCGCCCGCTCGCGCCAGTGCTATGACGCCTTCGCCGACACCTGCTCGTTTACCGTCAATGTGCTCAATTCCAGGCAGCGCGGTCTGTCCGATCGGTTCGCGACCTCCGGCGACGATAAGTGGCGCGAACTGCGCTACGTCGAGGATGATCTCGGAAATGTCATGTTTCCGGATGCCGCGGCCGTCTTCAGTTGCGCTAAGCGGCAGATGATCGAATCCGGCGACCATATGATCGTGCTGGGCGAGGTGTTGGGCTTTCGGCAAAATGCCGCGGTCGATCCGCTGGTCTATTGCCGTAGCCAATATTGCGTTCCGGCCACGATGCCGCCTGCCTCGCCGAACTAACTCAGAACGTCGGCGGCGTATTGATCCAGACAACGCGCAGACGCGTCTTCCCGGGGTTGCGATAGGCGTGCGGCAAGTTCGACGGAAAGTAGAACGAGTCACCGGTGTTCAGGAGCCGGACTTCCTTGTTGACGGTCAACTCAAGCTGACCTTCCACCACGTACCCAACCTCTTCGCCCTTGTGTTGGAGAATGCCGTTGGTATTGCCACCGGGCTCGATGACGACCAGGAACCCTTCGAGCAGGCGTCCCTCGGCCGACGGAATTAGGACCTCGGCTGATACGCCTTCCGTCCCCGCGGCATTGCGGTGGCCGATGGTCTTGCGCTGATCCGGCCGCATGATCACCCACGGATCGACCTTGCCATTGCTCAGGAGGTCCGAGATGCTGAGTGTCAGCGCCTTGCATAGCCGGTGCAGCGTAGTCAGCGAGGGGCTGGCCAGTTCGTTTTCGATCTTCGACAGCATGCTTTCGGAACAGCCGGCGCGGGCCGCGACGTCTTTGAGGCGCATCTGGTGCAGCAGGCGGGCATGCTTCAGCCGCGCGCCCAGATGAAAGCCATCTTTGGGTTTGCCGGGCGCCACTACCCTTTTCTTGCGCGGTGCCTTCGCTTTGGCTCTCTTCACTGCGTCCTCACTTGCTACTCGGCCCATGAGTGTATGTGCCAAATTTTCAGGTGATTAGGCAATAATTTGAGGCCTGAGAACAGCTATTTTGAAGACGGGGCCCGGCCCGGCGTCTTGAGGCGTGACCGTGGCGGCCGCGGCTTTTGAACCGGCCGTTTGGCCTGCGCCAGCCCCTCTTGCGAGGCATCGAGCAAAGCGCGCGCGAAACGCCCAAGTGCCTTCATGTCGGCGCCGCTGAATTCTTTGAACAGCGTGTCGTTGACGGCGCGCTGCATCGGTGCCAGCGTTTCGATCACGGCCTTGCCCTTCTCAGTCAGCGACAGATCGACCCGCCGCCGATCCTTGGCATTGCCGATCTTTCTGACCAGTCCGGCGGCGGCGAGCCGGCGTGTCTCGGTGGTAATGAAGGGCAGGCTGACGTTGAGGGCTTCGGCTATTTCGCCGACGGTCGGCTTGGTCTGCGACCAGTGTGCCAATTCCATGAGCAGCCGGTATTGCGGCGGCGACAGGCCGACCTGCCGCGCTAGTGTCTCGCGAATTTGCGCGAGGCGGGAAGAAAAATCGACCAGGTCCTGGATGACGTCGCGGAACGCGTCATCGCGGCCGCCCTGAAGCAGGGCAGCGCGTGACACGGTCAGCGGCGGAAATTTCGGTTGGCGCGATGGCGGCATCAGACTCGCCTTCTTCTGGCGCCTCGACCATAGACCAAACCGGCAAGCAAAAATACTTAATTGACTTAACTAATCGGCAAAGTTAGCGTTGCCGCTTCTTGTGAGGTGATCATGAGCAGATCCGGTCAGGACTACATCGGCGATTTGCGCGACGATCGCTGCGTCTTCCTCGACGGTGCACGGGTGGCCAGCGTACCGGATCACCCATCATTGCGCAGTGCGGTTCGAACGGTTTCGACCCTGTACGATTTTCAGGCGCGGCCGGAGAACGCCGCGCGCATGACGTTCGAGACGCCGACCGGCAAGCGCGTCAGCCGGAGCTGGCAGCTGCCGACGTCCTATCGCGAACTGGTCGAGCGGCGCGAAGCGCTGGTCGCGCTAGCGGAATTGCATCACGGCTTCATGGGTCGCTCACCCGACCACGTCGCGTCGACACTTGCTGCAATGAGCATGGGCACCGCGATCTATGACGCCCATCCGGGCGGGCGGTCGGGCAACGTGCAGGCCGTTTATGAATATGCCCGCGACCGCGATCTGTACGTCTCCTACGTGATCATCGATCCGCAAGGCGACCGATCGAAAGCGACGGGCGACGCGGGCAATGCCGATCTCGCCGTGTCGATCGTTGACGAAGACGTCGAAGGCATCACGGTGCGCGGCACCAAGATGCTCGGCACCGGCGCAAGTCTGTCCGATGAGGTCCTCGTCACCACCCTGCGACCGTTGCGGCCGAAAGACGACGATCGTTACGCCTTTACCGCCGTCGTTCCGATCGGCATCAAGGGTCTCAAGCTGCTGTCGCGCCGTTCGTATGAAGGCGCGGTGACGAGCGCGTTCGACTATCCGCTGTCGTCGCGCTTCGACGAGAACGATGCGCTCCTGCACTTCGACGATGTGAAGATTCCATGGGCGCGCACCTTCGTTGTGCGCGACACGGCCTGCCAGTTGGCGCAGTGGCACCAAACGCCGGCCCATTCGTATCAGAACTACCAGTCCGAAATCCGCCTGCTGGTCAAGCTGCGGTTTCTGGTCGGGCTGGCGCACAAGGTCACCGAAACCATCGGCACGATCAACTATCCCCCCGTGCGAGAGGCCCTTGGCGAATTGTCGAGCTATGTCTCGACCATCGAAGCCTTCGTGCTCGGCATGGAGGCCAAGGGCTATCAATACGGACCGTATTATTTACCTGACAAGGAACTGCTCTATGCGTCACAGGTGCAGTCGCAGATGATCTATCCGAAGGTCATTCACACCCTGCGCGATCTGAGTGGCGGCGGCGTCATGATGCTGCCTTCGTCGGTGGCCGATCTCGAAAACCCAGAAATCGCCGCCTACATCGGCAAGACCCAATATTCTCCAGTGATGTCGTCGACCGACCGAATTCGGCTTTTCAAGCTTGTCTGGGATGCCGTCGGTTCTGAATTTGCATCGCGTCATCTGCAATACGAGATGTTTTACTCTGGCGCCAAACTGGTCACGGCCGGCATGGCCTATCGCAACTTCAATTGGGCCCAGACAACTGCCGCGGTCGACCGCATGCTGGCTTCGACGCCAATGACAAAACAGCCAATAGCATCCGCTGGAATACAGACCGCGGTCGGAGCGTGAACTGAATGAGCGACGTCATCGCGTGTGAAGGTCTTTCCGTCCAACCCGGTTCCATGCAGCGCACGCGTGTTGAGTTGATGCAGCTTGCCGATGGCGCAACGGTGTCGATTCCGTTGATGGTGATGAACGGCGCCAAGCCGGGGCCGCGCCTCTATCTCGGCGCCGCGATCCATGGCGACGAGGTCAACGGCATTGCGCTGCTATCGCGCGCCTTAAAGCAAATCGACCTACAGCAGCTTTCGGGCAGCATCGTCTGCGTTCCGGTTCAGCATCCGCTCGCGCTGTATTCCGATCACCGCCTGCCGCTGGCGCAATTCCTCAAATCGCCGCTCGATCAGGCGCCGGCGGATGCGTGGACCTGTTTCCCCGGCCAGGAAGACGGCAATCTGGCGCAAGTCGTGGCAGCCACCCTGTTCCGGTTGATCCGCCAGTGTGACTTCGCGCTCGACATCCATACGCCGACGCGCGGTGGCCGTTACGTGCCGATCGCAATTCTGCCGCATCCCGGCATCGGCCCGGCCTCGCAGGTGGCGGAGGACATGGGACGCGCGCTCGGTACCGGCTGGATCATGCGCGGCGACCGCGGCATGTACGTCAGCGACGGCATTCTCTGTGTTGAAGCGACCAAGGCCGGCGTGCCGGCGCTGACATTTGAAATCGGCGAGGGCGGCCGTCTGGAGGAAGACTCCGTGGCCACCGGCGCCGGCTGCGTTCTCAATTTACTGCGGCATCTGAAGATGATCGAAGGCGCGGTACAGGCGCCGGCGACGACGCATGTGATGCGCGACTTCCTCGGCCTACGCGCCCGCCGTGGCGGACTTCTCATCACCGAAGTGAAACTCGGACAGGCAGTCAAGCAGGGCGATCTATTGTGCCGGGTCGTCGACATCTTTGGCGATGAGGTAGAGATTATTGTTGCGCCCCGTCGATGGTCTCTTTGTTCGAGCGACGACATTGAGCACTGTCACCACCGGTGAACGTGTCGCAACGCTGGGCCTTCTGTAATGGCGAGGGTCCGCTCGCGATGGGTGCCCGATCGGGCGGCGATTTGCCCGAAAAATATGCTTCGCGCATGAGCCGGAATGAAAACGCTGCGCTCGCGCTGGCATGCCTGTTGCAAGTAACTTTCACACGAAGCAAGTCGAATAAAAGTGCGGATCGCGCACCTGAGGGTTAGCCGATGCGTTTGTCGATCGACGTTGGCGGTACGTTTACCGACATTCTGCTGACATCGAGCGGCGGCAGGGCCGAGGCTTTCAAGGCCTCAACGACCTATCCAGATCCGATCGAAGGGATTGTTGCGGGGCTAGAACTGGCCGCTGCCAGCAGAGGCTTCAGCGTCGAAAAACTGCTGGGCGAGACCGAAAGCCTGTTCCATTCGACGACGCGCGCCATCAATGCCGTCGTGACCGGAAACGTTGCGCGGACGGCTCTTCTCGTAACTCAGGGCCATCCGGATATTCTGCTCATTCGCGAGGGTGGGCGAACCGATCCGTTCAACTACAAAGTATCTTATCCGCCGGGCTATATTTCACGCGCGCTCACTTTTGAGATTCCAGAGCGCGTGTGCGCCGACGGCCGTATCCACAAAGCGTTTGACGAGGCGGCAGCGCTGCGGGTGATCGAAAGACTGAAGGCCGAGAAGATCGAGGCCGTCGCCGTCTCATTCCTGTGGTCGATCGTCAATGCGGCGCACGAGTTGCAGATGGCCGCGCTGCTCGATCGTCATCTTCCGGCGGTGCCCTATACGCTCGGCCATCGGATCAATCCGACCGTGCGCGAGTACCGGAGGACGTCGTCCTGCGGCATCGATGCGTCGCTGAAGCCGGTCATGAGTCATTATCTGCGCTCGTTGCGTGAGAATCTGGTGGCGCGCGGACTGCGCGGGCAGATTCATGCGGTCACATCGCAAGGCGGATTGATCGACCTCAACGAGTTGGCGGATCGGCCAATTCTGGCGCTGAACTCCGGCCCGTCGATGGCGCCGGTTGCCGGCCGGCACTTTGCGAAGCTTGAGAACGCCGATACCGCGATTGTCACCGATGCCGGCGGCACGACATTCGACGTAAGTCTGGTACGCGCCGGGGTGATTCCGTGGACCCGCGATACCTGGCTTGGTCCGGTCTATCAGGGACACTTCACCGGCTTTCCATCCGTTGACGTCAAGAGCGTGGGGGCCGGCGGTGGCAGCATCGCCAGCGTCGATGCGATGGGGCTGCTGCGCGTTGGCCCGGAAAGCGCTGGCTCCACGCCGGGGCCGGTGTGCTATGGCCGCGGCGGCGAGCAGCCAACGATGACGGATGCCGCCGTCGCGCTCGGCTATATTGATCCGAACTTCTTTCTCGGCGGCAATATGGGCCTCGTCGCCGACGCCGCGCGGCGCGCCATCGCCGACAAAGTCGCCGGTCCGCTTGGGGTGTCGATCGAAGAGGCCGCGCTTTCCATCCTCGATCTCACGACCGAGAGCATGGTCAATGCCATTGAGGACATTACCGTCAAGCAGGGCATCGATCCGGCCGACACGGTCATCATCGGCGGGGGCGGCGCCGCCGGCATCAATGCCGTCTCGATTGCCCGTCGGCTGCGTTGCAGAACCGTCATATTCCCCGGCGTCGGCGCGGTGCTCAGCGCGGCCGGCGCGGTTCTCTCGGAAATGTCGACAGAGTTCAGCCGCACTTCTTTCATGACGTCGTCGTCGTTCGATTGCGATAACGCCAACGCCATCCTCGCGGACCTTACCGCGCAGTGCCAAACGTTCTTCGACAAAGCAGGCCGCGCGCCTGGCGAATGCCGTATCGATTTCAGCATGGAAGGCCGTTATCCCAGCCAGGTCTGGGAGCTTGAAGTTCCGCTGCGCGCCGGCAAGTTCACCGCCCGAGCCGACGTCGGCGATCTCGTCGCGGATTTTCATCAGCGCCATACTGAGCTGTTCAGCTTCAGAGATGACGGCGACGAAGTCGAGATTATGAGTTGGCGCGCGGTAGCGCGTTGTCCGGGGCCGGGTGGCGAGTCGATCACGCTCGTCGAAGCAGCCGGAACGCCAGTAGCGCCGGTGACGCGGTCGATGTTCTTGCGCGAGACCGGGCAAGTCGAAGCGCCGACCTATCATCTGGAAAGGCTGCCCGAATCGTTGGTCGTTACCGGTCCGGCGCTCGTCGTCTCTAACTTTACCACGGTCGTTGTTAATCCGGGCGCGCGCGCGCAAAAGCGGCCGGAAGGGCATCTCGTCGTTCAATGCGGCACATGAAGGAACGGCCATGAATAAATCTGTGACCAGGCCACCGCAGCCTCAGATCGATGGCGCGTCGCTCGCCATCATGCAAAAGCGTTTCGAGGGCGTGACCCGCAAGATGGCCAATACGCTTCTGCGGACCGCGCGTTCGGGCGTCATCAATACCGCGCGCGACTTCTCTTGCGTCATCGTCACCGCCGATTGCGAACTGTTGGGCGCGGCCGATAGTTATCCGATTCATGTCACGGGCGGCGCCGACATGATGGCGCGCGCCATGAAGGAATTGCACCCCGATCTCAAGCCCGGCGATGCCTTTCTTCACAACTCGCCGTACCACGGCAACTCGCACGCGGCGGACCACACCATTCTCGTTCCGGTCTTCGACGATGGCGGCATTCACCGTTTCACAGTCCTGGCCAAGGCTCACCAGGCGGACTGCGGCAACTCATTGCCGACGACCTATATGGGCAAGGCCCGGGACGTCTATGAAGAGGGCGCCCTGATATTCCCCGCCGTCCGGATTCAGTCTGACTTCAAGGACGTTCAGGACATCATCAACATGTGCATGATGCGCATTCGGGTCCCAGAGCAGTGGCGCGGCGATTACCTTGCCACCGTCGGCGCGGCCCGCATTGGCGAGCGCGAAATCGAGCGCATGGGCGCTGAGCTCGGCTGGAGTGCTCTGGTCGCGCACGGCCGGCAATGGTTCGACGTTAGCGAACGGCAAATGATCAAGGTGATTTCGTCGATGGCGCCGGGACGCGCCCGTTGTACTTGCACGCACGACCCTGTGCCCGGCACGCCGGAGGGCGGGGTGCCGGCTAACGCCGACGTCACCGTCGATGTCGAGAACGGCCGGATCATCGTCGATCTGACTGACAATATCGATTGCCTGCCGCTTGGGCTCAATCTCAGCCATGCCTGTGCGCGAACGGCGGCCATCGTTGGTGTATTCAATAGTCTGCCGCAGACCGTCCCGCCGAATGCAGGGAGCATGCGGCGGATTGAGGTGCGGCTGCGCGAGAATTGCGTCGTCGGTATTCCACGGCATCCGGTGTCGACGTCGGTCGCCACGACAAACCTCGGCGACCGCGTGACCAATGCGGTGCAGCGCGCGCTGGCAGAGATCGATCCGGCGGCAGGCATGGCCGAGGGCGGCGCGGCCATTCCGCCGGCGGCGGGCGTTATTTCCGGGCGGGATCCGCGCAATGGCCATCTGTTCGTCAACGAAGTCATTCTCGCCGCCGGTGGCGGTCCCGGTACGCCGACGCAGGATGGCTGGCTGTCGCTATTCTGCATGGGAAACGCCGGCATGCCCTTCTATGACAGCGTCGAAATTGATGAGATGCTGCACCCGATGCTTGTGGAAACGCGCAAGCTCGATCCCGACAGCGAAGGGGCCGGCATGTTTCGCGGTGCACCGGGAATTTTGACCGAGTATCGCCCGCAAGGCTGCGCTTTCGAGCTTGGCTTTGTCAGCGATGGCACCGTTAATCCGGCGCTGGGCACAAGAGGCGGCGGCGAAGCCCGGCCGGCGCGACAGTATCTGGTTGCCGATGACGGCGAAGTGACGCCGTTGGCGACTGCAGAGCAGATCGTGGTCCGCGCGGATCAGCTCGTCGTGTCGTATTCGAACGGTGGTGGCGGATATGGCGACCCGGCCCTACGCGATCCTCAGAAGGTACAGTTGGATGTGAAGGAGGGCTGGATTACCCGCCAGCGCGCCGCCGATGTCTATCGTGTGGCCTTGCGCGAGGACCACAGCATCGACGATGCAATGACGGCCAACCTTCGCAACAACGAGCGCACATTCCTTGCCTAAAGCGGCAAACTTACGCGAGGCATTTGCGGCGGATCTCGGCCGCGAACGGGACATGATTCCAGCGATGGCGAAGGCGCTCATCGCATGCCGTTGTGAAACGCCGCTTGGCGATACGCGGGCGATGGCCGACGCGGTCGAGCGACTAGTCGGCGATGTCCCAGAAATTGATTTCGAACGCCATGCCGGCGCGCCGCACATCGTCAATCTCGTTATGCGCGTGCGCGGCGGCCGGCCGGGCAGGCGGCTCATTTTCAACGGCCATATGGACACGTTTCCGCTGGTCGACGCCACGCGATGGACTCTGGACCCGGCGGGCGAGGAACGCGATGGACGTCTCTACGGTCTCGGCAGTTCCGACATGAAGAGCGGCCTCGCGGCAATCCTGTTTGCCTTGCGGCATCTGGCGCGGCACCGCGAAACATGGGCGGGCGAAGTCGTCGCCACCTTTGCCGGCGATGAAGAGACGATGGGCGAACTGGGCTCGCAGTTCCTGCTGGATACAGCGCCGCATGCCAGAGGCCACGCCATGATCAGCGCCGACGCCGGTTCGCCGCGTGTGCTGCGTTTCGGTGAGAAGGGCATGATCTGGCTGACGCTGCAGGCGCGCGGACGCTCGTCGCATGCCGCCCATGTTCATCGCGGCGACAGCGCTATCGACAAGCTGCTGGCTGTAATCGGTGAACTTCAGAAGCTGCGTCATTTTACGGTCAATGCGCCCGCCGCGGTCACGGCTGCTATCGCAGAGGCAGCCGCGATTTCAGAGCCGCTTTCCGGCGCGGGAGAAAGCGATGTGCTCCAGTCGGTCACAGTCACCATCGGCACGATCAAAGGCGGCCGTTTGCGAAACCTGGTCAGCGATGCCGCCGAAGCGACGGCCGACATTCGCATTCCCATCGGCGTCACTGTGGGGGAGATCGAAGCTCTTGTCCTGGGCGCGGTTGCCGCCCATGAAGGTGTCGAATGCGTCATCGAACGCCGCTTCGAGCCGACCTGGACGTCGCCCGATCACAAGGTCATCGAACTGCTATCCCGCAATTGCACCACGGTGATCGGCGCGC
>WNFD01005105.1_pt1 | contig 13137 bp, 13 predicted proteins | sample 5400491 | NCBI WGS metagenome assembly WNFD01 (sample SAMN13153343, study PRJNA577476) | soil metagenome | isolation source: 120 cm saprolite under Douglas fir tree site 2 hole 2 replicate 2 | place: USA:California | collected 2015-04-18 | reverse complement strand
ACCTTGAACGGCGGCGCCATCTTGTTCTTGACCACCTTGACCCGGGTCTGGTTGCCGATCACCTGGTCGCGGTCCTTGATCGCGCCGATGCGGCGGATGTCGAGCCGCACCGAGGCGTAGAATTTGAGCGCTTGGCCGCCGGTTGTCGTTTCCGGGTTGCCGAACATGACGCCGATCTTCATGCGGATCTGGTTGATGAAGATCACCATGCAGCGCGAGCGCGAGATCGAGCCGGTCAGCTTGCGCAAGGCCTGGCTCATCAGCCGGGCATGCAGCCCCATATGGCTGTCGCCCATCTCGCCTTCGAGTTCGGCGCGCGGCACCAACGCCGCGACCGAATCGATGACAAGCACGTCGATCGCCCCGGAACGGACCAGCGTATCGGCGATCTCGAGCGCCTGCTCGCCGGCATCGGGCTGTGAGATCAGCAGATTGTCGATATCGACCCCGAGCTTTTTCGCATAGGCCGGGTCGAGCGCGTGCTCGGCGTCGATAAAGGCGCTGGTGCCGCCGCCCTTTTGCGCCTCGGCGATGACGTGCAGGGCGAGCGTCGTCTTGCCCGAGCTTTCCGGGCCGTAGATCTCGACGACTCGGCCGCGCGGCAACCCGCCGATGCCGAGCGCGATGTCGAGGCCGAGCGAGCCCGTCGAGATCACATCGATGTCGGAGGCAGGCTCGCGCGAGCCGAGCTTCATGATCGAGCCCTTGCCGAAGGCGCGCTCGATCTGCCCGAGGGCCGCATCCAACGCCCGCTGCTTGTCCATCGAGTCCTTGTCCAAAAGGCGCAACGCGGTCTGCATGATCCCGCTCCCTCCCTTATTCCACACCGGGCCGGACCGCGCAACGCGCGGCAGGAACGCAATTGTACACGATTTGTTCCGCCATGCAACCGATCAATTCGCCTCCGATGTGAGGCCGCCGCCAGGCGCCATACGGATTTCCAACTGAGGGACTGCCCCGCACGAGGGTTGATTCGACGCGGCGACTTCCCATGCTTAAGATACCTTCTTTCCTCTGTTATCCTCGCGCGGAGCCGTCAGATGTTCATCCAGACCGAGCAGACGCCGAACCCGGCCACGCTGAAATTCCTGCCCGGCTGCACCGTGATGGAATCCGGGACCGCCAATTTCCCCGAGCGCGGCGCCGCGGCGCGCTCGCCGCTCGCCGAGCGCCTGTTCCTCTTGCCCGAAGTCACCGGGGTTTTTCTCGGCACCGATTTCATCACCGTCACGAAGAATGGCGACACCGAGTGGCATCAGCTGAAGCCGGCGGTGCTTGCCGCGATCATGGAGCATTTCACCGCGGGGCGGCCGGTCATCATCGGCGACGCAAGCGGGGCGGCCGGCAGTACCGCCGATGAGGACGACGAGATCGTCTCCCAGATCAAGGAGCTCTTGGAAACCCGGGTGCGCCCGGCAGTGGCGATGGACGGCGGCGACATCACGTTCGAGGATTTCGAGGACGGAATCGTCTACCTGCACATGCAGGGCTCGTGTTCGGGATGCCCCAGCTCGACCGCTACCCTCAAGGCGGGCATCGAGAACATGCTGCGGCATTACATCCCCGAGGTCACCGAGGTCCGCGCCATCTGACCGGCGACGCACCCATAATCCTGGCGATCGAGACGGCCGGATCGGCCTGTTCGGCGGCCGTCATGCGCGACGGCACAGTGCGGGTCGCCGAGTCGCAGCCCCTGCGCCACGGCCATTCCGAGGCGCTCTTCCCGATGATCGAGCGGGTGATGGAAGAAGCCGGACTGGCGCCGGCGCAACTCGACGCCGTCGCCGTCGCGATCGGGCCGGGCGGGTTCACCGGGATCAGGGTCGGGCTCGCCGCCGCGCACGGCATCGCGCTCGCGGTTGGGGCGCGGCTCGTCGGGATCAGCAACTTTGCAGCGGTTGCTGGACAAATCGGCGACTCCGATTGGGAGACGCTGCTGGTCGCGCTCGACAGCCGCCGAGCCGATCTCTACGTGCAGCTTTTCGCGCGTGAGGCGTCATCCCCCCTTGCCGCGCCGCAGGCTCTGCTCCCCGACCAGCTCGGCGACTATGTCGCGCGCCTCGCGGTGGGGCGGCTACTGATCGCCGGCGACGCCGCCGTGGCGGCGGCGGCCGCGCTCGGCGGGCGTGTGTGCTCTAGCGTCGTCCCAGGTTCGGCGCCCGGCGCGCAGGGCGTCGCCACTGCCGCGTTGGCAGAATTGCGCTCCGGTACGATTGCCGGTCCGGTGCGGCCGCTCTATCTGCGACCGCCCGACGTGACGCTGCCAAAGCGGCCGCAGCCGCTCCCGGCGTTGTTGGCGTGAGCCGCGTACGTGAGCTGGAACATCACCCCGGTTCCGATCGGCGCGGAGGTGCCGCTTGCGGCGATGCACCGCGCCTGTTTCCCCGACGGCCCGTGGGACGCGGCGACGCTCGAGCGGATCCTCACGCTGGCCGGCGGGTTCGGCTATCTGGCGTGGCAAGAAGACAGCCCCGTCGGCTTTATGCTGGCGCGCGATCTGGCCGGCGAGGTCGAGGTTCTGTCGGTCGGGGTGTTGCCCCAGTGGCGCCGCCGCGGCGTCGGACGCGCGCTGATCGATGCGGTCGTCGCCAAGGCCGAGCGCGACGGCCTCGGCTCGATCGTCCTTGAAGTGGCAACCGAGAATACGGCGGCGCGCGCGCTTTATGCCGCTTTTGGCTTTGTCCAGGTCGGCCGGCGTCCGGGCTATTACCGGCAGACCGGCGGGCGGGCGGACGGCCTGATCCTGCGGCGCGGCATTACCGGCGAGCCGTCTTCCGGGTGAAGTGGCTCGACCGGCGGTGCTTGCCGCCGTCGCGTTCCGATTGGATACAATATGGGCAAAGCTCGTATTGCGCCGGCATCAACAATTACTTATAGTTTGCCAACAGTCGTATGCCAGGAAGAGCGTTATGGATGACACTGAGCAATCAAAGGATTTGTTGACGCTGACCACGGAAATCGTCGCTGCGCATGTGTCCAACAACACGGTGGCGCTTGGCGATCTGCCCCAGCTGATCAATCAGATCTACAACTCGCTGGCTAATATCGGTACCGCTCCGGCGGCGCCGGCGGCGCGCCCGCAACCGGCGGTCAGCATCAAGAAGTCTGTCCAGCCCGATTACATCGTCTGCCTCGAGGACGGCAAGAAGCTCAAAATGCTGAAGCGCCACTTGAAGACGGCCTACAACATGTCCCCGGAGGCGTATCGCGAGCGCTGGAAACTGTCGTCGGACTATCCGATGGTCGCGCCGAATTACGCGCGGCAGCGCAGCCGGCTGGCAAAGGAGATCGGCCTCGGCACGCGAGCGCGCCGCGCCCGGGCCTAAGCGCCGGGCCATTTGTTCGACCGTTGCTCGGGAGGCATAGGCTGGTCGGGCGGGTTCGGCTATAGTGCCGCCGATACGCTCCGCCCGGATCGCGATGCGATGACCTCCCGTATCGAGCAGCTCTGCCTCGACAAAGGGTTAAAGATGACCGAGCAGCGCCGCGTCATCGCGCAGGTGCTGTCGGATTCGGCCGACCATCCCGATGTCGAGAAGGTTTATCGCCGCGCCACGGCAGTCGATCCGCGGATCAGCATCGCCACGGTCTATCGTACCGTGCGGCTGTTTGAAGAGGCCAACATCCTCGCCCGCCACGATTTCGGAGACGGCCGCTCGCGCTATGAGGAAATGCCGAGCGACCATCACGATCACCTGATCGATCTGCAGAGCGGCCAGGTCGTCGAATTCCGCAACGAGGATATCGAGAAGCTGCAGCAGATCATCGCCGACAAGCTCGGCTACGAGCTGGTCGGGCACCGCCTCGAACTTTATGCCGTGCCGCGGCGCGACAAAGAAAAGGCGGAGGAGGAATGATGCCGCATTCCTGCCGAGCATGGCCTCGCCCCGCACCGCCTGCGGCGCCGTCGCGGCGCATTCAGGCCAACCCGTCCGGCCCGCGGGATCGCCGCGCGTGATCCGCGGCGCCACGGCTCCGTCGCGGCTCCCGGGCGAGACAGCGGCAAGCCTGCCGGCTGCCGCGCGGATCGTCGATATCGTATCGGGTCCGCTCCAGGTGCGCCTCGCGGAAAGCGCCGCCGACATCGACGCGGCACAGGCGCTGCGCTATCGGATCTTTTACGAGATCATGGGTGCCCAGCCGCTGCCGGGCATGGAACAACGGCGCCGCGACAGCGACGGCTATGATCAGATCTGCGATCATCTCCTAGTGTTCGACCACAGCCGGGGCAGCGGCGCGGAGGCCGTCGTCGGGACCTACCGGCTGATCCGGCGCGATGCGGCGGCGCGGTTCGGCGCGTTTTATTCGGCCGCCGAATACGACATCGCGCCGCTGATCGCCTATCCCGGCGAGATTCTCGAACTCGGCCGCTCCTGCGTCGATGCGGGATACCGCGCGCGGCCGGTCATGCAGCTGTTGTGGGGCGGCATCGCAGCCTATGTCTCGCACTACGACATCGCGTTGATGTTCGGCTGCGCGAGCCTGCCCGGCACCGACCCGGACGCGTTGGCGGCGCCGCTCGCCTATCTCTACTACCACCATTTGGCCCCGCCGGCGCTGCGCGCGCGGGCGTTGCCGGAACGGCTTGTCGACATGCGCCGACTCGATCCCGCGGCGCTCGATCCGGCCCGCATGCTCGCCGCCCTGCCGCCGCTGATAAAAGGGTATCTGCGCCTGGGCGGGTTTGTCGGCGACGGCGCGGTCATCGACCAGCAATTCAACACCACCGATGTCTGCATCGTGGTCAAGACCGATCTCGTCGCCGAAAAGTATTCGCGGCATTACGAGCGGCAATCTAAAGAAACATGGGCGGCGTAGCGCGCATGGGTTCCCCGGCGCTGCGGGTCTGGCGGCTGGCGATTTACCTCGCCTTCACCGTCGTGCTGATGCCGGTCCAGGCGTTCGGCCTGGTGTTTCGTCGGCCTTGGACAGCGAGCTTTCCTTGCTTTTATCACCGGTGGTGCTGCCGGATCCTCGGGTTGCGGGTGCGCCGCATCGGACGCCCGACCAAATCCCGCCCGGTGCTGTTTGCCGCCAATCACATCTCCTATCTCGACATCACCGTTTTCGGTTCGCTGATCGCCGGTTCATTCATCGCCAAGACCGAGGTCGCGCGCTGGCCGCTGTTCGGCTGGCTCGCGCGGCTGCAGCGCTCGGTGTTTATCGACCGCCGGGTGCGCAGCACCGCCGAGCAGCGCGACAGCATCGCCGGCCGGCTCGCCGCCAAGGAAGCGCTCATCCTGTTCCCGGAGGGAACCAGCGGCGACGGCAATCGGGTGCTTCCATTCAAGAGCGCGCTGTTCAGCGTCGCCGATCACGCCGCGACCGGCCCGGTGACGGTGCAGCCCGTGTCGATCGCCTACACCAGGCTCGACGGCATGCCGATCGGGCGGCGGCTGCGGCCGCTCTTCGCCTGGTACGGGTCGATGTCGATGGCGCCGCATTTGTGGACGCTGCTGGGCCTTGGCACGATCGAGGTTCTCGTCGAATTTCACCCTTCGACAACGCTGGCCGATTGCGGCTCCAGGAAGGCCCTGGCACGCTATTGTCAGGAGCGTGTCGCCGCCGGCCTCGCCAACGCGATCAGCGGCCGGCGCCGCCCGCGGGCCGACACGCCGCGCGAGACTACGCGCCGGCCCGCCCCGGCCAAGACCGCCGAAACTCCAGCGCCGGCGCTGGGATGACCCCGCCACTGCAACGCCGCGACTACAGGTTCCCATGACCAAACGGCTCTTCATCAAGACGTATGGCTGCCAGATGAACGTTTACGATTCGGCGCGCATGGCCGATTTGATGGCGCCCTTTGGCTATGCGGTGGCGGCCGGACCGGAAGACGCCGATCTGGTCATCCTCAATACCTGTCATATCCGCGAAAAGGCGGCCGAAAAAACATTCTCCGAGCTGGGGACGATCCGCCGGTACCAGCGGGCCCGGGAACGAGAGGGCGGCCGGATGATCGTCGCGGTCGGCGGCTGCGTCGCGCAGGCGGAAGGGGCCGAGATCCTGGAACGCGCCCCGTTCGTCGATATCGTCTTCGGCCCCCAGGCCTATCATCGCTTGCCCGAGATGGTGGCGCGCGCCGCAGCCGAGCAGGTGCTCGACACGAGCTTCCCGGCCGAGCCCAAATTCGATTATCTGCCCGAGACATTCGCGGCGCCGGGGTTCAGCGCGTTCCTCACGGTTCAGGAGGGCTGCGACAAGTTTTGCACGTTCTGCGTCGTGCCCTATACGAGGGGCGCGGAATACTCGCGCCCCGTGGCCGAGATCATCGCCGAGGCAGGCCAGCTTGCCGCCGCCGGGGCGCGCGAGATCACCCTCTTGGGGCAGAACGTCAACGCCTATCATGGCGCCTCTCCCGGAGGGGGAGTGTGGGGGCTGGGCGAACTGATCGGCGCCCTCGCCGGGATACCGGGCATTGCCCGCCTGCGCTATACGACCTCGCATCCGTGCGATGTCGATGACGCCCTGATTGCGGCGCATCGCGACGTGCCGGCGCTGATGCCGTTTCTCCATTTGCCGGTGCAGAGCGGCTCCGACCGCGTGCTCGCGGCGATGAACCGGCGCCACACCGCCGGCCAGTATCGCCGCACCGTCGAGCGGCTGCGCCGCGCCCGGTCCGATATCGCGCTGTCGTCCGATTTCATCGTCGGCTTTCCGGGCGAGAGCGAGGCGGATTTCCGCGCGACGACCGATCTCGTCCGCGACATCGGCTATGCCCAGGCCTTCTCGTTCAAATATTCGCCGCGCCCCGGCACCCCGGCCGCGAGCGCGCCCGTCCAGATCCCCGAGCCGGCCAAGGCCGAGCGGCTCGCGATCCTGCAGGCGCTGCTGCACGAGCAGCAGCGCGCCTTCAACCAATCCTACGTCGGAGAGGTGCTGCCAGTGCTGTTCGAAAAGCCGGGACGGCATCCGGGGCAGCTCGTCGGCCGCAGTCCCTATCTGCAAAGCGTCCACGCCGAAGCCGGCGCCGAGGGGATCGGCGAAATCGTCCCGGTGACGATCCGCGCGGCGCTGCCCAACAGCCTCGCCGGCGAGATCGCTCCACGAGCGGAGCACCGGGCATGAGCGCGGTTCCGCCGGCCATCGCCGCCGAGATCGCGGCCGCCGGGCGCAGCCAGCTCGAATTCGACGACAATCTGCTGTTGCCGGCGCTCTATGGCGAGCGCGACCAGCATCTCGACCGCATCGAGCGGCAGCTCGGCGTGTCGCTGGTGCCGCGCGGCAACCGGCTCTCGATCGCCGGGCCGGCCTCGGCCACCGAGGTCGCTCGCCTCGCGCTGTCCCGCCTCTATGACCGGCTGAGGCGCGGCAACGAGATCGACACGGCCTCGGTCGAGGCGGCGATGCGGCTGGCGCAGGCCGAAATCGACGACAAGAGCCTGAGCCTGTGGCGCGACGAGACCGGGTTCCGCACCCGGAAACGCCGGATCGCGCCGCGCAGTGCCGGGCAAGCGAGCTACGTCAAGGCGATGAGAGAGCATGAGCTGGTGTTCGGTCTCGGCCCGGCCGGGACCGGCAAGACCTATCTCGCGGTCGCCGCCGCGATCGATCTGCTGATGACCGGCAAGGTCGAGCGGATCATCCTGTCGCGGCCGGCGGTCGAGGCCGGCGAGCGGCTCGGCTTTCTGCCCGGCGATCTGCGCGACAAGGTCGATCCGTATCTGCGGCCGATCTTTGATGCGCTCAACGACATGCTGCCGGCCGACCAGCTCGCCAAGCGCCTCGCCAGCAGCGAGATCGAGGTCGCGCCGATCGCGTTCATGCGCGGGCGCACGCTGTCGCATGCCTTTGTGATCCTCGACGAGGCGCAGAATACCTCGCCCGTGCAGATGAAGATGTTCCTGACGCGGCTCGGCGAGGGCTCGCGCATGGTCGTCACCGGCGATCCGACCCAGGTCGATCTGCCGCCCGGCAGCCGGTCGGGCCTGGCTGACGCCCTCGAAGCCCTGCGCGGCGTCGACGATGTCGCGATTGTGCGCTTCACCGATAAGGACGTCGTGCGCCACCCGCTGGTGGCACGCATCGTCGGCGCCTACGAGGCGCGCGACCGCGCCGCCCGCGGCGACGACCCGCCGGCCTAGGAAGACACGATGAGCGGCTTCGCGGCGGAGTCGGTTCACTCCCTCTCCGCCCCCGGGGGCGGAGAGGGTTGGGGTGAGGTGGGGGATTCCAGAGCGCTCGCCTCGGACCGCGGCCGTCCCGGCCGCATGCGGGCAAGATGCCCGCGGTCCCACCTCACCCTCCCATCGCTCCGCGATGGGCCCCTCCCTTTCCCCCCTGTAGGGCGGAGAGGGCGAATTTGTGCCGAGCTTCTGCGATGAGCGAGGCCGTTACGGTCGAGGTCTCGGTGCATTGCGATGCCTGGCTGGCCGCCTGCCCCGAGGCCCAGGCGCTGGCCGCGACGGCGGCGCGTGCGGCCTTGTCGCGGACCGCCGGGAAGCTGGCCGGCGCGCCGCTCATCCTTGGGCTGATCCTGACCGACGATGCCGAGCAGCGCGGGCTGAACTGCACCTATCGCGGCCGGGATGCGGCGACGAATGTGCTGGCCTTTGCGATGGCCGATCCGGCAACCCCGGCGCCGGCGGGCTCACCCGTGCTGCTCGGCGACGTGGTCCTCGCCTTCGCCACGGTCGAGCGCGAAGCGGCCGAGCAGCACAAACCGCTGGCCGACCATTTGCGGCACCTCGTGGTTCATGGCGTGCTTCATTTGCTGGGGTTCGACCATCAGAGCGCGGCCGAGGCGGAAGTCATGGAAGCGCGCGAGGTCGATATATTAGAGACGTTGGGGGTGCCGGATCCCTATCGCGCTATTATGTGAACAGACAAACCCGGACAGTCTCCATCGATGAGCGACCCCGAGCCGCCCGCCAGCGACGGCCAGAATGAGGGCACCCAGTTCAAAAACGGGGGAGGATCGCTGTCGCGCCTCCGCACCCTCTTGCGGCTGCTGCGCCGACCGCGCGGACCGCGCAACTCGCGCGAAACGATGGATGCGCTGATCGCGGCGGCCGAACTCGAGGGCCTCACTGAGATCACGCCGCAGGAGCGGTTCCTGATCGGCAACATCCTCAAGGTTCACGACCGCAATGCCGGCGATGTCATGGTGCCGCGCGTCGATATCGTCGCGCTCGACGTCGAGCAGCCGTTTGCCGAGGTCGTCAGATGCATGGTCGAGAATGGCCACTCGCGCGTGCCGGTCTATCGCGAATCGCTCGATGACGTCATTGGTTTCGTGCACGTCAAGGACGTGCTGGCACCGGTCGCCGACCGCCGCCCGGGCAAGCTCTCGCGCCTCTTGCGCAAGGTGCTGTTCGTCGCCCCCTCGCTGCCGATCCTCGATCTCCTTGTCCAGATGCGCCAGGCGCGCACCCACATCGCCATGGTCGTCGACGAGTTCGGCGGCATCGACGGGCTGGTGACGATCGAGGACCTGATCGAGGAGATCGTCGGCGAGATCGAGGACGAGCACGATGTCGCCGAACCGCTGACGCTGATCGAGCGGCCCGACGGCAGCATCATCGCCGACGCGCGCCTGCCGATCGAAGCGCTCGAGGAGCAGCACGGCACCCGCTTGCGCCCGGTCGGCGACGAGGAGGCGGTCGACACGCTGGGCGGCCTCGTTTTCATGCTGGCCGGCCGGGTGCCGAAACGGGGCGAAATCATCGCCCATCCGGACGGGATCGAGTTCGAGGTGCTCGATGCCGATCCGCGGCGCGTCAAGCGCCTGCGCGTGCGCGGCCTGCCGTCCGCGACCGGCGGCAAAGGAGTGGCCGGTGCCTGAAACCTCGGTACTGCGGGTTCATCCCGGCGCCCGCACCGAGACGCCGCTCTGCCGACTCGCGCAGGAGCTTGGCGGGTTATCGGGCTGGCGGCGCTATGGGCTGGGGTTTGTGCTGGGGGCGCTGCTCGCCGGGGCGCTGCCGCCGGTCGATTTGACGCCGCTGATCTTCGTCGCCTTTCCCGGCCTCTTATGGCTCGACGAGGGCAGCGCCGGGCCGTGGGCTTCGGCGCGGCTCGGCTATGTTTTCGGCCTCGGCTTTTTCGTCGCCGGGCTCTATTGGATCGCTGGCGCGCTGTTTGTCGACATTGCCCGGTTCTGGTGGGCGTTGCCGTTTGCCGTCCTGGGATTGCCCGCGCTCTTTGCGCTCTATCCGGCGGTAGCGCTGGGCGTGACCAGCCTCGGGACGGTTGCGCTGCGCTTGCCTGCAGGCGCGCGGGTCTGCCTGTTCGCGGTGGCGTGGAGCGCGGCCGAATGGGCGCGCGGGCATTTCTTGACCGGGTTGCCGTGGAACCTCGTCGGCTATGTCTGGTCGGGCGGCTTCCCCGGCTCGCTCGCGGTGTTGCAAAACGTCGCCTGGGTCGGCATTTACGGCCTCAGCTTTGTCACGGTGCTGGCCGCCGCGCTGCCGGTGCTGCTGGGAATCCCCTCATTGCTGCCGATGGCGCCGGTGCGGCGGGCCGCCCCCGCGCTCGGCGTCGCGCTCTTGATCCTGGCCCCGGCGGCGGCCGGTGCGTTGCGGCTCCAGGCGGTGCCGCCTAGCGCGACCGGAACCTGGCTCCGCCTTGTCCAACCCTCGATCCCCGAGACGATGAAATGGGACCCGGCCGGGGCCGAAGCCAATTTCCATCGGCTGATCGAGCTGAGCAGCGGCCCGGCCGAGCACCCGCTCGCGGCGGTGCTGTGGCCCGAAGCGGCGGCGACGTTCCTGCTCGAACGCGACGGCCCGCACCGCGCCGCCATCGCCGCGGTCGCCCCCAAGGACGGGTATGTGATAACCGGCGCACTTCGGGCCAACCCCGCCCCCGACCCGCCGACCCGGATCTGGAACAGCATCGAGGCGGTCGACGACGCTGCCGCGATCCGGGCCCGCTACGACAAGGCGCATCTCGTGCCGTTCGGCGAATACGACCCGCTGAGCGATGTGCTGCCGATCGGGAAAATCACCCCCGGCAGCATCGATCTGAGCGCCGGGGCGGGACCGCAGACCATCGCGCTGCCCGGGCTTCCCGCCTTCTCACCGATCATCTGCTATGAGGCGATCTTCCCGGGCGCGGTGGTTCCCGGTGACGCGCGTCCCGCCTGGATCCTGAACGTCACCAACGATGCGTGGTATGGCCATAGCTCCGGGCCATACCAGCATTTCGCGATCGCCCGGACCCGCGCCATCGAAGACGGGCTGCCGCTGGTCCGGGTCGCCAATAACGGCATCAGCGGGGTCGTCGACCCCGCCGGGCGGGTGGTGGCGCGCACCGGTCTCGACAGCGTCGGCCATGCCGACGTGGCGCTGCCGGCTTCCTTGTCGCCGACCTTTTATGCAACCGCCGGCGAGTGGCCCTTTGTGGCGATGCTGCTGCTCGGCCTCCTTCCAGCATTGCGGCTGCGGCGCTAGGCCGGGCCGCCTAATCCCGCGATCCAGGCTCAATTTCGCCTATCGCAAGTTGTAGAGCGTCGTTGACAGCATACAATCGTATGAGTTATCACCACCGCGCTCTTCAGCAGCGCGTGAATTTATGGCGATATCGCGATCGGTACGGCGGCCAAGTCGCCAAAAATCGGACAAACCCAACCCGATCGACGTGCAGGTCGGTTCTCGCGTTCGGTTGCGCCGCAACATGCTCGGGCTGAGCCAGGAGAAGCTCGGTACGGCAATCGGCCTTACCTTCCAGCAGGTGCAAAAATACGAGCGCGGCGCCAACCGCATCGGCGCGAGCCGGCTGCATGAGCTGAGCCGCGTCTTGGATGTGCCGGTCTCCTTCTTCTTCGACGACATGGATCCGGTGCGCGCCCCGGCGATCCCGGGCGGCTTCGCCGAGCCGCCGGTCGAGGCGTTCGAATCCGATCCAATGCGGCGACGCGAAACGGTCGAGCTGGTCGACGCCTATTATGCGATCGACGACGCGGCCGTGCGTCGCCGCCTCCTCGACCTCGCCAGAGCGCTTGCGGCAGAGGGCGATCGGACAGGCGATAAAACCGCTGCTCGGCCCACCAGACGAGCCCGGCGACACGATCCTGCTTGACGCTTGCGGCTGCAGCCTCGACAAATTGCCGCCGGAAACGGAGGCGCCGGTTTCTAACATTCATCAGCCCGACGGCGTCCGGCATTTGGCTCGGGCCGATTGAGGGGAGAGTATCTTGCCGAAGCGCGATTTTGTTTTTACCAGCGAGTCGGTGTCGGAAGGGCACCCCGACAAGGTTTGCGACCGCATCTCGGATGCGATTGTCGACACCTACCTGACCACCGACGGGCAGGCCCGGTGCGGCGTCGAGACGCTGGTCACGACCAACCGCGTCGTCCTCGCCGGGGAGGTGCGCGGACCGGCCTCGATCACCTCCGAACTCTTGATCGACGTTGCGCGCAAGGCGATCCGCGAGATCGGCTACGAGCAGGACAATTTTCATTGGCAGCGCGCCGATGTCGATTGCCACATCCACAACCAGTCGACCGATATCGCCCAGGGCGTCGACGCCGCCGGCAACAAGGACGAGGGCGCCGGCGACCAGGGCATGATGTTCGGCTACGCTTGCACCGGGACGCCCGAACTGATGCCGGCGCCGATCTATTACGCGCACCTGATTTTGCAGGCGCTGTCCAAGGCGCGGCACGCCGGCAAGACGCCGCTGCTCGGCCCAGATGCCAAGAGCCAGGTCACGCTGCAATACGTCGACGGCAAGCCGGTAGAGGCCACCAAGGTTGTTGTCTCGGTCCAGCATTCCGACAAGATCGAGCAGAAGGAGGTGCGCGAGATCGTCCGGCCCTTTGTCCTCGCGTCCCTGCCCGGGGGATGGATGTGCGACGAAGACAATTTCCTCGTCAATCCGACCGGCCGCTTTGTGATCGGTGGCCCGGACGGCGATGCCGGCCTGACCGGCCGCAAGATCATCGTCGACACCTATGGCGGCTGGGCGCCGCACGGCGGCGGCGCCTTCTCCGGCAAGGACCCGACCAAGGTCGACCGCTCGGGCGCCTATGCAGCGCGCTATCTGGCAAAGAATGTCGTCGCCGCCGGCCTGGCGGAACGCTGTACGATCCAGATCGCCTATGCGATCGGCGTGGCGAAACCGCTGTCGTTCTATGTCGACACCCAGTCCGACCTCGACGAGGACAGGCTGTCGCGCGTGCTGCAGGAGCTGATGGA
>WNFD01005101.1_pt1 | contig 13140 bp, 8 predicted proteins | sample 5400491 | NCBI WGS metagenome assembly WNFD01 (sample SAMN13153343, study PRJNA577476) | soil metagenome | isolation source: 120 cm saprolite under Douglas fir tree site 2 hole 2 replicate 2 | place: USA:California | collected 2015-04-18 | reverse complement strand
CTCGCCGCTCGATCCGCGCCTGACATTCGGAAGTTTTGTGATTGGCCGTTCCAACACGCTGGCGCATGCAGCGGCGCGCCAGGTCGCAGAAGGACGGCGCGGCGACAGCGTGATGTTCAATCCGCTCTATATCCACGCCGGCGTCGGGCTTGGCAAAACCCATCTGCTGCAAGCCGTGACGTGGGCCGGCAATTCCGGCAGCGAACGCAAGGTGCTTTACCTCACCGCCGAAAAATTCATGTACGGCTTCGTCGCGGCGCTCAAGACGCAGACCGCGCTGGCGTTCAAGGAGGCATTGCGCGGCATCGATGTGCTGGTGATCGACGATCTGCAATTCCTGCAGGGTAAATCGACCCAGGCCGAATTCTGTCATACCCTGAATGCGCTGATCGACGCCGGCCGCCAGGTGGTGATCGCGGCGGACCGTCCGCCTTCCGACTTGGAGAGCCTCGACGACCGCGTGCGCTCGCGCCTCGCCGGCGGCCTCGTGGTCGAGATGGGATCGCTCGGCGAAGAATTGCGGCTCGGAATTCTCAAATCGCGCGTCGCAGCGGCGCGCGCGCATCATGCGACCTTCGACGTGCCGGCGCCGGTACTGGATTATCTCGCCAGGACCATCACCCACAACGGCCGCGACCTCGAGGGCGCCATCAACCGCCTGCTGGCGCACAGCAAGCTCAACGCCCAGCCGGTGACCCTGGAAATGGCCGAGCGCGAGGTGCGCGACCTGGTCCGCCCGCAAGAGCCCAAGCGCATCAAGATCGAGGACATTCAGCGGGTGGTCGCCCGGCAATACAATGTCAGCCGCTCCGATCTGCTGTCTTCGCGCCGGACTGCGAATGTCGTGCGCCCGCGCCAGGTCGCGATGTATCTGGCAAAGACCCTGACGCTGCGCTCGCTGCCCGAGATCGGCCGCCGGTTCGGCGGACGCGACCACACCACGGTGCTGCACGCCGTGCGCAAGATCGAGGCGCTGGTCGCAAAGGACGTGGCCCTCTCCGAAGAGGTTGAATCGCTGAAACGCCAACTGCAGGAATGAGTGTCCTGTAGCCAGGCGGCGTGGGTTGCGGACTGGTGGTCCCGGCGACGCCGGGACCACGTCCGAACGCGGGTTTTGCCCCGCAAAACGTGGGGAACCGCTTAACGCATCTCTTGCGCTTGCGGGCCATACGCGCCACCTTGCGGTCCCCCCGCGGGTTTGATCAAATCCAGCTTTGATCGGGCTTTTCGGGTTTCAAACGCCGCGGTGCGCCTTCCGGGCCCGCCCGGCTTTTCCATCTTAGGATCAGGCGGGTATTGCAATGAAGGTTACCGTCGAACGCGCGCAACTCCTGAAATCGCTGGGTCACGTCCATCGCGTGGTCGAGCGCCGCAACACCATTCCGATCCTCGGCAACGTGCTGATCCGGGCCGAAAACGCGCGGCTGTCGCTGAAGGCCACCGACCTTGACCTTGAAGTAACGGAAACGCTGGCGGCGGAAACCGCAACTGGCGGTTCGACCACCGTGCCGGCGCATATGTTCTACGACATCGTGCGCAAGCTGCCCGATGGCGCCCAGATCGTGCTGGAGGGCGACGGCGACCGCTCGGTACTGGCGATCCGCGCCGGCCGGTCGCGCTTCACGCTGCAGACCCTGCCCGAAAACGATTTCCCCGATCTCGCCGCCGGCGACATGACCCATTCGTTCGTACTGGCCGCCTCCGACATGAAACGCCTGATCGACTGCACCCAGTTCGCGATCTCGACCGAGGAGACCCGCTATTATCTCAACGGCATCTACTTGCACTCGGCGGGCAGCGCCAAGGACCCCACCTTGCGCGCGGTCGCGACCGACGGGCATCGTCTCGCCCAGATCGACCTGCCTTTGCCCAATGGCGCCTCCGGCATGCCCGGCGTCATCGTGCCGCGCAAAACCGTTGGCGAAGTGCTGCGGTTGATCGAGGACAATGAGGCCGAGGTCAAAATCGAACTGTCGCAGGGCAAGATACGCTTCAGCATCGGCCATGTGGTGCTGACCTCGAAACTGATCGACGGCACGTTTCCGGATTACGGCCGCGTTATCCCGCAAAACAACGACAAGGAACTCATCGTCGACAAGAGGGATTTCGAGGCCGCGGTCGATCGCGTCTCGACGATCTCGAGCGAGCGCGGCCGCGCGGTGAAACTGGCGCTGTCGGCGGGCAAGCTGGTGCTGTCGGTGACCAACCCGGATTCCGGCAGCGCGACTGAAGAGCTCGAGGTCGAGTACGCCTCCGACGCGCTCGATATCGGATTCAATTCGCGCTATCTGCTGGACATCGCGGCTCAGATAGGGGGCGAAGTCGCGGTGCTGCGATTGGCCGATCCGGGCTCGCCGACGCTGGTGCAGGACAAGGATTCCAAAGGCGCGCTCTACGTGCTGATGCCGATGCGGGTGTGACCTTGCTTTTTTGCAAGCGAGGAAGGCGCTACCCGGCCAGCACGCACGGCCGTCATACCCGCGAAAGCGGGTATCCAGTAATCGCCGGCGTGCCTGGCGTCTTGAGCGGCGCGGAATACTGGATCATCCGCTTTCGCGGATGATGACGTCAGAAGTTGAGGCAGCTCATTCCGACGCCTTGCAAGCCCGGCAATGACGAATGATATGACCGCCTCCCGCATCCACCGCCTCACCCTCACGCATTTCCGCAATTATCGCGCGGCGAGCCTGGAAACGCGCGGTGACGTCGTCGTGCTGGTCGGCCCAAACGGCGCCGGAAAGACCAATTGTATCGAGGCGATCTCGTTTCTCTCGCCTGGACGCGGTTTGCGCCGCGCGACGCTCGACGATGTCGCCGACAATCAGGGCGATGGCTCGTGGGCGGTGTCCGCCGAGGTCGAGGGCGCGCTCGGGCTGGCAACGCTCGGCACCGGCATCGACGCCCCCGGCAGCGAAATGGCGGCCACCAGCCGGCGCTGCCGGATCGATCGCGAGCCGGTGAGTTCGGCGACCGCGTTCGGCGACCATCTGCGCATGGTGTGGCTGACGCCGTCGATGGACGGACTGTTCATGGGCGCCGCGTCCGAGCGGCGGCGGTTCTTCGACCGTCTGGTGCTGGCGATCGACAGCGAGCATTCGAGCCGGGTCTCGGCGCTCGACCGGAGCCTGCGCTCGCGCAACCGGCTGCTCGAGGTGCGAAATTACGACGACCATTGGTGTGACGCGATCGAACGCGAAACCGCCGAACTCGCCGTGGCGGTGGCCGCCACGCGCGGCCAGACCGCGACCAAGCTCGCGGCGATGCTGCGCGAACGGGGCGATGCTTCCGCGTTTCCCTCTGCGCAGATCATGCTCGACGGATGGATGGAAAACGCGCTGATGTCGGAACCCGCCACCGCGGTCGAGGATCGCTACCGCGAGATCCTGCGGGCCAGCCGCGCCCGCGACGCCGCCGCCGGCCGTACGCTCGATGGCCCGCATCTCACCGACCTGCAGGTGATCTACGCGCCGAAGAACGTGCCGGCCCGCGATGCCTCCACCGGCGAGCAAAAGGCGCTTTTGATCGGGCTTGTACTGGTGCACGCCAGCCTGGTCGCGGAGATGACCGGCATCACGCCGCTATTGCTGCTCGACGAAGTGGTCGCGCATCTCGATCCCTCCAGGCGCCTGGCGTTGTTCAATGAGCTGGCGAAGCTCGGCGCGCAGGTCTGGATGACCGGCGCCGATCCCGCGGCATTCACCGGGCTCGGCGCAACCGGGGAGATTTTCGACGTCGATTCCGGGCGGATCGCCTGCCGCCCCTGAACCAGGACCTCCGTTCGCGCGACCGGATTTTCAACGGCGACGCCGCTGACGTCGCCGCCATTGCTGCCGTGAATCCAGGTGCGACCGAGGTTGGAAACGACCGCCGACTGGTGCATAAATGAGCGCTCGAATCGTGCTTTTGCGAGGGCTTCGAATCGGCTTTGGGACGGCTTGAAAAACCGTTAAAAAATCCTATTTATTCAATAGCTTGTTGGTAGAGACTTTGCGCTAGGCGCATGGCGCCTTTCATGGCACAAATAAGCCGATCAGCGCCTGATTTTGCGCCGCTGATTCGGGACATCCTCGAAGGCCTCACATGACAGAACCTGCCCGGCGATCGATCGCCGACACTGAGCATTCCATTCCGATCGAGTACGGGGCGGAATCGATCCGGGTTTTGAAAGGCCTCGACGCCGTGCGCAAGCGGCCGGGCATGTATATCGGCGACACCGATGACGGTTCCGGCCTGCATCACATGGTCTACGAGGTCGTCGACAACGCCATCGACGAGGCGCTGGCCGGCCACGCCACCGCGGTGGAGGTCGTGCTCAACGCCGACGGCTCGGTCACCGTGCGCGACGACGGCCGCGGCATTCCGGTCGACATTCACAAGGGCGAAGGCATTTCCGCGGCCGAGGTCATCATGACCCAGCTGCACGCCGGCGGAAAATTCGACCAGAATTCCTACAAGGTGTCCGGCGGACTGCACGGCGTCGGCGTCTCTGTCGTCAACGCGCTGTCGAGCAAGCTGCAGCTGCGGGTCTGGCGCGACGGCAAGGAGCATTTCATCGAATTCGCCCATGGCGACGCGGTGGCGCCGCTCGAAGTGGTTGGCGACGCCAACGGCAAGCGCGGCACCGAGGTGACGTTCCTCGCCTCCACCGAAACCTTCACCATGATCGAATACGACTTCGCGACGCTGGAGCATCGCCTGCGCGAGCTCGCGTTCCTGAATTCCGGCGTCAATATCGTGCTTTCCGACATGCGCCACGCGGTCGAGAAGCGCGAGGCGATGATGTACAAGGGCGGCGTCTTGGAGTTCGTGAAATATCTCGACCGCAACAAGAAGCCGATGGTGCCGACGCCGATCGTGATCAACGCCGACATGAACGGCATCGGCGTCGAAGCAGCACTTTGGTGGAACGACAGCTATCATGAGAATGTGCTGTGCTTCACCAACAACATTCCGCAGCGTGACGGCGGCACCCATCTCGCGGGCTTTCGCGGCGCGCTGACGCGCCAGGTCAACGGCTACGCCGACGCCATCGCCAAGCGCGAAAAGATCGCGCTGACCGGCGACGACTGCCGCGAGGGCCTCACCGCGGTGCTCTCGGTGAAGGTACCCGATCCGAAATTCTCCTCGCAGACCAAGGACAAGCTGGTGTCCTCGGAAGTGCGCCCGGTGGTCGAGAACGTCCTCAACGAGGCCTTGGCGGCATGGTTTGAGGAACATCCTTCGGAAGCCAAGGTCATTGTCGGCAAGGTGGTGGAGGCCGCAGCCGCCCGCGAGGCCGCGCGCAAGGCCCGCGAGCTGACGCGGCGCAAGGGCGCGCTCGACGTCGCCTCGCTGCCCGGCAAGCTGGCCGACTGCCAGGAGCGCGATCCCGCTAAATCCGAATTGTTCATCGTCGAGGGCGATTCCGCCGGCGGCAGCGCCAAACAGGGCCGCAACCGCGAATTCCAGGCGGTGCTGCCGCTGCGCGGCAAGATCCTCAATGTCGAGCGGGCGCGCTTCGACAAGATGCTGGGCTCCGAGCAGATCGGCACCCTGATCACGGCATTGGGCACCGGCATCGGCCGCGACGATTTCGATCTCGCCAAGTTGCGCTATCACAAGATCATCCTGATGACCGACGCCGACGTCGACGGCGCGCATATCCGCACCCTGCTGCTGACGTTCTTCTTCCGTCAGATGCCGGCGCTGATCGAGGGCGGCTACCTCTATATCGCGCAGCCGCCGCTCTATAAGGTGACGCGCGGCAAGTCCGAGCAATATCTGAAGGACGAGCGCGCGCTGGAAGATTACCTGATCGCGACCGGCCTCGACGATTGCCTGTTCAAGCTGGCGTCCGGCGAGGACCGCAGCGGCCGCGATCTGCTGGCGCTGGTGGAGGACGCTCGTGTCATTCGCGGCACGCTGCACAATCTGCACAGCCGCTATAACCGCGAGGTGATCGAGCAGGCCGCGATCGCCGGGGTCCTGAGCCCAAAGATCACCGGCGACATCGCCACCGCCAATGCCGCCGCCGATTATATCGCGCGAAGGCTCGACGCGCTGGCCGATGAAGCCGAGCGCGGCTGGATCGGGCGCTTCGCCGAGGGTCAGGGTTTCTCCTTCGAGCGCACCGTGCGCGGCGTCAAGGATGTCGCCATCATCGACGACGCGCTGCTTGGCTCCGCCGACGCGCGCAAGCTCGACGATTACGCGGCGAAGCTGCAGGAAGCCTATCCGAAGCCGGGCCTGTTGCGCCGCAAGGACACCGAGACCCCGATCCACGGTCCGGTCAGCCTGTTCGAAGCGGTGACCGACGCCGGACGCAAGGGCGTGGCGCTGCAGCGCTACAAAGGCCTCGGCGAAATGAACCCGAGCCAGCTCTGGGAAACCACGCTCGACACCAATGAGCGCTCGCTGCTGCAGGTCAAGATCAAGGAGGTCGACGAGGCCGACGACATCTTCACCAAGCTGATGGGCGACGTGGTCGAGCCGCGGCGCGAATTCATCCAGGACAATTCACTCAGCGCCAATGTGGACGTGTGAGGCGGGTGCCGCTCCAGTACATCGTTGAGGGCGGCCACCGGCTGACGGGCACCATCGCGCCCTCCGGAAACAAGAACGCGGCGTTGCCGATCATGGCGGCGGCATTGCTGACCGAGCATCCGGTCACGCTTGAAAATGTCCCGCGCATTCGCGATACCGAAACGCTGGTGGAACTCATCCGGTCGGTCGGCGCGTCCGCCGAATGGCGGCAGCGCAATACGCTTGACATCCACGCCAAGAGCATTCGCGCAGCCGATCTCGATCCGGTGCTGTGCGCGCGGATACGCGCCTCGATCCTGCTGGCGGGACCGCTGCTTGCCCGCTGCGGCGAGGTAATGCTGCCGCCCCCCGGCGGCGACGTCATCGGCCGGCGGCGCCTCGACACCCATTTTCTGGCGTTCGAGCAGCTCGGCGCCACCGTGGTCGCAACCGACCGGCTGGAATTCCGCTGCCTGCGTCTCAAGGGCGCCGACGTCTTCCTCGACGAGCCCAGCGTGACGGCCACGGAAAACGCACTGATGGCCGCGGTGGCGGCGCACGGCACCTCCCATTTGCGCAACGTCGCTTCCGAGCCGCATGTGCAGGATCTCGCGCATTTCCTGGTGGCGCTCGGGGCCCGTATCGAAGGCATCGGCACCAACACCATGGTCGTGCACGGCCCCGCGACGCTCGGCGGCACCAGCTATTCGATCGGACCCGATCACATCGAGGTGGGCTCGTTGATCGGGCTCGCCGCGGTGACGCGCTCGCCGCTCCGCATCAACCGCGCCGGCGTTGAGCATCTGCGCTCGATCCGGATGGGTTTTGAGCGGCTTGGGATTGTCTGTGAGATCGACGGAGAAGACATTGTCGTGCCTTCCGGTCAAACGCTGAAGATCCAGGACGATTTCGGCGGTCACGTGCCGAAACTCGAGGATCAGCCATGGCCGGCCTTCCCTGCCGACCTGATGTCGATCGCCATCGTGACGGCGACCCAGTGCGACGGCGTGATCCTGATGTTCGAGAAGATGTTCGAGTCCCGGATGTTCTTCGTCGACAAGCTGATCTCGATGGGCGCCCGCATCGTGCTGTGCGATCCGCACCGGGCGATCGTGGCCGGACCGAGCCGCCTCAAGGGCGCGCCGATGACATCCCCCGACATCCGCGCCGGCATGGCCATGCTGCTGGCCGCGGTCTGCGCCAAGGGCGTCAGCACCATCGACAACGCCGACCAGATCGAACGCGGCTATGAGCGCATCGATGAGCGGCTCAACGCGCTGGGCGCGCGGATCACCCGCGTGCCGGAGCGGACGCCCGACGCCGGGTAGAAGAAATGGGCTGGTACTGTGCCGACCACCATTTCTATCGGTGGAGGTGATAATCTGACCCCATGACATCCCTTGAAAAGATCGAGCGAGGAACGGTCACCGCGCCTCATGTGGCGGCAGCGCCAGGCAGTCAGCTCGCGCTCGAGTTGACCGAGACGCTCAAGCTGGCCGTGCCCATCGCGCTGACGCAACTTGGGCAGATCGCAATGATGACCACCGATCTTGCCTTGATCGGACGTCTCGGAGATGAGGCCGTTGCCGCGGCGGCGCTGGCGCATACGGTCGCCTTCATCAGCTTCGCCTTCGGAATGGGGCTGGTGTCGGCCGTGGCGCCACTGGCCGCTCAGGCGTTCGGCGCCCGCAATCCGCGCCAGGTGCGGCGCGCGCTTCGCGTCGGCCTTTGGGCTGCGCTGCTGATTTCCCTGCCGATGTTGGCGTTTCGATTGTGCGGCGAGCAAATCTTGTTGATGCTCGGCCAGGCTCCCGCGACCGCCCACCTCGCGCAACGATATCTGCTGGGCTTGGCGTGGGGCATTACGCCGGCGCTGTGGTTTCTCGCGATCCGCGGCTTCATGGGCGCGGTCAACCGGCCGGAGCCGGGACTGTGGATCACGCTTGCCGCGATCCCGGCCAATGCCGTGCTGGTCTATCTCTTGATCCATGGCGAGTTGGGACTGCCGCGGCTGGAGCTGTTCGGCGCCGGCCTCGCCACCACGATCATCAATTTCGGGATGTTTCTGGCGAGCCTCTGGTTTGCCTATGGCCGCCCGCCATTCAGGAAATATCAGGTGCTGGGCCGCATCTGGCGCGTCGACTGGATGCTGATGCGGCAACTGATCGTCATCGGCGCTCCCATCTCGATCTCGTTCCTGTTGGAATACGGTCTGTTCGCCGCCGCGGCACTGTTGATGGGCCTGATCAGCACCACCGCGCTGGCCGCACATCAGATCGCTTTGCAGGTTACGGCCATCCTGTTCATGGTGCCGCTCGGCATCGGGATCGCGGCGACCGTGCGGGTCGGGCACGCCATCGGCCGCAACGATGCGCCTGCGGTCAAGCGCGCGGGCTTCGTTGCGACGTTGCTCGGAATTGCCCTCGTATCCATCTTGACCCTCGCGGTGATCCTCACCCGGTTTGCGATCGCGCGATTTTTCTTCGGCGAAGCCGTCGAGAGCGGAAGCGCCGTCATCGAACTCACCGCCAAGCTGCTGATGGTCGGCGCGACATTCTTTGTCGCCGACGGCATCCAGACGGTCGCGGCCGGGGCGCTGCGTGGCATGAACGACACGCGGATGCCGCTGCTGTTCGCCGCGATCAGTTACTGGCTCATCGGATTTCCTTCCGCCTACGGACTCGCCTTCTGGACGGGTCTCGGCGCGGTCGGCGTCTGGATCGGGCTGTCCTGCGGGACCGCCGTTTATGCCGTTCTTCTCATCTTGCGTTTCCGGGTGCTTGCGCGTCATCTGGCGTTCGCACACCGAAAGGAGCAACGATGAAAGTTCACGAGGTCGAGCCGGACGTCGATGCCGACGCGCTGCTGGCTGGGGCGCAATTCGTCGATGCCTTCCGGATTACGGTTGACGACAATGCGCTCGATGCACGCCGTGCGGCCGAACGGATGCTGGCGCGCGGGCCGCGATGGGTCGAAACGCTGATGACCGTGCGCAATCGTGCAGTTGCCCCATTCGGTCTCAAGACGCCCGCCCCAACCGGGACCATCACGGCCGACACCATCGGCATATTTCCGGTTCTGAGCGAAACGCCGAGCCGCGTCGTTGCGGGTCTTAATGACACGCACCTTGATTTTCGCGTGGTGGTGGATGTCGTTGCCGAGCCCAGCGGGCGTCGGGTCACCGCAACCACGCTGGTGCTGACGCATAACCTGCTTGGCCGGCTCTACCTCAGGATCATCCTGCCGTTTCACCGGCTCGTTGCCCGCACCATGCTGCGGCAGATTGCAGGCTGAGACCAACGCATCAGCGGACCGTCAGCGAACCGTCAGCGTAGACGTGTTTCCTCGCTCGTGCTTTCTTCCCGTCGGCCAAATATGCTGACCGGATTTCGCCATGACATTATCAGTCGATCTGTTCTTTTCCTTCCGTAGTCCCTACAGCTACCTCGCGCTGCCGAAAACACTCAAGCTGGTTGCCGACTACGACGTGACGGTGAACCTTCGCCCGGTCTACCCGCTCGCGGTGCGCGTGCCCGGATTTTTCAAGCGCACCAATCCGCAGTTTCTGCGTTATGTCGGGCTCGACTCTCGCCGCGTCGCCGAGCACGCGAACATTCCCTTCCGCTTTCCCCGCCCCGACCCCATCGTGCAGGACATGACGACGCTGGATGTCGCCGACAACCAGCCCTACATCCACCGGCTGACGCGGCTCGGCGCCGCCGCGCAGCTCGAAGGGCGTGCGCTCGGATTTGTCGGTGCGATCAGCCGGGTGTTATGGGACGGTACTGTCAGTGGCTGGAACGAGGGCGACCATCTCGCCAGGGCCGCGGCGGCGGCCGGCTTCGATTTGACCGCGATGGATGCGGCGATATCGGCCGATCCCGATCGTTATGAACGGGTAATCGCCGACAACGAAAAGGACCACGCGGCCTCCGGCCACTGGGGCGTACCGACGTTCGTGTTCGACAACGAACCGTTCTTCGGCCAGGACCGCATCGACCTGCTGATCTGGCGGATGGAGAGCAAGGGGCTGACCAACCGCAGCTGATATCGACGGGTGGATAGGACTAGTCCTCCGCAGCGGTTGTCGCCACCGACGGCGTTTCGGACCACTCGGCGACGCAGCGCTCCAGGTCTTTCAGATTTTGCCGCATTTGCTCCAGCGAAAATCCCAGTGCGAAAAACCGCTCCGCGACGTCGCCGGGCAGGCCGCGCGTCAGGCCTTCGCTGCGCAAGCTTGCGATTTCCGCGGCGTAGCCCTGCAGCGCCTCATGGATCGGCCAGATCGCGGGAGCGCCGACACCGCTTCGCAATGCCGCGGCGGTGGAACTTAGATAGGTGGCGATCGCATCGCTGACTTTGGCCAAGGGTGCTGCGAGCCGCGCCTGCAGTTCGGACGGCAACGGCACCACGCTCGCCCGCCCGATCATCACGACGTCGTGGCGTAGCCGCAAAATGGTCCGCAGCAGCGGACCGGTGTCAGGCCCCGACGACAGATGCGCCGCACGCTCGCGCTCGGCTTCCGCGCCGGTCGCATTCAGGCCTACCAGCGCTGCGCCGATGCCGTCCTGAATCTGATGCAAGGCGTCGTTGTCGCGCCCGCGCGTCAGCCCCGCCAGCAATTCGGAGAGCGCCGCCGCAATCAATTCAAGCGACCGTGCAGCGCTGACGCGAATCTGATTGTGCGCCCGCGACGGCAGCACGAAGAAAGACACCAATAGCCCGGTGACCGCGCCAACCGTGACCTCGAGAACGCGATCGACCGCGGAATCGAGGGGATTGACATGGCTCATGGACGGGACCAGCAGCACGATCACCGCGGTAACGGTGGCGGCGTTCAGGCTGGGATTGATGGCTGCGATGAACGCCAGCGGCGCCACCGCCAGCACCAGCAATGCCAGCAGTCCAGCCTCTCCGGAATGCGGAATCAGCACCGCGACGGCGCCGCCATATATCGCGCCACCCACCGTTCCGAACATATAATCGCGGGTCGCCTTCAGCGATCGGCCGACGCTCATCTGGGTCACAATGAGGGCCGTCAGCACGGCCCATAGCGGGAGCATCAGGTTAAATGCGGTCGCGATCGCCAGTGCCCCGAAGGCCGCCACGGTGACCCTGATAGCCAAGCCCAGTTGCGCCTTCCGCGACCGCATCGGAGCAGACAGGCGTTTCAGGAAAGCGATCATGCGCCCCGTTTCGGAATGTTACACATGAAGCCATCTTATGACGACATCGGGCATGGCTGCTGCCCACCGCCCGCGGACGGCTTGAAACCCGGAATCAGCCCGCCTACCCTGTGCGATAACCGCGAGGAAACACGATGGCAGAAGAAACCGCAACGCTTGCCGCCTATGTCGCCAATCTGAAATTCGAGGACATCCCCGAAGAAGTTCTGGCGCGCGCCAAGGTGCTGACGCTGGATTTTCTCGGCAGCGCCATCCGGGCGCGGCGCGACGCGGAATCCACTCCTTCGCTGCTCAAAATGCTCGAAGCGCTGGCGCTGGACGGCAAGGGCCAGTCCACCGTGTTCGGCGATGCCAAGACCTGGACACCGGCGGTGGCGGCATTGCTCAATGGCGCGCTCGGGCACTCACTCGATTTCGACGATACGCACGCGGATTCCTCGTTGCATGCGAGCGCGCCGGTGGTGCCGGCCGCGTTCGCGGTCGGCGAGCTGGTCGGCGCTTCCGGCCGCGACGTGCTGACCGCGATCGTGGCGGGCTATGAGGTCTGCTGCCGGCTCGGCAACGCACTCGATCCCACCTCGCATTACGCGCGCGGCTTTCATCCGACCGCCACGGCGGGAACCTATGGCGCGGCGGCAGCCGCGGCAAAGCTGTTCGGGTTGTCGAAGGATCGGATCGTCGCGGCATTCGGCGTGTCCGGCAGCCAGGCCGCGGGATCGCTTCAGTTCCTGGTCAACGGCGCCTGGAACAAGCGCTACCAGGTCGGCGCCGCCGCGATGAACGGCGTGATCGCGGCCACCCTGGCGCGCAACGATTTCGTCGGCGCCACCGAATCGATCGAGGGCAAGCACGGCCTGCTGGTCGGCTACAGCGACAACGCCCATCCCGACAAGGCGATCGCCGGCCTCGGCGATATCTACGAGACCATGAAGATCGGCGTAAAACCCTATCCCAGTTGCCGCTACACCCACGCCGCGCTCGATGCGCTGATCGCGATGCGCCGGGAGCACAATCTGACGCCGGACCAGATCAAGCGCGTCGAGATCGGCCTGCACCGCAACGGCATCACGCTCACCGGCGATGCCGCCACCAAGCGGCATCCGACCTCTATCGTCGGCGGACAATTCTCGATGTTCTTCACGGGTGCCGTGGCGCTCGATCAGGGCCGCTTCGGCTGGGACGATTACGAAAGGCTGGGCGACGCCAAGGTTGACGCGCTGGCGGACAAATTCGACGTGGTGCAGGACGACCGCCTTGAAATCGGCCGCAGCCATCCGTTCGGCGCGCGCGTCAGCATTACCACTGATGACGCCGTGCATGAGCGGCTCTACGCCGACCCCTCCGGCGAACCGGGATCGTTTCCGGACGCGCAGGCGATGGCGCAGAAATTCCTGACCCTCGCCCGCCCGGTGCTGAACGGCCGCGCCGACCAGCTCGCCGACGCGATCCTCTC
>WNFD01005100.1_pt1 | contig 13141 bp, 11 predicted proteins | sample 5400491 | NCBI WGS metagenome assembly WNFD01 (sample SAMN13153343, study PRJNA577476) | soil metagenome | isolation source: 120 cm saprolite under Douglas fir tree site 2 hole 2 replicate 2 | place: USA:California | collected 2015-04-18 | reverse complement strand
ATCCGAAATTATAGGGCATAGCTGCGTGGCGTGCGCCAACATCCTTGTTGAAAAGCCCGGCTGCGGTACCGCCGACGAAATACGCCGTCTTTTCCATGGCGCACCGCCAAAATGAAGCGTCGATGGCGGCATCGTAGATGAGGCCGATCAGATCGCTGAGCTGCTGCCGATCGCCGCGGCCCCGTGCCGACGAAACAACCGAGACCGGTCTCAGGTATGACGCTGTATTCATTTTTAGAAAGTCCTTTCGGACCACCGTAGCGAGCTTCAGTCAACTCTTGATGGATTTGGTTGCATCATGTCGCTCAAGCCATGTTGATCCGCTTGCCAAGGTGCGCGCCTGATATCAGGCAAAATAAGTCAAATCTTTGAGGCGACCCGTTTCGTGCGCCGAACGTGTCACATCGTAGAGTCTCCGCGCGGAAGACCGGCCCATCCAATTCGTCGCGTGAATTGTATTCCGGGACGGTTCATCCAGCGGTATTGGAGCCCTGATTGTAACTTGCCTGGAATGGCGGCGCATCCTTTAATCGGAGGATGGCCGGTAATCGGAGGATGACCGGTTCGGCCTGAGGCCGACTGAGAATTTTCTGATACGGACGCCCGTCAGCAAGTCCGCTGTTGCATCGCAAGATCAGCCTGTTGCGCGCGACCTTCGGGACCGCCGTGGGTCCGCGTGTCCTAAAGCCAGCCCGCGCTCAGGTCCAGGCCGGAGAACGCTGCCCACAGGGAGGCCAGCAAGGACAAGGAGCAAATGACCACGATCAATATGAGCGAGGGCGCATCAGTGCCTCTTGCCGTTGCGGCGAGATCTTGTGCAGCAAGATCTTGGCGCCGCCCTTGGTGCGCAGTGTCGGGCAACGGCCTTGGGTTTCTGGAACGCGACACGTAAACCTCCCTTGGGCGGCACCGATGCGGCCTTGACCGGACATCGCGACGCCTTTTCGCCGCGCCGAACAGCGCGATCGACCTCAAACGCGAATTGGCTCGTCGCAAAAAGCCGAAGACCGGCCACCCCGCTGGTGCAAAATCATCGCAAGCGGGGAGGACAGTGCCAGCACAATCGCGAGTCCCAGCGTTGGATCGCTCGAGACCACCGCTGCGAGCAACGCGCCACATGCCGCCCCTGCCATTTGCGCGAAGCCGAACAAGGCTGCCGCTACGCCCGCTTTCTTGCCGAATGGCGACAGGGCCGCCGCGCTCGACAGCGGACTTGCGATGCCCAGTCCGAATAAGAAGAGTGTTGCGGTCAAGAGAAACGGCAGAAACGAATCCTTCGCGATCAGCACAGCGAGAAGGAGCGCGATGGCTCCAACAACTGCAGCTCCCAAACCGACCAGCGTTGCGCGATAGATGCCGAGCCATTCCGAGAGCCTTGGCGCCAGCATGCTGGCTCCAAACACGATGAAAACAACGCCGGCGAACAGCAGACCGAGCGCGACAGGCGAGAATCCGAAATGTTCGAGCAGCACGCGTGGCGCACCTGAGAAAACGGCAAACAAGGCGACCATCAGGAGACTCGCAGTCCCAGCCGGCACGACGAACCTGACGTCCCGGATCAGGCCGAGATAGGAACGGCCAACCGCAAGAGGGTTCACGGACACGTCGGCGGCCCGATTGGTGGCGGCCCGATTGGTTTCGCCGAGAAGCGTCGCATACGCCAACAGAGCGCAGATTGCGAAAACGGCCACAAAAACGAATTCCGATCGCCAGCCAAAGAAATGATCAAGCGCGCTGCCGACCAAAGGTGAGAAGCCGGGGGCGGCTGCGGTTGCGATCGTCGTCAACGCCATGACTTTCGCAAGCGCCTGCCCATCGAACAGATCTCGCGCAATCGCACGTGAAAGCACGGTTGCCGTGCACGCTCCGGACGCCTGTATCGATCTGGCAATCAGCAGATTTGCAAGATCGCTGGCCAGCGCGCACCAAATCGTACCAATCACGAAAATGCATAGTCCGACCAGGATCGGCATCCTTCGGCCAAATCGGTCCGACAATGGTCCGACAATCAATTGTCCGACGGCAAAAACCCCAAGGAAGACGCTGATCGTCGACGTGACGGCCGCGCTCGATACGTGCAAATCGGCCGCCATGGTCGGCAGCGAGGGCAGAAAGATATTGGTTGCCAGCGTTCCCATCGCGGCAAACGCACAAATCACCGCGACGTAGGCCGTTATGGTTTGATCCCTGGATCCCGGAATCCGCACTTTGCTCTGATGCGGGACCCACGATGTGATCGTCAAAGTGCCAAATCCCTTTTTCAGATCGATTTGCCAAATTGGACCAGCGCGCTTGCCTGAATTTAGTTTGCGGCGCTGCCTCGGCTATTTCGCTGCCGCCCCTATGAACCGGCGCGTCAGCGCACTGGGATGGAGAAGTCATCAACAGCGCAAACGATACCGGTCGCGCACGAGGTCCGCGTCCTCTGAACCTAGGAGACGGCAATCGCTTCAATCTATTTTCAGGTGCGGATGTGGCCGCGCTAGCTGGTAGGCTCGATCGGAGCGGCCGTTGCGCGAGCGCCAGCACTTGGTGCCGCGGCGGCACATTCATCACGGCGGGCGCAGCCGCTGATGTCGTTCCCGCGCGGTCTCATCAGGATTTGGCGGACACCTCGACGGCCGTGACCAGCACGACGTCGCCGTCGAGAATAGGCTTTGCGATAGCGAAGAAGCGCGCCACGACCTCCGAATTGTTGTGGGCGTCCATTGCGGCCTGATCAACGAACCTCTCATAGGTGGTGAAGACGCAAGGGTCCGCAGGATCCTGCGAAACGAAGAACCCGATCGTGTTCGGCTCGTTGACGCGGACGTTGTCGGCGACATCGAGCAGGGCGCGGCGCATGGTGTCGTCGTGGCCTTCTTTGGCGCGGATCACAGCGGTGATGGTCAACATGTCAAAACCCTTTCCAGGAGAGAATTTTCCAAGAGAGATTTTCCAAGGGGGATTTTCGAAGCGAGATTTTGGCGGTTCGCCGACCGGCCTTATTGATCGAGGCGGATGATGCGTCTTCTCAGACCATGCCCTTGCCGGCGTCCGATCCATGGCGCCGCTGCCGGGCCTGCAGCACGAGAATGACGATCAGCGCGGAGAAGATCACGAGAAACGAGACCGCGCTGGTCAGCGTTCCCAGTGCATAGATGTCCGGCTTGGTGACGGTCGTGGTCAGGCCCTGCAATTCGAGCGGCAGCGTGTTGACGGAGCCGATCGCCTGGCTCGACCGTGCGAGCTCGTCCCAGGACAGGGTGAAGCCGAACAGCCCGATGCCCACCACCGACGGCAATATGATCGGCAGCACGACGTGGCGGAAGGTCTGCCACGGCGTCGCGCCGAGATCGCGCGCCGCCTCCTCCAGGCGGCCGTCGAACCGGTTGAAGATCGCGAACATGATCAGAAGGCCGAACGGCAAGGTCCAGGTCAGATGAGCGCCGAGGCCGGAGGTGAAAAGCCCCATCGCCGTCGTCCAGCCTTCCACACCATGCTTGATCATGAAGTCGTCGAACAGGCGAAACTCCAGCGCGATGCCGAGCGAGGTGATGATCGAGGGCATGATCAGGCTTGCGATCGCGGTGTAGAACAGCACCGTCGCGCCGCGGAACGACTTGCGGAAGGCCATGCCGGCCGAGACCGAGAGCACCACCGTCAGGATCATGACCACGAGGCCGAGCCGAAGCGATCGCTTGAACGCCGCGCCGATATCGACGATGCCGCCGCCGGAGAAGACCTTGCCGAACCAGACCAGCGACGTGCCGTTCATCGGGAATGTCAGCCCGCCGTCGGGTCCCTGAAACGACAGAATGTAGATCGCAAACATCGGCCCATACAGGAACAGCACATAGGCGGCGAAGAACGCCGCGAGGAAGTAGAAGGACCGGGGCCGCTTCTCGCCCATTTTATAGCTCCTTGCTCACAGCTCCTTGCGGATATCGACGATCCGCGTCAGCGACGAAATGATCAGGATCGTGATCCCGAGCAGGATGACTGCGTTTGCCGCGGCTGCCGGAAATTGCAGCGCGTTGAGGCGCGACTCGATGATCTTGCCGGCGGATGCGATCTGCTGGCCGCCCATCACGCCGACGGTGACGAAATCGCCCATGACGATGGTGATGACGAAGATCGAGCCGATGACGATTCCGGGCTTCGACAGGGGGATCACGATGTTCACCAGCGTCTGCCATCCCGTGGCGCCGGCATCATAGGCCGCCTCGATCAGCCGCTTGTCGATGCGGATCATCGAGTTGAAGATCGGCACCACCATGAAGAAGGTGAAGAGGTGGACGAGCGCCAGCACCACGGAGAATTCGGAGAACAACAGCCACTCCAGCGGCTGTTGGATCAGGCCCGCGCCCGCAAGCCCCTTGTTGACCAGGCCGTTGCGGCCGAGCAGCGGAATCCAGGCGATCATGCGGATCACGTTCGAGGTCCAGAACGGAATCGTGCAGAGCAGCGTCAGCACGATCTGCCAGGTCTTGGAGCGGACGTGGAAGGCGAGGAAATAGGCGACCGTGAAGCCGATGACGAGCGTCAGGCTCCAGGTCAGAAGGCACAGCTTCAAGGTCTTCAGATAGGTCTTCAGGATCGTGCAGAGATCCGGCAGGCCGGAGATGCAGCCCTCGAAGGTGTCGCTGTAGCCGCGCAGGCTGAAGGCGGGGATCATTTCATATTCGTTGTAGTCCCACGCGCTGACGATCGTCACGAAGGCGAGCGGCAGCAGAAAGAACAGCGCGAAGACCAGCATCATCGGCGCGGCCTGGAGCACGCCGACGAAGGATTTGCGTTTCTGCATCATGAAAAGGCTGACCGGGTCGGACCCAAGGAGAACCTGCAAGCAAGGAGAACCTGCAAGGAGGACTTGCCGCGCCTTTCGGCGCGACAAGTCTGGAAAACGGCGTCAGGCGGCGATGAACTCGTTCCATTTGCGGACCATGTAGTCGTTCTCGTCCATGACGGCGTTCCAGCACGCCACCGCGCCCATGCGGTCCTCGTAGGAGCCGCCGTCGCGCTTGGCGCCGGCCTTCTCGAGCACGGTGCCGTCGGGCGCCTTGATGTCGCCGACCGCCGGCTTGCCTTCCATCCAGTAGCCCCATTCGTCGGCCGTCATCTTGGCCTTGGCGGTGGAGAGAACGGCAGAATAATAGCCCTGGCGGTTGAGATAGGCGCCGGCCCAGCCCGAGAGATACCAGTTCACGAATTCATAGGCCCAGTCGAGCTTCGGTCCCGACACCGCCTTCGACACGCAGAATCCGGACGCCCAGGAGCGATAACCCTCTTTCAGCGGCTGGAACGTGCATGGGATGCCCATCGAGCGCACCTTGGTGACGGCGGGCGACCACATCGACTGGATGATCGTCTCGCCCGAGGCCATCAGGTTGACGGACTCGTTGAAGTCCTTCCAGAACGCGCGGAATTGCCCCGCCTTCTTGGCCTCGGTGAGAACCTTCATCGTGAGGTCGATCTCGGCCTTCGTCATGTTGCCCTTGTCGGCATATTTGTGCTGGCCGGTCGCTTCGACCACCATCGCCGCGTCCATGATGCCGATCGAAGGGATGTTGAGGATCGAGGCCTTGCCCTTGAATTCGGTGTTCAGCAGCTCGGACCATGACTCGATCGGCCGCTTGATCAGATCGGGCCGGATGCCGAGCGTATCGGCATTGTAGACGGTCGGGATCAGGGTCACGAATCCGGTCGGCGTGGCCGAGAATTTCTTGGAGTTCTCGCCCTCGAGATACAGCACCTTCCATGGCGCGGTGCCCTGGGCGCCGATCTTCTTGCCGTTCGGCAACTCGCCCTTGGTGAAGACCGGCGTGATGTTGTTGAACTCTTTGATCTTCTTGGCGTCGAGCGCGAAGATGTTGCCCGACGGCACGAGCTTCCTCAGCGAGAAATATTCGGTGTCGAGCACGTCGAACGAATTCGGCTGGGTGATGACGCGCTTGGTGACGTCGTCGGTCGTCGCCGTGATGTATTCGATCTTGATGCCGGTATCTTCCAGGCATTTCTTCGAGATCTCGTCGCCCTCGTTCACGGCCGTGCCGAGATAGCGCAGCACCTTCTGGTCGGCCGACCTGACATAGGGAAAGCCGGTGATGGCGCCCGAGCCCACGGCAAGGCCGGCCGCGCTGGCGGCGCCCTTGAGCAGGACACGACGGTTGACGCCTCTGTTCGTTTTCAAGCGATCGGTCATGGTCGTCTCCAAGGATGTCACGCCGCCGCTTCGGCCGGCGTGATGGTTGCGGAATTGTGAGGCTTGAGCGGGCTTGCATGCGCCTGCTCCCAGGTGGCGAGAACCGGCTCGCCGACGCTGTAGTTGGCGGCGTCGAACTGGCCTTCGGTGAGTTCAGCGGCGATGTCGATACCTCCCGCGGCCGCGATCGCGACGCGCACATAGGTCCCCTGGTATTCGACGTCAGCGACCGTGCCCGCGATCGACGGGCCGTCGACGGCGGCACCGGGCTTTTTGAGGATGAGACGATCGTTGCGCACGGCGTAGGTCTGGTCTCCGACCGCAATGACGTTATGGCCGCCGATGAATTTCGCGGTGAATTCGGTCTGCGGGTGGTTGAAGATGTCGCGCGGCGATCCCTGCTGCTCGATCCGTCCGGCATTCATCAGCACCACGATATTGGCCAGCGCCATCGCCTCGTCCTGGCCGTGCGTGACGTGGATGAAGGTGATGCCGAGTTCGCGTTGCAGCCTTTTGAGCTCCGTGCGCATGCGCAGCCTCAGGAATGGATCGAGCGCGGACAGCGGTTCGTCGAGCAGCAGGATCTGCGGGGAGGTGATCAAGGCGCGCGCGAGCGCCACGCGCTGCTGCTGGCCGCCCGAGAGCTGCGCGGGCAGCCGCGCGGCGTAGTTCTGCATGTCGACGAGTTCGAGCAATCGTCTTGCCTCGATATGCCGCTCCGCCTTGGCGACACCCCGCATCTTCAACGCAAAGGCAACATTGTCGATGACGGCGAGATGCGGAAACAGCGCATAGGACTGGAACATCATCGCCGTGTTGCGTTCGGCGGGGGGCAGGTCGGTCACGTTCCGCGGTCCGACGATGATGTCGCCGGATGTCGCGGATTCATGGCCGGCGATCATCCGCAACGTGGATGTCTTGCCGCAACCGGATGGCCCCAGCAGGCAGCAATAGGAGCCGGCCGGGATCTTGAGGTTGATGGCGTCGACCGCAGTCACGCCGCCGAACATCTTCGTCAGTTGGACCAGTTCCAACGCCGCTTTGGTGGTCATCTGTCTTTAAGCCCGCTTGGCCCCCGAGGATGCATCCCTCGCTTCGGTTGGCCTGGAATTCGGATGCAACAGATGTGCCAAAGGGAGAGGAAATTCCTGCAGCTCGGCGCGTCTGGTCGGCGTGGAAGGGACGTGAGAACGACGCCCTTCCGCTGCTGGTCCAGGCCCCCGGGCTAATCCAGTCCGACCACCGGCCGCCGCTGGAAGATCGGCATCATCCCGAGTGCGATGCCGGCCTGCGGCGGGCGCGGCTTCTTTGCGACCACCGACGTGGTTGACGCGGCGGGGGCGGCGCGATTGGCCCGTTCAAGGCGCTTCGCCCGCGAGATATCGGCAAAGGCGCGGTCGAACTTGCGCAAGCGATAGAACACGATGCCCCGATCGATATAGGCGGCGGAGAATTTTGGATCGAGCTGGATCGCCTGGTCGAAATCGGCGATCGCGCCGTTCAGGTCGCCATTGCGATAGGCCGAAATGCCCCGCTCGCGGAACGATCGGGCCTCGCTGACGGTGAGGTCGGAAACCAGTCCGAGATTGGCGGCCATCGCGGCGCCAGTATCGGCGGGGAATGGGGTGGCGCTGACGGCGAGCGCCTGTTCCGGCATGGCCGGAGTCTCGACGAACTTCTCGATTTTCTCCGGCAGCGCCGTCTTCTCAAGCGAGACGGCCAGCCGGGGCAGCTCAGCGGTCGGCTTCTGCTCGACCGGCGCGGCGGTCGCGATCTGCGTCGTCGTGGCCGCGATCTGAGGCAATTGGCGCACGGCGGCCTGGAGCTGCTGCAGCGGAATCCTGTACTGGGCCGTCGAAAGGTGCAGGTAGATCGCATAGCCTCCGACGGCCATGATCAAGATCACGGCGAATGCGAGCACGCCCGACGCGAACTGGTAAACCCTGCGCGCCATCGCCTGCTTCGAAATCGAGGCTTGCTCGATGCGGGCGAGATCCAGCAGATGATCGTAGGCCGCCCGCTGCTCCGGATCGTTGAGGATCTCGTTGGCGCGCACGATCTGCCTGAATCTCAGCGCAGCCAGCGGATCGCCGGGATTGATGTCGGGGTGAGTCCCTTTGACAGCCCGGCGGAACGCCGTTCTTAGACTCTCAGCGTCGTCGTTCGGAAGAGCTCCGAGCAGATCGTAAAGCGTCTCCATACAGATACTCGCGGCTCTACTATCCCATCCCCGCGTGAAATTCCCGCCGCGAATTTACCAAGGAGGATTAGGCGCTAATGCCGCCAATCATGCTTATCCAGCACGGCGAAAAAATGACTAAATTGTGCGCCGTAGGCCTTAGGCCCTGCCCCGGAGAGCCCTGAGGTAACTATTACCGGGCCGATGCGATCTGGCAGCGGTTGGCCGCCTGCAACTGCCGCAGCCGCTGGCGGACCGCCAGCTCTGCCTTCTGGTAGCATTTCAATTCATATTCAACTTTTAAGCGTGAAAATTCGACTGGGTCGATGGTTTTCAGGGCTGATCGCCTGAACGCGCAATCGGGAGCGGAGGGAGGTGTCAGCAAAGCCGGACTGGGCCGGCAGATCTGGCCATCCGAACCGGTCGGGGAGGATACGCCCGCGGCACGAACGGGGTCCGACCGGGAGGAAAGCTCGGCCGAATGGGGAACGCATCCGGCAAGTGCGACCGCGCAGACGACCGACAGTCGGCGCGGGATGCGCAGCCAAGTGATCTTGGGCAGCCAAGTGATCTTGGGCAGCCAAATTATCTTGAGCAGCCAAGTGATCTTGGAATGATCGCTCATTGTCGGTCGAGCCCCACACGCGTGACTAGAATTCCGAACGCCGCGCGCGGCGCCGTATCACCCCAAATTCGAACAAAGTCGCCACTGGCGGGAGCTTTGCGATCCGGCAGATGGCAAGCCCTCTCTCGCACGGAGGCGCACGTCGCCGTGCGAACCTCATGGAGCAATGGCGCTTGGGCCGCCGACCCAAGCCTCGTGATGATGAAGATCAGGTTTGAATTGCACTTTAAGAACTTCGGTAAACCGCGCCTTAAACGTCGTCTGAATCGCAGGCGAGGAGTATTCGGGCACCGAATTTGGCCGTCTGCCTCGCACGCTCACGGCAAACTGATCTCGCCGCTCCGATCGCGCATGTCGGGGTGTGCGCGGTCATGGCTCGCAAGCGAAACGCCAAGCGAAACGCGCGACCGCAAGCGTGATTCCAGGCACATAGGTATTTGGCTGCGATGCGTAGCCTTTCCGCGCGGATGTCAGGTCATGAGATCCGTCACACTCCGTGCATGGAGGATCCAAAGGAAAGGATCATCGATGAAGAAGCTTGTTCTGATCATCGCGACCACCGGCCTGCTTGCAGCAACTGCAAGCGGGCCCGCGGAAGCGCATCGCCTGCATCTCAGGCCCGGTGCCGCCATCGCGGCGGCGGCGGCCATACCCCTTGCCGCAGCCGCTGTCGCCGGCATCGCGACCGAAGCCCTTATTCCTGGGCCGGACTACTACTATGCACCGACGCCGTTGTACTACGGCGCTGCCCCGGTCATTCTCCCTTATCCCGGCTTTCGGCGCCATTGGTGGTGATTGAAGGATGGCTCGCGGCGATAGCCGCGAGCCGTCTCGCCATCTCATCTTGTCGCCATCTCATCTTGTCGCCATGTCATCTTATCGCCATGTCATCTTGTCGCCTTGTCATCTTGCTTTGGGCATCGACCTCATGCCGCGCGGGGTGTGGGCAGGACCGCGGTGGACGGCCGCCGATCGGTCGCTGAAAGGCGCGTCGATGTTGCCTTGCCTGGGCGGGCCGTATAGCCATGTCCGGCCGGGGCCGCGGAGGCGCTGGCGCCAAGGTGATCGCTGCCCCGCCATGTCCGATGTCTCGCCTGATGTCACGCCTGATTTTTTGCCCGATTTCCACGGTGTCTTTCCCTATCTCGTCTCGCCGATCGATGCTGACGGCAGGGTGCGCGCCGACGTGCTCGGCCGGCTCTGCGACGATCTCATCGCAGCGGGCGTGCATGGATTGACGCCGCTCGGCTCCACCGGCGAGTTCGCCTATCTGAACAATGCGCAGCGCGCGATGGTGGTGCAGACCACGGTCGACGCGGCGCGCGGCCGCGTGCCGGTCGTGGCCGGCGTCGCCGCGACGACGACTTCGGATGCGGTGGCGCAGGCGAGGGCCTATCAGAAACTCGGCGCCGACGGCATCCTGGCGATCCTGGAAGCGTATTTTCCACTGGCCGACGCGCAGGTCGAATCCTATTTTCGCAGCATTGCGGACGCGGTCGACATCCCCGTCGTGATCTACACCAATCCGCAATTCCAGCGCTCCGACCTCTCGCTCGACGTCATCGCGCGTCTCGCGGCCCATCCGCGCATCGGCTACATCAAGGATGCCTCGACCAACACCGGACGGTTGTTGTCGATCATGAACCGCTGCGGCGATGCGATCAAAGTGTTCTCGGCCTCCGCGCATATTCCGGCCGCGGTGATGCTGATCGGCGGGGTGGGGTGGATGGCGGGACCGGCCTGCATCATCCCGCGGCAGAGCGTCGAGCTCTATAATCTCTGCAAGGCCGAATGCTGGGACGACGCGATGCGGTTGCAGCGCAAGCTCTGGCGCGTCAACGAGGCCTTTGCGCGCTTCAATCTTGCCGCCTGCATCAAGGCCGGCCTGTCGATCCAGGGCTACGACGTCGGCGACCCCGTGCCGCCGCAGGCGGCGCTCACCGCCGAGCAGCGCGGTGTGGTCGAGGCGGTTCTGCAGGAGCTCGGGTGAGGCAAGAGGTGCAATGCCTCATGTCCGTCATGGCCGGGACAAGCCCGGCCATGACGATTTCTTGTGCTGTACCAGCCCAAAACACGGGTTGGCCTCCGTTGCTTCGATCCGCTAAAACCCCGCCCAATTCTTTCAAAAAACGCGAAGGACAAACTGATGAATATTCTTCCCGCCAATATGCGCTTCGGTGCGGGGCAGCCCGTCAAGCGTCTCGAGGATCACCGGCTGCTCACCGGGAAGGGGCAATTCATCGACGACAAGCCGGAGGACGGCGCGCTGTGGCTCTATGTGCTGCGCTCGCCGCATGCGCATGCGAAGATCATCTTGATCGACACGATTGCGGCGACCGGGATGCCGGGCGTGGAAGCGGTCTTCACCGGTGCCGACCTGATCAGGGACGCCATCGGTACCATCCCGACGCTGGCGATCTTCAAGCGGCCCGACGGTTCGCCGATGGCGTTTCCGCCGCGGCGGCTGCTCGCGCATGAGGTCGTGCGCTTCGCCGGCGAGCCGGTCGCGGCCGTCGTCGCGACCTCGCGCACCTTGGCGCAGACCGCAGCCGAAGCAATCGCGGTCGACTACGAGATGCTGCCGTCGGTGGCCGATCCGATTCTGGCGATCAAGCCGGGCGCGCCCGCGGTCTGGCCCGAGGCGCCCGACAACATCGTCGCCGCCATGAGCTATGGCGACGCGGCCAAGGTCGAGGAGGTGTTCTCGAATGCCGAGCATGTCGTCTCGCTCGATCTCGTCAGCCAGCGGTTGATCCCGTCCGCCATGGAGCCGCGCTCGACGATTGCGGAGATCGACAAGAAGTCCGGACGGCTCCTTCTTCATGTTCAAACGCAGACCCCGGGCTCGACCCGCGACGTGCTGGCGGAAGCGATCCTGAAGCGGCCGAAGGAAAGCGTGCGCGTTTTGGTCGGCGATATCGGCGGCGGCTTCGGCCAGAAGACCAACGTCTATCCGGAAGACGGCATCGTCGCCTATGCCGCGGTCAAGCTGAACCGCAAGATCCGCTGGCGCGGCGACCGCACCGATGACTTCGTCGGCGGCACCCATGGCCGCGACCTGACCTCGACCGGCGAGTTCGCGCTCGACGGCAAGGGCCGCGTGCTGGCCTATCGCGTGCGCTCGGTCGGCGGCACCGGCGCCTACATGGCCGGCGCGGGCAACATCATTCCGCTGGTGCTCGGCCCGTTCGTGCAGACCGGCGTTTACGATCTGCCGCTGGTGCATTTCGAAGTGAAGACCGTGATGACCAACACCGCGCCGGTCGGCGCCTATCGCGGCGCGGGGCGGCCCGAAGCCGTGTTCATCGTCGAGCGGTTGTTCGACGCCGCCGCGCGGCAGATCGGCATGGACCCGCGCGCAATCCGCAAAGCCAACTACATCAAGCCGGCGCAACTGCCCTATATCAACGCCGCCGGCCAGGTCTATGACTCAGGCGCGTTCGCGCACATGCTGGAGCGTGCCGCGAAACTCGCCGATTGGGACGGCTTTGCCGCGCGCAAGCGCGAGGCCAAGAAGAAAGGCCTGCTCTATGGCCGCGGGCTCACCAGCTATATCGAATGGACCGGCGGCCGCGCGCACAATGAAAAGGTCTCGCTGCACGCGACCGCCGAGGGCCGCCTGATCCTGCATTCCGGCACCATGGCGATGGGGCAGGGGCTGCAGACCACCTACACCCAGATGGTGTCGGACACGCTCGGCATCCCCATGGACAGGATCGACGTCGTGCAGGGCGACACGGATCTGGCGACCGGATTCGGCAGCGTCGGTTCGCGCTCGCTGTTCGTCGGCGGCACGGCGGTCGCCGTGTCGACCAACGATTTGATTAACAAGGCGCGCGAGAAAGCCTCGAACCTGCTCGAGACCTCGGTGCAGGACATCGAATATCGCGACGGCTATTTGACCGTGGTCGGCACCGACCGGCGCATCAGTCTGTTCGAGATCGCCGAGAGGGAGGACGGTGCGAAACTGTCCGTCAACAGCGAGGGCGAAGTCGACGGGCCGAGCTGGCCCAACGGCACGCATATCTGCGAGGTCGAGATCGACCCGGAAACCGGCATCACCCGCGTGGTGCGCTACACCACGGTCGACGACGTCGGCGTCGCCGTCAATCCGATGCTGGTGACGGGGCAGGTGCATGGCGGCGTCGCCCAG
>WNFD01012582.1_pt1 | contig 13142 bp, 11 predicted proteins | sample 5400491 | NCBI WGS metagenome assembly WNFD01 (sample SAMN13153343, study PRJNA577476) | soil metagenome | isolation source: 120 cm saprolite under Douglas fir tree site 2 hole 2 replicate 2 | place: USA:California | collected 2015-04-18 | reverse complement strand
ACGTCGAGCCCCCGCGCGGTAAGCGCCGCGGTGCCCGGCAGGAGCTGTGCCAGGCCGCGTGCCCCGGCGGGCGAGAGCGCCTGGGCATCGAACACGCTTTCCTGGCGCACGATGGCGACGAGCAGCAGTGGATCGACACCGAACTCGGCGGCCTCCGCCTCGACGGCGCGGCGGTTCGGCCACGGGAAGATCACGCGCAGCACCCGCGAATCATTGGGCGACTTGAGCGCCGCTTGCCACCCGAGGCGGACGGCCGCGGGACCGAAGCCGCGGGCCGCGAGTCCGTCGCCCCAGGCAAGCAGGGCGTCGGCGTCCTGCTGCGGCGCGCGTCCGAGGACCGCGCGCACCTCCGCTTGCGCCGCCGTGTCGAGCCCGGCCAGCAAGAGTGTGTCGATGCGGCCGAGTGAGATGGCGACGGCCGGCGAAGGACCGGGCAGGGGCGCGGCAGCGATGCGGAGGGGCGGTAGGTCCACCTCGCGGCGCGCGCGCAGCCCGTAGTAGCCGATCGAATCCTCGCGCACCAGCGCAACCCAAGTCGCCCGCGCGCCCGCCGTGTCGCGCGCCAGCAGGTTGAGCTTGCCGAGCCAGAAGCGCGCGCTGGTGCGCTGCGGGCCGGCGGCCGCCACTTCGGCCTGAAACAGGGCGGCGGCGCTGTCGCGCAGGCTGTCGCGCAACGCCTGCGCGGCGAGCCGGAACCGGGCGAGCGACGCGCGCAGATCCGCGGGATAGCGCGCGATCAACTCACCGAACCAACGCGCCGCCCCGGACCACTCCCCGCGATCCGCGAGCATATCCCCGAGCATGTACAGCGCGGTGGGCGCGGCGGTATCGGAAGGGAACGACTGCGCGAAACCCGACAAGGCCTCCGAGGCACCCGGATCGCCCAGCCGGACGAGCACCCGCGCGCGGCGGTAAATGGCGAGAGCCCCGAGCGCGGGATCGGCGGTTGCGGATCGGTAAGCGCGCTCGGCCTCACGGAATCGGCCGGCGGCGGTGAACAGCTCGCCGGCGAGCAGCAGTGTCGCGGCGCTCGAATCGCCCTGCCGCAGCGCGCGCTCGACCTCCAGCCGCGCGTCCGAGGCGGCGCCGTGGCCCTTCATGGCGCGCGCCAGCGCCACGCGCTCGGGCGCGGTTCGGGGCCGGAGCGTGGCCAGCGCCACGCCGACGGCCGCCGCGGCGTCATCCGACTCGGGTGCGCGCGCCATCAGACCGTACAGCGCGTCGCGCGCGCGGCTCGAATCGCCATGGGCGAGCGCCAACCGGGCCAGGTCGAGCGAACGCCCCGCCTGGGCGAAGGCGTCGAGGGCGGCGACCGAATCGCCGGCCGCGAGCAGCGCCTGCGCCCGGGCGGAGGCGGCCTCGCGCGCCGCCGGCGCCGGCAGGTCGGCGAGCAGTCGGAACGCCAGCGCGGTGTCGCGCGTGACGCGAGCCTGGCGCAGACGCAGCCACGCGTCGATGACGGGGAGGCCGGCCGCCCGCGCCAACCCATACGCGGCCGCCGCCGAGTCCCGCGCGCCCGCGGCCTCCCACGCGAGACCCTCGCGCACCGCGAGCAGGGCCGCGCGGGAGCCGCGCGCCCGAGCGCGTGCGGCGGCGTAGTGGCCCGCCGCCTGCATCGCGAAACCGAGCCGGGCCTCCGCCTCCGCCAGGACCGCGAGGGCGACGCCGTCGCCATAGTCCTCCAGCCACGGTTGGCCGACCAGCAAGCTGCGGGCGCGATCGTAGCGCCGAGCGTGGAGCTCGGCCTTGGCGCCCTCAACGATGAAGGTGGCGTTGAGCCGTGGCTCGCGCGCCGCGGCGGCGAGCAGGGTTTCCGCCGCGTGCCACGGCCGGCCCGCGAGCCGGAGGGATTCGGCGCGCTCGGCCGCGAGGTAAGGCGAGGTCTGCTGCGCTGCGGCGGCGGATATAGGCGGCGCCACCGCGACGACGAGCAGGAGGCCGACCGCCCGCATCACTGTCGGCGGCGCTGCGCCACGACGCGCTGGAACTCGGCCCGAGAGAGGGGCGTGAGGCGATACCGGCCGAATCCCGTATTGTCCTGGAAAAACAGCGTCAGCCGCATCGAGTTGTACGTCCAGCGGATGCCGCGCACCCCCGCCCGCGACACGTCCGACGTGAAGTCGAACACGTCGTCAGGGTCGCCCAGCGTGATGAACACCTCGCCCCGATCCGTCAACCAGCCGGGATCCCCCGACTCCCGAAAGCGCTGGTTCGCGATCTGGATGCGGCGGAAGTAGCCGTCCAGCGCCTCGTTCTCGGGCGTGGACTCGACCGGATCCGTGGCCTTGTAGAACTCCCGCCAAACAGCCGGCCGCTGGTCCGGAGTTGCGTGGCGCAGCTTGTCCACCCACTCCTGACGCTCGAAGTAGCGCAACAGGCTGATCATCTGCTCGTAGCTGGTGATGGCCAATTGATCCGAAAAGCTCACCAGGAAGGGCGCGGTCCGCGTCGCCGCGGTGCCCGCGCCGACCCGGCCGATCTCGAAGCGCCCTGCGCCCACGGGCAGCTCCCCCGGGCGGAGCACCGCCAAGCCGGTCGCCAGGGCTTCGGTACCCGCCAGCGCCAATGTGTCGTGCCAGACTTCATGGCCGCCCTGATCGAGCGCGCGCGCGACCAGCCGGGTGCCGGGCCGCTCTCCATAGGCCTCGAGGTAGAACCGCAGCGTGTCGGCGCCGTACGACACCGTGGCGCGCGGGTTCACGAGCAGCTTCGGGACGTCAGACGCGCGCGTCCGCCCCGCACCTTGATAGACGGCGAGGGGCGCGCTCATCCCTTGCCCCGCGAAGCGCGGTACCGTGTCGGTACGCTCCCGGTGCGACGCGGCAGGCCCGTTCCGGTCGCGCACCGTGACCATGACCCGATACACGCCCGGCGACACCGCGATGAATTGCTGGTAGATCACGCTCTCGTCAGCGCGCAGCGTCTCTTGAAAAGTGCGCACGCGCACCGTCTCGTCGCTGGCCAGCTGGCGCACGGCGCCGGTGTCCGTGCGGAAGGCGACCTCCACATGGTAGTGCGCGATGAACGCGGCGCCATCGCGTTGGAAGTTCAGCGCGTGATTCGCGAGCGACAGTCCGAACAGGGCCAGCGTAGAGTCGGCGGTGGCGTCCGCGAGGTAGCCGAGCGTCGCGATGAACGGGAGGGGCGGGCCCGCGACGAGCAGGCCCATGGCCCCGTACATCGAGCCGGCATCGAACCCGCCGGGAACGACCGCGCCCTGCTCCGGACGGGGCCCGGAGATGGGGCGCTGCTGTCCGGAGCTGCACGCGACCACCCCGGCCGCGAGGAAAGCCATGGCTGCCGCTCGTCTCACTTGCTCAACCTCAAATCCGGGCGTTAGTTTCGCGCGTTCCCATGCCCAACGAGAACCTCGCCGGTCGAACCATCGCCGGCTACCGCCTCCTCGAGCGCGTCGGCGAGGGAGGCACGGCCGAGGTGTACCGCGCCGAACACCCGGAGCGCGGGACCTGTGCGTTCAAGGTATTGCGGTCGCGGCTCGCGAGCGACCCCACGGCGGTGAAACGCTTCCTACGGGAGGCAGGGTACGGCTCGCGGGTCGTGCATCCGGGAGTCGTCCGCACCTACGACTACGGCGAGGCAGACGGCCTGTACTACCTCGCGCTCGAATGGGCCGAGGGCAAGTCCCTCGCCGAATACGTACACCGCGCCGGCCCCCTCGCTCCAACGTTGGTGGAGAGCATCGTGCGGCAGCTAGCCGATGCGCTGGCCGCGGCGCACCAGGCGGGGATCATCCATCGCGACCTGAAGCCCGAAAACATCACCTACGATGCCGAATCGCAGCGGGCCAAGCTGCTCGATTTCGGCATCGCCCGCGACGCGGAGCTGCCGCCGGAAGAGCGCCTCACGCGCACCGGATTCTTCGTCGGAACCCTGAAGTACGTGGCCCCGGAGGCCCTGTCGGGGGAGCTGGTGGACGGTCGAGCCGACATCTACAGCCTCGCCACGATCGCATACTGGATGCTCACCGGGCAGCATCCCCATACCGGCCGGACGCCGCGCGAGCTGTTCCAGCAGCTGCTCACGCAAACGCCGGCGCCGCTGAACCAGATCGTTCCGGGCCTGCGATTCCCACCGGCGCTCGAGGCAGCGGTGATGCGGGCCCTCGAGCGCGACCCGAGCCGCCGCCAACCCACGGTGACGGCGTTCGCCGCCGATGTCACGGCGGCCGTGTCCGCGGCGCCCGCCCCCAAGACTGGGCTGCTCGCGGCGCTCAAGCGTGCCGTCCTCAGGAGAGATGGATAGTAGTAGCTATCACTACTACTATATATGCCTTCTACATCGATTCCGACCCTGCAGCAGCGCCTCCGCGAGATCTTGCGCGAGCGCTCGATCACGCACGGGGATTTCACGCTCGCCTCAGGGCGCCGCTCGAACTTCTACATCGACGCGCGCCGCACCACCATGTCGGGCGAGGGCCTTGTCGTGATCGGCACGCTCGGGTTGGCGCGCCTCGCGGCCCGGGGGTGGGCGCCCGACCTGGTCGGCGGGCTGACCCTCGGGGCCGATCCCGTCGCCTACGCCATCGCCGCCGCCGCGCGGGCCCAGGGATGGCCCGTCGACGCCTTCAGCGTGCGCAAGCAGGCCAAGACCCACGGCACCGGAAGGCGCATCGAGGGTTGTTTTGCGCCCGGCGCCGTCGTCGTCGTGGTAGAAGACGTGATCACCACGGGACAATCGGCCGCCGAGGCGATTGCCGCAGTGACGGCCGAGGGCGGGCGGGTGCTCGGCGTGTTGGCCGTCGTCGATCGGGAGGAGGGCGGTCGCATCATGCTCGAGCAGGCCGGGCACGCGGTGGAGGCGCTCGTGACCGTTACGGAGCTGGGCTTGCGGTGACCGCGTCTGGCGACGTCACTCTGCTCGTCGTCCGGCTGAGCGATTCCTTCGGTGACTTCTGGCCGGGCCTGGCGCGTGCCCCCGCCGCCGACGAGTCGCCCCCCCCGGATGCGGCCATCGTTCTCATCGCGGCCGGCGGGCGCGAGGCCGATGTCATGGCGCTGCTGCCTCAGCTTTCGGTGACGCCAGGCATCCCGATCATTGCCGTGGGCGCGGTCGCCTCGTACCGGCTCGCGGCGCAAATCGTGGCGGCGGGAGCGACGGACTACTTCTCCCTGCCCGAGGACCGCGACGGGCTGCGAGACGCGCTTGCCGCCGCCGTGCAGGGCCGACAGGCCGCCATCGGCCGCGCCGCTCTGGCGCATCTCGAAGCCCAGGCGCATGCGTTCCGCGACATCGTGGGCGAGAGCCCGGCGCTCAAGTCCGCGCTCGAGCGTGCGGCCCGGGTCGTGCCGCACCGCGACGCCACGATCCTGATCACCGGCGAAACAGGCACCGGCAAAGAGCTGCTGGCGCGTGCCCTGCACTACGGCGGCCCGCGTGCCGCCGCGCCGTTCGTCGAGCTCAACTGCGCCGCCCTGCCCGCCCAGCTGCTCGAGAGCGAGCTGTTCGGTCACGAGCGCGGCGCCTTCACCGACGCGAAGACCGCCAAACCCGGCCTGTTCGAGGTCGCGCAGGGCGGGACGATGTTCCTCGACGAAGTGGATCACCTCGCGCCCGAGCTCCAGGGCAAGCTGCTGCGCGCGCTGGATCAGAAGTCGGTCCGCCGGCTGGGCGCTACGGCGACCCGCCAAGTCGACGTCCGCATCGTCGCGGCGACGAACGCGGATCTCGCCGCCGCCGTGCAAGCCGGGCGCTTCAGGGAGGATCTGTTCTACCGGCTGAACGTGATCGCGCTCGAGCTTCCACCCCTGCGAGAGCGGGGCGACGACGTGATCCTGCTCGCGGAAGCCTTCCTGCGGAAGTTCAGCGCACACTACAACCTGCCACAGCCCACACTGTCGCCGGAGGTGCGGCGGGCGCTGCTTGCCCATCCGTGGCCGGGCAACGTGCGCGAGCTGCGCAACGCGATCGAGCGGAGCGTGCTCCTCTCACCTCCAGGGACGTTCGCGTTGAGCGGGCTCACGGTCGCCCCGGTGCGACCCGGCGCGACGAGCGCCCTGCCCTTCCCGGCGACTATCGCCGAGATCCAGCGCGCGGCCGCTCGCGCCATGCTCGACGCGGCCGGCGGAAACCGCTCGGAAGCAGCCCGGCGGTTGGGGATATCACGCTCCCGCCTGCAGAGGCTGCTCGAGGGGGGGACGAGTGCGGGTGACGCGGATGCTGACCCGAATTGAGCCACGTGCTGCGGCGTGGCTCAACTCGTGATGTCCATCACATTGAGGGATAGCGACTTAGAGTGGCCCGGCGCTTGCCCTCCATGAGGGCTAACCCCGAGTCCGGAAGGCCTGACATGCGACGACTGATTTCTGCCCTGGCAATCCTCGCGAGCGCGTCCGCCTGCAGCAATTCGAGCGGCCCAGTAACCATCCCGCCACGCGCGACGCTCAACTTCGTGGTGCAAGACTCCACCTACAAGCCGATCCTCTCTGCCCTGGGGAGCTTCTATGCCAAGGTGGGCGAGCACCGCGAAGTGCGCCTGGTCTACCAGGGGAGCACGCCAGCCGACTCGGGCGCGGAGTTTCTCCGATTTGAGGTGCCCACGGACGGGCTGTACCGGAAGCCCGACGGCACGGCGTTCGGCCCGACCGACTCGATCCGGATCACAGTCACCGTCGTCGACCCAAAGAAGTTTCTGTTCGACTTTCAGCCGTCCGGCCTCCAGTTCAATCCGAGCGATCCCGCCCGTCTGAAGGTGGAATACCACTACGCCCAGCCCGACTTCAACGGCGACGGCACGATCGACTCGAGGGACGCCGAGATCGCGGCAATGCTGGCTCTGTGGCGGCGCGAGCCGCCGGACACGCTGTGGGACAACACGGCGGCAGTGAAGTCTCTGGCGCTGGAGGAGTTCGACGCCGACATCTTCTCGTTCTCGCAGTACGCCGTCGCGTGGTGACAGCATGGTGAAGTCCCCCTCCGACGAGTCGACGCTCCTGCTCGAGCTCCGCGCGCTCGCCGAGCGGGGCCGGCACCGGGACGTGCTCGGCCGATTGGAGGCGCTGTCCAGCGATATGCTCGAGCGTCGGACCGTGTACGCGCTGCTGGCGGCCGAGGCGCATGGCCGTTTGGGCGCGCATGCGGAGGCGGAGCGCTGGGCGCAGGCCGCGCTGACGATCGCGCGCACGCGGGGCGAACGACACGCCGAGCTGCGGGCGCGCAACTATCAGGGGGCGATCGCGTTGGAGCGGGGCGATGTCGACGCGGCCGAGCCGCACTTCGCGGCCGCACTCGAGCTGGCGCGCTCGCTCCAGGACCACGCCGCGGAAGCGCGGTGCCTCAACAATCTGGGGATCATCGCGAACCTCCGGGGCGATTCGCGCGGCGCGCTCGCGAGCTACCAGCTGGCCCGCACGGCCTACCAGCAGGCGGGCCTCCTGCGCGGCATGGCCGAGACGCAGCACAACGTCGGGATCAGCCGGCGTGCCCTGGGCGATTACCGCGGTGCGCTCGCCGCTGCCGAGGAAGCAGTCCGGCTGGCGGAGCAGCTGGGGGACGAGGCGCTCTCCGCTCTCGCCCTCGCCGGACGTGCCGAGCTGCACCTGGTGCAGGGGGACGTGGAGTTGGCCGCGGCCGAGCTGGGGCGGGCCGCGGCGACCTACGAGCGGCTGCAACATCCGGTTGGGTTGGCGGAGGTGTGGCGGCTCGAGGCGGGCGTGGCGCGGGCGCGGGGCGACAGCGCCGGCGCGGCGGCGCGCCTCGGCCGGGCAGCCGAGCTCGCGCGGGGGCAGGGAAGCGCCCACACGCTGGCCGAGATCGAGCGAGATCTGGGTGCCGCGCTGGAGGCGATCGGTGATGCCGCGGGAGCGCGCGCCGCCCGCGATCGGGCAGTCGCGCTGTACCGCGGGCTCGGCGCGGCACCGGCTGCGGCGGAAATCGCTGCCCTCATCAAGTAAGACACGAATAGCGAGAAGGCGGCGCATCCAACACGCCGCCTCCCGCTGCCGAGCCCCAAGGGGGCGGGTCAGTGCCCGCCGTCGTGACCCTCGTGCCCGTCGTCCATCCCGTCCTCGTCGTTGTCCTGGAAAGCGTGGAACGACCGGACGATATTGTCGTGCACCAAGTTCTCGTTCTCGGCGCCTGTGGCAGCCGTCGCGGGGTTCACCAACGTGCCGACGCCGTTCCGGAACCACCCGTCCAGGTCGACCTTGATCGTCACCGATGCCGGTTTCCCGGCTTCCACGACCACCGGCGGTTCGAACTTCAATTCCTGCTCTACATCGAGATCGCTCGTGTAGGTGAAGTCGGCGCCGTCGAACGTTCCCTTCACCCGAATGCTGATTCCGGCGAAATCGGGATGCGCCTTGAGGAAGTCCTGGTCCGCGACGTCACCGTCGCCGCTCAGTTTGTGAATCTGAAACTCGAGCGCCTCGAAGCTTCCGGCCGGGACATCCGCCGTGAATGTGCGCTCGATGCCGCCGAGCGGCAGATCCACCAGGACCGGCCCGGCCTCCAGCTCGTCGTTCTGCTCTCCGCACTCCCCGTCCTCGGATGCGGTGATGCCGGACGTCATGGCGCAGCCTGCGGGCTCGGCCGCGTCGGCGCGCTCGAGCTCCACCTTACGGAGTACCACCTCGACGCTCGAGATCACGAGCGTGTTGGTGCCGTCGGTGAAGGTTTCGGACCCGCCGGCCTGGGCCGCGGCCGGAGCCGTGGGGCCCCCGGCACCCGACAGCGCGAGGCTGACCGGGGCGATGCCGCGGGAACCGGTTCCCTCGGTGCATGCAGCTAGCGCGAGGGTGCTCGCGATCACACAGCATGTGGTCAGATGATTTCGCATCGTGCCTCCAGGGCAAAGTGGACCAGTTGCTTCGATCCGGGGTCGCGCATGACTCATGCCCTGCGGCGCCCGGCACCGCTGCGCTTCGAGCTGCGTTCAGACGCCGCGCTCCTGACTCAGAACAGCGCACGCTGACTCGTCTCGAGACACGCGGGCCCCGCGGCTTGTGCCGGACGGGGCAGGGTGTATGATGCTCATCGAGGTGCACGATCATGCGGCAGGGCCTGACCAGGTGACCGTCCAGGCTGGCGCGGCGGACCGGCCGTCACTGGCGTCCAAGATTCGCGGCTGGAAGGACGACGCCACCGGCCTCGAGCAGCGGCTCAAGGACCTGGAGACCATCTCGCGAAGCCACCGGATGCGCCGCCTGATGATCGGCGTCGGATTCGTCTTCGGCCTGGTGGGGTGGGTTGCTACGGCGGTCAAGACCCGCCCAACGACCATGGTGTTGACGGCGGGTGGGGCCGCGTTTCTGAACGAGATCCTGGGCCTCATCCACGAGCGCGGCTGGTACCGCTGGTGGCTGGTCTATGCGCTATCGCTTCTCGATGTCATCCTGGTCGCGGTTCTGATCATCTGGTTCGGGAACGGCGGTTTGATCGCCGCCTTCTTCCTCGCAGTCCTGCCCTACGCGTTCGATCAGGGCCACACGGTGGGAAACTTCCTGGTCCTCACTGCCGCCCTCGCCTATCTCGGCGCGAGCTTCCTCCACGACACGCTGTACGAGCCCAGCAGGAGCCTGCGGGACGCGGGGCTCGAGACGCTGGTGTTCATCCTCGTGGCCATGGCGCTCAAGCGCATTCCGGCAACGCTGATCGAGCGGATCCGCCATGCCCGCAGCGTGATGGGCGAGGCGGAGCGGGGCTATCTGGCGGTGCGGGCGCCGGCGGGTGAGTCCGACGAGCTGGGATTCCTCGAGCGCAGCTTCAATCGGATGATCGAGGAGATCGGCGGCACCATCTCGACCGTGCAACGCGAGGCCGACGAGGTAGCGGCGCTCGCCGAAGAGCTCGCCGCCTCGGCCGAGGAGCTCCATGCCACCTCGGAGACCGTGACACACACGGCCCAGCGCCTGGCGACGGACCTCGGCCAGCAGCGCGAAATGGCGGAGGGCGCGCGCGGCGAGAGCGGCAAGGCAGCCGAGCAGGCGGAATCGCTGCGGGTCCGCGCGGAGCTGATGCAGGCGGACGCGTCGCGCCTGGTCGCGGCGGCGGAGCGGGGCCGGGAGCGCGTGGCCCGCGCGAGCCAGACGCTGCGCGCGGTGGGCGAGGAGGTCCGAACCACGGCCGCGACGGTGGCCGGGCTGTCGGGCATGTCGGAGCGCATCGGGGTGTTCGCCCAGACCATCGCACGGATCGCGCGGCAGACGCACCTGCTGGCGCTCAACGCGGCGATCGAGGCGGCGCGGGCGGAAGAGCACGGCGAGGGCTTCGCGGTGGTGGCCGACGAAGTGCGATCGCTCGCGGCGGAGGCGGGGAAATCGGCGCGCGAGGTGGCAGAGCTGGTCTCGGATCTGCGCGCGGGCATCGACGCCGCGGCCCGCGCGATGCAGTCGGGGGAGACGAAGGTGCGCGATATCGGCGCGGTGGCCGCGGAAGCCGACGCGGCGCTCCAGGAGCTGCACCAGGGGATCGAGCTGGTGGGCGACCTGGTGAACGCCACCGCGGAGGTGTCCCGTGGTCAGGCGCAGCGGCTGGCCGAGCTGGCGCAGTCGCTGCAGCAGGTGGCGGCGATCTCGAGCGCTTCGTCGGCTCGGGCCGACGGCGCGGCGGGCGCCACGCAGGCCGAGATCACGTCGATGGGCGACCTCACCGCCACCTCCCAGCAGCTCGCCCAGCTGGCCGAGCGGTTGCGCGGCAGCATCGCGCGCTTCTCGGTGCTCAAACGAGAGCAGGAGGGCGGGGAGCCCCCCGTCACGCGCGCGGCGGCGGACTAACCCCGGGGCGGCGCCCCGGGGTTTACCCCGGCCGGGAAACGCGAGTCGCGTTCGGTCCTTGGTCCCACAAACCCGCATTGAGTGGGCAGAACGCGCGCAGGGTTTCCCGGTACGGGGTGATCAGCAGGTCCACGTAGCGCTCGAGCGATACCTCGAAAGGAAAGCGGCGCCGGAACTCACCCGCCGTGACGCCCAGCATCGCCTTGAGGTGGCGCCCGAAGCTCTGCGGTGACGAATAGTCGAGGCGGTATGCCACGTCGGCGACGGAGAGCCCGGGGTTCGAGAACAGATAGGCGGCGTGCACGAGCCGCATGCCGGCCAGGTACGTCTTGGGCGACGGCAGGCCCGCGCGATAGAAACGGGACATGAGCGTGCTCGAGCAGATCCGCAGGTGCCGCGCCAGCCGCCGCACCGTGGAGAGCACCGGCGCGAGTCGGGCCACGGCCTCGAAGAACGCGCGCACGTCACCCGTTCCCTCTTCGAGCGCGGGAACGACGCGCGCGAGGATCCGGGCCGCCACCGGCGATGCCGGATGGCCGACCAGGTCCCGCAGCCGCCGCCAGCCCGCGGGCTCGGTGCAGTCCACCGCCGAGCGGACACCGGTCGCGCCGAGCTTGAGCAGCGTCTCGGTCGCGCTGCGGTCGTGGCGCGACACGAGGGCGACAGCGGGAATCGCGGGAAACTCGCGCACGAAGCGCGCGACCGCCGGGAGCTCGTCCGAGCGGCACGCGTGGACCGACAGGACGAGCGCGTCCACCCGCTTGCGCCGGGCAGCGCGCAGGGCGTCGCGGAAGGAGCTGGCGTGCAGCGTGGTAAAACAGCCGTCGCCCACGGCATCGAGGCGGGGACGCTCGGGCGGCGGCAGGACGGTGCAAACGGTCACCATGCGGGAGAAACTCTACCGTGGACCCATCAACCCCGACTCAAGTCACGCCGGCGCCGGGCTCGGACCCGGTGCACGGGGCCCACGCCCACTCAACCGCGGGTCAACGCACCGCCCTCGCGGACCGGCTGCGCCGTCATGTCGCGGCGCTCGAGGGCATCCGCCACCCGAGCGCCGCGCCCGAGCGCCATCGCGCCGCCCGCGACTACATCGCGAGCGAGCTGCGCACGCTCGGCCTCAGCGTCGATCTCGCACCGTTCTCGTTCCGGGGACGCACCTACCACAACGTCGTGGGCGGCATGCTCGGAACCGACCCGCGACGACCGCGGCTGCTGGTGGGCGCACACTTCGACTCGACCGCTCACACGCCCGGGGCGGACGACAACGCCAGCGGCGTCGCCGCGCTGCTCGAATGCGCCCGTTTCATTGCCTCGCGCAAGCCGCGGGCCGGCGTCGAGTTCGTGGGGTTCGACTTGGAAGAGCTGCAGACGGTGACCGGCCGCTATCGGGTCGGGAGCCACGCTCTGGCCCGGGACAAGCGGGCGCGGCGCGAGGTGCTGGCGGGCGCGTTGATCCTCGAGATGGTGGGTTACCGCGACTCAAGGCCGGGTACGCAGATCGTCCCGCCGTTTCTCGGGACCGACGTCCCACGCACCGGCGACTTCCTCGCGGCGGTGGGCGACGCCCGCTCCCAGAAGCTGCTCGACGCGTTCGTCGCCGGGGCGCGGGCCGCCGCGCCGGACCTGCCGCTCGTCCCGTACGCCACCCGGCTGCGCGGCTGGCTCCTGCCGCTGACCCGGCTCTCCGACAACGCATCCTTCTGGGACGCGGGCTACGCGGCGCTCATGTTGACCGACACGGCGTTCCTCCGCAATCCGCACTACCACCAGGTGACGGATACGAGCGCGACGCTCGATTACGCGTTCATGGCGATGGTCACGGAAGCGACGGCGGGAGCGCTCGCCCGGCTGGCTGATGCCGCCTGACGCGGTGCCGGCCAGGCCGCGGCGCGCCCGCCGTGTGGCGCTGCTCCTCGTGGGCGCCAGCCTGGTGCTCGCCGCGAGTGGCGCCCTGTGGTTCCTCCAGTTCGCCTCCCAGGTGCGGCGGGACCCCGCGCTGATCTATCGCGAGCCGGCGACGCTCGACAAGCTGCTCAAGCGGGCGAACGACGCCGAGCGCGCGGGCGACCGCGCCACGGCGATCACGACCTATCGGTTCGTGCTGGCGGTGGGGCAGGGGGCGGGTGCCGACCTGGCCCCGTACGTCGCGGCAGCCCGGGCGGGGCTCAGCCGTCTGGGAGCGCCTCCAAGCCTCGATAGATGAGGGCAACCTAGCGCGGCCGGGGCAGGGGCCTATTGTTTAGCTCCGTCCCACCCCGGCGATCGCCGACGGGACGGCACGCTATGCCGGCACGCGACCTGATCGAGCGGGTCCGCAAGGCCCTGGGCGACCGTTACACCGTGCTCAGTGCGGTGGGTCGAGGCGGGAACGCGTCCATTTTCGCGGCCAAGGACGCAAGCGGCGCCCAT
>WNFD01005099.1_pt1 | contig 13142 bp, 14 predicted proteins | sample 5400491 | NCBI WGS metagenome assembly WNFD01 (sample SAMN13153343, study PRJNA577476) | soil metagenome | isolation source: 120 cm saprolite under Douglas fir tree site 2 hole 2 replicate 2 | place: USA:California | collected 2015-04-18 | reverse complement strand
CGGCCCAATCCGCCGACAGCTCTTTGGTGCTGATCCCCCATACCTTCTCTGTGTACGTCTTGAAGAAGATGTTGTAGAGCCGCCAGCCGAACTGGTTTCGGGTCCAGTCCTCGAAGCTGCGCGGGTTCTTGACCGGCGTGATCCGCGCCTTCGCGTAGCTGGCCATGCAGCGGACCGCCTCGATCGGTCCAAGGTTCCACAGCGCGTTGGCCGCCTTGATTGGATAGGCGAAATAGCGGCCGCGGTAGTAGATCCGAGACAACCGGCCGCGAGTCAGCATCTCGGGGCCGAGGATCTCCGTCCACAGGTCCTCGACCTCTTGGTTCTTGGAGAAGAAACGGTGACCACCGATGTCGAAGCGATAGCCCTTGTGCTCGACCGTACGAGCCAGACCGCCTACGTACGTGGGGTCCTTCTCGATCACGGTGGTCGGGATGTCGTGCTTCATCAGCTCGTAGGAGGCGGTTAGGCCCGCGGGGCCGGCGCCGATGATCACGACGTGGTGGTGTCCGTTCTGGGTACCCAATGCGCGCACAGTATCAACGGTCCCGACGCGGGTTCAGTTCGGAAATTGCGATCGGGCTAGTTCAGTGGTCCCTTGCTCCGAACCTCGTCGACCTTCACGAGAGCCTCGCGCAGCCCTTTGATCCAGTCAGATTGGTGCATGCCCACCAGGCGGACGCACCAGGCGAGGGCGTCGCTGCGGCTTCTGGCCACGCCTCCCGCCACCAGGGTGTCGAGTACGGCCCGCTCCTGCATCCGCAACCGGGTCATGACGGGGAGGCTCAAGGTGGTGAACACCCTCGTCTCGTCCCCACAACGGGCGCCCCAAGCGACCTTGCGCCGGAACCGGCGCTCGGCTTCACGGGCGATCTTGACGCGGTCTTCTCGAGTCTCTCCTCGGAAGCGGTCGATCCTGGCCACCCGGGCGGCTTCGCGGGCCTCCGGGGCGGTGCCGGCGGCAAGCTCCACGTCGGGCAGCTCGCCGATGACCAGTATCTCCTCGCTGTCGGAGGTGACCTCCGGCCGGCCGGCGAACCAGGTCTTGGGCAGGCGGCCGGCGAACCAGGCGCCGATATCCTCGCTCATGGATTACATCATTACGCCCAGGTACCCCGCTCCGCAAGGCGGGTGACGATACTCACGACATGTACTTGCCCGCCTGGGGCGCCTTCGCGCTGGCGGCCGTCGCCTCCGCCGGAGACCTGGTTTCGATCCTGCGTCATGACAAGCGCCTCGAGTACGCAACCAAGCCCGCGGTGATGGTCTTGCTGATCGCGGCGGCGGCACTCCTCCACCCAGCCAGCCAGGGCGAGCGAGCCCTGTTCGTCGTCGCCCTGGTGCTTGGGCTGGCCGGCGACGTCTTTCTGATGCTGCCCGATGGCTATCTCATTCCAGGCATCGCCGCCTTCCTGGCCGGGCACCTCGCGTACGCGGCCGGCTTTCGATTTGTCGGATTCGCCGTCTTCGGCCTGCTCGCGGGCCTGGTCACCGTCGCGGCGACAGCCGTGCTCTTTCTGCGCCGGATCCTCAGCGCCGTGGAGACCGGCGGCCGGGCCCGCCTCCGCAACCCCGTCGTTGCTTATGCCATCGTCATCTCACTCATGACTGTGAGCGCGACCGCCAGCGGCAACCTGGTCGCGGCCGCGGGCGGGTTGCTCTTCTTCTTTTCCGACGTGATCTTCGCCTGGTACCGGTTCGTCAGGCCGGTGCGATGGGGACAGCCGGTCAACATCGTCATGTACCAGGCGGGGCAGGCGCTGCTCGTTTTGTCACTGGCGGTGGGCAGCTAGGCCGCCGCCTCCTGCGGTTTGGAGCCGAGCATCTGCATGCTGTCAACAATCACCTCGGTGCGGTACTTCTTCACGCCAGTGGTCGCGTCATCCCAGGAGCTCGTTTGGAGCCGGCCCTCGACGTAGATCTGCCGACCTTTACGAAGAAACTCGCCCGCGATCTCCGCCGGCCTCCCGAAAAACACCAGGTGGTGGAACTCGGTGGCCTGCTTGGCATTGCCGTTCTCGTCTTTGCCCATGTACGTGTTCGTCGCCAAGCGCACGTTGGCGACGTAGACGCCCTTTGGCGTCGCGCGGACGTCGGGGTCCGCTGTCAGATTGCCGACGAGTATCACTTTGTTGACCATTCCGAAACCTCCATGAATTTGTATCGAGCGTAGATGCGCAAGGCGCGCTCGCCAACGGCGCTTGTTAAGACGCGAGCCATGCGACCGGATCAACAGCGTGACCGTCGACCTGGATCTCGAAATGCAGGTGGGCGCCAGTCGCCATGCCGGTCGCGCCGACCTCACCGATGAGCTCTCCAGGCATGAGCACTTGCCCGGGGGTCACATGCACCCGCCAAAGGTGGCAATAGAGCAGCCGGACGTGGGGGTCCACCGACACGACCACGAAGATGCCGGCGCGCTCCGGATCGAACCCCGCGCGTGCGGTCCCTTCGGCCGCCGCGAACACCGGGGTGCCTGCGGGCGCGGCGAGGTCGACCCCGGTGTGAATGTGCAGGCCGGGGCAGAAGGGATCGAACGGCTCCAGCTCAAACGACGTGCAGCCGAAGGGCAACGTCTCAACCGCGCCCGGGACGATGGCCGCAAGCGGCAGCCGTTGCTGGCCGGCGACTCGCGAGCCCGCCACCGTCCACACGAGCACGGCTGCAATGGCGACTGCGGCGACTCGTAGAACCATCACGCGTGAGCGATCGCGTGCTCGGCCATGTGGAAACCGGCCTTCAGAGTAGCCTCCAGCTTGTGCGCGACTTTTTCAGATCCGCCCATCGCGCCGGGCACCTTGAACAGGACGAGCAAAGTCGCCAGCGCAAACAGATGGTGGACGGGTGTGGGGCCGTTCTTCTCGATGGCGAAGCCGATCGCCAGCACGAAGAGCTGCGCGGGCTGCATCAACAAGTTGGTCATGAACAGCGAGCCCCACTGCTTGGCCATGTGGTGCGTCTCCGGCAGCGTGAACAGGAGACCGGCGAGTGGAGCCGTGATCGCAAGGACGACGAGGATCGTGTACCGGATCACGTACACGACCGCGAGCACGTCATAGCCGCTGACGAGGGCGGCGGTGGTGATGATCTGAGGTAGATCGGCAATCGATTCGAGCCCGATCCCGTTCCACCAGCCATGCATTTCCGGGATGGTCCCGAACGCGTAAACGGCGCTGCTCACCACATTGCTGGCGTCGATCAATGCCTGCATCAGCGGGAGCGCGAAGTTGACAAGGACCACGGACATCACCAGGCGGGGCAGCAGGATACGCGCCGTGTACAGGCTGCGGAGGCCGTGGCCCCACATGATCCGGTAAGACGCCCACAGGGCCATCAAGGCCAGCGCAGCGTTGGCGACTATCTGAACCTTGGGTTCGAAAGCCTGGATGGTCGCGTTCGCTGTGAAATCACGAGTCGTATCGAAATCGGTTGTTTGCAGGATGAATCGAAACCAGACGTTGAGGATCAGCCCCACACTGTCCTGCAACATTGACCTGACAATCAGGTTTGGGTGCGCGAACGGAAACAGGATGTTGGCGATCCCGGTGACTTGAATGACGAGGCGCTGAAGCTCCCCCAGCACCTGCCCCGGATCCATCAGTGGCTGCCTGGCACCGACTTGGTCAGGATGTCGACCAGCGAGCCCGCGACCTCGACGCCAATGGTCCCCACGACGATGCGCTGGATCCACTGCTTGGCCGCCAGCGCCGACTTCGATTCGGCGGCGGTGATCTTCCAGAGAAAAGCGAAGATGAACGCGAGAGCGCCGATCGACGCCACGAGAGCCTGGCCGATGTGGATCCAGGTCGTGATCAGGTTCGTGATCGGCGTGATGTCAGGGTCCCCGGTCAGAAAAACCATGCGAGCCTCCAGGTGTGTTTTCCACGGAGGCTAGGAGGACTTGAGCGAAATCGAAACTCTGGCCGTTAACGCCGCATGTTGACGCGGGTCTCGACGCCGTCGAGCAGGATCTCGAGCGCGGATGCCGCCTCTCGAGTCGCCTCAGCCGGAACCTCGGCAACCAGCGTTTCGACTGCTTTCGCTTCCGAGTCGAGCGTCACCTGGACGGCGCCGCCGCTTATGCGCAGCTGGTATCGGTCGGGTGCAGCGCCTGCACCTTCTTCGCTCTCCCACTGCGAGTCGGTGACGGCCGCCTTGACCGAGTAGTCGTCGAGCTTCAGCCGGACGGCGCCGGTGCTGATGTCGGCGGCCGCCGCCACTCCGGCCGGCCTGTGCAGGGTCAAACCCACGACACCGCCCGAAACCTCGATGGGGACGACACCGTGCGGTCGCGGCAGGAAGCACTCCACTTTGGCCGCACCGCTGTCCAATTTGATCGCCCGGACGTCGAGGCCTCCGACCTCGAGCACCGTGTTCCACGTCGCCCCTTGGATCTGGAAACGCCACGGGTGGCGGGGGTTCAGCTCGATCTCGCCGTAACCGACGCCGCGCAGCCGCCGCACCACGACTCGCTCGCCCTGGACGATGGCCGGCGCCGCCGAGGCCCGGTCATGGGCCGTTCGGATCAGCCCCTGCATGTTGCTGCCAGGTCGTACGAGCACGCCCCGCGAGCCTGAGTCGATCGCAATCAAGGCGACCGATCCGGCGGCGGCCGCAGGCTCTTTGGTCGGCGCCGGCGACGTGATCACGTCGACCATGACCATCAGCGCGACCTCCGAGGCTTCGGCCGGCTGCAAACCGGCTGACTGGAGCCGGTTCTTGAGCTCCGCGTAGGTCGCGCTGGCCGCCAGCGACTCGGGGACCTCGAGGAGGATCCGGTTCGCGTCCTTCTGGGCGGCAACCCGATCGCCGAGCGCGGCCGCTGCGTCGACGACAGCCCGCCGCCAGGAAGAACGGCCCCCGGCCGGCCGGACCGTGTCGAGGATCGACTCGGCGAGCAGCTCCAGGAGCTCGCGGCGGTCGCGAACATGCCAATAGAGCGACGCCGCCTTGACCTGCAGCCTGTCGGCCAGCGCCCGCATCGACAGGCCCTCAAGGCCCTCTTCTCCGATCAAGTCGAGGGCGGCGCCGACCAGCCGCTCCCTTGTCAGTCCTTGTTGCCGCTCGTCGTCAGGGCTCAATTCGGTGATTCTCCTCTATTTGTCTTAGTGGGACTTGCATATCTAACGTTGTTAGGGGTATTGTATGCCCATACCGTCCCTAACAGCGTTAGATAGAGGAGAAATCGGAGATGCAAATCATAGAAACGCGTAGATGGCGGCTCAAGGGTCCGGAAATGGAAGGACCCATAGCGCGGTGGTACGCGAGGCTGCGGGGCTCGAAGAGCCAGATCGAGGCTTACCGAACCCAGGCTGCCCAGCTCACGGCCGGGCTACCGGATGGCGCCAGAGTGCTGGAGATGGCTTCTGGCCCCGGCTACCTGTCCATCGAGGTGGCTCGCCTTCGCCGTTTTGATCTGACTGCCCTCGACATCAGCCACACGTTCGTTGAGATCGGGAGCAACAGCGCACGGCAGGAAGGGGTCAGCGTCGATTTCCGGCAGGGCGACGTGGCGAAGATGCCGTTCGAGGCCGACTCGTTCGACCTGATCATCTGCCAGGCCGCATTCAAAAACTTCACGCTGCCGCGAACCGCGCTCGCGGAGATGTACCGCGTCCTTCGCACCCGTGGGACCGCCGTGATCCAGGACATGAGCCACGGCGCAACCCACGCCGACATCGAAGAAGAGGTCAAGGGCATGGGCCTCGGCCGCCTGAGCTCGTTCATGACGAAGGCGACGTTGGAGAGGCTCCGCACTCGGGCGTACTCCCCCCTTCAGTTCGAGCTCCTCGTTGCGGAGAGTCCTTTCCAGACATGCGAGATCACGACCGCGGGGATCGGCCTCGAGGTGCGCTTGACGAAGAAAGGAGCTAACGACGATGACCACGACTCGTAAGCACTCAGCCTGGCTGGCGCTCGGTACCGTGGTGGGCCCGGTACTGTTCACGCTCGGCTGGTTCGTACTCGGCTTCATCAGCCCCGGCTACACCATGTGGGGCACCCGCATCGCGCCCTACTCCATCATCAGCCAGCCGTTGAGCGGCCTCGGCCTGGGCCCAACCGGTCTGTTGATGAACGCCGCCTTCATCGCGAGTGGGCTTCTGATCGTGCTTGGCGCCGTGGGCGTTTTCATGGCGATCCCCGAACTGACTCCTTCCGCCCGCTGGATCGGCACGGTCGCGTTCGCGCTACCTGGAGTGGGCTCGGTGATAGATGGCGTCTTCACCCTGGAGCACTTCTTCTTCCACTTCCTCGGCTTCGGGCTCGCCCTGACCACCATCGTTGGGTTTCCGGTCGTCGGTTATCTCCTCCGCCGAGTCCCGGGCTGGCGGGGGTTTGGTTCGTGGCTGATCGTGGCTGGACCGGTGACTCTGGCGTTGACGGTGCTCTACTTCGCCACCTTCACGCCGACCATCGACGGCGTGCGGCACGGGGTGGCCGGGTTGACCGAACGCGTCCTGGTCCTGGAGCTGCAGGCCTGGTATGTGGCCATCGGTTGGCTCACCTTCCGGCGGGGCGGCCTCCGGAGCGATCCAGAGCATCCAGCTGAGGTCGAAGCCGCGGTGGCCTAACCTTTTGGTGTGGCGAAAAAGCTCGCCGAGTACGAAGCCAAGAGGGATTTCAAGAAAACACCGGAACCCGGCGCCAAAGTGCCAAAGAAGGTCACCAAGGCGCCGCGGTTCGTGGTGCAGGAGCATTCCGCCCGCCGCCTGCACTGGGATTTCCGGCTCGAGAAGAATGGGGTCCTCGTCTCGTGGGCGGTGCCCAGGGGAATCCCGCCGGACCCCAAAAAGAACCACCTCGCCGTTCACGTCGAGGACCACCCGCTGGACTACATCGACTTCGCGGGCGAGATCCCACAAGGCGAGTACGGCGGTGGCACGGTGAAGATATGGGACAGCGGCACGTACGAAACCCACAAGTGGTCGGATCGCGAGGTGATGGTCACGCTGCGGGGAAAGCGGGTGCAGGGCCGGTACGTGCTCTTCCAGACCGACGGCAAGAACTGGATGATCCACCGCATGGATCCGCCCCAGGATCCTGATCGGCAGCCGATGCCGCAGCGCATCGAGCCGATGCTCGCCAAGGTCGTACGCAAACCGCCGACGCCCGACGATGCGTGGGGCTTTGAGTTCAAGTGGGATGGCATCCGCGCGGAGGCATACGTCGAAGGCGGCATCGTCCGGCTGCTGAGCCGCAGTGGCGAGAACATCACCGCGCGTTATCCAGAGATACATCCGATGGGCCGCGCGTTGGGCTCGACCGAGGTCGTCCTCGATGGAGAGATCGTCGCCCTGGATGAGAAGGGCCGCCCGAGCTTCGAGGAGATCCAGCAGCGCATGGGGCTGACCTCCGAGTCGGAGATTCGAAGAAAGATGAAGGAAGTCCCCGTCACGTACATGCTTTTCGACGTCATGTGGAGCGACGGGCACTCGCTGCTGAAGGAACCGTACGCGAGCCGTCGCAAGACGCTGGAGGGGCTGAGGCTCAAAGGAGCCTCGTGGCAGACGCCGCCTAGCGAGAAAGGTGGCGGGCCGGCCATGCTCGAGGCGAGCCGCAAGGCGGGCCTCGAAGGCGTCATGGGCAAGAAGCTGGACTCGCCTTACGAACCGGGCCGGCGCAGCGGCCTGTGGGTGAAGATCAAGAACCGCATGGGCCAGGAGCTCGTCATCGGCGGCTGGCTCGAAGGCGAGGGCAAGCGCCGCGGCCTGCCAGGATCGCTGCTGGTGGGTTATTACGACGATGGCAAGTTCGTGTACGCAGGGAAAGTCGGCACCGGCTTCACGGACGCGACGCTCGAGAAGTTGAGCGAGCTGATGAAGCCGCTCGACAGCAAGACGAGCCCGTTCGATCGCGGCTCACCGCCGAAAGGCGTTCATTTCGTCGAGCCCAAGCTGGTGGGAGAGTTCGAGTTCGTGGAGTGGACGAAATCCGGGCAGCTGCGCGCGCCTGCGTTCAAGGGACTGCGGACGGACAAGCCTGCCCGCGAGGTGGTGCGCGAAATTGCCTAAGGAAACGGCGGTCGAAGTCGTGATCGAGAGCCGCACACTCAAGCTCACCAACCTGGAGAAGGTCCTGTACCCGGAGGTCGGCTTCACCAAGGCGCAGGTCATCGACTACCTCACACGAATGGCGCCGCTGCTCCTCCCGCACACGCGCGACCACCCGCTGACGCTCAAGCGCTATCCGAACGGCGTCGACCGCGAGTACTTCTACGAAAAGAACTGCCCCAAGCACCGGCCGGCGTGGGTGGAAACGGCCAAGGTCTGGAGCGGCGGCAACAACCGCGACATGTTCTACTGCCTGGCGCAGGACCTGCCGACGCTGGTCTGGCTCGGGAACCTGGCCTCGCTCGAGTTCCACACCTCGCTGTCCCTGTGCAGCAACCTGCCCGAGCCGCGAACCCTTGTCTTCGATCTGGATCCGGGACCGCCGGCGACCATCGTCGAGTGCTGCCGGGTGGGATTGATGCTGCGCGACGTTTTCGCCGAGCACGGCATGGAGTGCTGCGCGAAGACTTCGGGATCCAAGGGTCTGCAGCTTTACGTGCCGCTGAACACCAAGGTCACATACGACGAAACCAAAGTAGTTTCCAAAGGCCTTGCGCAGCTATTCGAAGAGAAGCACCCTGACCTGGTCGTGCACAAGCAACTGAAAGAGCTCCGGACCGGGCGTGTGCTTATCGACTGGAGCCAGAACGACCAGTACAAGACCACTGTCAATGTCTACTCGCTGCGGGCGCGATCGCGCCCGACGGTTTCGACGCCGGTGTCGTGGGACGAGGTCGAGCGTTGCTTGAAAGCTGGCGATCCCACGAAACTGGTGTTCGATTCCGACCAGGTGCTCAAGCGCGTCGAAAAGCTTGGCGACCTGTTCGAGCCCGTGATCAAGAAAAAGCAGAAGCTGCCCAAGTCGCTGCTGCAGGCGACCGGCGGCGCGGACGCTCTGGACAAAATGGCCAACCGCATGCACAGCGGAGGAGGACGCTTCCGGAAACCTCCAGCCAAGTGAGCCGCCCGCGGGTGGTGATCGCCGGGGCCGGATTCGGCGGCCTCACCTGCGCTCGGGCTTTGAAGAAAGCGCCAGTGGACGTGCTGCTGGTCGACCGCAACAACTACCACCTGTTCACGCCGCTGCTCTACCAGGTTGCTTCGGCGCTCCTCGATCCGGGCGAGATCGCGCGGCCGGTCCGCGAGTTGATCCGGCCCCTCGGCAATGTTGGATTCAGGCAGGCCGAGGTGACCGGCATCGACCCGGATCACAGGGTCCTGAAGACCGATCGGGGCGACCTGCCTTACGACTACCTGGTGCTGGCGACCGGCAGCCAAAGCGACTTCTTCGGCAACGCGTCGCTGGCACGGCATGCATTCGGCTTGAAGCTGCTGGATGAAGGCCTGGCGCTGCGCAACCGGGTCTTGAGCCGCGTCGAGGAGACGCAATGGATCGCGGACTCGGAACGGCGGCGGATGATGCTGACGTTCGCGATCGTTGGCGCCGGGCCGACCGGAGTCGAGATGGCAGGCGCGCTGTCGGAGCTCATCCGCCATGTCCTCAAGAAGGACTATCCAAATCTGGATCTGAATGAGGTTCGCGTGATCCTGCTCGAGGCCGCCGATTCAGTCCTGGGTACTTTCACGCCATCGCTGCGGGCGGCGGCGCTGCGCTCGCTGGAGAAGAAGGGCGTCGAGGTCAGGCTTGGCGCGAAGGTCGCGGAGGTCACCGACACCTCGATTCGCCTCGCCGGCGGCGAGGAGATCAACGCCGGCACGGTCGTCTGGACCGCCGGCGTGCGGGCGTCGGATGTGGGCGCGCTGCTGGGGCTCGAGCGCGGCCGCCAGATGCGGGTGCCGGTGCTCCCCACACTTCAAGTGCCCGGCCACCCGGTCGTGTTTGTCATCGGGGACCTCGCCGGCGCCGTCGTCGACGGCATGCCTTTGCCGATGCTCATCCCGGTGGCAATGCAGGAGGGCCGCCGAGTCGCAGCCACGATCAGCGACATGGCGCGCAATGGCGGCGCTTCGGCCTTTGTGTACAAGGATCCAGGCACGATGGCGACCATCGGCCGAAACTCGGCGGTCGCCCAGCTCGGCCGGGTGCATCTATCGGGATTCCTGGGCTGGGTTTTCTGGCTCACAGTGCACCTGGTCAACGTCGTCAGCTTCCGCAGCCGGGTGCTCGTTCTCATCAATTGGGCCTGGGACTATCTCTTCTACGACCGGCCGATCCGCCTCATCCTGCGCGCGTCGCGCGACCTGCCTGAGGACCCGGGGGCGTCACAAACAAGCCGGATGCGGGGCTGATACTTGTGAAGTGCAGACCAGGCTTGCGTCCGTTTGCGCCGGCACGCTGATGCTGGTCTTATTCGCCTCGTGCGGCGGGCTTCAGCCCGAGGACCCTGCACAGGCCCTTCGCGAGGGCGGCGCCGCGATGACCAAGCTGAAAACGGTGAGCTCCAACCTGAAATTCACCAAGGGTGCGATCAGCTTTCGAGGCTTCGCGCTGGTGTCTGCGAAGGCCGCCCTCCGGCTTCCGACCGACAGCGACACCGTTTACACGGTCCGGCAGCAGGATGTACAGATCGCGCTAGAGGTGATCATCGCCGGCGGCCACATCTATCTGCATCTGCCGTTCTCCGGTTACAACGAGCTGACCGGAAAGGACGCCACCGACATTCCCGACCTCGCCAGGCTTTTCGACGCCACCAGCGGGCTGCCGGCCATCATCCCTGCCGGCCGCTCCCCGAAATACCTGGCCGCGGAGCAGGTCCAGGGCGTCGACACGCACAAGGTGGAGGCGACGTACAGCGCCACCCAGATCCACAGCATGCTGCCGCAGCTCAACTCGTCGGGCGACGTGGAAGCGGTGATCTGGATCGGAGGGTCGGATCACCTGATCCGCAAGGCGGTGCTGTCCGGGCCATTCGGCGACAACGGCAGCGCGAGCTCGGTCGAGGTCGACCTGAGCGGATTCAACGGCAGCGTGACCATCTCCTCTCCGCCCGCCTTAACAACCAGGGTTGTGAGCGATTTTCAAGCCGCATAACCTGCACCCAGGAGCGTCGGTTGGGGGAGGAACCGACAAGCGGAGGAGGGAGGGCCCGCCGAGGGGTGGGTCTCATTGCAAAATCGGACCCGACCACGCCCACAATTCCTGACACCGATCCGCTGACCGGCCGCAAGCTCCTGCTGCTCATCGCCGGGGCCGGCCTTTTCGTCACCGCCCTCGATGCGTACGTCGTCGTGACCCTATTGCCGGCGATGGTCGCCGACGTCGGATTGACCATCGATCGCTTCGAGCAGGCGACTCCGATCGTCACCGGTTTTCTCGGCGGCTACGTCGTGGCCATGCCGCTGGTCGGCGCGTATTCCGATGTCCGCGGCCGGGCTCCCGTCTACGCCGCCTGCATGCTGATCTTCGCCGCCGGCTCCGCCATTACGGCAACGGCGGGTCTTTGGGGCTTCGCCGGTCTGCCGTGGCTGGTCGCCGGCCGTTTCCTCCAGGGACTCGGTGGTGGTGGCCTCGTCCCGTTGTCCCTGGCGCTGGCCGCTGACCTCTATCGCGACCAGCGTCGGACGCTCGCGCTCGGCTCGGTGGCGGCGATGCAGGAGGCGGGCAGCGTCTTCGGACCCCTCTACGGCGCCACCCTGGCGGCGGCCGCGGCGACAGTCGGCGGCTGGCGCTTCGTCTTTTGGCTCAACCTACCGCTCGCCGCTTTATGCGCGGTTGGACTTGTCGTCAGCACCCGCAAGCAGAGCCGACTCGACTCATCGGCCGCCACCTCGCTCGACTGGGTCGGCGCCGCGCTGCTCGGAGGCGGGCTCGGTCTGCTCGTTCTCGCGCTCTACCCCGATGACCCGACGACTCGCGCCACCAGCGGCCTGCTCATCCCGGTCGGGGCCTTGAGCCTGTTGGTGCTTGGACTTTATGTCCGCCGCCAGGCAACCCACCTCGAGCCACTCATACCGCACCGACTCCTACGGAGTCGCGCTTTCATCGGCGCCACCGGCGCCAATCTCCTGATCGGCGTGGCGCTGATGGTCGTACTCGTCGACGTCCCGTTGCTCGGCCGCCTCGTATTCAAACTTGACCAGCTCGGATCCGGTCTCCTGTTGTCGCGATTTCTGATCGGAGTACCAGTGGGCGCCGTTCTGGGCGGCCTGCTCGCGACGCGCATCGGGGCCAGGGTCACGGCGGTCGCGGGGACTTTGCTGGCAGCAGCCGCATTTGCGCAGATGGCGGGCTGGCAGTCGAACGAGCTCACGCTGCGTATCGGGCTGCTGCATGTGGCTGACCTGGCCCTCGTTGTCTGCGGGCTCGGCTTTGGGATCGTCATCGCGCCGCTTGCAGCCAGGGTCCTCGAGTTGACCCGCTCAGAACACCATGGCCTTGCTTCCAGCCTGGTCGTTCTCTCTCGGACGATGGGGATGCTCATCGGCCTCGCCGCCTTGACCGCCTACGGGTTGTATCGCTTCCATCAGATACTCGGGACTCCGCAGCTCACAGATCCTGACGTCCGTGCGCGTGTCGATCACCTCGAGCGCCTGGTCGCGGCTGCCTTTCTCCAGGAGTACCGCGAGATCTTTGCCGTGGCCGCCGGGCTGTGCCTGCTCGCGGCGCTGGTCGCGGGTTTGACGATCGGAAGCACCAAGGCGGCCAAGGCATCTGCACGCGGCTGACAGGAGCCTGATCAGGCCTTAGTCGCCACCGCCATCAGATACGAGTGGTGGTACCGCCAGGCATCGTCGGGGTCGCCAAGGCTCTCCATCGCCGCCTCGACCTCGCCTTCGAGCTCCATCCGGTACCGAGGCCCAAGTGCCTTTATCAGCGTGTACGGGAGCGGTCCCGCGCCGGCCATCATGTCCGTCCACTCGCGTGCGTTCTGCGCACGGCCGCCTGTAACCATCTCGGTCAGAAGGTCGACCTTGAATCCGGCGGATTCGAGCATCTGGGGCAGCACGTCCGGCTCGCCGAACCGGCTGCGATCGGATCCGTATCGGGGCAGGCTCAGGTAATGCCTTCGCGCGAGCGGAGCCAGGCCCTGGAAGAAGAGATCCTGCGCCCTGGTGCTGAGGCTGCGCCTCTGGCACGAGACCGCCAGCCTGCCACCTGACCTGAGCACGCGATGGGCCTCGGTCAGCGCA
>WNFD01030423.1_pt1 | contig 13145 bp, 14 predicted proteins | sample 5400491 | NCBI WGS metagenome assembly WNFD01 (sample SAMN13153343, study PRJNA577476) | soil metagenome | isolation source: 120 cm saprolite under Douglas fir tree site 2 hole 2 replicate 2 | place: USA:California | collected 2015-04-18 | reverse complement strand
TAGAACGTGTTCCGGTCAGGTTGAAGCGCCCACCATCTCTCCCCACGTCGTGACCGGGCAGCAGCGCGTTGAAGACGCGCGTGAACGCGCTTTTGTCCCGGCCACCCCGATGATTCTCGCGCTCGTATATGATTTAAAGCGAACGAAATCCGCTCTAATTTACGTCAAGTATGTTGGCGGAAGGGATTGATCCGCCGTCGTGGCGGCGGTTCGCCGGCGGGGCCTCAACCGGCTGAAATCAGCAAGGCACGGTCGCGCAGCGCTGCATCCAATGTTAGCGCAGTTTTTGCGCCAACATCTCGATGCGGCGTGGACCTTCGGGCGAACCCAATTCCCGGGCCTTTTCGTACCACATCCGCGCTTCCTGGGCATCGGCCTCGATACCACGAATGAAGCGTTTCGACAGAATGTCCGGATCGTATGTGGCCCCCATGGCCAGCGCTGCCGCCGCATCGCCCGCATTAGCGGCGCGGCGGAAGAACAGGCGGGCGGCCGCGAGGTCGCCGGAATCGAAAAGCACGCGGCCACGCTCGACCATCAGCGTGATCTCCGCGGCGCTCATCACGGGCTTCTTCGGTGACGCAGCGACCGCTGGCGGCGAAGGACTGCTCGACTGAGCGGCGTTGGTGCCGACGGGGCCGGGCGCCGGGTCAGGTGGCGTCGCCGACACCACAACGGGGGGCTGCTCGGGCGCACCCTTGGGCTCGGCGGCACTGGCATTTGCGGGCCCTTCCGGGCTTGTTTCAACCGGGAGCATCCCGCCCTTGACCGTCGGCTCGGGTTGCGCCGCGCGTGGAATGTCGTCGCCGATTGGTGCGGCCTCGGGCGTCGGACGCCCCAGCCCTGGAACCACGGCCGCAACCCGCTCCTCCGACAGCCCCTGCATCGAACCGGAAATGGCCGCCGAATCGGAGATGGCCGCTGAATCGGAGATGGCCGCTGAATCGGAAGGCGTTGCCGTGCCTGGGAACTGCATCCAGTTGGCAATGAAATACGCCGTCGGCGCCGCAACGGCGGTCACCAGCAGAATTTTTGCCGCGCCGCTGGCCAGGCTTCCCCGGCGCCGCGACGACTGCGGAGCAAACAAGGTTTCGGGGTTGAGCAGCTGTCTTCGAGCCGACGCAACTCATCGGAATCGGCCCCGCCCATATCAAGAAAGTGTCCCCGCCCGCCGCCCTCGTGGCGGGCGCTGCCGTATACGAAGTCGCTCCCAGGCGGCAGCAGCATCTCGGCGCTGGCCCGCGGCGTGACGTCGAACATTTCAAGTTGATTTTCGTCGGGCCCAGAATCTTGGCCCTCGGCGCGATCGTCCCGGCCGGGCGGCTCCTTCCACGCGCTCGTCATGATGGCATGCTCCCCTACCAAGAAAAAAAACACCTACTAAAACTCGTATCGTAACTTGCCGGTACGATCAGCCTATTTTGTGTTGAGATTCAGATTTACTTTTACGGCGTGGCCAAGTCGCCGACCTAGATTTTCCACAATTGAACCCCCCGTTTAGCAAATCATCAATTGTTTCGAAATGTTTCGAAAAGGGATTTGTTCACCGCACAGGCTTTGGATTGCGACGCCACCAATTTTGCGATTGAACATTCGCCGCGTCGGCAGAGATCCGCCCAACGGGGCCGAAGCCTGCCACCCGGCCGGCCCAACGAATCCGGCCTTTGGCCGGCCGCGATCCCTAACCCGCAGCAACCTGCTCCACGTCAACGGCGCGGCCTTCGCGCGCGCTTTGAATGCCCGCTATCACGACGGCCAAGTTTCGCGACGCCCACCATCCGTCGGTTTCAGGCTTGCGGCCGTTGCGGATGCAAGCGGCAAACTCCTCAAGCTCGTCACGGATAGTATCGGTCGCCGCGGTGGCGACAGCGCGCGGCGCCGCCTCGCCCCGGCGCAGATAGCGCAGGCCGCCAAAGAGATCGTAGTAAGCGCTGGCTTCCTTGCCGTAGACGTTCATCATGTAATATTCGGACGCCGACGCATAGGACGCCGTGAGGTTGGAGATGGCGCCGCACCCGTGCTCCAAAATGAGGTTTGCGACGTCCGGATTGTCGCCCGGCAGCACGAGTTGCGCCGACGCGGCGCGGACGCGCCGGACCGGCCCGATCAGCATCTCAAGCACGTCGACGTAATGGATGCCGATCTGGAGCATGACGCCGCCCGGCATGCCGGCCGCCTGATATCGCCATGACGATAGATCGATCTTGCCGAGCCGGTCGCGGCTGATATTGCACTCGGCCTGCACCAGCTTGCCGAAGCGGCCGGCGTCGATCTCGGCCTTGATCCAGCGGAAATGACTCTCCCGCCGGCGCTGATAGCCGAGCGCCAGCACCACGCCGGCGGCCTCGCAGACGCGCGCGATCTCGCGGCCTTCCGCGGCCGTGTTGGCGATCGGCTTATCGAGGAAAACGTGCTTGCCGGCCTCGGCGGCCATGCGGGTGGTGGCGAGATGCACGCTGTTCGGCGTCGTATTGATGACGGCCTCGATGTCGCGGTCGGTGAGAATTTCCTCGTAGCTCGCGGCGGCCCGGCAGCCGTATTTCGCCGCGAACGCAGCCCGCTTGTCGTCGGAACGGGTATAGCAGGCGGCGATGTCGATGGCATCGGAACGCAAGGCCGCGTCCGCGAGCACGTCCGACCACCAGCCGATGCCCACCACCGCGACGCGCAGCTTGCGGGTGTCCGCGGGTCCCGGTTTCGATTCCGTCATGGCGTTGCTTGCCTGCTGTGCTTCTGTGGGCCTTACGCGGACCATGCGGCGCCGATCGCCTCGACAGCTTCGCGCGCGATGCGGGCGTCTGTCTCCCAATCGCCGCCGCTGACCCCGATGCCGCCGATGCATTCGCCCTCGACGATCACCGGGAAGCCGCCTTCCATGGCGGTCCACCGCTCGGGGCCCGCGGCGAGCGCCAGCCCGATCGCATGGGCGACATCGAGCGGCTGCGCCTGCGCGCCCCGGGCGGAGGTCGGACGCTTGTTCGAGGCCGCGCAGACCGCCTTGGTGGTGGCTGAATGGACGGTATGAAACCGCCCGCCGTCCATGCGTTCGAGCACCACCAGATGCCCGCCCGCATCCGCAACCGCCACCGCAATGGCGATGCCGGCGGTTTGCGCGCGCTCCACCGCGATGGCGGCCATGTGCTTGGCCCCGTGGTGAGTGAGTCGCTTTGTGGCAGTGACGTACATGATTATGCTCGATGCGCTCTGGCGTAGTGTCTAGTTCGGTTTGGCTGAGGAGGATGGAGGTAGACGGTCCGGCAAACTGCATCAAGTCGAGGGCCTGATCAAGGCTGCGGAAGCGGCTGCTCCAGTGCGGCGTTTGTAGGATGGGTTGAGCGGCAGCGAAACCCATCAAGCGGTGTGCCGCTGAACGGCCGCTGATGGTTTCGCTGTCGCTCAACCCATCCTACGCACTGCAGGCTGCATCGTAGCCGGCCGGCCTAAGAGCCTGACCGAAAATGAAAATCGAGTCTTTTCAAGGGCTTGAATCGCAAGGCGCCTGCGCGGCGTCGACGGGTCGAAGCTCGCGAAGGCTCGATCAGTCGCGGGTTTTGCGTACGTCGGAATCTTTTACCTCCGCGTGCCAGTGCATCAGAACCCCCGATTTCACGGGCATTACTATTGAGTCCGACTCTAAGGTGGCGGCACGCCACCGGACGGCGTCTTGATCACGATCCAAACCATCATGTCCCAAGCGTTCCGCATGGCGGCGAGAAGCAATGTGAGCACCGCAGCGGCGATGAGGTTGGCGCTCACGCTGGACTGCATGAGCAGCAGCACCGCTGATATCAGCGCGAGCATATAGCCGGAAAAGGGAAGGAGCGCGTAGAACAACCGGTCGCTCAAATCCACGTTGAACCGGTGCGAGATGATGATCTGGACCACAAGCCTCCCGCAATAGATCGAGCCGGCAAGCCCTCCGGCTGCCAGCAGACCGCCGAGGGTCCGCCAGCTATGGGTCGGTATGGTGACCAGCAAACAGGTGAACAGCGCTGCCGCAAAGTGGACCACGGTTGGCGTGATGAAAGCCGTCATCCCGGCGCGGCGATCTTCGTTGAAGATACTGGTGCCGATCGACATCGCGACGAACATCAGGCCGACCAGCGTGGCGGACGCCGTGCCGACAAGGACATAAAAATCATGCCAATCGTGAAGCAATTCCGCGAGCGAGGGCCCCATATCGATCCACCTGTGCCAACAGTGATCGTCACTTATACTCTGATCGATCCGAACGGGCACCGTGCGCGGCCGAATGCATGTCAGGCACCGTCCGGCATCGGCCACATCGCCGGCCGGCGATCGATTTCACTTCGGCACGGGATTTGCTGTATTGCACTATAGTCCCAATTGACGCGCCTCGCGCGTCGCACCACATCAGCCATACGGAAACCCCGATGACTGCACCGCGCCTCCCGACCGATCTTCACCCGCCGCGCATGGACGCACTGGCGCGGTTGCCCGTATTCCTGGCCCTTGAAGGCAGGCGCGCAGTGGTGGCGGGCGGCAATGCGCAGGCGGCCTGGAAAGCCGAGTTGCTGTCGGCGGCCGGGGCCAATGTGGAGGTATTCGCGGAAGCACCGGCCGATGAGCTTGTGGGGCTCGCGCAAAACCCGCCGCGCGGCGCCGTCACGATCAACCGCCGCGATGTCGCGGCCGACGACTTCGCCGGCGCCGCAGTGGCGGTCGGCGCGTTCGCGGACGACGGCGACGCCGCACAATTTGCCGCCGCGGCCCGCGCACGCGGCGTGCCCGTGAACGTCATCGACAAGCCCGCCTTCTGCGACTTCGCCTTCGGAGCGATCGTCAACCGCTCGCCGCTCGTCATCGGCATCTCGACCGATGGCGCCGCGCCGGTGTTCGGCATGGCGGTGCGGGCCAAGATCGAGGCCATGATCCCGCGCGGCTTTGCGCGCTGGGCAGAGGCGGCGCGACGGTGGCGCGGCGTGTTGTTCGCGACCGGGCTCTCCCACCCCGGCCGTCGGCGGTTCTGGCAGATTTTTTCACGCTACGCCGCGATTCACCCGGACCACGAGCCGACGCGGTCGGATTTCGACGGCTTTTTGGCTGAGACCACGGACGAAGGCGCGCGGGACGACAACGGGTCCGTGACGCTGGTGGGCGCCGGCCCGGGCGATCCGGAACTACTGACTCTGCGCGCGGTGCGGGCACTGCAGGCAGCCGATATCATCCTGGTCGACGACCTGGTGGCGCCGGACATTCTCGATTTCGCCCGCCGCGAAGCCAAGAAGATGCTGGTCGGCAAGACCGGCCATGGCCCCTCCTGCCGGCAGGACGAGATCAACGCCCTGATGGTGACGCTGGCCAGGGCCGGCAAGCGTGTGGTGCGCCTTAAGGGCGGCGACCCGATGATCTTTGGCCGGGCGACGGAAGAGATCGCCGCCTGCCGCGCCGCCGGCATTGCGGTCGAGGTGGTGCCGGGCATCAGCGCCGCCCAGGGCGCCGCGAGCCGGCTCGGCGTCTCGCTCACCCACCGGGAGCGCGCGCGGCGCCTCCAATACGTCACCGGCCACGGCTCCGACGGACGTCTGCCAGCCGACATCGACTGGAAGAGCATCGCCGACCCGAGCGCCACCACCATCGTCTACATGCCGGTCAAGACGCACGCAGCCTTTGCGGCCGCCGCGATCGCGGCCGGCCTCGATGCCGCAACACCCGCGGTGGCGGTGATCAACGCCACCCGGCCGGATGAAACCGTCATCGCGGCCACCATCGCGGACCTGCCGCAACATCTGGCTGCCGCGGCCGTCGCCGGCCCGGCGGTGGTGATGATCGGCCGCGTGTTCGCCCGTGCCGCAAGGGCTGACGAGACGAGCGCGCCATCGGCGAGCCAGGCGGCCGGGTGATCGGCATCCGGTTCAGTTCGTGTGAGGCGATGGCGCCGCCGGCGCACGGCGGCTTTGCAGAATCTTAATCGCACCGCCACACGTACTCGCCGTAAACATCCGACCATACCCAGCACGGGCCAACGCCGTAATACCACCAACGGCCGTGCCAGAAATGGCGGCGGTGTCCGCCCGTGACGTGCACGCGGGCGCGATTTCCAACCGCGACGTGTACACCGGGTCCATGCCCGACCACGACGTGTCCGGTCGCGACATGTCCGGTCGCAATGTGTCCACCGCCGACGTGTCCACTACCGTCCACCACCGACACCACCGCTGTGTCCGCCGCCGCTACCGCCGTGCCCGCCGCCGCCATGTCCGCCACCGCCACCCCCGCCACCCCCGCCACCCCCGCCATGTCCGCCTCCCTTAGCGGAAGCATCGGTGGCAAGCGATAGGCTTCCGAGGGCGAGAACTGCGGCCAATGCCATGGCCGGTTTGCTCGCGAAGACTGATTTGAACATCATGTTCTGCTTCCTTCCGTGTATGCTTTTCTTGTGCGAACTTATCTGTGTTGCGTGTGCGTAAATTTAAGGCAGTTGCGATGAACCGCGCGTGAACCGATCAATCACGCAGCGTGTGATTTGTCACAGCAACTCCAGAAGATTGACAGATTGTAACGGCAATAACGGCGCAGCGGATTCGGCGGTCAACAATGGTGCGGTCGAGAGGACGCCGCCTATCATCGCCCAACTCGCTGTATTTGCTTGAGAAACTCAGACGCGCTTTTCGGCTTTTGCATTGATCTTTTGTTGTGGCGTCAAGGCAGACCAGGGCCGTTGCAGGTCCGTTGCTTTGCGCGAGCGCAGACTATCCATTCCTTCACCCGCGGGTCTGCGTCTTGGCTCAGCCGCTGGCAAAATTTCGAGTACCTTTGCAGCAGTACGGCGATATTCGTGCAGTTTCCGCGCATCGATTTCATCATTGTTTCGGTTTCCAGCTGAGCCATTGCTGCATACGCCTCATCTGAGACGCCGATAGCTCGACCGCTCTTGATGGCTAGGTCAGCCACTTTATCCGACATTTCCCGATAGGTGCGGGCGAGAGACGGCTCCTGTGCACTGAGGCAGGAAGAGCCGACCAAGAAATAGTCGGAGCAAATTTGCAACTCGCCCGCGACTTCGCCGATCGCCCGTTTGATCTCGACATCCGAGGCCGATTGAGCTGCGGCGGCCCCTGCAAAGATGATTGACGCACCCATGGTTGCCAAAGCTCTTGCGGTCGCCATTCCTTACCTCGCAGTCATGTCCGATCACGCCCCAGCCGACGTAAGAGCTGCATCGACGTCAGATCGACAGCCGGCAATTCACGTCGTTCGACGAAGGGATCGCCCGTTGTGGCCTGAAGATGATCGTGCCATTTGCGTCCCATATCGTTGACGAAGTCTGATAACTCAGTGTCAGTCATCGTCCCGATAGCTCGGCTCCCAAATGATCCACGCAACATCAGAACCGGGAATGCGATGAAAAACGTTAGGAGTGAAGTAGACCACCGCATCAATGTGGCCGTCGTCGAGACGAGCTACGGCATCGCTTATTACGTCCGACATTGTCTCTGGTCCAAAACCGTAATTGTTGTCGTTCGCGACGAGTAGCACTCCTTTGCCCTTTTCTTCACGGAGAACTTGCTTTGACATTCGGATTTGCCGATTGCCAGTTTTGACGACGCTCCTAATTGCCTCCCGCAACCAATGGAAAAGTTTTGCTTTAACCGCGTTGGGCATGGGCTCGCCACGGATGAGACACCCCTCAATGTCATTGAAAGAATGCCCGGTTGCTCTGAACGCACTGGCCAAACGAGGACGCCAATCGGAAGCCTCCATGGGGTTCTTTTCAAGACACTTCAACTCGGCAATGACGCCGTCGACAGCAAATAAGTTGTCGGCATTCCGCGGCATACGGCTTGGTTTAGTCATCACGTCACGGATTAGCTGGCCATTCCGAAACGTCGGAACGAATTCATTGAATACAATCTCAATATTAATATGTCCGGGGGACCGCGGCCGAGCATCCATAGCTATTCCAGTACGAGGTTATCCTTCTGACCTTGCTTCATGCGCTATGCGCTTCTCAGCACTTCCGTTGTCGCTTGGTTAGGGCTGGAGACTTCTATCACCAAAACCCTTTACCAACTCCATCGCCGCCATCGATGCTATCGCACACCCAAACATTACACCGCAGAGGATCAGCCATCCGTACGCTTTGATCCGTCCGCGTCTTGTCCGCTCCCAAAGTGAGGGGATCGGCACCGTTTCCAGGAACCTGTTGAACGCCTCTGTTTCTTCACGCCCGAAACGGTACTCATCGCACTTGGCAGAGCGCGATGTCACTAAACCTGACCCATGCAGAAATAACCGCTTATGCTTAAAGCTCTCCCGCGGATGATAGAGCCAGATAGCGCCCGACGGCTCTCCTCCAAAGTCAGGCCGGTAGCCTCGTTGCACAAGCAGGTGTAGCCGATCAAGCGTGACAGCCCCAGCTTGTTCGATCTTCTCTTCCATTTCCATCCGGTCAATCCAGTCATCAGCGTTCATGCGCTTGAAGCCTCACATCCCTCTAACCCGCGTGGCGCGCTCCTTTGATTGCCCCTCGGTGCAGCGGGTCCCATCTGTGCCCAGGCCCTCGGTGGGCGATCTCGGCAAGGCGATTTCAAAAAGGGGGCCTAAAGCCCTGCTGCTATTCCGGCCACCATCGCGAACCTGCCGAACCACCTTGCCGCCGCGGCTGTCGCGGGCCCGGCGGTTGTGATCATTGGCCGTGTCTTCGCCCGTGCCGCGAGGGCTGACGAGACGACGGCGCCATCGGCGGGCGTGAGCACCCCGCCCCTACCTGCGACGAAGCAATGGCGCGGTCGAGAGGACACCGCCGTTGGCACCCCAACATACTGTATTTGCTTGAGAAATTCAGGTTAGCCTTTCGGCTTTTGTATTGGCGTTTTGTACGAGGTCAAGCCAGTTCTCAGGCGCCATGGCACGTAGGACAAGACGAAATCTGCCGGGTGACGATTCCGGCTTATCCGGGCACTCAGTAATAATACTGGCCGTAGTACGCAGAGCATATGTTGACGCGGCGGAGCGTCCAGCCGAACGGCGTAGCGTCGCGACGCCAACGATAGCAGCCGTCGTACGAATAGACCCGGAAACCGCGATGGACGAAGCGATGGCGGACGAAGTGGCGGTGAAACGCGACCCCGTGGTGGACGTTCACTGGGGCGTTCACTGGGGCGTTCACTTGGCCGTTCATTTGGCCGCTGCGAACCGCGGTGTCGGGATGGGCCGTCGACGCGCCGCTGTGGACCGGCGCGCCGGAGCGAAATGCGCCCCCGCCGCTGCCAAGTCCGCCGCCGTGGTAACCACCTCCACCGCCGTGAGGTCCGCCCCCGCTTTGTCCGCCCCCGCCGCCTCCACCACCGCCGCGCGCGGCGAAAGTATCGGCGGCAACCGCGAGGACGACAATTGCGCCCAATGTCAGGACCGGGTTACTCTCAAAGAGAGATTTGGACGCCATGTTTGGTTTTCCTCGCGTGCGCTTTTCTTGTGCGAACTTATGTGCGTCACTTGAGCGTAAATTTTATGGGAGCCACTTGCGCGTAAATTTACGGTGAACTGCGGCTGAATCGGCAATCAGGAAGCCTGGGAGGACCTTGATGAATAGGCGCCAGTTCGTCTGCGCATCTGCCGCGACGTTCGCCTGCGTTCGTGACGTGTCTGCCGCCACCTATGATCTCGTCATCAAAGGCGGGCGTGTGATCGATCCATCGGTCGGGCTTGATGCCGTCCGCGACGTAGCGATCGTCGCGGGCAAGATCGCCGCGGTCGATGACAACATCAGGGTCGATGCCGCGGATACCATCGATGCACACGGCAAGATCGTCGCCCCCGGCTTGATCGACATCCACACCCATGCGGCACGTGTCGCGGAAGGCGCGCGAATTTGCCTGCAGGACGGCGTGACCGGCTGGGTCGATTGCGGATCGGCGGGAGCGGACAACATCGATCAGATCGCTGACGTGGCTAGGGCAGCGCCGCAAATCGGTCGCGTCCTCGTCAACATCTCGCGTACCGGCAATGCTCCCGAGTTGGCGCGCGGCGCTATCGCACGCCATCGCGAAGTCGTAATCGGCCTCAAGGCGCGATTGACGCACAATATTGCCGGCACCAACGATCTCGAGGGGCTGCGGCGCGCGCAAGAAGCGGCCGCGCCCTTCAATCTGCCGGTGATGATCCACATGGGCCAATCGTTCTCGCCGATGCGCGCCATCCTCCCTCTGCTCAAGCGCGGCGACATCGTCACCCACGTGTATGCGCCCGCGCCAAATGGCATTCTGGACGAGGAGGGCCGGCTGTTCCCGGACGTGGCGGCGGCGCGCCGGCGCGGCGTCATCTTCGACTTGGGCAACGGGGGCAACGGTCATTTGAAATGGGACGTGGTAGAGCGCGCGACGAAGCAGGGCTTTTGGCCCGATACCCTCTCCACCGATTGGACCGCCAATTCACGCGAGAATCCTTGCAGCGCGTGTGTTCCCGGCCTTCGATGATCGCGGCACGCTCAACATTGGCGCGCCGGCCGACGTGGCGATCATGGAGCTGCGGGAAGGTACGTTCGAATTCCTCGACAACTATAAGGGCACGCGCACCGGCCACCAGCGGCTCTTTCCCATTGCGACCGTGCTTGCTGGTAAGCGGACTCCAGCACGCGCCTAGCCTGAGCCACCACGCGATCTCCCAGACCAGACGGCTACAGATCGAAGATCTGGTTAAGCTTGGGCATTTCAACCTGCGTGTTGGTAAGTCGCGACGTGAACTTCTGCATGGCAGCTTCCTCCCCGTGGGTGAGGAAAGTGCGCCCGGCGCCGGTATGCCCATGCCATTTTAATAGCTCGGCCTGATCGGCGTGGGCCGAGAACCCCCGTCGTCGCATCTACGATCCTCGCGTGATTTTCCGGGAGCCTATCCCTCCATGGGCAGGACGGGAATTGGTCTGCGACTTCGCACGACGGCTGCGGCCGACGACGGAGACGCCGGATGACTGCCCGCCCGCATGGACGGAGCGGGTACTCTGCTGCTAGAATCCGGCGTCCCGTCGACCTCACCGGCGCGTTTCGTTGCGGGCGGCGAGACGTGTGACGTGGCCCACCAAGACCGCGTCGTGGGGAAATGTCCAATGAAGCGCATTCTGCTGGGCGCGCTGCTCATTGTCCTCATCGGCTGCGCATATTTCGGCCGGAGCTATCTTTTCGATGCCGCTCCGGAACCCCGCGCCCGCACGCCCGCAGCGGCTCAGCCGGTGGTCGCCGATGTCGCGGTCGAAACGCCGATGCCGATTCAGATCACGGCGATCGGCAGCGTCCAGTCGATCGCGACCGTGATGATCAAGTCGCGCATCGACGGGCAGATCAAGGAGGTCCATTTCAAGGAAGGCCATGAGGTCAACGAGGGAGACGTTCTCTTCACGCTCGATGACCGTGCGTTGCGGGCGCAGCTCGCCCAGAGCGAGGCGATCCTTGAGCGCGATCGGGCCTCGCTCCAGCGCGCGAAGCTCGAGGTCGCGCGGCAGAGCGGGCTTGCGACGCGCGGCGTCGCGTCGGCGCAAAAGTTCGAGGACGTGGAGACCACGCTGGCGGTGTTTGAAGCCACCGTCCGCGCGGGCGAAGCGGCCGTCGAAAACGCCCGCGTCAACCTGGCCTACGCGACGATCGCGGCGCCGATCAGCGGCAGGACCGGCTCGGTCGCCTTCAAGAAGGGAAATCTCGTCAAGGCGACCGAGCTGTCCACCACGGCGCCGCTGGTCACCATCACGCAGCTGCGGCCGATCTACGTGACATTCACGGTGCCGGAGGGGCATTTGGCGGCCCTGCGCGCGGCCGGCGCCAGCCTGCCGGTGGTCGCCACCATCCCGAGCGAGCCGCAGACGCCGATCACCGGCGCGCTCGTCTTCATCGACAACCAGGTCGATGTCGCGACCGGCACCATCATGCTCAAGGCGGAGTTCGCTAATGACGATACCCGGCTGTGGCCCGGGCAATTCGTCAACGTCACCTTGACCCTCGGCATGCAGGCGGACGCCGTCGTGGTGCCGGGCGCCGCCGTCCAGATCGGGCAGAACGGCCCCTACGTGTTCCTGCTCCGGCCGGACTCGACCGTCGAAGTGCGGCCGGTACGCGTCGACCGCACGCTTGACGGCAGGACCGTCGTCGCCGAAGGGCTCGCGGCGGGCGACCGCGTCGTGGTGGACGGCCAGCTCCGCCTCGCCAACGGCACGCGGGTTGCCGTGCAGCGCGGCGAGGCGGCGCCGCCGCCGAAGCCGCCCGCGGTGCCGGTGGCGGAGCGCTAGCCATGAACCTGTCCGCGCTATGCATCCATCGCCCGGTCATGACCACGTCGGTGACCGTGGCGATCGTGCTGGTCGGCCTCATCGGATACCTGTTCCTGCCGGTAGCGGCGCTGCCGAAGGTGGACTACCCGACCATCTCGGTGTCCGTCGCCATGCCGGGCGCGAGCCCGACCACCATGGCGGCCTCGATTGCCACGCCGCTGGAGCGCGAGTTCGCGGCGATTGCGGGCGTCGATTCGATCACCTCGGTGAGCGGCCTCGGCGTCGGCCGCATCACCGTGCAGTTCAACCTCAACCGCAACATCGATGCCGCCGCGCAAGACATCCAGGCCGCAATCGCCAACGCTTCACGCAAGCTGCCGGCCGAAATGACGACGCCGCCCAACTACCGCAAGGTGAATCCGACCGATACGCCAGTGATGTCGCTGACCTTGAAATCCGCGACCGTGCCGATGTCCACCATCAACGAATATGTGGAGATCAATATCGGCCAGCGCGTGTCGACGCTGCCCGGCGTCGCGCAAGTCTTCACCTACGGCTCGCAGAAATATGCGGTCCGGGTCCAGGTCGATCCGAACCTGCTCGCGATTCGCGACATCGGGCTCGACGAGGTACAGAAGGCGCTCGCCGCCGCGAGCTCCAACACGCCGGTCGGATCGCTCAACGGCCTGCAGAAGGCCGCAACCTTGCAAGCGGATACCGAGCTCACCAGGGCGTCCGCCTTCATGCCGCTGATCATCGCTTATCGCAACGGGGCGCCCGTTCGCCTCGGCGACGTGGCGCGCGTCGTCGACAGCGTCCTCGGCGACAAGGGGGCGAACTGGTTCAACGGCGAACGCGCGATGTCGGTGCCGGTGCTCCGGCAATCCGACGCCAACACCGTGGAGGTCGCGGATCGCATCAAGGCGAC
>WNFD01010578.1_pt1 | contig 13145 bp, 15 predicted proteins | sample 5400491 | NCBI WGS metagenome assembly WNFD01 (sample SAMN13153343, study PRJNA577476) | soil metagenome | isolation source: 120 cm saprolite under Douglas fir tree site 2 hole 2 replicate 2 | place: USA:California | collected 2015-04-18 | reverse complement strand
TGGTTCGAGCGCGGGCGCGAGCGCGTCAGGGTGCTGGCGGCCGAGCTTGCCGACGCGCCGCATGGCGCCGCACCCGGCACGGTGCTCGACGACCGCCTCGCCATCGCCTGCGGCCAGGGCGCGCTGCGTCCGCTGATCCTGCAGCGCGCCGGGCGGGCGCCTCAGGATGTCGATGCCTTCCTGCGCGGCTATCCGCTGCCGCGCGGCACCGTGCTGCCATGTCCCGCTACAAGCTGACCGTCGAATATGACGGCGGCGGCCTGGTCGGCTGGCAGCGCCAGGCGAACGGGCTCTCGGTGCAGGAAGTGCTGGAGATTGCGGTCGAGCGCTTTTGCGGCGAGGCTGTGACCGTGCATGGCGCGGGCCGCACCGACGCCGGTGTCCACGCGCTGGCGCAGACGGCGCATCTCGACCTGCCGCGCGAGGCGTCGCCCGAAATCATCCGCAACGCGCTCAATCATCATGCAAAGCCTGCGGCGGTATCGGTGCTCGCCGTGGAGCTGGTGCCGGCGAGCTTCGACGCGCGGCGCTCGGCGCGCGGCCGCGTCTATCGCTACCGCATTCTGAATCGCCGGCCGCCGCCGGTGCTGGAGCGCGGCCGCGTCTGGCATGTGGGCCCGCTTCTCGATGCCGAGGCGATGCAGGCGGCGGCGCAGCTGCTCGTCGGCAAGCACGACTTCACCAGCTTCCGCGATACGCTGTGCCAGGCGAAGTCGCCGGTGAAGACGCTCGACCGCCTCGCGGTCACGCGCAATGGCGACGAGATTGTCATCGAGGCTCGCGCCCGCTCCTTCCTGCACCACCAGGTGCGCAACATGGTCGGGACGCTGAAGCTCGTCGGCGCGGGCAAATGGCGCGTCGCCCATGTCGCCGAGGCGCTCGCCGCGCGCGACCGGCGCGCCGGCGGGCCGACCGCGCCGCCGGAAGGGCTCTATCTGGTGGAGGTCATTTACGCGCCGGGCTGAGCGGAAAGTAGAGTTCGAGCGCGGTGCTGTAGATGTCGGTGAGGGCAGCGATGTCGGCGAGCGGCACGCGCTCGTCGACCTTGTGCATGGTGAGGCCGACGAGACCGAACTCGGCCAGCGGGCAGTAGTGATGGATGAAGCGCGCATCGGACGTGCCGCCGGTGGTGCCGAGCTCGGGCGTGCGGCCGGTGACGCGCTTGATCGTCCGCCGATCGGATCGAGCTTCTGCTTGATCCAATCCTTCAGCGTGGCGCTCGACCAGTGGTCGTTGTAGCGGATGTTGAAGGTGGCGCGCGCCACGCCGGGAATGACGTTGGACGCGGTATTGCCGATGTCGATCGTGGAAATCTGCAGCGCCGAGGCCTGGAAATGCGCGGTGCCCTCGTCGAGCGGCGCCGATGTGAGCATATGCAGCATGGCGACGAGCCGATGCGCGGCATTGTCGGCGAGATGCGGATAGGCGGTGTGTCCCTGCATGCCTTCGACGGTGAGATAGCCGCTGAGGCTGCCACGCCGGCCGATCTTGACCATGTCGCCGAGGCGCTGCGCGTTGGTCGGCTCGCCGACGATGCAGGCGTCGAGCGTCTCGCCGCGCGGCGGCGGCGAAGCAGGCGATCGCGCCTTTCATGTCGGCGGCGCCGCGGCCATAGAGCGTGTCGCCGACGACCGATCCCGCGAAGGGCGCGATGGTCCAGGCGTCGCGGTTGCCCACCGGCACCACGTCGGTGTGGCCGGCGAAGCAGAGATTGCGCCCGCCCTGGCCGATGCGGGCGTAGAGGTTCAGAACCGGATCAGTCCCGGGCTCGCTGAATTCCTGCACATGGCAGGTGAAGCCCAGGCGCTCGAGCACGCCGGCAAGATAGGGGATTGCGCCTTCGTCCTTGGGCGTGACGCTGGGCCGGCGGATGAGCTCGGCGGCAAGCTCGACAGGATCGAGCGGCTCGTTGCGTCGGAGCGCGGTCGCCATCAGTCGCGCAGCAATTCGTTGATCGATGTCTTGGCGCGCGTCTTCTCGTCGACGCGCTTGACGATGACGGCGCAATAGAGGCTCGGGCCCGGGTTGCCGTCGGGGAGCGGCTTGCCGGGGAGGCTGCCCGGCACCACCACCGAATAGGCGGGCACGCGACCGGTATGGACCTCGCCGGTGGCGCGATCGATGATGCGGGTCGAGGCGCCGATGAAGGTCCCCATGGCCAGGACGGCGCCGGTCTCGACGATGACGCCCTCGGCGACTTCGCTGCGTGCGCCGATGAAGCAGTTATCCTCGATGATCACCGGCTCGGCCTGCACCGGCTCGAGCACGCCGCCGATGCCGACGCCGCCGGAGATGTGGCAGTTCTTGCCGATCTGCGCGCAGGAGCCCACGGTCGACCAGGTGTCGATCATGGTGCCGCGATCGACATAGGCGCCGACATTGACGAAGGACGGCATCAGCACCACGCCCGGCGCGATATAGGCCGAGCGGCGCACGACGCAGTTGGGGACGGCGCGGAAGCCGGCCTCGCGGAAGCGGTTGGCGCCCCAACCGGCGAATTTCGACGGCACCTTGTCCCACCACGCGGCGCCGCCCTCGCCGGGATCGACCGGGCCGCCGGCGATCTGCATCATGTCGTTGAGGCGGAACGACAGCAGCACGGCTTTCTTGAGCCATTGGTGGACAAGCCAGCGTCCGTCGCGCTTCTCGGCGACGCGCAGGCGGCCGGCATCGAGCGCGCTGAGCGCCGCATCGACCGCGTCGCGGGTCGGTCCCTTGGTCGCGGTGCCGACGGTGTCGCGCGCCTCCCAGGCGGCATCGATGGTCGCTTGCAGTTGCGTGTCGTTCATGGCGATGGCTCGGAAATGCGCGGGCGAACCATGCGGCAGCCGTCGCGAGGTGTCAACCGGCGCCGGGCTTCCGTGTCGCCGCAGCCAGCCAGGGCGCCAATTCGTCGATGACATGGTGAATGTGCTCGGGTTCCGCGCCTTGCCGCGCCCAGTCGGAGGCGGTCCTGACCCAGCCGGTGGTCATGCCCAGCGCCGCCGCGGGCGGCAGGTTCCGCGCCATGTCCTCGACCATGAGCGCCGCCGCGGGATCGATGCCGTGGCGCTCGACCATTGCCCGGTAGCCGCTCGGATCGGGCTTCGGGCGATAGTCGCAGGCGATGATGTCGTGGATATCAGCGAAGTGCTCCGCGATGCCGATCCGCGCGAGGATGCGGCGGGCGTAGTCCTCGGTGCCGTTGGTGAAGACGAATTTGCGGCCGGGCAGCGCGGCGATGGCCGCCGCCAGAGCCGGGTCCGGCGGTACCGGGGACAGATCGATGTCGTGCACGTAGTCGAGGAAGCGACGCGGCGCGATGCCGTGCTCCAGCATCAGCCCGCGCAAGGTGGTGCCGTGATCGAGGAAGAAGCGCCGACGCAAGGCATGCGCCGCTGCGATGTCGAGCTCGATCTTGAGCTCCTCGACGATGAAGGCGGCCATGCGCGCCTCCGCCTCGGCGAAGAGATTGCACGAGGCGGGATAGAGCGTGTTGTCGAGATCGAAGATCCAGGTCTCGATCTCGTGCAGCGGGCGGCCGCGACGGGACGGAGGCATCAAGCGCCTCATATGGTGCAAGCCGCCACCGATCTCAACCGGCCGGCGGGCCCTTCAGCTCGACCGTGTTGCCGTCGGGGTCGGTGACGTAGATCGAGGGCCCGATGCCCTCGGCGCCGTAGCGCTGCACCACCTCGCCCGAGTCGACGCCATGCGCGGCCAGCCGGGCGCGGATCGCGGCCTCGTCGAAAGGGGCGATGCGCAGGCAGAAATGATCGACATTGCGCGCCTCGCGCCCGGGCGGCGCGCCGCCCATGCGGCCGAGCTTGCCGTCGAGGCTGATCAGGTCGATGAGGGACGAGCCGGCGCGCAGTTGCAGCAGGCCGAACTCCTCCTGCCATTTCTCGAAGGCACAGCCGAGCACATCGCAATAGAAGGCGCGAGCGCGCGCGAGATCGGCGACGCGCAGCACCACGTGGTCGAGGGCGAGCAGGCGGAACGGGGCCACCATCGGCCGGACCTACTCCTTGCTGCGCCGGATCAGCGTGCCCGCCCCTTCGGCGAAGAGTTCGAGCAGGATGGCGTGCGGCACGCGCCCATCGATGATGACGGCGGCCTCGACACCGCCCGCGACGGCATCGAGGCAGGTCTCGATCTTCGGGATCATGCCGCCCTGGATCGTGCCGTCGGCAATGAGACCGAGGGCTTCCTCGCTGGAGAGCTCGGTGAGCAGCTTCTTGCTCTTATCGAGGACGCCGATGACGTCGGTCAGGAGCAGGAGCCGCGCCGCCTTGACCGCGGCGGCGACCGCGCCCGCCACCGTATCGGCGTTGATGTTGTAGGTGGCGCCGTCCTCGCCGACGCCGATGGGCGCGATCACCGGAATGATGTCGGACCGCTCGAAAGTTTCGAGCACCTTGGCGTTGATGCGTCGCGGCTCGCCGACAAAACCGAGATCGAGGACCTTCTCGATGTTGCTGTCGCTCTCGTACCGCCGCTCGAGCTTGACCGCCTTGATAAGCCCCGCATCCTTGCCGGAGAGGCCGATGGCGAGCCCGCCCACGGCGTTGATCGACGAGACGATCTGCTTGTTGATCGAGCCCGACAGGACCATCTCGACGATCTCCACCGTCTCGCGGTCGGTCACGCGCAAGCCGTTGACGAAGGAACTCTTGATCTTGAGGCGGTCGAGCATCTGGCCGATCTGCGGGCCGCCGCCATGCACGACGATCGGATTGATGCCGACCTGCTTCAGCAGCACGACATCCTGGGCGAAGAACTCGCCGAGCGCGTCGTCGCCCATGGCATGCCCGCCATACTTGACGACCACGGTCTTGCCGGCGTAGCGGCGCATATAGGGCAGCGCCGCCGCCAGCGTGGCGGCCTTGCTGGCGGGATCGGTGCGGGCGGCGGGCGGCTTTTCGGGCATGGCGCGCGAAATCTACCGTGATTGGGCGGGCGCCGCCAGCGCGCTCAAGCTGGCGCGCAGCGCGGCGATGCCGACGCCCTGATGCGCGCTCGTCAGGTGGATCACCGGATGCGCCGCCACATGCCCGGCGAGCTCCGCCGCGACGGCCGCGACGCGGTCGGCGAGCTCGGCCGGTTTGACCTTGTCGATCTTGGTGAGCACCGCCTGGTACGAGACGGCGGCCTCGTCGAGCAGTTTCATCAGCGGTCGGTCGGGCTCCTTGACGCCGTGGCGTGCATCGATGAGCAAGAGGGTGCGGCGCAAGCTCGCCCGGCCGCGCAGATAGAGATGGATCAGGGCGGTCCAGCGCTCGACGTCGCGCTTCGAGACTTCGGCGAAGCCATAGCCCGGCAGGTCGACCAGCATCAGCCGTCCCGCCAGGTTAAAGAAATTGAGCTGCTGCGTGCGCCCGGGCCGGTGCGAGACCCGCGCCAGCGTGTTGTGGCCGGTGAGCGCGTTGACGAGGGTCGACTTGCCGACATTGGAGCGGCCGGCAAAGGCGATCTCGGGCAGCCCGTCGAGCGGCAGCCCGGTCTCGACGGCGGCGCCCGCCACGAAATCGCAGGCGCCGGCGAAAAGCCGGCGGCCGGCTTCCTCGGCGACGGCATCGGGTGCTTGCGCCGGCGGATGGACCACGCCGGGCGGGGCGTCGGCCGCGCGGGGCATCGCGATTACGCCTTCGCGGGCACCGTCGTGCCGGCGCGGCGCATGATGAGCCATTGCTGCGCGATCGACAGGAGGTTGTTCCAGGCCCAGTAGATGACGAGACCGGCGGGGAACTGCGCGAGCATGTAGGTGAAGACCACCGGCAGGATCATGAACATCTTGGCCTGCACGGGATCGGCGGGCTGCGGGTTGAGCTTCTGCTGCAGGAACATGGTCACGCCCATGATGAGCGGCCAGGCGCCGATATGCAGGAAGGCGAGCGCCGGCGGCGTCGCGAAAGGCAGCAGGCCGAAGAGATTGACGAAGGTGGTGGGATCGGGCGCCGACAGATCCTGGATCCAGCCGAAGAAGGGCGCATGCCGCATCTCGATGGTGACGTAGAGCACCTTGTAAAGCGAGAAGAACACGGGGATCTGGATGACGATCGGCAGGCATCCGGCCATAGGATTGGCGCCGACGCGCTTGTAGAGCGCCATCATCTCCTGCTGGAGACGCGCCTTATCGTCACCGAAGCGCTCGCGCAGCTTCTCCATCTCCGGCTGCAGCAGCTTCATCTTGCTCATCGCGCGATACGATTTGTTGGCGAGCGGGAAGAAGATGAGCTTGATGATGACGGTGAGCAGAAGGATGGCCAGCCCGAAATTGCCGATCCGCTGGTAGAAGAAATCGAGGGCCAGGAAGATCGGCTTGGTGATCCAGTAGAATAGCCCAAAATCTATAGCCCGATCGAACTTGGGGATGCCCAGCGCTTCCTCATAGGTGTCCAGGAGATGCACTTCCTTGGCACCAGCAAAAAACCGACCCTCGATATCGGTCCTCGCGTGCGCCGGCACGGTGTGCTCTATGCCGCGATAGCTAGCCTGGTAAATCTCTCTCTCGCCGGTCGCGCTGTAGCTCACCTGAGTTTTGACCGACTCTTGCTGCGCAGGAATTAGCGCCGTGAGCCAATATTTGTCGGTGAAGCCAAGCCAACCACCGGTCGTCTCGTCGCTCAAAGCCCCCTTCTTGACGTCTGCATAATTGTACTTGTCGGGCGCGAGCCACCAACCGCCGTCGTGCAGCGTGCCGCTTAACACGGCGATCGGACCTTCATGCAGGATGTATGTGGGACTCTGCGGCACGTTGTCTACGCGCACGACGCGGCTGTAGGGATATACCGACACCGGCTTGTCGGCATTGTTCTCGATCGTCTGCGTCACGGTGAATATGTAATTGTCGTCGACCGCATAGTGCCGGAGAAATCGCAGTCCTTCACCATTGTCCCAGATAAGATCGATCGGGTGTCGCGCCGTGAGTTCGCCGGCCGACGTCTTCCAGCGCGTGGTCTCGTCCGGCAATTTCACTGATGATCCGGTGCCCGCAACCCAGCCGAAGTCGACGTAATAGGGATGCTCCGCACCATCCGGCGATAGGAGCTCGATCGGCGGGCTTTGGGGATCTATGGTCTCGTGATAGTTGGCGAGCGTGAGATCGTCGACGCGGGCACCAACGAGGTTGATGGAGCCTTTGAGCCGCGGCGTATCGATTGACACACGCGGTGCTTCGGCCAGCACCGCGGCGCGTGGCTTTACCGCGGCAGCGGCTTCTGCCGGCCCTGGCGCCGCTGGCGCGGCGGTACCGGGCTGGGTTGGCGCCGTGGTCTGGGTGGCCGGCGCCGGCGGATGCAGTTGCCGCTGCCCGAAGAAGTACTCGAAGCCGAGCAGGATCGCGATCGAGAGCGCGATGGCGATGATGAGGTTACGCTGCTGGTCCATGCTGCGGGTCGCTCAATGGCAATGCCGGTGCATAGCGGGGTCGGCGCGGCGCGGCACCGGATCGTAGCCGCTGCCGCCCCAGGGGTGGCAGCGCGTCAGCCGCCGCAGCGCCAGCCACGTGCCGTAAGGGGCGCCGTGGGTGGCGATCGCCTCGGCGGCATACTGCGAGCAGCTCGGCAGGTAGCGGCAGCTCGGCGGCAGCAGCGGCGACACCAGGAGCTGATAGGCGCGGATCAGGCCGCGCAGCACGGCGCTCATCACGATCGCCTCGCTTTCTTCCGCATCGCTTACCGTTCGCCAGCTTCTGCCGGCGCCTCACGATAGGCGCCCGCTTGCCGCAGCGCCGCCTTGAGATCGCCCAGCAGCGCCGCAAAAGGGCGACCCGCCGTACCGGCGCGGGCGATCAATACATAGTCACGACCGGGCGCCGCGTGCAGTGCCATCACCTGGTCCACCGCCGCCCGCAACCGCCGCCGCGCGCGATTGCGCTCGACCGCGATGCCGACCTTGCGGCTGGCGGTATATCCCACTCGCAGGGCGCAGCCCTCGGGCAAAGCGGCGCCTTCGACGCGCGGCGCGACTTGCAGGATGAGGCCCGGGGTGACCGATTTGCGCCCGGCGCCGGCAACCCTCAGGAACTCTGCCCGGCGTTTGAGGCGACCGACGCCGCTCATGCACTCCGTCAGGCGGAGAGGCGCTTGCGTCCCTTGGCCCGGCGGCTCGCCAGCACGCGGCGGCCTCCGACCGTGGCCATGCGGGCCCGGAAGCCATGGCGGCGCTTGCGGATGATTTTGCTCGGCTGGTAGGTGCGCTTCACGGCACGGACTCCGCGATACTTCTCGTTGGATCGAGGGCGCTGTATACGGGAGCGGTCCGGCGGAGTCAACGCCGCCCGCCGCCCGCCGGCCTCACGGCAAGGTGAGTGCTCCGGCGCGGACCGGCGGCTAGGATGCCTCGAACGCAATGCAGCGAGGCGCGGTTATGGACCCCGAGATGGACAAGATGGCAGAGCGAGGCCAGCTGAGCGAATGGCGACGCTGGCTGCCTTTGGTTGTCCTGGCGGCAGCCATCGCCGCGTTTTTTGCCCTGGGCCTCGGGCGCTACCTCACCTGGGACGCCTTCCGCGAGCACCGCCAATCATTGCTCGACGCGATCGCCCGGGCGGGTGCCCTGGCCCCGCTCGGGTTCATCCTGGTCTACACGGCGGTGGCTGCCCTGTCGGTGCCAGGCGGCGCCCTGCTCACGCTCGCCAGCGGCTTCCTGTTCGGCACATGGATGGGCGGGCTCTGTTCGCTGATCGGCGCCACCATCGGCGGGAGCCTCGTGTTCCTCATCGCGCGGACGAGCGTCGGCGGGCTGCTGCGCGAGCGCGCCGGCCCGGCGCTGCGCGGCCTCGAGGCCGGCTTCAAGGAAGACGGCGCCAGCTATCTGCTGTTCCTGCGCCTCGTGCCGCTCTTCCCCTTCTGGCTGGTCAATCTCGTGCCGGCGTTCTTCGGGATCTCGCTGCGCACCTTCGTGCTCTGCAGCTTCTTCGGCATGGCGCCCGGGACTTTCGTCTACTCGAGCGTCGGCTCCGGCGCGGGCGCGCTGATCGAGGCCGGGCAGACGCCCGACCTCCACATCATCTTCCAGCCGCGCGTGCTGCTGCCGCTGGTCGCGCTCTCGGTGCTGGCCCTCGTGCCGGTGGTCTACAAGAAGCTGCGCCGCGGGCGGGCGCCGTGAGCGAGCGCGTCGCCGCCGATATCTGCGTGATCGGCGCGGGGTCCGGCGGGCTCAGCGTTGCCGCGGGCGCGTCGCAGCTCGGCATGAAGACCGTGCTGATCGAGCGCGCCAAGATGGGCGGCGACTGCCTCAATTACGGCTGCGTACCGTCGAAATCGCTGCTCGCCGCGGCGAAGCGCGTCAGGGCGGCACGCTTCAACGGCGCCTTCGGCTTGTCCGATGCGCCGCCCGCCGTCGATTTTCCGGCGGTGATGCGGCACGTCCATGAAGTGATCGCCGCGATCGCGCCCAATGACTCGGTCGAGCGCTTCGAGGGCATGGGCGTGCGCGTGGTCCAGGCCGGCGCGCGTTTCGCCGGGCCGCAGGAAGTGACGGCCGGCGATCTGGTCGTCGCCGCGCGCCGCATCGTCATCGCCACCGGCTCTGCGCCTACCGTGCCGCCGATCCCGGGCCTCCAGGATGTGCCGTTCCTGACGAATGAGACCGTGTTCGACAACGATGTGCTGCCGGAGCATCTGATCGTCATCGGTGGCGGCCCGATCGGCCTCGAGATGGCACAGGCGCATCGCCTCCTGGGCGCGCGCGTCACCGTGCTCGAGGCGGCGCGCGTTCTCGCCAAGGACGATCCGGAACTGGCGGAGCTGCTGATCCAGCATCTCATCGCCGATGGCGTCGCCATCGCGGCGGGCGTCAAGATCCGCCGCGTCGAGCGCGCCGGCAGCCGTATCGCCGTCGTGCTCGAGGACGGCGCCGGCGAGCGGCGGATCGAAGGCTCGCATGTCCTGGTGGCGACCGGCCGCCGCGCCAATCTGGCCGGCCTCGACCTCGACAAGGCCGGGATCAGGACGGACGAGCGCGGCGGACTCATCGTTGACACCCGGCTGCGCACCACCAACCGACGCGTCTATGCCGTCGGCGATGCGGCGGGCGGGCCGCAATTCACGCACATCGCCAGCTACCACGCCGGCATCGTCATTCGCAACGCGCTGTTCCGCCTGCCGGCCAAGGTCGATTATCGCGCCTTGCCCTGGGTCACCTATACCGACCCGGAGCTCGCCCAAATCGGCATGACCGAGGCCGAGGCGCTCAAGGCGCATGGCGGCGACCTCCAGGTGCTGCGCTGGCCGTTCCACGAGAACGACCGGGCGCAGGCGGAGCGCGCGACGCACGGCCTCGTCAAGGTGCTGGCGCGGCGCAACGGGCGCGTGCTGGGGGCGTCGATGATCGGTCCTCATGCCGGCGAGCTCATCCAGCCCTGGGGCCCTATCCGACCTTCGGCGAGGTCAACAAGCGCGCCGCCGGCAGCTTCTATACACCCAAGCTGTTCAGCGAGCGGACCCGCCGGGTCGTGCGCCTGCTGGCGCGCTTCGGCTGAGCGAGTGTAGTAGGATGACGCCATGATCGGCAGGAAAGTCTCGCTGCCTCCTTTCTTGCGCAGCCTCTCCGCCCGCCTGCTCGTCCTCACCGTGATCTTCGTGATGGTGAGCGAGGTGCTGATCTTCGTGCCCTCGGTGGCGCGCTTCCGGCTCAATTACCTGCAGCAGCACATCGCCGACGCGCATCTCGCCATGCTCGCCCTCGAGGCGACGCCCGACAACATGGTGAGCCAGGAGCTCGCCAACGAGCTGCTCGTTCATGTCGGCGCGCATGGCATCGTGCTGCACAAGCCCAACAACACGACGCTGATGATCGACGCCGAGACGCCGCCCGACGTCGCCGCGACCTACGACCTGCGCCAGGCCGGATTCTTCGGCCTCATCCGCGATGCGATGATGACGCTCGCCGAGAAGGGCAATTACGTCATCCGCGTGCTCGACGTCTCGCCCACCGATCCGCGCCTCGTCGTCGAGGTCCTGCTCGACGAGGCGCCGATGCGCAGGGAGATGTGGGGTTTCGGCATTCGCGTGCTGGAGCTGTCGATCGTCATCTCGCTGATCACGGCAGCGCTCGTCTATCTTTCGCTGCAGTGGCTGCTGGTGGCGCCGCTGCGCCGGCTCACCGCCAGCATGATGCGGTTCCGCGAAGACCCCGAGGACGCCTCGCGCGTCATCGTGCCGTCGAGCCGCGCCGACGAGATCGGCCTCGCCCAGCGCGAGCTCGCCTCGATGCAGGAGACGGTGCGCCAGGCCTTGCGCCACAATGCGCGCCTCGCCGCGCTCGGCACCGCCGTCACCAAGGTCAACCATGATTTGCGCAACATCCTGTCGACGGCGCGGCTGATGTCCGACGCGCTCGCCGGCAGCGAGGCGCCCGAGGTGAAGCGCGTGACGCCGGCGCTGCTCTCGGCGATCGACCGCGCCGTCGGCCTGTGCACGCGCACGCTGCACTACACGCGCGAGGGCGCTCCGCCGCTCCGCCGCAGCCGTTTTGCGCTGTCCGGCTTGGTCGAGGAGATCGCCGAAGTGGTCGAGAAGGGCGACGGCGCGATGCGCCTCGTCAACAATGTGCCGGCGACGATGATGGTCGAGGCCGATCGTGATCAGATGTTCCGCGTCATCCTCAATCTCTCGCGCAACGCGCTCGAGGCGGGCGCGCATCGCGTCGCCGTCGCGGCCGAGGCGGGCGGCGATACCAACGTGGTGATGATCGCCGATGATGGGCCGGGCCTGCCGCCCAAGGCGCGCGACAATCTGTTCCGCCCCTTCGCCGGCTCGGCACGCCCCGGCGGCACCGGCCTCGGGCTCGCCATCGCCCGCGAGATCATGCGCGCCCATGGCGGCGACATCGCGCTTTCCGCCAGCACCGCCACCGGCACCACCTTCTGCCTCATGCTCCCGCATGACGGCGGCGAGACGCCGCAGCGCCGCGCGGAGCACCCTGCAGGCGCACAAACCGCCCGGTCTCCCGCCGCGCCCTGAAGCCGGGACGCGGCCGCCCAGCGGCGCCCGCCTGACGCGCTGCCGATCTCGGGCCGTGCTTGCAATCCTTCCCGCCGGCCCCGCCACCTGTCGCCTCGGTCCGCCTCAGTCCAGCACGAGGGCCTGCGCCTTCAAATAGGCGCTCTCCGGCAGCCACGGGTGGACGGGGTGGTCGGGCGCCGCGCCGGCACTTCGCAGGATGCGGCCGCTGCGTTCGGCATCCTCGAGGCCGCGCCGCACCGCTTCGGCGAAATCGGCCGGCTCGACATTGTGCGAGCAGGAAGCGATGAAGAGCACGCCGCCGGGCTCGACCAGCGCCGCCGCCAGCCGCGCCAGCTTGCGGTAGCCGCGCAAGCCCGGCCCCAGATCCTTCTTCGATTTCACGAAGGCGGGCGGGTCGGCGATGACGACACCGAAGCGCTCGCCGGCGGCGACCAGGCGCGACAGCTCGCCGAAAGCGTCGGCGCGCTGGAAGCGGCAGCGCTGGCCCACGCCGTTCAGCGCCGCCGCGGCGGCGGCGAGCGCGAGCGCCGGCTCGGAGCGGTCGAGCGCCAGCACCGCATCGGCGCCGGCCTGGGCCGCCGCGACGGCGAAGCCGCCGGCGTAGCAATAGAGGTCGAGCACGCGCGCGCCCGCGCTCAAGCCCGCGACGAAGCGGCGGTTGTCGCGCTGGTCGAAGAACCAGCCGGTCTTCTGTCCCTCGCGCGGATCGGCGAGAAAGCGCGCGCCGTTCTCGAGGAGCTCGATCGGGCCGTCGATCTCGCCCTTGGCGATGCGCAGCTCAGGCTCGAGCCCTTCGAGTGTGCGCGCCGGGCTGTCGTTGCGCAGCACGATGGCGCGCGGCGCCAGCACCGCGTCGCACGCGGCGACCCACTCCTCCTCGAGCCGCGCCATGCCGGCGGTGTTGATCTGCGCCACCAGCACATCGCCGAAGCGGTCGGCGGCGATGCCGGGCAGGCCATCCGCCTCGGCATGGACGAGGCGGTAATGCGGCTCGGCGTAGAGACGGCGGCGCAGCGCCAGCGCGCTTTCGAGCCGCGCAGCGAAGAAGTCGCGATCGATGCGCCGCTTCGCGTCGCGATCGAGGAGGCGCGCGCTGACCAGCGTGTGCGCATTGAAGGTCGCGACGCCCAGCGCCTCGCCGCCCGCCTTGCGCAAGGTGACCAGCGTGCCCGGCGGCAGCGCCTTCGCCGCCGC
>WNFD01013495.1_pt1 | contig 13146 bp, 16 predicted proteins | sample 5400491 | NCBI WGS metagenome assembly WNFD01 (sample SAMN13153343, study PRJNA577476) | soil metagenome | isolation source: 120 cm saprolite under Douglas fir tree site 2 hole 2 replicate 2 | place: USA:California | collected 2015-04-18 | reverse complement strand
CAATGCAGCAAGAAACGGGATGTTGTGTCGGATGCCGTCAACGACGAAAGAATCTAGTGCATCGCTTTGCGCAGAAATTGCAGCGCTGCGTGTCGGCGCGTGTGTCACCAGCTTCGCAATCATCGGATCGTAATAGATTGAAATCTCTCCGCCTTCATAGACGCCAGTGTCGTTGCGTATTGTGATTCCGTTGGCGCTTCCCTCCTGCGGCGGGCGATAGCGCGTCAGCCGTCCGGTCGAAGGAAGAAAATTGCGGTACGGATCCTCGGCGTAGACGCGGCTCTCGACGGCCCAACCTTTGAGTTCCACATCGGTCTGCTTGATGGCCAGTTTCTCGCCGGCAGCAACACGGATCATTTGCTCAACAAGATCGATACCGGCGACAAGTTCTGTCACCGGATGCTCGACCTGCAAGCGCGTATTCATTTCGAGGAAATAGAAACTCTTGTCCTGCCCGGCCACAAATTCGACCGTGCCGGCGCTGTCGTACCCAACCGCGTTCGCCAGCGCGACGGCCTGCTCGCCCATTTTCTTGCGCGTCGCCGCATCAAGCAGCGGACTTGGGGCCTCCTCGATCACTTTCTGATTGCGGCGCTGGATCGAGCACTCGCGCTCGCCGAGATAGATAACGTTGCCATGTTTGTCGCCGAGGACTTGAATTTCGATGTGGCGCGGATCGGTGATGAATTTCTCAATGAATACACGCTCGTCCCCGAACGAGGATTTCGCTTCCGAACGGGCGCGCGCAAAACCTTCGGCGACCTCGGCCTTGCTGTGGGCGATACGCATCCCTTTGCCGCCACCGCCAGCGCTCGCTTTGATCATCACCGGGTAGCCAATTTCATCGGCGATTTCGATCGCTTCAGCCTCGTTCTCAATCACACCAAGATGGCCGGGCACGGTTGAAACCTTCGCCGCCGCAGCGGCCTTCTTGGATTCGATCTTGTCGCCCATGGCGGCGATGGCTTTCGGGTTCGGCCCGATGAAGACAATGCCAGCGGCAGCGAGAGCCTTGGGGAAAGCTTCGCGCTCGGACAAAAAGCCGTAGCCCGGATGCACGGCTTCGGCGCCGCTCTGCTTGCAGGCGGCGATAATCTTGTCGATGACCAGATAACTTTCAACCGCTGGCGCAGGTCCGATGGCGATTGCGGTATCTGCCATGGCAACGTGCAGCGCGTCCCTATCCACATCCGAATAGACGGCGACCGTTTCGATCCCTAGTTTTCGTGCGGTCTTGATGACCCGGCAGGCGATTTCGCCGCGATTTGCAATCAGGATACGCTTAAACATGCCGTGTCAGTGGCCCCAAGTGCCGGCCTTTTTTGGCTTGCGACGTTATCGAGAGTCGCGTGGAGGATAAAGGCCGCGGATAACCGGCGAATGTTACAATACTGTCTTATAGCGAGCGTATCTACCGCGACGTGACAAATAAAAAAATGGGGAGATATGACATGTTCTTCCAGTCAAAAGCTCTGCCTTTCGCCGCGTGCGCCGCTATATTGCTTCATGTCGCGTCCGCCGATGCGCAAAGCCAGCGCAATTTAATTTTGTTCGTGCCTGATGGGCTGCGGGCCTTGTCTGTCACGCCAGAGACCGCGCCGACAATGGCAGCGGTGCGCGATAAAGGGGTGAATTTCACAAATCCGCATTCTCTGTTTCCGACCTTCACAATGGCAAATGCGTCAGGCATGTCGACCGGCCATTTTCTTGGCGATACCGGCGTGTTCAGCAATACTATATATGTCGGCTTTCCAATCACGCACGCCGCCAATAGCGTGACGCCATTCATCGAAAACGACTCTGTGCTGGGCGACATCGACGATCACTTTTCCGGCAATTTCGTCGACGAGGACGCCATCTTGTTCGCCGCGCGCCATCAGGGCTTCAGCACGGCTGCGATCGGAAAAGTCGGACCGACCATGATGTTCGATCACACCGATCGCAAAGGCGAAAATACGATCATCGTCGATGATGCAACCGGTAGCGTGCAAGGTGTGCCGCTGTCGCCCTCAATGCAAGAAGCACTGAAGTTGGCCAGTCTGCCGCTTGCCGCCCCGACACGCGGCGCCAATGGCACAGCGGGCGATGGCAAGAAGCCGGGCACGCTCGTCGCCAACGTCGAACAGCAGAAGTATTTCGCCGACGTTGCTGCAAAGGTAGTGCTGCCGACGTTCAGGGCACGTAATAAACCATTTGTGCTGGTGTTCTGGTCGCGCGACCCGGATGGCACGCAACATAACCAAGGCGATAGCTTGTTGAAGGTGGAGCCTGGCATCAATGGGCCGACTTCGCTTGCCGCAATTAAAAATGCGGATGATAACCTGGCGGAGTTGCGCGCCGCGCTTGAGGAGCTTGGTCTCGCCGCAAACACGGACATCATCGTTGCCGCGGATCATGGCTTCTCCACGATTTCGAAAGAAAGCAAAACCAGTCCTGCCGCGCAGGCGAGCTACGCCGACGTCCCGGAGGGCTTGCTGCCGCCTGGTTTCGTCGCGATCGATCTCGCGAAAGCGCTGGCTTTGCCCCTCCAAGATCCGGACGACAAGAACGCCCCAGTCGCGGCCGGCAAATATCCAAAGCGCGGCAATGGTCTGATCGGCGCCGACCTTACGAAGCCCGACGTCGTCGTTGCCTCCAATGGCGGCTCGGACCTTGTCTATGTCCCAGGCAAGGATCGTACGCTCGCCGCAAAGGTCGTTTCGGCCTTACTAGCCCAGGACTACGTCAGCGGGCTGTTCGTTGACGACGAGCTCGGCACGTTCCCAGGCACCCTGCCGCTGTCGGCGATAAATCTGAGAGGCTCGTCGGTGACACCACGACCATCGATCGTGATCAATTTCCGCTCTTATTCGACCGGATGTGAAAAACCAGTGATGTGTGCGGTCAGTATCGCGGATACCGGTCTTCAACAGGGCCAAGGCATGCATGGCAGTTTCAACCGCGCCGATACCATGAATTTCATGGCGGCGGTCGGCCCTGACTTTAAATCCAGTTTCGTCAGCGAGACGCCTGTTAGCAACGCCGATATTGGCAAAACGATCGCCCAGGTGCTCGGACTTAAAATTCCATTCCACGGCGCCCTTATGGGCCGGATCGTCGAGGAAGCCCTGCCGGGCGGCTCTATTCCTGCGGTTGAGCGATTCGTTGAGCATGCCACGCCAGGCGAAGATGGGCTCGCGACCATCCTCGTCGGGCAACGTATTGGCGCGGCGCGATATTTTGACGCGGCGGGCTTTTCCGGTCGTACAGTCGGAATGGATGAGCGCAAAGCCGCGAGTCGCTGACGGCCGTCTAGCCAGGTGGAACAGCTATTCCACTTTGCGGCGGGGCAATACTCTTTGCCCGTGTCCCTATTCCACGCCAGCGGAGACGCCTATATTAGAGGGCGAGCGCGTAACTTTTTGAGTGGAGGTTGATCATGACATTGGCGATTGGCGACATCGCACCCGATTTCGAAGCCGAAACGACCGAAGGCAAAATCCGTTTTCACGACTGGCTGGGTAACTCTTGGGGTGTGTTGTTTTCGCATCCGAAAGATTTCACGCCCGTTTGCACCACCGAACTCGGCACGATGGCCCGGCTAAAGCCCGAATTCGACAAGCGAAACACAAAGATCATCGGCCTGTCCGTGGATCCGGTCGAAAACCACAAAAAATGGTCGGCCGACATCAAAGATGTGGTCGGCTTCGCGCCAAACTATCCAATGATTGGCGATACCGATCTGAAGATTTCCAAAGCATATGGCATGCTTCCTGCGGCAACCTCAGGTTCATCCGAAGTGCGTACCGCAGCCGACAATCAAACCGTGCGCAATGTCTTCATCGTCGGCCCTGACAAAAAAATAAAGCTCATTCTGGTGTATCCGATGACGACCGGCCGCAATTTCGACGAGGTACTCCGAGTCATCGACTCGTTGCAAATGACGGCGAAACACCGCGTGGCCACGCCCGCAAACTGGAAACAGGGCGAAGACGTGATTATCGCAGGCTCGGTTACCGACGACGAAGCCAAGAAGATCTGGCCGCAAGGCTTCAAGGCCCCCCGGCCGTACATCCGTATCGTGCCGCAGCCCCAAAGTTAGCACTCAAGAGATTGCGTATAGAGGGCGCGGACGATAAGTTCCGCGCCCTTATCGTTTCTGGCGATGCTGAAGCTCGGATTTTTAAAGCCGATTTTCGCGCTCGCCGCGCAACGGCTGGAGCATTTGAAATGAACGACGCGGCTAACAAGCAACCGCCCTTTGCTGAATTTCTCGGCATCAATATCACCCACGTGTCACCCGAGCGCGTCACCGCAGAGCTGCCGGCGCGCGAGGAACTCAACAACCGCTTCGGCATCATGCATGGCGGTGCCATTATGGCGCTGGCAGATAATCTCGGCGGTACCGCCACCACCGCAAATCTGAAAGACGGTCAATCCACCACCACGATCGAGAGCAAGACCAATTTTTTTGCTGCGGTGCCAATTGGCGACGTCGCGAAAGCGGAATGCACGCCACTTCATCGTGGCCGCACCACCATGGTCTGGCAGACACGTATCACCCGCGGCGACGGCAAGCTATGCGCCTTGGTCACGCAGACACAACTCGTCCTTAGCCGGGAAAAATAGCAGTCAGGCTGCCCGAGGCCGCGCCGCACCGCGATTTGCGAGCACCACGCCGCCCGCGCAAAGGATCATGCCGGCGATCGAGACGGCATCGAGTCGCTCACCAAAGAGAGCGAAGGCGAACAGGGCCGTCACTGCTGGCACCAAATAGAACAGGCTCGAAAATCCCGTCGCCGCCGAGCGGCGGATCAACCAATACATAAGTCCGATTGCCGCAATCGAGAGCACCAGCACCAACCACGCGAGGGCAAAGATCAGTTCGGCGCTCCAATGGATTTCGCGGGTCTCGAAGCCGAAAGCGCCCAGCGTAAACAGCACGCCCGCACCGGCATATTGAACGAGGTTGCCGACGCGCCAATCTATGCCGCCGCAAAAACGCTTCTGATAAAGCGTGCCAAGCGTAATCCCAATCAAGGACGCAAAGCTTGCGATCCAGCCGAGGGTCGAGCCAGCCATCATGATGCTGCGATCGTGCAGCACGAGCAATACGCCAACAAGCCCAAGCACGAGACCGAGCCATTGCGTTCGCGTTACCGTCTCACCCATGAAGCGGTTGGCGATTGTTGATGTCAGGATCGGCTGCAGTCCGGGAATCAGTGCAGAGACCCCGGCCGGCACTCCGGATAGGTCGGAAGTCTAGCGCGTCCGATCGCCGCGATCGCGGCCATAATCAGCACCACGAAACCCATCCGAACGGCCAAAAACGTCAGCGGCTCAACATAAGGAAGTCCGTAGCGGGCGCCGATAAATCCGGTGCTCCATAGGAGCACGAAAAGGACCGGCGCGATCGCAACCGCCAATCGACTCACGCGCATAATGGTCTCGGAACCGGGTGGAGTTGGTGATGCGGCGGGTCGCGCGGCTATACCACTTTCCACCCGCCAGCGCCTTCCCCCGTTCACGGAAATCGTCCTATGGTACCCCCGCGTGGGGAATTGCTGGGGACATAGCTGCCATGAAATTGATCGCGTACTACGTTGGCTTCGTCCTGATCGGCGACGCCGTCGCCTATTTCATCGGTCGATCGGTCGAACATTGGTCCGCAACCGCGAGCTTGCCCGTGTTCCTTGCCTGCTTTTTTATTGTTTTCTGGGCTGCGTGGCGGCTTGCAGTCCGCGTGACCTGATTTTCAGGTTCCCGCGATCACGCGCAAATTTCGGAACCTCCGCCAAGGGCTGCGGGTTTCCCTCCTATTCGGGACAACGCAATGCGTCTCGAACCAAGGAGGATGTCATGACAGATCCACGCTTTACCGACCCACGGTATAGCGATCCACGATTGAGCGACCCTGTGATCCGCCGCGACGAGAGCGTCGGCGGAATGTGGGGTTGGATCGCCGGTATCGCTGTGCTGCTTCTGATCGGCTTTTTGATCGTTGCCGGCCGGAACAGCGATAGCAACACTGCGGCCAACGGACGCGCACCATCGACGACAGCCAGTACGCCCGCGCGGACCCCGACACCGCCGAGCACAACCGGCTCCGGCTTGTCGTCGCCGCAACCGTTCACGCCGGCCCCGTCGAATACGCCGGCTCCTCCACGGAACGGTACGCAGTAGCGCGACCCAATTGCAGTTTCACGAAAAACTGGTCCCGGCGTCGCATCGACGCCGGGACAAAGGGCAAATCGAGATTTCTCGGCGCTTAGCGCACCGAGACGGTGATCGGCTTTGACATCACCGGCGGCGCATGGGGGATGTGCGACCAGTCGGCAAGCACGAGCTGCAATGTGTGCTTGCCTTTTGGCAAGGTGACCATCGTTTCGGTCTGCCCGCCGCCGAAATGTTTGTGCGTGTCGTCGGCCGGGATCGCGCCTTTCATCTGGTCCGCCGTAAGGCTGGTATCGATCAAGAGATGGTGGTGGCCGGTATTCGGCTTTTCCACTCCGGCGGGCGCGACGCCCATACCCGCGAGACCAAATTGCACCAAAAACGGACTTTTGATCTTGGCGCCATCCTTCAAATTGATGATGTAAACTTTTGCGCCCGCCGGTGACGGCGTCTGCGCCGCAACGGAGTTAACAAGCACGCAAGTGATGATAAGTGCGAGTGTTGTCCTGAGCATTGTCATGATGTCGCCTCCCCGTCCGGCATTTTCACCGGCCCACAGATATCAACCGATGGACGGACACTTTATTCCACCGCTGCGTAGCCGCATTCGGTCGACGGCTAACATCGTGGCGTGACGATGATCCGATGAAATGCGGACGCGCAAACCGCTCGCGCTTGCGCGAACGCGCTATCCCAAAACCGAATAAATCCCGAACCCCACTGTCGTGCTTATGACCGCTTCGATCGCCTGAAACTGGATTCCGGTCAATTCATTGCTGACGTAGGGAAACAAGATGCGCCCTGCCGGCAATACGATGGCGGCCACGAAAGCAACGCATAGCAATTTAGTCGCAGTAGCATTGTCGAGCATGTTACGTCCCTCCCCCGTTTTTTGCCCCGTTTTTTTGCCATTGTGTCATGACGAAGGGCCACCGGCAATCTTAGGTCTCGAAGGCGGCGTCAATTGGGACCCTATAGCCATTGGCAAGCCGATTGGTCTCGTTTGCCATGCCGGTCACGGCCATCAGCTCCCCAAACATAGCCTCGGTCATGCCCGCCTTTCGGGCAGCGGCAGAATGACTGGCGATGCAATACCCACAGCCATTGGTCACGCTGACCGCGAGGTAGACCATTTCTTTCATGAGAGGATCGAGCGCACCCGGCGCCATCACCTCTTTTACGCTTTCCCATGTGCGCTTGAGGGTCACTGGATCGCGCGCAAGGTATTTCCAGAAATTATTCACGTCCGGCACATTCCGGGTCTTCTTGATGTCGTCATAGACCGCGCGCACTTGCGCCGAAGCATCGGCATATTCGATTGGGGCGGGTGTTGGCATAGTTCACTCCTTCACCGCCCATATTGTCATTGCCGGGCTTCACCTCGCAATCCATGATGATCGCCAGTAACCCGCATGGGGATCTCTTATGCCAAAAACACCAGATTATTTCGCAGGCAAAACCATCATCATCACCGGCGCGGCGAGCGGCATCGGCCGTGCTGCCGCTCTGATTTTCGCGCGTGAGAAAGCAAATATCGTTTGCGTCGATATCGACGAAGACGGCGTTGAAAAAACGGCCGAGCAAATCAATGACGTCGGCAGCCAGGCGCTTGCACTGACCATCGACGTCACCAAACGTGCAGCGGTCAATGACATGGTCCAGCTCGCGATTGACGGCTTCGGCAGCGTGGAGTTCTTGTTTAATTCGGCGGGTGCCGCAATAAGGCGCGCTAAATTCCTGGAGATCGACGATGACCTGCTGGACAAGACCTTCGACCTCAACATCAAGGGCACCTTCTATTCCATGCAGGCGGTGCTGCCGCACATGCTCGCGAATAAATTCGGCGTGATCGTCAACATGGGTAGCATGGCGCACCGTCGCGGCGGTCCCGGCTCCTCCGTGCACTACGCAGCGGCCAAAGGCGCCGTTGTAACAATGACCATGGGCGTCGCGCGCGAATTCGCGACGCAAGGCATCCGGGCACTGTCGATCTCACCTGGGCCAGTCAAAACACCGTTTCAGGCAGCAGCCAGCAGTTCGCCGGAGCTCGTGCAACAGTTTCTCGAGGACGTGCCGATGAAACGTTTCGCCGAGCCGCAGGAAATCGGCGAGCTGGTCTTATTCATATGCTCCGACGCCTGCGAATTCATGACCGCCGACACGATCTATGTGAACGGCGGTGGCGGTTGGCGCTGATCAGGTTGTCGCGATCCAGAATCATGGTTTTAAGGACACAAAAAGCGATGCAATACGGGTGTTACAAGGACTCCGATCATAGGCTTTGACTGGTATGAGCCTTCGGCGTCAAGATACGGGAAATGGGGGGTGATCGTCATGAAAATGAAGTATGGAGTCACTATTGGCGTCTCGGCTTTGGCAGCTTTGATATTCGCGCCGCTTCAAATCGCGGCCAGTCCGCATGGAAGTGGGTTTGGTATGCACTCGCCGCATTTCTCAAATCATTTCCGGCCAGCAAACCGCAACAGAGCTTTTAATCAATTTCCATTATATGGAGGTCTCTACGCTCTTCCCACTTACGCGTACGACAATATGGGCAGCTACATGGGTGGCTACGCGGTTGATAACTCCGCCTCTCCACCTGCGATTATTTATGTAGCTGAGCCACCACGTGCGCTTGGCTGCACGAAAAGCCAGCAGATCAAAACCGTTCCGTCAGAGGGCGGTGGAACGCGTGACATCACGATCACACGCTGCTGACGGACATTGCGCGAGTCGCGCAAGAAAAATCAAAGATCACGGTTCGCGGCTTTATATGGCTGCCGACTGTGAAGTTACGGACGTTTTATTCGGCTGGCTTGGCAACATTTCGCATGGGTCACAGTCCGATGACTCAATAACATCAGAGAATCGTGCGATACTCGTTACGTCCGGGCGCGCAATTGCGCATAACAAACTACAGGAGGAACAGGTGAAAGCGATTTATTCTCTCCTCGTCACCATCGGCATCAGCATCTTTGGTTTTGCAGCCGCGCAAGCCATGCCACAGGCACCACTCGATAAGGCGCAGGCCGGAATCACCATTCCTGTCGCCGGCGGTTGCGGCGCCGGTTGGCATCGCGGCCCGTACGGCGGATGCCGTCGCAACGGTTATTACGGTGGCGTCTACTACGGTGGCGCCGTGGTTGCGCCCGGCGTGGTGGTAGCAGCCCCAGTGGTGGTAGCTCCAGTGGTGGTAGCGCCCGCCCCATGCGGCGGCCGTGGCATGCACCGCGTTTGCAACCCCTATCGCTGCTGGCGAGTCTGCAACTAGACGCGCGCAACACCGATAATGCCGATCGCAGCAGCACGAATAACTTTGGCCCGGAAAACCCGGGCCAAAGCATTTCAACAGCAGACGCACGCAGAGGTCTTGCGCGCCGGCTTAGCTGACGTTGCTCGCGTGCAATAGACTCGCATTTTCCAGTTCGAGCATTGCCGCTTTTTTCGCGTTTGCCATCAATTCCGCCACGGGAATTGTCGCCGCTTCGTTCTCACGGACCAACGGCAACCGCAGATAAGGCGGATCGCGGAACCAGACGTACTCATAGAGGTGGCCGGTCTCCGCGTGCTCCACGGCAATGGTGCGTCCGTGAATCTTGATACCGAAATCCCTGACGTAGCCCTCGGTCGCGAGCTTCGGCGACTGCAAGCCAAAGATTCGATGCAAGACGGCATCGATCTCGGTCGGGAAGAACGGCTTGTGCATGATCGCGGCAGCACCGAGTTTGATCGCCTCGCGTTCGCGTGGCGCATCATACTCGCCCGATATCATGACGACCTTTGCCTGCGGGTTCGCCCGGATCAGGCGGGCAAGCGTCTCGTAGCCGTTCAATCCCGGCATGTTGACGTCGAGAAAGACGACGTCGACAGTTTCAGCATTGCAGCGCGCGATTGCTTCGGCTCCTGTATTCGCGTCCTCGATGTTGAGACGGAACACAGAACTTGCCAGCACCTTCCGCATGACTTTCAGCGAAATCGGCGAGTCATCCACCAGCAACACCTGCAACGGGCTGGAAACCCGCCGATGTGTCGCCAGGATCGATTCGATTTCGGCGGCCCCGAACGGCTTGGTCAGGAACTCATAGGCATCGAGCTGCCGGGCAAGATCGATGCAGCGCCTGTTGGATCGTCCGGATATCAGCGTGACAAATGTCTTGTTGCCGGCGATCCGCGCCGCCCACAACGCGTCCATGCCACCCATCGTCGGCATGTGAACGTCGATGAACGCAAGATCCACGCCGTGATCAAGCGCTTGCAAACACTCTACCCCGTCGAACGCGTGAACGATGTTCGCAGAGTAATCGTTGGGAAGAGAGTCGCGGATCAATTGGTGGACAGTATTTGAGTCGTCAGCGATCAGCACTTTCGCTTGTCTTGCAGTCATCATTATTACCCTCCGTCACCCCACCTGCCGAATTTAAAATGCGGCACGGCGCGATAGGTTCGCCTCGCGGGCAAAGACGAAGTGTTTCTGGCTAATTTCTGCTTGGATATCTGGGGCCGATTTTATTCAATTATGTTTTTACGGATAAAAGGTAGCGCGCCACCGGCGTCGTCCGCGCAATGCACAAAAAATCATCGCCGCCAAAGCGCACAGTGGCTCGTCGTGGCGCGCCACGGCGCGCTTGCAACGCGCCCATGGCGACCGTTTTTTCGGAGTTGCAGTTGTGGCGATGTGTCAGTGCCAGCGCAGTTTAAGCGACGACAGACCCGCAACGACGTTGAGCGCAACCGAGCCCTGAAGCGAGAGCGGCTGGAGCGCGATAGTTCTGTTGGAGCCGCCAACCAAAACGTTAGCCCCGGCACCCAAACCAATGCCGACATCGCCGCTGACGCCAACATATTCGCCCGCAAGCGCGCCGGCGGGCAGGCCCGCGGTCGGCGCAAACACCGCCCAGCCCAGCACGCTGCCGGCACTGATTCCGATGCTCACGCCGATTGTATTGATGGCCCCGTCATACGACTGGACGGGCACCTGCGGCTGAAGCCCGGGCGACGGGTTGAACAGGCAATTCATCGGCTGATGGCCGACAATGATGAAGCCGATATTGGGGTCGACCTTGCAGGAGAGCGTACCCACCTGTGTCCAGTTCTGCGCTGCGGCAGGACCGGACAGCACTGCCGCCAAAGCGAACGCTGCAAGCAGTAACCGATGGCATTTCATGATGGTCAAACCCCCCTATGCGAGATTTCTAATCTTCTAGTAGAACTCTAGCAGCCAGCCGCGCATAAGCGAAGCCCGGCCGAGCCCGTTGTGAAAAATGAGGTTTGCGCCGTCAATTGGGGCCAAACACATCGTTTTTGGCATTATACCCACCCGCCCCGGGCCATGATCGCCGCGCACAGCACGATGATGACAATGGCAGCCAATTCGCCGTGAATGATCTTGCGGATAAAGCGCAATTTCTTCTCCGTCACCGCCGGCAATTGTCCCGCCTTCACCGCCTTGCGCCATGACAGAAATTCTATCGTCGGAATGATCGATAGCAGAGCGACGGCGATAAAGATCGAGAATTTCGTCATGAACGCGTGGCTATGAAAATAATAGTCCGCGCCCTTCTCGAAGAAAAACACCCGCAGCAAACCGACAACGAGCAATAGGGACGCCGACGCGCCGAGCACCGCATCGGTGATGACCAATCGCCGCGCGGTGGCATGCGATAACTCCTGGCCGATCAGGATAAATTCGATCGCCAGCGCCGACACGACCGTGAAGGCTGCGACATGATGGAAAAAAGCAAAAAGTGTGGACATGCGATGCAACTCCTCTCCGTTTGCATGTAGGCGCGTGAGGAATCTCCGCAACCTGAGGGAACCGATTCATTCAATTGTCAGACAGCCGTAGCTGCGAACGCCGGACTCACATCCTCATCCGCTCGTCCCCGCGCAAGCGGGGACCCAGAACTGGATTCCCGCTTGCGCGGGAATGAGCGGATTATGTTGCGCGCTCTCGCCGTCTCTTACTGATTCAATTGTCAAACAGCCAACGCTCCGCCACCCTGTTTCTTTGCGGCGCCGGGTGCGCCGTCGCTTTCCCCACCGGAGCGGGGCTTTCTTCCTTTTCCCTCGCCAAGTGCGAGGGAGATGGCGCGCCAGGTGGCGCAACCATTGTTCTTTGTGTGCCGCGTTCCCTCTCGAGAACGCGGGCGCCTCCCGGCGCGCCATCGCGGCGTTCTCCTTCCGGCGCCGGGCCGCGCTTTTCGGGGGCCGTTTAACGACCACCGTCAGCCAAGCTCCTGGCAGGCAGCCCGTAGTGGCCAGCCGGGCGGAGCCCCGACGCCGCCCGAGTGCGTGGCTGCGAAACCACGCCCGCGGGCGCCGCATCCGATCCCACCCACATAACGCCTCATGAGAGCGCCCTCTGGTGGATCGAACGGATAGGATTATAGTCGTTATAGGATTAAAGTCAATACCTCAGCCGGCCTCATGGTGAGGAGCGCTCGCAGAGCGCGTCTCGAACCATGGGGCCGCCCCATCCTTCGAGACGCCGCGCTGCGCGCGGCTCCTCAGGATGAGGTCAGAGGTGGCTGCCGCGCGCGCCGGGCTTGCTTTCCCCTCCCGCTCGTCCCCGCGAAAGCGCGGACCCAGAACTGGATTCCCGCTTGCGCGGGAATGAACGGAGTATGTTGCGAGCTCTCAGCCAGACCCGGGTGCGGGGACGACAGCAGAGCCGCACGGCTCCTCAGCATGAGGCCGTGAGAGGTCGGGTGCCGCGCGTTATCAAGTTCCCTGATTTCCAGCATTCAAACGTTTTGTGGCGGGAGGCGTTGTGCGGAACATGGTGTTAGTGCCGTGGTTGCATTACCTAGAATGCATTCGTCCACCGCCCCGTCCACGTTCGAACAGAATCTCCCCGTGCTGCAATTCTTCTCTCGCATCGTGCTGATGCTCGGCAATGTCGTCATCGGTCTGACGATCCTGGGCCCGGCAGGAATGCTCGCCGACTTGGCAGAGGGTCTCCGGGTCGGAATCCACGACACCGGATTGCTCGTC
>WNFD01005347.1_pt1 | contig 13150 bp, 11 predicted proteins | sample 5400491 | NCBI WGS metagenome assembly WNFD01 (sample SAMN13153343, study PRJNA577476) | soil metagenome | isolation source: 120 cm saprolite under Douglas fir tree site 2 hole 2 replicate 2 | place: USA:California | collected 2015-04-18 | reverse complement strand
GGCGAGGGAGTTCAGCCTCGAAATCGATCGAGCGCGGACACTTCTGGTGCGACAGATGCGCCCTGCAGAAGTTCATCAGCTCGTTTACCAGATCGGAGTTGGCCTTGATGCCGGGCAATACTTGGACCACGGCCTTTACTTCTTCGCCGAGATCCTCGTTCGGAACACCAAATACTGCCGCATCCGCGACCTTGGGATGGGTGATGAGCAGGTTCTCGCACTCCTGTGGATAGATGTTGACCCCGCCCGAAACGATCATGAAGGTGGCACGATCGGTCAGATAGAGAAATCCGTCGTCAACACATAGCCCACATCGCCGACCGTGCTCATGGAGCCGTCCTGCGATCGCGCCTCCCTGGTCTTCGCCGCTTCGTTGAAGTATTCGAACGGCGTCGCGGTCTTGAACCAAAGCGTGCCCGGCGTTTCCTTCGGGCAGGGCTGCATGTTCTCGTCCAGCACGTGCAGTTCGCCGAGCAGAACCTTGCCGACGGTACCACGATGAGCCAGCCATTGCTCGCTGTCGCAGGCTGCGAATCCGAGACCCTCGGTCGCAACGTAATACTCATGAATAATCGGTCCCCACCATGCGATCATCTGCTCCTTCACCTGGATCGGACAAGGCGCAGCGGCGTGGATTATTACCTCAAGCGATGACAGGTCGTAACGCGATCGGGCGCCCTCGGGCAGTTTCAGCATGCGCGAGAACATCGTCGGCACGAGCTGGCTATGGGTCGGCTTATACTTCTCGACCAGTTGCAGATAGCGCTCCGGATCAAACCGCTCCATGATGATCGCGGTGCCGCCGTTGCGGATCGCGAGGTTGACGGACGCCTGCGGTGCCGCATGGTAAAGCGGAGCGGGAGACAGATACACGAGACCTTCCCTGTAGCGCCACAGCCTCTGAAGAAAATCAAACAGTGGCAATTGCTGCGACGGTGGCTGGTCGGGCAATGGGCGGAGAATGCCTTTTGGCCTGCCAGTTGTCCCCGACGAGTACGACATGGCCGTGCCAATTGTCTCGTCTTGCCATCGGCGTGGCGGGAAAGCCGGCGGTGGCCTCGTCGAGATTGAGGATACGGTCGCCGTCGCCCGAGCCGTCCACCACCAGCACGGCTTCGACCTTCGGGCACTGGCCGATTGCGGCGAGGGCGGTCGCGCGAGTCTCTTCGGATAAAATCAGAATTCTGGATTCGCTGTTGTTGACGATGTAAGCGAGCTCGCCTGCGGTCAGAAACGAATTGACGCAAGTGAAGTAGAGTCCCGCGCGCTCGCCCGCGCCGCAGCTTTCGATGTAGCGGTCGTTGTTCTCCATGAAGATGGCGTAGTGATCGAGGCGCTTGAGCCCGCGGCTGCGAAAAAAGTGCGCGAGGCGGTTGGTGCGTTGTTCCAGCTCTGCATACGTTACGGCTATGCCGGTTTGCGCCATGATGAACGCCGGTTGATCGGCTCGAATTTTAGCATGCACACCTGGATACATCGGATGTCGCTCCCTGATGATTGTTGTATCGAATTATTTTCGGTCTAATGCTTTTGGCCGAGTACGCTGTAATGCCCCGGACCGTGGGCAAGAAGGGGCAGCGCTATTGGCGTTAAAAAAAGCTGGAGCGCAACGGCGCTCGTTGAGCAGGACAAGATAGTTGCGGTTCACGCGTTTGAGATGCCGTTGAGCCCGGATCCGGTCAGTCGATTGTCGCCCTTCACGCGCTGTCACTGCATCGTCCCTCACCCGACACGTTGCTCGGCGGTCAGCGGCAAACGTGCCATCTCATGGCGTTGAAGCTTGCCGGTGGTGCTGCGAGGCAACTCCTCGGAGCGCATGAACTGCAGGTAGCGCGGGCGCTTATAACCGGCGAGCCGCTCGCGACACCAGTGGAGGATTTCGGCGCTGTCGGCCAACTGGCCTTGGCGGAGGACGACCACGGCCTTTATCGTCTCGCCCCAATGCGCGTCCGGTACGCCGAACACACACGCTTCTTGAACGGCGGGATGTCGGCTGAGGACGGCCTCGACCTCTGCGGGATAGACATTCTCGCCGCCGGTCTTGATCAGGTATTTCTTGCGGTCGACGAAAGTGAGCGTGCCATCCTCCTCACGCCGCAACAGGTCGCCGGTATGGAGCCAACCGCCCTTGAACACCTCAGCGTTGGCCGCATCGTCATCGAGATAGCCAGACATGATGCTCGGGCCCCGCACCACGCATTCGCCTGGCTGGCCGACAGGCATCTCGTTCATGTCTTCGTCGACGACGCGGACCTCCATCAACGGCGAGGGTCGTTTGCCCAGCGACGGCACTTCGCCTGGGCCGGAACAGCCGTGCGCGAGCAGATAGCTCGACTCGCTCTGCCCGAAGGCGTCGTAAAAATCGATGCCGAAGGTCTCGGTCAGCTTCGCGACGACGTTCGGCATCATGTTGGCGTAGCCGATGGCGAAGCGCAGGCTCGACAGATCGTTGGCCTGCCGCTGCGGGTTGTTCATGAAGTCGGTGATCACGCCGGGCAGGAGCAGAGTCCAGCTCAGTCGCTCGCGCTCGATGCGCTCGTACATGGCCGGTATATCGACGCGCTTGAATGTCGCATAGGTGCCGCCGGTGAGGAAGGTCGCGTAGAGTGACTCGTCTCCGCCGCAGTGGAAGAGCGGCAGCCAGCCGACGAAACCGTCCTTCTCGGTCAGTCCGAACCATTGAGCAAGACGCAAGCCGCGGGTGGCCGCCGCTCGCTGGCTCACGAGTGCGCCTTTGGGCTGACCGGTCGTGCCACTGGTGAAAAGGATGTTGTGGATGTCCGCGCCCTCGGCGATCCGAGGCGGCTCGTCCGCGCTGCTTTCGGCAAGAATGGCCTCGTAATCGTCGAAGCCCTGCACCGGCTCGAATGCGATCCAGTCGCCGACGTCCGGAAACTCGGACCGGAGGCCTTCGAGCAACCCCGCCAGCGTACCGGAGGTCAGGACGGCACTGGGACGAGCCTTGCGGAGGCACACGGCGATCTCATCGGGACGAAGCCGGATGTTCAGTGTCGCGACAGTGATGCCGAGTGCGGCCATGGCCGCATAGCATTCAACATATTCCGGACGTGTCTCCGAGAGGATCGCGATCGTGTCGCCGCGGTCATATCCATTGGCACGCACGGCATTGGCGAGCCGCCAGGCTCGCTCGCCGACCTCGCGGTAGCGGCGCTGCCCGCCTTCCCAGGTGACAGCGGTGCGGTCGGCGAAGACGCGGAATGCGCGTCGGAAGAGAGCGTCGAGCGTGATGTCCGCCGCCATCGCGGCATCGAGCTGCCAGTCGGCTGCGCCGGAAGACGACTTACTGGTAATAGGCCGCATGGGTGCGCCTCAGCTTCGCTTTTTCGATCTTGCCCGTCGCCGTCTTGGGCAGCTCCGAAACATGGATCACGGCCTTCGGGCATTTGAATGGGCTTAGCCGCTCCCGGACGGCCGAAAGCAGCATGTTCGCGTCAATGGATCCGCCATTCTGGGTGACGATGACGGCGGTGATCGCTTCGCCCCAGTGCTGGTGCGGCAGCCCGAGTGCGGCGACTTCGAGCACGTCGGGATGTGCGGCCCGGATCGCGAGCTCGACCTCGATCGATGAGACGTTCTCGCCGCCCGTCTTGATGACGTCCTTGAAGCGGTCCTCGAACCAGAGAATCCCATCATCGTCGAAATGGCCGGCATCGCCTGAGTGGAACCAGCCATGGCGGAAAGCTTCCGCGGTCGCCTCGGGATTGTGCAGATAACCCGCCATGGTCTGGGGGCTGCGATAGACGATTTCGCCGGTGCTGCCGGTCGGAAGCAGCTCGCCGCTCGGTGCCATGATGGCGACCTGTACGTTGACGGCCGGCGTGCCGACAGCACCGGGATGGCTCAGCTGGTGCTGGGGCTTGAAGAATGTCGAGACCGGGCTCATCTCTGTTTGCCCGAACATGAGGCTGAAGTCGCACCCAAAGATCTCGATTGCCCGGCGAAGCTCGGCCTCCGGCATCGGCGCCATGGCGTAGACCGTCAGGCGCAGGCTGCTGACGTTGCGGGGATGTGCGAGCTGCCGTTCGACGAGCTGCTGGATCATCATCGGCAGCGCGAAGAGGACGCTGATGCGCTCCCTTTCGATGGCTTCGTGAAGGCCAACGGCGTCGAAGCCGCGCTGGATCACCATCGAGGCGCCGACTGCGATTGCCGGTGTGCAGAGCGCGTTGAGTTGGGCCGTGTGGAAAAGCGGAAGCACCACGCTCAGCCGATCGTTCTCGGTCATGCGTGTATCGATCGCGGTCCCGAGGGATTCCAGGTAGATCGCAAGATGGGTGCCGATCACGCCCTTCGGCGCCGAGGTCGTGCCGCTCGTGTAAAGATAGGAGAGGGGAGCCCGGTCCTCGATCGCCACATCCGGAATGTCGGAGGACTGATCGGCCGCGAGCGCGTCAAAGTCATACAGCGGCGTGTCGCCGATACCGTCTGGAGTGGTAGCGCCTGACGCCTGCCAGTCCATCACGACGATACCGAGCAGTGGTTCCTGACCTTCGACGACAGTGCAGAACTGCTTCAGCAGGCCTGCTTCGACCACGGCAGCGCGAGCGCGTGAGTCCGTCAGGACGTGGCTCAGTTCGTGCTGTCGCCAGAGCAGGTTGATGGGGACGCAGACCAGGCCAAGCCGCGCACAGGCGAAATAGACGGCGAGGAATTCGGCGCGGTTGCCCGACATCAAGGCAAGTGCGTCACCTTTCTGGAGGCCGAGCGCGGAAAGACCATAGGCGACCCGGTTGGTCCAGGCGTCGAAGTCGCGATAAGACCAGCGCCTGTCGCCGTCACAGATCATCTCCCGCCCTGGAAGCCGCTCCGCACTCCGGGTGACGAGGTCACCGACATTGACACGGTGGATCAGGTGACTGCCCACGGCGGTCTGACCTTCCTCTAAAATTGATTGCGGGCGAGGATATCTCGATGCCGATCCTGAAGCGTCCATTCGTCAGCTCCTTACGATTTGCGCTGCTGTGACGACGACGGCTCTACGAGCCCTCGCTACTGAAGTAGGGTGGTTTTCCTGTGGTCCAGGTCTCTCCCCAAAGCTGGCCCCCTCCATCCACGGTCAACGTTTCGCCGGTCACGAATCCGCCGGAAGGACCTGTGAGATAGGCGCAGGCCTCGGCGACGTCCCATGGCGAACCTACCCGCATCATCGGGTTCGAGCGGGGGTAGGCCGCTCGTGCCTCGGGCGTATAGACCTTCCAGCCTTCGGTCTCGATCGCGCCGGGGGCTACGCAATTCACCCGGATCTTCAGCGGGGCCCATTCGACGGCAACGCTGCGCGAAAGGCCGATAACGCCGGATCTTGCGGCGATCGTGTGCGCGACGCCGTAGAGGCCGTGCGTCGTGACAACCACAATGTTGACGATGCTGCCGGGATATTTGTTGTCGCGCCAGTGTTGCGCGGCGGCCTGCATCATGTACCAAGTGCCGTTCAGATTGGTATTGATGACGGTATTCCAGCCCTTTACGGAAAAATCGATAGCCGGTTGAGGAAACTGCCCGCCCGCGCTGTTGATAAGGCAGTCGACGCGGCCATGCGTCTTCCAGACCGAATCGAACAAAGCTTTGACCGCGTCGGGATCCCTGATATCGGCTGCGTATGCGGATGCCTTCAGCTTCCGTCCTGTCACGTTCGATACGAGAGCATCGAGCCTTTCCTGTTTGCGGCCAACCAGGACGACATGTGCGCCGAGCCGTGCAAACAGCCAAGCGGTGGCGCGTCCGATTCCCCCGGCGCCGCCGGATAACACCACGACCATGTTTTTGAGGACATCGGAAGCGAACGCAGTGCGATGCACCGCAAGCTCATCGTCCGTGAGCCCGAGTCGATCCGGCCGTCCTGGCGTCTGATTGTCAGCCATGGGTGGCCATGTCCTTGAGCAGTTCGCCTGCGATGATCATCTTCCGGACTTCTGTCGTTCCCGCGCCGATCTCCAGCAGCTTGATCGAACGAAATAGCCGGTTGATCTCCGACTTCCAGATGTAGCCGCTGCCGCCATGGATCTGCACTGCCTTGTCGAGGACTGCGTGGCAGGCCTCTGCAGCGTACATCACGGAGGCCGCCGTCAGCATGTGGATATCGCCGCGTCCGCCACCGCCGACTTCGAGCGGCGCGGCTTCCGCCAACGTGCGATAGGTGAAGGTTCGCATGGTTTCGACCTGAACGTACATCTCTGCCAGCATTGACTGAACCATTTGGAAGCATCCGATGGGCTTGCCGAACTGCTGCCGGGTTTGTGCGTAGTCGATGGAGAGCTGCAGCGCCCGTTCTGAAATGCCTAGACACAGGGGTGAGATCATCGCCCGTTCAAGATCGAGCCCGCTCATCACGATTGACACACCGCGATCTTCGCCACCAATGAGGTTCTCTGCGGGTACCCGGCAGTCTTCGAACACGAGCTCGGCGGTCTGGCTGCCGCGATAGCCCATTTTGGTCAGTTTCTGTGCGACCTTGAATCCGGGAAAGCCCTTTTCGACGATGAAGGCGGAAATGCCCTGCGGGCCTTTTGAACGATCGGTCTTGGCGTAGACCAGGATGACGTCGGCGACAGGTCCATTGGTGATGTAGATCTTGCCTCCGTTGAGGACGTAATAATCCCCATCGCGCCGCGCAGTGGTGCGCATCGATCCCAGCGCGTCGGAGCCGGCGCCCGGTTCGGTGAGGCCCAGGGCGCCGATTTTCCGGCCCGTGCAGAGATCCGGCAGATATTTACGGCGGGGCTGTTCGTTGCCGTTGCGATAGATATTGTTGGCGCACAGGTTGTCGTGCGCCACCCAGGATAGCGCCATCGCATGGTTCCAGCGTGCGAAGCCCTGCAGCACCAGGCCGGCCGCCAGAAGGTCCAGACCAGCGCCGCCGTATTCTTCGGGGATGGTGGCACCGAAAAAGCCGTTATCGCCGATCACGCGGAACGCTTTGTCCGGCCACCATTCTTCACGGTCCATCCGTTCGGAAAGCGGATATAGCTCCTTGCGTGCGAAACGATCGGCCTGATCGAGGACGGCCTGCTGCTCTTCGTTGAGGGCAAAATTCGACGCACGATTGTCGCCACTCAAGATGGCTTGGGACGTGGTCATGCGCTGGTTTCCTCCCAGTTTTGATGAATCCTGCTCTTTGGATCATCGCTGGTTTTATAATGAATACAATTCATTTTGTGTCATGTCAACTGGTGAGCACGGTTGACGCACCAAAAAATGAATGATATTCATTATGGACCCCGTCTCTGAGGGTCGCGATGTTGGCCGTGCGATCCTTAGGCTGGTTACGATCCAGTTTCGTCATCACGGATCTGGAAAATCCCCGGAGTTGCGACATGCCCGCAATAAGCGCCGAACGAATGCAGGATCGTTACGACGCTATCCTCGATGCAGCCAAGCGTGCTTTTGCCGAAAAAGGCTATGAGGGCGCCTCGATCGCCGACATTGCGCGCATCGCGCAGATATCCGACGGTCTTGCCTATCGCTATTTCCGCAACAAGCGGGACCTTCTCTTTGCCGTGCTGCAGAGGTTCTACGAACGGATTTTGGTCGACCTCGAGACGCAGGTATTCAGCCACGATCGCTTTCGCGATCGTCTGGAAGCGCTGATCAAGCGGCATATCCAAGTGTTTGTTTCTGACACCGACCTCTGCCGTTTGTTCATCGCCGAGGTGCGGGTCGCGAGCGACTACGAAGGCTCGCCTATCCAGGAGCTGAACCGGCGCTACACCTCAGTGCTGATCCGTATCGTCAAGGAAGCCGTCAAGACCGGACAGGTCAAGCCGGACGTAAATCCAAAACTGCTTCGGGATGTTCTGTTCGGCGCGATCGAGCATCTTGCCTGGCGGCATGTCAACGGCAGGGGGCAGCTCAAGGTTGCCCAGACAGGGCGTGAGCTGACGGCTATGCTCACCGCCGGCATTTGCGTAGACGAGTAGCTTATCAATGGCTGCTAATTCCTTTCCGTTTGAGACCGTCCTGATCGCCAACAGGGGCGAGATTGCCGTCCGCATCATTGGCTCGTTGCGCAAGCTTGGCCTGCGCGCTGCCATCGTCTATCACGAGGTCGATGCTGCAACGCCGGCAGTAGCGCTCGCCGATGTCGCTTTCAAGATCTCGGGGCGGACGCCGGTATCTGCTTATCTCGATGCCGAGCAGATCGTAACGGCTGCCCGCACTGTTGGTGCCGGCGCGCTGCATCCAGGCTACGGCTTCCTGTCGGAAAATGCCGGTTTTGCGCGCGCGGTTGCCGCGGCAGGCATCGCCTTCATCGGCCCATCGCCCGAGGCGATCGAACTGATGGGCGACAAGATCCGCGCGCGCAATTTTGTCGAAGGCAATGGCTTTCCGGTCGCTCCCTCCGCCATCGAGGAGAGTGATCCCCCGACATTTCTCGCGCGGGCACGGTCCATCGGGGTGCCGCTCCTGGTCAAGCCCTCCGCTGGCGGCGGTGGCAAGGGAATGCGAATTGTTCGCGATCTCGATCTGCTGGAGGATGCAGTCGCTCAGGCGCGCAGTGAGGGGCAACGATACTTCGGCGATGGTCGTCTCTATATCGAACGTTATGTCGAAAAGCCACGGCATATCGAGGTCCAGGTTCTGGGCGATGCTTTCGGTAATGTGGTGCATCTGTTTGAACGAGAATGTTCGGTGCAGCGGCGATTCCAGAAGATCATCGAGGAAACGCCGTCACCAGCTCTCTCGCCGCAGATGCGCCAGAGGATATGCGAAACTGCGGCGGGCATCGCTCGCGCCGCCGGATATCGCAATGCGGGCACGGTTGAATTCATCTTCGGAGGGGGAGAGTTTTACTTCCTTGAGATGAACACGCGTCTGCAAGTCGAGCATCCGGTGACCGAGATGATCACGGGCGTTGATCTGGTGGCCGAGCAGATCGCGATTGCGGCGAACCGCCCGCTATCGTTCCGTCAGCCCGATATCTCCGCGCAAGGTCACGCCATCGAGGCCAGACTCTATGCCGAATCTCCTGAGCGAGGTTTTTTGCCAACCTCCGGCAAGGTACTGATGCTGGATTATCCTCACGAACAAGGCGTACGTGTCGACAGCGGCATCGCACAGGGGCAGTCGATCACGACAGCCTTCGATCCTATGCTGGCCAAAGTGATCGTCCATGCGCCGACACGCGATGCCGCCGTCGCCAAGGCGATAAGAGCGGTTCAGAAGGTCGTGCTGCTCGGATGCGAGACCAACGCCGCCTTTCTGGCTCGCGTTCTCGGCGACGCCGGCTTCCGGAGCGGGGAAGTGCACACCGGCTATCTGGACGAAAACCCGACGATCGCGTCTGGGATTGATGGCGATCCAGACGAGGTGACCGGACTATTGGCGGTAGCTGCGCTGGTGACGCGACCGGTGCGCGATGCGGCCGATGCAGTTCCCGCCCTCCACGCCGCTATCGGCGACTGGAGAAACTGACATGTTTCACAAGTTCGACCTCGGCGGGGTAATGCACGAGTTGTGGCTCGCTCCGACTGACAATGGATACTATCTGCGTATTCTAGATGGTTGGAGCGGCCCGGTTGCCTTTGCGGAGGAGTCGACCGGTCGTGGGAGCCTGACCGTTGCCGGTACAAGCGAGGCGGTCGCATTCGCGGTCGACGGCGACGTGATCCATATCCACATGCGCGGCCGGACGCGTTCTCTACGCTATGTCGATCCACTGCGCGCTCTTGCCTCCGTAGATGGTGACGATGGTCACAACGTCGCGCGTGCCCCAATGCCAGGAACTGTCGTCGCTCTGAAGGTCGTTCCGGGCGATGCCGTGACCGCCAGCACCGTCCTGGTGGTGATCGAGAGCATGAAGCTGGAGACCCAGATTCGCGCCTCACAGGATGGGATTGTCGAACGTCTGCACGTCAAAGATGGTGACAGCTTTGATCGCGACGCGATCCTGGTCACGCTTTCGCAAGGAAACTGATGAAATGCAACGCATCGTTTCGTTGACCGACACCCGAGCGCAGGAATTTCGAACCAATGATGTTCATAATCGCCGGCTTGCTGCTGAACTCAGGGAACGACAGCAGGCGGCGAGATTCGCTAGGCCTGAGCGCGATCTTGAACGTCTGCGTCGGCAGAACAAGATGTTCGTACGAGATCGAATCCAGGCGCTCCTCGATCCGGGTACACCGTTCCTAGAGCTGTCGACCCTTGCAGGCAACAAGGCCTACGACAACGAAGTGCCCGGTGCCGCCCAGGTGGTTGGTATCGGCATTGTCTCCGGACGCGAAGTCATCGTTCACGCTGATGACGCCAGCGTGAAGGGCGGGGCCTGGTATCCCCTTTCGGTTAAGAAGATTGTGCGTGCTCTCGACGTCGCGATTGAGAACCGACTACCGGTGGTCCATCTCTGCGACAGCGCGGGCGGCTTTCTCCCGCTTCAGGCCGAATTTTTCGCAGACCGCTACTATGCCGGCCGAATCTTTCGCAATCAGTCGATCCTGTCGAAGATGGGAGTTCCGCAGGTAGCGGTCGTGATGGGCCACTGTACGGCCGGGGGCGCCTATGTTCCAGCACTCAGCGACTACAATATTATCGTGCGGGGAACGGGCGCGATTTTTCTGGCCGGACCACCACTTGTGAAGGCGGCGACCGGCGAGGAAGTATCTGTCGAGGAACTGGGCGGCGCGGACATGCACACCAGCGTCTCCGGCACCGGCGATTATTTTGCCAGCTCCGAAATGCATGCGCTTGCCATTGCTCGCGACATTGTCGCCCGCTTCAACCGCATCCCCGAGGCGGCGGTTGACCACGTTGCGCCGGAGCAGCCCGCCTACGATCCGTCGGAGCTTTACGGGATCATTCCAAAGGATCCGCGCGTCCAATTCGACATGCGCGAGATTGTTGCGCGCTTGGCGGACGGCAGCCGCTTTCACGAATACCAGCCACGGTACGGCCAAACGCTGGTTTGTGGCTTTGCGCGGCTCCACGGATATCAAATCGGGATTCTTGCCAATAATGGCGTCCTGTTCAGCGATAGCGCATTGAAGGGCGCACATTTCATTCAGCTCTGTGACAAGAACCGCACGCCGCTGCTATTCCTTCAGAACATCACCGGCTTCATGGTCGGGCGCGATTACGAGCGCCGCGGCATTACCAAGGATGGTGCCAAGCTTATCATGGCGGTAGCCGGGGCCGCGGTGCCGAAGTTCACGGTCGTCTGCAACGGTTCCTATGGCGCTGGCACCTATGGCATGTCGGGACGTGCCTTCGATCCGCGCTTCATGTTTACCTGGCCGCAATCGCAAATATCTGTGATGGGTGCCGAACAAGCCGCTGGCGTCCTCACCGATATCAAGGCCAAGCAACTCGCCCGCAATGGCGAGCGTCTGTCCGAGCCCCAGCTCGCGGCAATCCGCGAACCCATCCTGGAGGATTATCGCGAGCGGTCGAGTGCCTATTATGCGACATCGGAGCTGTGGGACGACGGCATTCTTGATCCCGTCGACACACGAAATGCCCTGGCGATCGCACTGAGCGCGGCACTGAACGCCCCGATCGAAGCTCCCCATTATGGCGTCTTCAGGATGTGAACGGCGCAAAACGGGACTGCGCTGGATGGCGCTGGTGAGGAGGCCCTCAGGCTGCCCGTCGTCGCTTCCGGGTCTTGGTGCGTTGCACCACCTCTTCTTCGTCCTCTTTTTGACTCTCGGACGACGTGCCGTCCGACATGGCGAGCAGGTTGTGCTTCATGGCCAGCAGCGCATCGGAAGCGTTTTCGAGTTGCTTCCGGTCGATGCCAACGACGATTTTGGCGTTGAATTTGTCGGTTTCCTTGCGGAGTTTCTCCAGGAAGCCGCGGGCCTGTTTGGTGACGTAGACGCGTTTGACGCGCCGGTCGACCGGATCCGCCTGGCGTATCACGAAGCCGGAGGACTCCAGGCGATCGATCAGCGCCCCCACCGCAACCTTGCCGACATCGAGTTCGTTGGCAAGCTGGGTCTGGGGCAAACCGTCCTTGCGCGAGATGAATGCGAGCACCCACCATTGCGAGCGGGTAATCCCGAGCGGCGCCAGGTCGCGATCGAACATCATCCTCCTGAGCCGCGACACGTCGTGGATGAGATATCCAAGCCGGAGATCCCAATCGGGCTGATCAACCATCGATGTTTCCCTTGAGGCGAGTCGGGGTCAGTTCTTAACTAATATCATACACCAGCGTATTTTAAAGGGCATAGCACAGTAAGGGCTAGAAAAGAGGGTTTTGCGCCTTTGTCGTCGGTCGACCGATTTACAAAACAAGTACGCTAGTGTATTATCTGGGCTGAGGCCATTGGTTCTGCCCGACCGCAGACGAGATGCCGCTATCAAATCGACCGCAGGGAAGGAAGCTACCCATGTTTGACGCTACCCTGCTTCGAGGTAAGCGCATCCTGATCACGGGCGGGGGCACGGGGCTTGGAAAGGAAATGGCGGTCGGGTTCGCCGCGCATGGCGCGCATGTCTATATATGCGGGCGACGCAAGGAAGTGCTGGATCTGGCGGCGCGCGAGATCCGCCAGAGATCGGGGGGACGGGCGGACGCCCTGATCGCCAACGTCCGCGATCCCGACAGCATCGAAGCGATGATGACCGCTATATGGGCGGACGGTCCGCTCACCGGCCTTGTCAACAATGCCGCGGCCAATTTCCTGGCGCCGACCGAAACCCTGTCGCCGCGAGGCTATGAGGCGATCCGCTCGACGGTGATGGACGGCTCCTTCTACACCTCGCTGGCCTGCGGCAAGCGCTGGATCGCCGCAGGCCTGCCTGGCGTGATCATCAGCAATCTCGTTACCTGGGTCTGGACCGGATCGGCCTATGTGGTGCCATCGGCGATGTCGAAGGCGGCGGTGCATGCCATGACCATGTCGCTCGCGGTAGAGTGGGGCCCTAAAGGTATTCGCGTCAACGCGATCGCGCCCGGGCCGTTTCCCACTGAAGGCGCGTGGGACAAGCTCAATCCGTTGGCGGAGACCGGCGTCGGCGCCACGCAGGCGGACGAGGTGCCGCTGCGCCGTTTCGGAAAGATGGAAGAACTGCGCAATCTCCTGATCTTCTTGATGTCGGATGGCTGCAGCTACATCACCGGCGACACCATCAGCATCGATGGCGGCCATCATCTGGCGGCCCCTAGCACCTTTGCCGGCCTGGCAAAACT
>WNFD01005096.1_pt1 | contig 13153 bp, 13 predicted proteins | sample 5400491 | NCBI WGS metagenome assembly WNFD01 (sample SAMN13153343, study PRJNA577476) | soil metagenome | isolation source: 120 cm saprolite under Douglas fir tree site 2 hole 2 replicate 2 | place: USA:California | collected 2015-04-18 | reverse complement strand
TGGTGCATGCGGAGGTCGCCATCGAACGCACAATGCACGCCCGGTTCCCGGCAGCCGAGCAGGCCGAACTCGCCGACACGTTCCGCGGCTATGGCGCCGACCCGGAAACCGCGGCCAGGATGGCGGCCGCCGTGTCGCAGGACCCGGACACCGCACTGCGTGTGCATACCCGCGAGGAACTGGGCGTCGACCCATTCGAGTTGCCCTCCGCGGTGCTGGCGGGCCTCTCGTCGCTGGTCGCCTTCTCTCTCGGGGCGCTTGTGCCGCTCCTGCCCTACCTGGTCGGCCTGTCTAGCCTCGCAGCCGCCCTGGGCATCACAGCGGTGGCCCTCCTTGCTGGCGGAATGGTGGTGGGCCGGCTCACCGGCCGGCCATGGCTGCGCTCGGGCCTGCGCCAGCTCGTCCTGGGCGGGGTCGCCGTCGCGGTGACATTCGCCGTCGGCAGCCTCATCGGCGGCCACGTCAGCTGAGGTCCGCCAGCAGGCCAAGGGATTTCGGTTAACCCCCCACGTTCGTTCTCGCGCGGGTCGCCGACGGTGCCAGCCTGGCGGCTATCAGCCGCGAGGCCGGACTGCACAAGGACTGGCTGTCGCGTCACCTCGGCGACATCGACCCGGCGGCGGCCGAAGCCGTACGGCAGCGGCATACCGACCGGTGGGACACCCGGTGGCGGCTGGTGCTGAGCCGGCTGGGCTTCCCCGACGTGCCCAGCTACTTGCACGAACGCCACATCGTGCAGCATCGGACTATCAACTCAATCGCCGCCGAGGTCGGCCTGACTCATCACGCCGTCGAGTCCGCGCTACGCCGTCACGGGCTGGCCCGGGTGGCTCACGCCGCCAAGCGCCATGAAGCTGACCTGCGCGCGGCGCAGGTCGCCGCCCACCTCGGCTTCGACGCCATCGCTGACTACGTCAGCCACCGCAGGACCGCGGACTGGACCTGGGGCGCCATATCGGCGGAGTCCGGGCAGCCACAGTCGTGGCTTCGCCGGCATGCCCGGGACACACGTTCAGCCGCACCGGGCCCAACGCAGCCCGTTCCGATCCGGTGAATGTGCCATTGCACGGGTTACAACCCACGTAATGCCACATTCACCAGCGGCACGGCGTCGGCCGGCGTGCCGATGACCCGCCACTCGGACGCGCGATGCGGCCTTCCCGGCCGGCCGGGGCTAGCGTGAGCATCACAACGCCGTTGATCAACATGGAGAGCCTGAAAATGCAGCTAAGTGCGCGGAACCAGATTCCAGCCCGGATCACCAGCATCAACACCGGGGAGGCGATCGCCAACATTGAACTGGACGCGGGCGGGGTGCGCCTGGTGGCCTCGATCACCGTGGAGGCAGTCCGCCAACTCGGCCTGGCCGAGGGGAGCGAGGTCACCGCGGTGATCAAAGCATCAGACGTGATCGTGGCCACCGGCAGCTGAGTTCCGGCAACCACAGCCGGCCAGGCAGGCCGTGCATCCGTCTCTGCTGGGCCAACTGGGCGTGTCTCGTAGCTCTTGGCGCAGGAGGCAGAAGATCTGCGAGACACGCCTTGGGAGCCGGAATCAGATCTGGGTAAAGAACTCAAGCTCGCGCAGCGCCACCGCCTGCCCCCGCTGGCCCGGGTACACGTGGCCGATCACGACGGTGATGGCCGTGACGCCACGCAGGCTGACTGAGCGATTCTGGAAGCTGAGCGTGTCGTCGAATGACAACCTGACGGGCGGGTGGCCGCCGACGATGAACTCGATCGCCTGCGGGCGCGCCTGGGTCCGGTAGTCACCGCCGGGCTCTCCGGAAAGCACCCCGACCCGGTCGATCTTCTGCGGGCTGGCGAACCGGACGGTGAAAGTGGCGCCGGCGCCGGTGGCACCACCGCTCAGCCAGTACGTCTGCTGTACGCCGTCGATCGCGAGCTGGGCCGGATGACCGGGTGCCGAGGATGAGGCGCTGGCGCTGACCGGCACGACGTTGGCGTAGCGCTGGCTCAGCTGGGATTGCGCCCGGTGAGCCAGGCCGAAGACGTGGGTGGTAATCCAGACCCGCGCCGGGCCCAGGCCAACCCCGAGCAGGCCGACCACCATCAGCAGCGGCGCGTACCTGCTCAGTGCCCGCCGCACGGGCGTCTTGGGGTGGCGGATGCGCTGCCGGGCGGTGTCCGCCATGGCACCCAGCCCGCGCGGGCCGACGGCTGGCGTGCTGAGCTGGGAGCCGTGGGCTGGCGGACCGAGCTGGGAGCCGTGGGCCGGCACGCCGAGCTGGGAGCCGGGGCCTGGCGTGCCGAGCCTCGGGCCGCCGGCCGCGGTCGCCGTGGCGGCGGGCTGCCCTGGTACCGCATCGTGGCTCAGGAAGCCGCGCGGCCGGTCTCTGGCCGCGTAGGGACGGCGCCCGCGCAGCCGGTCCAGCATGCGCCGCCACCAGCCGGGGCGGGCCCTTGCGCCGCTGCGCCTGGCCGCAGCGACTCGCCGCAGGACCGGCAGAACGTGCGGCCCTCAGGATTGCGCACACCGCAGGCCGAGCAGTAGGGGCCCGCATAGACCTGCTCGGTCATCACCGGGACGGGTCCGGGCCGGTCTCGCTCGGCGACGGGCTTGCGGGCGGGCGGCTGCCTGCCATCCACCGCGCCCGCCGCGGCTTCGACCGGCTGACCCGACCATTCGAGCAGGACGCCGCACGATGCACAGAAAGCGTCTCCCGACACGGCGGCATTTCCACATTCACTGCATACGATCATGACTCCACCACTTCGATCCGAAGCTGACTGAAAACGGACAGGGCGGGCTGCGCCGCGCTGCGGGCGCAAGCCGCCACGCTGGCCGGATCCCGGCCAGCAGGAACCACTACGGTGATCGTGACCACCGGGTCGAACGACGGCGCGATCGCCGCACCCGGCTTGTCCGACCAGGTCACCGAGCCGGACTCGGCCACGCTGACCTGTTCGGCTGGTACGTAGGCAGCGGTGGCGACGACGTCGCGCAGGCCCGCGGCCGTGCCCCGGACCCGGTACGCGCGCACTGCGCCCGCGATGAGCGCCCGCTGCCGGTCGCTCGCATCGGCCTCGGCGCCGACGTCAACGCCGATGTCAGCGCCGACGCCGACCAGTGTGCCGAGCCAGGCCAGGAAGTCGTCGGACGCCAGCCACGGGTCGAGGTAGGCGGCGAAACAGTCAAGCGCCGTGACGACCGGGCCGAGCAGTTCGTCAAACGCGGCGCAGAGTCCAAGGAAGAGCGGGTCCTCGTGGAAGAGCGCGGGAACCGGCCCGCTGACCCGGTATGCCGCGCTGGTGCTCTGCTTCCTATGCGCCTCCGGGGCCCCGCCCGCCTCCCCTTCCCCCTTCACTGCGCCGCCTTCCCTCGTCGCTCGTTGCTCGTTCCTCGCTCCTCGCTCCTCAGTCCAGGCAGCGCCGCGCCCCTTCGGCGCGCTCATGGCCGCACCTGCACCTGGTGGTCGAAGGAGAACGGAAGCTCGTCGGCGGCCACCTCGACGTGCTGCGACGCCTCGGCGCGGGCACCGGTGAGGGGATCGGCGGGGTAGAGCCGCGCGTCCTCCACGTAGTCCAGGTCGGGCAGGGCGGCCAGCGCCCCGTGCACGTCGCCGAGCGTGACCGGCCGCCCGAACGGCCAGCCCGATCCGGCCGGCCCGCCGTCGCGTGGGTGCAGCCACCGGTACAGGGCGGCGAGCGCATCCGCGGCGAGCCGATCGCAGTCATGGTCGCGCCGGGCGCGCAGCCGCACCGCGACAGTGACGCCGCGGTAGCGTGGCGGCTCCACCACGATCCGCATGCCCACCATCCGGCGCCTGTCAAGCGCATCGGCGATCCGCCCGAGCAAGTCCTTGTCCGGGGTCAGCGCGGCGAAGGGCAGCCGCCCAGGGCCATAGCCGACCACATCAGGCAGCACGAGGACCCGGACAGGATCGGCGGGCGCCGCGGGCGGAACGCAGTGAACTCGCACCGCCGTGCCAGCCGCTTCGCCCGCGATCACCTCGTAGTCCTCGGCGGTGACGGCCCGGTCGCCGGTGCGCAAGGCGCGCCCGGCCCGCAGCTTCGCCTCGTCGACCGTCTCACCATCCCGGCCGCCACCGGCCGGACGGCGGTTGCCCGCCGACTTTACGTAAGGGATCGGAGTACGCAGTACGCACAGGGCGCCCGCGCCGACGTTTCCCGCGGCACCGCCGCCGGTCCAGTACTCGCGCAGGCGCAGCGTGGCGCCCTCGGGGGGCACCCGGCCGTGACTGCGCATCAAACCGTCGGCGAGCCGCACCGTCGGCCCAAGCTCGATCACCCCGGCCGCCTTGTCCAGCCGGAAATGCGGATCGTCCCGGCCACTGCCGGCGAAATCGGGGACGGTGTGCCACTCCTGCCAGCCTTCGTCCGACGAGACCTCGAGGACGGGCGCGTCGGCGGTATCCAGCACCGGTTTCCTGGCCAGTGGGAAGCACTGGCCCGCTGATCCGTCCGCCTCGCCAAGCACGTCGCCGCGGACGCGATCGGCATGGATCGCCGCCACGGTGCCGCCCAGGCACGCGGCGGAGAGCCGGGACAGAACCGGGCTGCGGCTGTAGGCGGGATAGTCCTGCGCCGACTCCGTCACCACGGCCCGCACCCACGCGGCCCGGATGCCGTTGATCAGGGAGGGGACGTGCCCGGCCGGCAAGTGCAGGAGGATATCGCCCGGCCTGTTCAAGCCGCCGGTGCTGTCCTGCTCCACCTCGCACCCGGTCCAGCCGGAACCGGTGAACGCCTCCCAGCGCAGCGGCGGGTGACGGGGGTCGACGCCGATGCCCACGATCTCGCTGTCGGTCCGCAGCAGCACGATGCAGCGCGGTGCCGGGGCCGACAGTCCCGCGTAGAGCCGGTCACCTGGCCGCGGCACGTCGGAGAAGCAGGCCACACGCTCGCCCCGGGCCAGGGCCGGGCCGAGGTCCGCGAGTTCACTCGGCCCGTCGGCCACCGAAGGGGCGGCGCGCACCTCGGTGAGCGATACCGCCGCGATCTCAAGGTCGGCGATGGTGCTGAAGGAAACCTGCTCCTCGCCGGGCAGCCGCCGGGTCGCGACCTGCGTGCCCGCCGGCACCCTGACCGGCTCGGGCCGCGGCGCTGAGAGCCGGAACGTCAGGTCGGCCCTGGCCGCCGCTGGCGGTCGCAGCGTGATTCCCAGGAGGTCGAGGAATTTGCGGTAGTGCCGCTCCGGGACCTGGTTCAGCCGGTAGCTGAGCTGGTCGGCAACGGTGGCCACCGCCTCGATCAGGGTTACCCCCGGATCGTGGACGTTGTGATCCGTCCAGGCCGGGATGCGGCGCTGGATGAGGCGTTTGGCGTCATCTACGAAGTCCTGGAATCGCCGGTCGTCCAGGTTGGGCGCGGGGAGCGGCGGCATGTGCTCACTCCTCAGGGATCGAATAGAAGGGGAAGACCAGGTTGCGCCGGTCGTTGGTGGCCTTGATCCGGTAGGTGACGGCGATCCCGAGCACATGCGGCTGGTCGGGCAGCGGGGCGGCGGCGACTTCCGTGACGTCGATCCGTGGCTCCCACCGGGTCAGCGAGGCGCGCACCTCGGCGGCGACCTTCCCGGCCAGCCCGGCGTCCACGGTGTCGAAGACCAGGTCGTGGATACCGCAGCCGTACTCGGGGCGCAGCGGCCGCTCACCGTAGGAGGTGCCGAGGATGAGCCTGATCGCTTCCTCGATCTCCTGCTCCCCCCCGGAAAGCGCGAACGAGCCCGCGCTGTCCAGGCGGAGCGGGAACGCCCAGCCCCGGCCGGTGAAGTCGCTCACCGATGGCATCTCAGTCGCCGATCAGCACTGAAGCGGCGCTGCCGGCCAGAGTGCCCACGGGCTGGGCGCAGCAGGTCGCCTGCGACCCGGTGCGGGCGGCTGGTACCCCGCCGAACAGCACGGTCGTGCTGCCCTGGACGATCACGGCCTGCTGCGTGGGGGGCGCGAAGAACGGGTCAGCCGGATGCAGCCCGACATGCGGCGGAGTGTTATAGCCGGTGGCCCCGACGACCACCACGGGCGTGCCGCCGATCAGCACGCTCTGGCACACGCCGAGGGTGACGGGCGCGGCGAACGGCAGCGGCGGGGCGGGCTGCGGCGCGCCGCTGGCCGGGTTGGGTATCAGGTGCATCGGGCACGTGCCGGTCACCTGGTCGCTGGCTACGGCCGCTGGGGTACCCATCGCGTTCTGGCTCCTTCTGCTGTTCTCAGTTGAGTTGGATCACGTCACCGGAGACCCTGACCGAGGGACCGCCGTCGATCGTGACCCCGGTCTGGCCGGCCAGCGAGAGGCGGCCCGAGGCCTGGATGCTCACGTCGCCGTCGCTGGTGATCTGGACCTGGTTGCTGCCGCTGATCGTTACCGAGCCGGAGCTGTCGATGGTGATCGAGGTCTGGGCGGCGTCGAGGGTGATCTTCAGGTTGTCGTCGCCGGTGGCCAGCAGGACCTGGGGGCCGCCGTCGTCGTCGCAGAGCACCAGGCGGTGGCCGGTGCGCGAGACGCACACCCGGCGCACGACCTGGCCGGTCGCCGTGTCGATGAGCTGGCCGCCGAGGGGCGGCGGGTCCACGCCGTTATACAGGCCGCCGATGACGTAGGGAGCGCGCACGTCGCCGTGGCCGAACGCGACAAGCACCTCGTCGCCGACCTCGGGCAGCCACGCCAAGCCGCGCCCGTTCCCCGCCCCCGGCTGCGCGACCCGCGCCCACCACGACTCGTAGTCGTCGGACAGCCAGGGAAAGGACACCTTGACCCGGAACATGCCGTCGGGGTCGCCGATGTCGGTAACCTGACCCACCACCAGGCCGAAGATGGGCGGGCCTGATGCCCGGTGGCTGCCCTTGGTGGCGCCCACTGACGCGAGCCCGAGCAAGGAGCGCTCCTGCCGGCCGCTGACCGTGAACTCGGTCCGGTAGCCGGATTCGTCGTAGCAGTGCCGGGCCGAGGTCAGCACATAGCTGCCGTCGTGCGGCCAGCCAACGCACCCGACCTGGACCGCGGCGCCAGGAACGAGCCGCGGTTCGCCCACGGCTGTTCCCTCGGCCTCGGCATGCGTCCCGGCGATCTGGTCCGCGACCGCGTTGGCCATCGTGTCGGCCTCGGCCTGGCTGGTGACCGGCCGGTCCACCACGACGTAAGGCCGCGCCCCGAACGCGGCGGCGAGATCAGCGGGCGACACCCCGACGCTGGTGTTCGAGGCCGCCGCCGGGGCGCTGCCCAGCACCGCCTGCTTGCCCGCCGGATCCCAGCCGCGGACCTGGACCTCGGCCACCTGCTCGGCCGCGGTTACCCGGGGCCGGAACCGGCGCAGGTTGCCGCCGAGCAGGAGCTGGTACGGCTGGGCGGGCGCGGCCAGGTCGTCGCCGCCTGCCGGGGCGTCTCCGCTGGGCCGCGGCACACGCCAGTGCAGCTTGCCATCCGCCACCGCGAGATCGTGACCGGTCTCGTGCGCCCGCCCGCGCAGGAACTCCCAGTCGGTGAGGTTGGCCTGGCTGACGTGGTCATAGACCGGCCCGCCCGGGTCCAGGTCGCCCAGGCTGAGCTGGGCGTCCGCAGCGACCTGCCGCACGATGTCCGCGTCGGTGACGCCAGCGAAGGTCCGGCTGCGCCGGCCGCGGCAGAGCCGGTGCAGCGGGTCGTAGCCGCGCACGACGGTCCAGGTACCCGTCCCGTCCGATTCCTGCTCCAGCGCGGTCACCTCGCCGGCCACCAGCGGGAGCAGGGTGCCGTCCCCGTCCGCAGTCGCAGCCACGGTGAGCTTGCTACCGAACTTGATGCCGGCCCGGCTGAGCACATCGTGCTGGGTGTCCTGGAAGTGCAGCACGAACATGCCGGGCAGATGGACGTTGGTGTGTACGATGACACGGACCAGCGCGGGGACGATGTCGGCGGGCAGCGGCGAACCATCCACGCTCACCTGCGGCCTGCTGCCATACGGGGACCGGTCAGCTGCCATCGCCGCCACCGCCTCCGCCCCGGCTGAACTCGACCGCCTGCGTGCGCGGCGGCACGAGCAGCCGCGTGCCGACCGGCACCCGGGCCGGGTCCTCGATCCCGTTGGCGACCGCGATGCCGCGCCACAGCCCCGGGTCGCCGTACTCCCGGTAGGCGATGCCGGCCAGGGAATCACAGTCGGCGAGCAGGGCGCTGCGGCGACCCGCGATGCCGCCCGAGGTGGGGTTGGTGCCCTGCGGGTCGTCGGGCACCTTCTGCAGCGAGATATCCGCAGTGGCGCGCAGCGGCGTGCCGTCGGTGTCGAACATGGTGTACTCGGCCCGCACATGCTGCAGGAATCCGGTGAATCCGACTCCAGTGCCCCAGCTGAAGGTGACGGTCGGCGGCTGCGGGGTGCCCTGGTCGTATGACCCAGCGGCACGCACGTCCAGTCGAACAGCTGGCGGACCGTTGCAGGTACGCCCTTCGTGGTCCCGCCCATGGTGTCGAAGTCATCGAAAAGCAGCTTGGCCGTGAGTATCTCCGGTCCGGTCCCGACGAACTGGGGACGCGGGGTCTTGGCCGAGCCCCTGGTCGGCTGGGCCGACCAGGTGGACGTCTTGCTCAGCTGCACCGTGGACGGGTTGAACTGGCACGGCAGGTCGTGGCCGTCCGACCCGGTCAGGACTGCCCTGACGATCGCGTCGGCGCTCATCTGCCCATCACCGCCGCCGGGCTCATGGTGCGAAGCCCTGATGGGCGAGTTCGAGGGTCTCGATCGCGATGGCCTCTCCCTCGGGGCCGGTGCTGAGCGTGGGCCCGCCGTACCGGACCGGCCAGGCGCCCACCAGCGTCCACGTGGACACCACCGTCGCGCGGTTTCCGCTGCGGAGCGTGATGATCGCGGTCTGCCGGACGGGCTTGCGCCCTTGCTGGCTGAACCACGCCGCGAGCTGCCCACTGTCACCGTCGACTGACCTGGTGAGCAGGACGTTGCTGTACATGAGCCGTCCGGGCAGCCTGGCCACCGTCCCGTTGTCGCCGCCTTCCTGCCACTCCAGGACCTCGTACTGCTGGTCCAGGCCGGAGCAGCCGGTGAAGGTGGCGACGGGGACGCCGTCGATCCGCACGTCGAAAGCGAGCGACAGGCCCGGTGCGTTCGAATCTGTCACGGTGTCTCCTCCTGGGTTCTCGCTGGTCGGTCAGAGGTCGGTGAGCAACTGCGCGTGTTCCCGGTCGGCAAGCAACTCGGCGGCGAGGTGGCCGCGCAGCCGCCCGTAGAGCCGCTGAGCGAGCCGGTCGAGCGACGCCGGGTCCGCGATGTCGGCTCCGAACGGGCCAGCCGCGGCCGGCCCCGTGGTGGCCTGGCCCGTGCTGGCCTGGCCCGTGCTGGCCTGGCCCGTGCTGGCCTGGCCCGTGCTGGCCTGGCCCGTGCTGGCCTGGCCCGTGCTGGCCGGGCCGACCGTGGTCGGGCCTGTGGGAACCGGGCCGGTGGTAGCCGGGCCACCGGCAGCCGGGCCGCTGACAGCCGGGCCCGTGGCCGGCGGGCTGAGCGGACCCAACCCGCTGGTGGCTGGGCCGACAGCGGGGAAAGGTGGCGCCGGGGATCCCGACGCCGCGTTCGGCACGGGCTGATTGCCCGCCTCGCCGGAGCCCCCAGGCAGGAGCCCTCCGGAGCCGAGAACCGAAGGCCGCGCGCCCGGCCCGTTTCCTAGGCGCCCGGATGGCGACCAGGGACCATCGTCACCGGCAGAGCCCTGGAGGCCAGCCGACGCCGGGGAGCCAGGTCCGCCATCCGGGGCCGGGCTGGCCAGCCCGGCCTGCCGCCAGGAACGGGTGACCCCCGGCGAGACAGCACGCTGCGCCGCTCCCGGCCTGATGGACCCAGCCGACCCGATTGATTGGCGCGTCGCGTCGCTTGCCTCCGCACCCGCCTGCTGTCGCGTCCCAGTCAGGGGCTCGGTGGCCAGGTGGCCTCCTGCCGCCCCGCCGCCCGCCATGCTGCCCGGGACGCCGCTCACCGGGATCCCACCGGCCGCGGCCGAGTCCGCTGGCGCCATGCTGGCCGGCTCTCGCCCGGCTGAGTCGCTGTCGGCCGAGTTCGGGAAGGCCGCGGTGGGCCGGGGAGGCGGGCCCGGAGCCACGTCAGCCGCCAGCATGGTGGCGGTACCGGGACCGACCTGGCCCGGTCCGGGCCCGCCGGTCTCGATCCCCGGCGGGGAGCCGAATCGGCTGGCGAGCGAGGCCCGGAAGCCGATCGGCAGGCGCATCGGTGTGAGCGGCGCGGATTCCCGCCGGGCAGTCTGGCGGCCGGCGCCTGCGGGGGCCAGCGGCGTAACGACAGGCAGGCCCGCGACTTGCGCCGCCTGAAGGGGCGCGGTCGCCCTGGGTTCCCTGCCGAACGCCGCTTCTGCGGCCAAGGTGACGGCCGGACCTGGCCCTGGCGCCCCGCCGAGCCCAGCGCCTCTTGAGATCGGCGGGTCCGCCGACGCGACACTCGTCCGGGTGCTGGCCGCCTGGGCGGGCGGTGAAGCAGGGGGCGCGCTGCCCTGCCCGGTCCGGTCACCGGGCAGCCCCGCGCCCCCGTCGCCGGGAAGGCTCGCGGCCCAGTCGCCGGTCAGCCCTGCGGCCCGGTCGCTGATCCGCTTGGCGGCCAGCCCGGTGAGCGGGGGGCCAAGCCGCGCGCGCCGGCGCAGGCGTCTGGATGGCGAAATCGGAGATCCGGCAGGCTCCGCGGCCTGACCCGATCCGGTGCCGACCACGTCCGCCGAGCCGAACGCGGAACCCGGTCCCCCATGACGCTCCGGCTGGCTCAATCCTGCGCCAGCCGCGCCAGAGCTTGCCTCTGTCCCCGAATCGGCCGCCAGTGGCCCGGCCTGCGGCCGGGCCGGCAGCACCGTGGCGTCAATCCCGGCAGGCGAGATCCCGGTGGCTCCCCCGGCTCGCGCTCGTGGGGCCGGGGCAGCCGGAACGGCAGGCGAGACCGGGCCGGCGGGCGCGACCGAGCCGACGGGCGCGACCGGAACGGCGGGCGCGACCGGAACGGCAGACACAACCGAGCCCGCAGGCACAGCCGGAACGGCGGGCAGGACCGAGCCGGCGGGCCGAACCTGGGCGGCGGGCCGTCCCGGCGCGGCCCGCGCGGCCGTGTCCGTCCTGTTGGGGTAAGCGCCCGGGTCCGCATCTCGCGCGGCGAGGGCGGATGGTCGCGACCACGGTTGAGCCGCTGCTGCCTCCCCGGTCGGCGTGTTCGCCGACGGGCCGGTCTGAGGAGGCCCAGCCGTGGGTGTCCCACGCTGGCCGGCGGGCGGTGCTTCGACCGCGGCTTCCGCGAGAGGGGATCGCGCCGTTACCGCCCCGGGCGTTTCGCCGGGTTGCTCGGCCGTTGCGGCGCCGGCCTGTTGCGCCTGCGGCGTTCCCGGACCGGGCCAGGCTGACCGGGGCGGTGCCGCTTCCTGCGCGCCGACGGGCCGCGCCAGCGGCAAGGAGCCCGGGCCGGGTTCCGCGGGCGTCGCCGCGCCCGAGCCAAGGACCCGGATCGGCGCCGTCTGCCCGAGAGGCCGCGCCGCACTGAGGGCGGCGCGCACCTGCTGAGGCAAACCGGGTGACACCGGCGGCTGGGGATCGGCCGGCTGGAACTCGGTCGGATCGCCGACGGTCGGCTGGCCATCGTTTGGCTGGAGCTGGTTTGGCTGGAGCTGGTTTGGCTGGAGCTCCATCGGCCGGACAGACCCTGGCATCGCGCGATATCCCTGGTCAAGGCCCGCCGGATCGAGGAGCGAGCCTCCGGAGGCCCTCCCTTGCCGTGCCCGCCTGAGGAGTGACACGCCGGGCAGCCCGCCGACTACCCGTGACAGGCCAGTGACCGGCCGTTCCAATGCCGCCTCATCTGCGGGGCTAGCCGACCGACGTCGCGGCATGCCAGACGGAGAGCCCACACCGGCCGGGGGCGCGACGCCGACCGCGAGGCCGGACACCAGCCCACCAGGGGCGTCCGCCGTCACCTCGTGGCCGAGCAGCGCGAGTACCGCCGGCTGCTGCCAGCGGCTCGGCAGGGTACGCACGAATGCACGGCTGTTCGCGGTCGGCTGCGGGGGGAGCACGCTGGCCGCCGCCGGCAGCTCGCGCCACTGGCCGGACGGACGGACGGCCTGGTCACCGTGCCCGCTGCCGTCGGCCTGGGCGGTGCCGCGACTGCGGAACGGCCAGCGCATTTCTCACTCACCTGCCCATTCACTGGTCAGCTCGCCGCCGGTGTGCACGGCAAGCCGGGCGTTGATCCCCTCGATCTGGCCGACGAAGGCCCGCCGGAGCGGGTGCTCGAGGTCGAGAATCTCCTGGAGCGGCCAGTGGAAGTGGTAGGCCACGTACGACACCTCCTCAAGCAGGTGCTGCGTGCCGTACGTCAGGATCCCCCCTGGCGGCCCCGCGCTGCCGCCGAGAAGTCGACGGCGAACTCGTGGCCGCATCCGGGGCAGCTGACGGCGGCGCGGCTGTGTCCTTCGGCGTTGACCTGCCGGTACAGGTCCTGGAGGAAGGCGAGGTCGGCGGCGAACATGCCCTCGACCACGCCTGGGTTGATGGCACTGAGCGTGCCGAGCGAGGTGATCACCCGGCTGAGCAGGATGACAGTGAGGTATGCCTCGTTGTCCTGCACCCGCGGATCCCGAAGGGGCAGGATCTCGTCTCTCGCCGTGGCTAGCCGCATCCGCCCTTCGCGGTGCAGCGCGCCGCTGTCGTCGAGGTATCCGACGGGCAGCGTGAACGCGAACTCAGTGCGCACGCTCGGCTCGGCGGTTGCCGTGGCGTTCATCAGGCATGCTCGATGCGCTCGACCGCGATCGTCACCGACTCGATCAGTACCTGGTCACCGCCGGCAGCGAGCTTGCCGATCTCCACCCGGGTCGGCCAGCCACTGAAGAAGTTGAACCGGGAGACCTCGCCGTGGGCCAAGTCGTACAAGACGATCGAGCCGTCCGTGCGGGCCGCATCGATCTGCCCGTCCTGTACCTTCTTGATCCACGCCCAGAACGCGGGGTCGGCCACCTTGCCCCTGGACAGGTGGATGTCGTCGTAGTGCACCGAGCCTGGCAGCTTCTGCAGCAGGGGCTGGCCGCCAATCTGGTTCGACCTGTGCTCGACGACGCTGACCACCATGCTGAGTCCGCTGCACTCCTTGAACTGGGCGACGGTCACTTGTCCGATCTCTACGAAGAAGCTGTAATTAACCAGCG
>WNFD01007872.1_pt1 | contig 13157 bp, 11 predicted proteins | sample 5400491 | NCBI WGS metagenome assembly WNFD01 (sample SAMN13153343, study PRJNA577476) | soil metagenome | isolation source: 120 cm saprolite under Douglas fir tree site 2 hole 2 replicate 2 | place: USA:California | collected 2015-04-18 | reverse complement strand
CGCTGGCGGGGGGCGAGGTGGAGACGGCGTCGCTGGAAAATGCAGGACGGGTGGATTTTGAGCGGCTGCATACTTTGTCGGAGCGGCTGGAGGGGTTGGTGCTGTTGTGTGGGCTGGGCGTGGTGTTTGTGCTGTCGCGCGAGTCGCAGTGGCCGGAGACGGGTAAGCCGAAGACAGATAGAATCGTTAGACCACAGTAGCCAGTCAATGAAGAACCCCGAAAAGCTCTGTCTTTCCTTATGCCATTTCTAAAGCAAAAAGCTTTTCTTGACACACAGATTCTTACACGTGCGGCTAGCGGTGCGATCTCTGATGCTCAATGGCTTGCGATTTGTAAACGTTTATCAACGCAATATCAGTACACGATTTCTTTCATAACCCTAGTCGAGATCTGTAATGGTCTTGCTAGAGGGTCTGAAGAGTTTTTTGATTTAAATAGAAACCGGCTTCGTAAGCTTTATGAACCATCTGGACGACAATTCCTTCCTCCGCCCGGCGAATACATTCGCCGCAAAGTGTTCAACCTACCGCCAGGGCTAAAAATTCATCAGCCTCGAGAATTGGAACAATGGATTCGAGTTTTGCTGAACGGTGTAGACCGAACGGCAATAAAAGCTGGCGCCGTCACCCTCGGTCGATTGAAGGATATAAATCACAACTATGGATTCGACTTTGATCTAATTATGAAGCAACAGGAGAATGGAAAGACTGCCTATGTTCAACGACTCAAGGAGCTACAAACTGGCGCTCGTCGCATTCCAAGCCAGGAACAATGGGCTGAATCGTTTCTTCTGGCAATCAATATACCGCCCACTCCCGAAGCCATCGCTACCTTGACTCCTCGTCTCGAAGCCGAATACGTATCGAGTTTAGCAATTTGGAAAATGGTTATAAATGATCCTCAATACAACTTAACGAAAAATCGTAATGATTGGGAGGACTCGCAGCAATTGCTTTATTTAGCCGATCCGTTAATGAATTTCATTACCGATGATTCAAGAATCATCGCCCGAGTGAGTGCATCCTCTTCGATTGCACGAATAATCCCATACGAAACTTTCTTGGGCAGCCTTTAACAATGTCATCACTTACTCTCAGTGTCATACTTGGATTCGTCGCTGGGCTGGCGGACTTTTTGGGTGGGTTCCTGCTGGTGCGGCGGTCGCCCTCGGCAAAGGCGCTGCGTTACTTTGTCGCGCTGGGCGCGGGGTTCATGCTGGCTGCAGCTGTGCTGGAGATGATCCCGGAGGGACTGCATTTGAATCCGCAGTGGACTCCGCTGCTGATTCTGGCGGGCTACTGCGGAGTGCATCTGTTGGAGCATACGCTGGTGCCGCACTTTCACTTTGGCGAAGAGACGCATCCTCATGAGTTTCTTTCGGCGAGGAAGAGTTACTCCGTTTTATTTGGGTTGGCGACGCATACTTTCTTCGATGGGGTGGCGATCGGGTCGGGGTTTGTGGTGTCGCACTGGCTGGGGTGGGTTCTGTTCTTCGCGGTGTTTCTGCATAAACTTCCGGAGGGTTTTACGATGGCTAGCGTGATGCTCGCTGGTGGGCGGGGTCCGGCGATGGCACTGAACTCGGCGCTGTTTCTAGGGGCGATGACGGTGCTTGGGGTGATGGTGATTAACCTTGAGCCGAGCTGGGTGCGGGTGGGATTGCCGCTTTCTGCTGGGGTGACGATTTATGTGGCGGCGACGGATCTGGTGCCCGAGGTAAACCGGGAGCCTGGGATGAAGATGGCGCTGGTGTTTTTTGCTGGGGTGGTGGTGTTTTTTCTGTTGCGGTTGCTGGGGCCGGGGTAGGGGTAGGGGTTTGGCCGTCGGTCGAGGGAATCGGTTAGAGTCGCGACGCTTCGAACAAAATACGGGGGTTCTTCGCTGCGCTCAGAATGACAACTCCTGAAGGTTGAGGACGTCCTAATTACTGTCACTGGGGTTGCTCGAGGAGGAGGGTTACGGTTGTGGAGTGTTGGAGAATGCTGCCGGTTGATATGGTGGCCGTGCCAGTGACTGTGATGGTGTAGGTCTTGGCGGAGAGGGCGAGGGAGTCGGCGGTGCTGATGCGGTCTCCGCAGGCGGTGGCGAGGAGCAGGGTCAGGCTGAGGAGTGCGAGGGTGAACAGCCTAATTGCTTTGCGGCTATTGCGGGAGCGAAGGGTGAAGACAGCGATGGGAAATGACAGGAACGCCCACGTGACGGGTGAGTGGACGGGTCTGGTGTTTGATGCGGTGGTGTTTGGGGTGGCGATAGTCAGGGTGAAGGTGTTCGAGGTCGAGCCGGGAGGAACTGTGGGTGGGTTGAACGAAGCTTTCGCGAGATTGGGGAGTCCGGTGGCTGCGAGTGTGATGGGGCTGGACATGTTGCCTTGAAGCTGGACGGTGAAGGTGTAGTCGGCAGAGCTGCCGGAGGGGATGGTTTGGGTTGTGGTGCCGGTGGGAGTGAGGGCGAAGTCAGGATTGGCAGTGGGGCCGGTGCCGCCGGTGATGAGTTGAGGGGCGGAGACGCTGGGGGTGAAGTTGGTGGATCCGGCGTAGAGCGCGGTGAAGGAGTGTGCGCCCTGGGTGATGGACGGGATGGTGAAGACTGCGTCTCCTGTGGCGGAGAGGGGCGTGGTGAACAGAGTGAGGGAGCCAGCCGGTGATGGCGGTGGCGATGAAGTTGCTGAGGGTGATGAGCGTGGTGGCTGGATTGATGGTGAGGGTCGCGGCGGGTGAGGGTATGGCGTAGTTCCCTGCTGCGGAGCCGGTGAGGGTTGCGGTGATGGGATAGGTTCCGGCGGAAGAGAGCGCTGAGGCCGCGGTGGTGAAGGTGGCGGAGAGGTTTGACGCATCCTGAGGGAGGATGCCGATGAGGGTACCGCTGATGCCAGGGATGGGTTGGCCGTAGATGAGGGTGGTGGGCGTGATGGTCGCGTTGAGTTGCCGCGGAGTGATGGTGAGGCCGAAGGAGGAGCTTTGCGCAGAGAGGTGGGTCTGGTCGCCGGCGTAGGTGGCGGTGAGGTTGTGGTGGCCAGCGGGCAGGGTGATGGTGGGCAGGATGGCGATGTTGGCGACGAGGGTTGCGGTGCCGAGAGTGGAGGTGGTGCTTGTGGTGTCGTCGGTTGCGTCGAGGAAGGTGATGGCGCCGGTAGCATTGGTGGTTGAAGCGAGGGTGGCGGTGAGTTGACCAGTGCCGTAGGCGATGACGGAGGGAGCCGTGAGGCTGAGGACCCCGGGTGTGGTCAGGCCCAGGCCCGCGATGGTGTGGATGATGGTGGCTGGGGCGGGTGCGGCTTCGAGTTGGCGGATGCGCTGATTGCCGGTGTCGGAGAGGGTGAGGAGGGTGGAGGGTGAGACGGCGGTGTTGCGGGGGGAGTCGAGAGAGGCGGAGATAGCGGGGCCTCCGTCGCCGGCGAAGGCCTGGGTGCCGTCTCCGGCTACGGTGGTGATGACGCCGGTGGCGGCGTCGATACGGCGGATGCGGTGGTTTGCGGTGTCGGCGAGATAGAGATTGCCGGCGGGGTCGATGGTGATGCCGTGAGGGAGGGCGAGGGTGGCGGTGGTCGCGACCGTGGTGTCGCCGGAGAAGCCGGGAGCGCCGGTGCCTGCGATGGTGGTGATGATGCCGGTGGTGGCGGTGATTTTGCGGATGCGGTGGTTGTGGGTGTCGGCGAGGTAGAGGTTGTTTGCAGCGTCGACGGCGAGGCCTGTGGGGGAGTCGATGGCGGCGGAGGTGGCGGGGCTGCTGTCGCCGGAGAAGCCCTGGGTGCCGGTGCCTGCGATGGTGGTGATGATTCCCGCGGCGGAGATTTTGCGGATGCGGTGGTTGCCGGTGTCGGCGAGGTAGAGGTTGTTGGAGGCGTCGAGGGCGAGGGCTGTGGGGAGGTTGAGTTGGGCGGAGGTGGCTGAGGCTTTGTCGCCGGAAAAGCCGGGGGTGGTGGTGCCGGCGATGGTGGTGAGGATGCCGGTGGTGAGATTGAGCTTGCGGATGCGGTGATTGTGGGTGTCGGCGATGTAGAGATTGTTCGCTGTGTCGAGGGCGAGGCCCTGGGGTGAGTCGAGTGTGGCGGAGGTGGCGGGGCCGGCGTTGCCGGAGAAGCCCTGGGTGCCGGTGCCGGCGATGGTGGTGATGTTGCCGGTGGGGTCGATCTTACGGACGACGTGGTTTCCGGTTTCGGCGAAGTAGAGGTTGCCTGTCGTGTCGAAGACGATCGCGGAAGGGAGGATGAGAGGGACGGTGAGGGCGAAGACAGATGCGGTTTGCGCTGGAGCGCTGAGCGGCGAGGCGAGGGAGAGCAGGAGGAGGAGTGCGATCCGGAGTGGAGCGTGGCTGGCGCGAGGAGGGTGTGTGATGCTCAGCGTACCCATGGGAGATGGCCCGGATGCGATCTACGAATCAGATTGGTTTGCGATGCGGCTCAAGAAGCTATGCCTAACTTTACCTCAAGGGTTTTGATCGCAGGCTACTACTTTAGATACTGGGTACGATGTCGGTGCTTGGGTGGGTGGGGCGTTTTGTTCGCTGCAGGTAGTCTTGCGTTCGCTGGGCGCAGGCTTCGGGGTCTTTCTGGTAGAGGGCTATGCGCTCGGCTCCGCTCATGAGAGCGAACTCAACGTCGATGCCGTTGAAGAGTTCGGGAAGGAGGAGAGTGGGGTCGGCTGTGCCTGCTGCGACTGCTGAGAGTTCGGGCCAGTGCTGGGTGATGAGAGCAGTGTTGTAGACGCGAAAGCTGGGATAGAAGAGCGGACTGGTGTGAATGAGATCGAGGAGGCGCTTCTGTTCGGGGCTCATCGCCCAGAGATATTTTTTGAGCCGCTTGAGGAAGCAGAGAGCCTCGTCTTCGTCGTAGAGCTCGTCTGCGACCTGGGCGATGGAGGCTCCGCGGAGAAAATCTATCGGTTCGGCAAGACTGGCTTCGAGAGCGCTTTCGACGTGATTGGCCAGGGTGACGCCCTTGTTGCGGGCCGCTACTTCGGCGAGCGAGCGGAGGCGTTTGCTGAGCCGGAAGGTGAGGGTCTCGGTTCTTGGTTTTTCGGCGTTTCTGGCTTTGGATTGCTTTCTGGGCTCCATTTTGGTTCTCCAAACATGGCTCATTGTGTTTCAAAGCAAATGTAACACGACTTTGAGGATTGTTTGATGGAACTGAGTCTCGTAGACAACAGGAGAAGAGACCACCGAGGGCGGCATCGAGGGTGCCCGATGATAGGCTTCGATTGACCTCGTGCGGCAGTAGGGTCAATAAAAAAAAGGTGGACGGAGAAGCATGCCACGTCATTGCTTAACGCTGGATTTGAAGGACGACAAGACTGCAATCGCGGAGTACAAGCGGTATCACGTGAAGATATGGCCGGAGGTGAAACAGAGTCTGTTGGACGCGGGAGTGGTCGAGATGGAGATCTATCTCCTGGGAACGCGGCTGTTCATGATCATGGATGTCGATGATTCCTTTTCGTTGTCTGCCAAGGCGGCCAAGGATTTGGGGAATGCGAAGGTGCAGGAGTGGGAGACGATCATGCACGGATTTCAACAGCAATTGCCCGGGGCTCGGGCTGATCAGTATTGGATGGTGATGGAAAGGGTGTTCAGCCTGGATGAGCAGTAGGGATGATGTGTGACTTTGCGCTAGTGTCCTGTCTCTGAAATTGGCGACATAATTGCCATGCGTAGCATGATTGCTAACCCGCACAAACAGCAGATCCCTCCACTCCGCTGCGCTTCGGTCGGGATGGCACATTATGTCAATAACTTCAGGGACAGGACACTAGTTGGAAGAGTCGGCGCCAGCGTTAAATCAAGGTGGAAAAGCAGAAGACCCCGGGGTTGATCCCGGGGCCTTCTGCTGTTGGATAGTGCGTCGATTTAGGGGATTGCCTGGAAACGGCCAACGGCGATGCCAACCGCGTAGGGCGCGTACAGCGGAACCGCTCCACCGACGATCTCTGTGATGAAGTTGTTGCCGGTTCCTGCGACCCAGACGTTCCCGGCCTGATCGACAGCGAGCGCGGTGTTGGCGTTCAGGTAGGTCGGGTCCTTTTGGAAGCCGGTTGAGGGTGAAAGCGGGTTAGGACCAAAGAAGCTGATCTCGCTGAGGCTGGGGCTGGTGCTATTGGGAATCCAGGTGTTCGCGCGACCATCAACAGCAATTCCGGTTGGGCCAGAGATTCCTGCTGAGGCGGCGGTAAAGGGCCAACTGCCACCGGCAGGAGACCAGGTGGTTCCGCTGCGACTGAGTTGGAAGATCGCACCGGTGTCAACCGCTGAGGCGAAGACATCGCTGTTATGGTCAAGGGTCAATCCGTATGAGCTGCCACTGGGCGCTGCGTATGGAGTGGTGAGGAAACCGTTCAAAATTCCGGCGCCAGTGGCGGCCGTAGGCGACACCTGGGAGATGAAGTTGGATCCGGAGGAGACCCAAATATTACCGGGAGTTGCCTTAGGTGTAGACGACTGGTTGTCCGCCATCAGACGCACGGGGTTAGGACCGACGGTGTTGGAGATTTGAACGGGAGCGACGGCAGCGGGGGCAGTCGCAGCAGCAGGCAACATATAGAGTGAACCGGTAGTGCCATCGGAAGTGGTGAAGTACACGTTCCCTGCGCCGTCCGCCGTGATGGCAAGAGGTAGCACGCCAACGGGAAAGGCGAGCGTTGCTTTTGTGATGGGGTTGTAACGATACATCGTCGAGGGGCCGGCGAACCAGACGTTGGGGCTGTAATTGTTGGGGGTAAGGGCATTCGCATCAAGAGTTCCGCCGGTCGCTGAGGCGCCCGGATCGAAGTTGACGCAAAAGATGGGTGCGCCTGCAGCCGAGATCGCGGAGAGATTGCCGCCGGCCTCGGCATTTCCGAACCACACGTTGTCCTGACCGTCGATGTTGATGTCGGTGGGCGAGGAGATGAAGTTGCCGGTACCGCAGGAGGATCCAGTGCTGGCGTAGCTGACTCCGATGGTCCAGTCGGTTGGCGCGGCCGAGAGGGAAGGCACATAAGGCGCGCCGACTGCGGGCTGGAGGCCGAAGAGAGTGGACAGGTTCGTGGTGTTGCTGTTGGTGGGATTGGTGAGGATGTAAAAGAGAGCCTGAAGGGTGTCCGTGGCCGTGGGGAAGGTGCCGCCGTTAAGGTTCGTCGTATTCGGAATTGGAGGCGCTGCTGCCGAGAAGAGGGTGCCGCAGGCCGACGCAGTCGCGTCCGCACCGTTGACACAGGCGGAGAGGATATTCGCGAGAGTGTTGATTTTAGCGGCCTCTGGGGTGGCGGTGAGCGCGACGCCGGGAGCGATGCTGCCGCCGCCCGCCGCAGAGATTGATTTGGAGGCATTGGCGAGGCCGGTCGCCGCATCGGCCAGAATCGCAACGGTATTAGGAAGGTTGAGCATGACGAGCCGCTGCTGGCCAGTCGCGTCCGCCCTGAGCGTGTGGTCGGCGGGATTGAAGAACTGCGACACCGCCGCCATGGTGGCGACCGTGGTCACTTCGCTCATATAGACGAAGTTGGCGCCGGAAATTGTGGGGCAATCGCCATAGAGTGCGATGAAGTCCGCGGCGGTGTTGGTCTGTGTGGCTATTCCGTTGTTCTGGGTGTTGCCACCTTGAGAGAGAACATAGACCAGCGGGGATCCGCCGGTCGAGGGGCAGGACCAGTTGGGGGTGGTGCCATCATGGCCACCGGCCGTGTCCTTGGTGAAGTTGAAGGAGCCCGTGGTGTCGGTTGTGGTGGTTGCGGCCAAAATTGCGGGGGCGCCCTGACCAGCGAACCAAAGAGTCACGGTAGCACCGATGACAGGCTGATTTCCGCCATGAACTTTTCCGCTGAGCGTGGCGGCCGTGCTGAGAGAGTTTACGGCCGGGGCCGTAGACGACATATTCGAGCAGCCAGCGGAAAATACGATGCTCGATGCCAGCAGTGCGAGCAGATTTCGCTTTGAGCCCGTCAGCCGGGCGGAATAATTGCCAATCATGGGTGTTCCCTCCGAAAGGTAGTGTTGCGGTTTGCTTTGCAAGGTGGTTGCCTTGGCGACAGGTTGAGGTGACCAGGGGGAAATCGCAGTCATATAGAGAAGACGGGGTTCGGAAAAAGGTACCTGATTGCAGGTTGAATGTATGAAAATCTAACGAAAATCGAATGCATGCTGCTTACCTAACTGCCTTTGGAAGTAACAGCCCCCGATAGGGAAGAAAGTTACCAGACAAAGGAAAATCTTGAACATCTCATGATGGAGCATACCCGAGGTTGGCTAATCTGTTGCTTAATTGCTCATGATACTTTTGGGTCATTCATGAAAAGGCCATTTGTCTAATAGGTGGAAGCGCGTGTTCGCGCAGAAGATTTTCCGCTCATTGGCGTCATAAGTTGTTGGCTCTCTAACTGACGCTGCTGCAAGAGTTAGACAAGATTGCGCGATGCGACGGACGAAGGTTGGGCCTGGGTAGCGACGAGGTCCTTGAAACGCGCGACACGCTACTCAATACGTATCCTCCCCACAAGAGGGACCCTTATTCTTATTGCTCAACTTTGTTCTATCTGTGGATTTTCCGATTTGTCTCGATTGTTGAAGGGTTTGCTCCGGCGATCGCGGTTTGCCGTCTAGACGCCGAAGGATGGGCAACTTTCGCCGAAGAGGGATAATCTATCCGAGTAGACTTCTTTCAAATTCAAGACGTACCACCGGAGACCGTCCCATGCGCGAAAAGTCCCTAGTTTTTGCAGCAAGTTTAGCCCTTTCGGCAGCACTCATTTTGAGCGGATGTAAAAGCTCGACGCCTGCTCCGGCTCCGGCGGGTGCGCCGGCACAGAGTTCGAACCCGGAGGGGAGTGCAGCTCCTGCGGCGCCCCCAGCTAACTCTCCGAGTTCGGCGGGGGCTCCGGGTGCAGCGCCTGCCGCCGCGCCTGCGGCACCCGCCCCGGCTCCTGTTGCTGCTGCTCCACCACCGCCGCCGGAGCCTGTGAAGTTGACCGCGCCGGCGGGGGCTGCCGTGGTGGTGACCGTTACGGAACAACTGAGCGCCAGTAAAAACAATGTTGGAGACGGATTTACTGGTGTTCTCGCGCAGCCAGTCAAGACTGCGGGTGGGGCGACGGTCTTCCAGCGCGGAGCCCATGTTGTCGGGACTGTGGTTGCCGCAAAGGGACAGGGTAGGTTCAAGGGATCGGGTGCGCTGGGGATTCAGGTGACTTCCATCTCGGGCAGATCGGTGAGCGTGAGCTCTTATGAGAAAGAACAGAAGGGCAAAGGGAAACGGTCGGCCGGCATGATTGGTGGCGGCGCTGGCGGCGGAGCACTGATCGGCGGCCTGGCTGGAGGCGGTAAAGGTGCCTTGATCGGCGGGTTGATTGGCGCGGGTGCGGGTACTGCCGGAGCGGCGTTTACTGGAAATAAGGACGTCGTGATTCCGTCGGAGTCCACCGTAACCTTTCACTTGACGGCGCCGGTTACCATAACGGTTCAGCCGAAGGAAGCGGCTCAGGCTCCGCCTCCGCAATAGCTCTGACAACAGTGTTGAATACGGCACCTGTCCTTCTGTTTCTGGGCAGGTGCTTTTTTTGCGACAAGTGGCGGGTTGCGAGGGCTTCGCGGAGAACGAATGGTGTTGGCGGTAGACTGGATTGATGCGGTTGAACCCGGTTTTTTTATTGTCTGCGACCGATGTCGCGCACTTCCCTTCTGAGGCAAAAACGTATGGAGCGCCGGAGGTGGCGTTTCTAGGGCGATCGAATGTTGGGAAGTCTTCGTTGATCAATTCGCTGCTGGGATCGCGCGAGGCGAAGGTGTCATCGACTCCGGGGCGGACGCGGTCGATTAACTTTTTTTCGCTGCATCAGGGGGCGGGCGAGAAGATGAAGGTGAGGCCGGCGCTGATTTTCGCCGATCTGCCGGGATATGGGTACGCGAAGATTTCGAAGTCGATCTCGGCGGAGTGGCCTAAGTTTATTGAACCGTATCTTGCGGAGCGGGAGACGCTGGCGCTTTGCGTCTGCCTGGTGGATACGAATATTCCGCCGCAGGAAAATGATACTCAATTGATTACATATTTAAAGCAGACGCAGAGGCCGTTTCTGGTTGTGGGGACGAAGGCGGATAAGCTGTCGAATAATCAGCTGGGGAAGTCGGTGGCTGCGCTGAAGAAGGCGCATGAGGTGGAGGAGATTCTGCCGGTTTCAGCGAAGACGGATGCGGGAACGAAGGCGCTTTGGGCGAGGCTGATGGAAGTGGCGGAGTAGTTTCGCGCTTTCGGGTTGCGTACCTACCGGAGTTGAACCCGCTGTTCGATGCTGCGCCGATAGCTGATGGTTCCGTTGTGCGACGGCCCGTTCCACTACGGGGCTGAGGCGATTTCCTCGCGCTAGGTGTTGAAGATCGCCTTGGCCAACTGGCTCCAGACGCCGCTGACGGCAACCTTAGAGGCTGCGACATAGAGCACAATCATGGAGACATAGCCTGCGGCAAACCATCGATCAACGCCGTGCCTCAGGAGGGAGCGAACGAGGAGGAACACGGCGCCCAAGGAGAAGATGGGGCCGAAGATTCCGATCCATCCGCCCTCACCGAAGATGGGGAACAGAATCGGCATTCTGACGGTTGCGCCTGCCAGAATACTCAGAGTGGCCAGCAGCATCATCGTGCGATGTATCTCCGGCCGCTTTCGAGTTAAAATTCCGGCAAATACGAAGAGAGTGAAGAGGGTAATCTCTGTCAGCATGATTAACAGAAATTGCCGGTAGTCCATGCCCCAAAACGGCATGCTGGGGTCCCGGCGGACGGATTGGATCGCCACCATGAATCCAGTGACGGTGATGACCGGCGCAATAGCGAGGGCGCTCCAGCCAAGCTTCATATGGAGCCTGCGGCTTCGAGCGGAAATGAGCATCGCTTGAACCAGGAACAAGACTACCCAAGCCGTCATCGCCGTGCCATGAGCGATAACCAAAGGGAGTATCTGAGGTGAGATCTTCCGCCCTCCCATGCCTTCGCCCGCGAGGTAAAAGGGTTGAAAGCCCTTGAAGGTGATCAAGAGAAGGATGATCGCAGCAACGCTATAGAAATAGCGTCCTGCCTTCATTCTGGTGGCTTGGGAGATAAGAGACTTCCTGAGATTCGTATTTTGACATCATTGTAGCGAAACGATTTGCCAGCCTTATGCTACTCGGAAAATGCCTCCTAGTTGGCGGAGCGCTTCTTAGGCTATGCCGCTTCTCTCCTTCGCCACTCATGCCCTGTATCCGATTCCGTCGAGCGCTACTCGTCAGTTGTGGGCGCTTTTGATGTGGCGAAAGTCGTTTTTGATGATGTCCACACGTTAAGAAAGTGACCATATTTTTACGTGTTTTTACGTTTCGATGACACCGGTCGTTGTGGTGCAGGCTCAAGCTTTGGTTTGGGCAAAACACAAGCTTTGCCTAAGGAGGTTGTCTTATGGAAAACATGTGGACCAACATGAAGATCGCAACCAACCGGCGCTCTTTCCTGAAGAACGGACTAGCTGCAGCGGGGGCCGCAACCGCTGGGATGGGACTTCTGACGGAAAGTGCATGGGCTTTGGCAAAAGATGAATCTGACGACGATGAAGGTGAGCGTCTTACGCGAGGAGATGCCGCCCTGCTTCGGTTCGCCGCAGCCGCGGAGATTCTGGAGACGGACTTCTGGGTGCAGTACAACGAACTGGCGGGAATTCAGGACAAGGAGGAGCCTAGTGGAAGCGGCAATCCAGCCTTCACCGATGCTCTTTCGGTGCTGGACGCGGACATGGCCCAGTATGTCCACGACAATACCGACGACGAATTCACTCACCAGAACTTTCTCAACGCATATCTCGCTTCGAAGGGGGCAGCGACGGTCAACCTTGAGCAGTTTCGCACGCTGCAAGGCAGCAGTGCGACAGGCTCCAGCGGAAAACTTCGTCTTACAAACCTGATGCGACTCACTCTGGATACGAGTTGGTGGACTCGCTACCGCGACGACAGCCACAACCCCGACCTCGATCCGAACTTCACCTTCGCGCAGGCGGTGCCGACTTTATTTACGGGCGAGCATACGGCAATTCCTAGAACGAATGCCGATACCAAGGACCCGAACTTCCTTCAGGCGATCGCAAATACTGCCGCGTTTCACTTCCCCACGATCGAACAAGGCGGCAACAGTCTCTATCCTGCGATGGCGCAGAGAGCGACCAGTGTGGAGGTCTTACGAATTCTGATCAGCATCGGGCCCACTGAGACGATGCACTTTCAAACCTGGTCGGACAAGGCCGGCAATGCTCCGCAACTCACGAATGTAGTCGATCCGGTCACAAAAGTATCGGTGACCTTTCCAGACCTGAACTCTCCTCCGTTTGGTGGCGAGGAGTTCCAGACGAACCTGATCATGCCGGAGCCCTGTCCGTTTCTGAGCCGTAAGCTGCCGGTGTGCTCGATCATCCGTCCCACTGAAACCAACGGGATAGCGATGAACGTGGTTAACTTCCTGACGGAGATGGGTCTCTTCATCGGGCAATCGCCGGCGTTCTTCAAGCTGCTGCACGATCTGGCGGTGGATGCCGATTCAGCGAGGCGGGGACAACTATCCTGACTCGCCTGTTGCCGGCCATACTTTGCTTTGGAAAGATACAGGCGGTTGCGAGTTCTGTGTTCGCAACCGCCCGCTTGTTCTTGGGTTGAATTTCGATCTATTCGCCGTAGTAGTCGAGGCCGAGGTGGGTGATTAGGCCTTCGCCCATAATGTGGCGTAGGGTGTTTTTTAATTTCATCGACTGGATGAAGAGGTCGTGCTCGGGGTAGACGCCGGGGGCGCTGTCGGGAGCTTTGAAGTAGAAGCTGAGCCACTCTTGAATGCCGAGGCCGCGCAGGCTTGGGGTGCGGGCTGCGAGATCCATGAAGAGGATCAGGTCGAGCGCGAGTGGGGCGGCGAGGATGGAGTCGCGGCAGAGGAAGTCCACCTTGAGCTGCATGGGGTAGCCGAGCCAGCCGAAGATGTCGATGTTGTCCCAGCCCTCTTTGTTGTCGCCGCGGGGTGGATAGTAGTTGATGCGGACCTTGTGGTAGAGGTCCTTGTAGAGGTCGGGGTAGAGCTCGGGCTGGAAGATGACGTCGAGGACGCCTAGCTTGGATTCCTCTTTGGTCTTGAAGGACTCGGGGTCGTCGAGGACCTCGCCGTCGCGGTTGCCGAGGATGTTGGTGGAGTA
>WNFD01005092.1_pt1 | contig 13158 bp, 11 predicted proteins | sample 5400491 | NCBI WGS metagenome assembly WNFD01 (sample SAMN13153343, study PRJNA577476) | soil metagenome | isolation source: 120 cm saprolite under Douglas fir tree site 2 hole 2 replicate 2 | place: USA:California | collected 2015-04-18 | reverse complement strand
TTCGCTGACCCGAGTCCTCACTCAGCGCCCTCGCCGGACGCGATGCGCCGGAGCAGCCGCCAGTGCTCGCTCTCCAGCACGACGGGGCCGCAGCTCGGCGACAGCGCGGCCACGCCGCCAGGGGTCGTCAGCAGGAAATCCACGCGATAGGCGAGGTGCGGTGGGCAGCCCCGCTCGAAGAGGGACTTGCGGAACTCGACCCGCCGATACCATTCACGCAGCTCCGGGTCGTTGGTGGGCGCGAACTTCCACATCACCAGCGACGGCCGCCCCACGCGCCGCTCGAAATCGAGGAACGAGGCTTCGACCGCCGGATCGACGAGGACGACCGCATCGCTCGCGGCGTTCGAGGCCAGGTAGCCGGCGACGGACTCTTTGTCCGCGGCGAAGCTCGTGCGATACGTCTGGTCGCCGAGGATGCGCGAAACCGCCGCATTGAGGAAGGCCGGCGCGATCAGCGCCAGCGCCAGCAGCTTCACCGCCAGGAGATGGCGCGCCACCAGCCCGTTGAGCCAGGCGAGCGCGAGCGCCAGCCACAGCAGCAGCACCAGCGACGACGGTCGGAATGGGTAGAACTTGCCGATCGCGCCGGTGTGGCGCGCGACGAAAGACGGCACCAGCATCAGGAACAGATAGGCGATGAGCATGGCGAGCCACTCGGCGAATGCCCGTAGCCTCGCCGCGTTGCCGGCGCGGTCGATACCGGTGTGGGCGATGCTGGTGCGGGCGATAACGATGCAGCCCGCCAGCATGGCACCCGCCAGCAGGTATCCCGGCAGCCACTGTGCGGCGAAATAGTCCCAGCTCAAGAAGGGTGCGCCATGCCACGGCTCGCGGATCAACGAGTAGATGACATCCGGCGGCGGCACGTCAGCCGCCGCGCCCGTCGCGTCGAGACTGAGCCGTGTCCGAATGATCGTGCCCAAGAGCGGTGCAGTGGCAACGATGAAGGCAATCGCCGCGACCGCGATGCGCCGTATGTCACGCCGGTTCTCGATGAGCCGCAGCCCACACACGGCAAAGAACCAGAAGACGCCGACGAGGAAGTGGAAATAGGTCGCGGCGACGCAGAGGGCGGTCGCCGCGACCAGGCTGCGTCGAGCGCTCGCCGCACGGAGCGCGGCCAGCACGAAGCCGTAGGCGACGATCTTGGCCTCGAAGCCGCGGAACAGCCATTCGCCGCCGATCAGGCTTTGGCCGAGCAGCGCGAACACCATCACCACGATCATCCCGTCGAGCGCCGACAGCGACAGCAGGCGGAACAGCGGCGGCAGCAGCAGCGCGAAGGCGGCTGCCGTTAGAGCGCGCGTGACAATTTGTGCCGCCTCGAAGCCGGAGAGCGCGATCAGCGGCCCGAGCACCAGCTCGCTAAGGAAGTGGTGACGGGAGGCGTCGAACACGGCGCTGTCCGGTGCGGCCGGAACGCCCGCGACCGCCTGCGCCGCCAGCTGGAAATAGTTCTCCTCGTTGTCGGTGAGCACGCCATCGGGCGGCAGCAGCAGCAGTAGCACGACGAGCAGCAGCCCGGCATGCGCCAGCGCGCTCACATTCTCCCCCGCCAGCATCCGCCGAAGCGCCGTCAGCTTGTATTCCCGACTGAAAGTCCTGTTCGTTTCGTGCGTCATCAGTTCTCCCCTACAAGAAGAACTGTCCCCGTTTCCCTGTCTCATTCCAGGGGTGCACGCTCGATCACCGAGACCTGTCCCTGACTCTCGTGTCTCAGGCAAAGGGTGCAGTCCGCTCCAGTAGCGTGTCCCCGATCTCCGATGTCAAATGATACTAGCCAAGATGGATTGCTTCGCCTCCGGCTTCAGTGACGGTGAAAGCTTTGTCATTGCATGAATCGTCTTGACGGTATGTTCCAATACGGTTATATTTCAGTCCGAATCGGCATCGGCAGGGAGGGAGACCCATGGTGGACGAGGAGGCGTCGCAGCAGTCGCGTGCTGGACTGGTTCCGTCGATAAGCTTGGCAGGCAGCACACACCGAATAGGTGTTGCACCTATGCATGGCACCTGTATTTCGCCTGTTATTAACAGACAATCGTCTAGCATAAGGGGAGTGGCGGCCGCCCGGGCTTGGTGTCGCCACGACCATCCGCCGTCATCGACGACCGGCGCTCCGGCGGCGTTGGCACAAGCTGGACGCGCTCGGCCGCATCGTGCGATGTTCCGCCGCCGCACGCGACCGCTCGCCCGGCGCGGCGCGGCAGCACGAAAGGCACGCTCGACTTTGGTTCGCTTCGAGAATGTCGGCATGCGCTACGGCGCGGGACGCGAGGTGCTGCGCGACATCACGATGCGGCTGGCGCCCGGCGGCTTCTATTTCCTCACCGGACCGAGCGGCGCCGGCAAATCGAGCCTCTTGAAGCTCATCTATCTCGCCGAGCGGCCGTCTCGCGGGCTCATTTCGCTGTTCGGCCGCGATCTCGCGACGACGCCGCGCAAGGATTTGCCGGCGCTGCGCCGGCGCATCGGCGTGGTGTTCCAGGATTTCCGCCTCATCCCGCATCTCTCGGCGCTCGACAACGTGGCGCTGCCGCTGCGCGTCGCCGGGCACCGCGACGACCGCATCCGCGGCAACGTCGCCGAGCTCCTGCGCTGGGTCGGCCTCGCCGAAGAGATCGACGCCAAGCCGGCGACGCTGTCGGGCGGCCAGCAGCAGCGCGTCGCCATCGCCCGCGCCGTCGTCAGCAAGCCGAGCCTGCTGCTCGCCGACGAGCCGACCGGCAATGTCGACGACCACATCGCGGCGCGGTTGTTGCGCCTCTTCGAGGAATTGAACCGCCAGGGCACCACCATCGTCGTCGCAACCCACAGCGAGCGGCTGATCGCGCGCTTCCGCCATACCCGCCTCCACCTCGAGAACGGCGAGCTGACAATCGTCCCGGCGGCCGCGCCGGCCCCGCGCGAGGCCAGCGCGTGACTTCGCGCATTTCGCACAAACGCAGCCGCCTCGACCTGCCGACCGACGGCGACGGCGCCGGTCGCTTCCTGCCGTTGATCATCGGCGTCATGGTCTATCTCGCCGCCCTCGCCCTCGCCGGCATGATGGCGCTGCAGGGGGCGATCGCGCGGTGGGACGGCGCGCTCGCCGGCACGCTGACCGTGCAGCTGCCGGCCGCCGCCGGCGGCGAGCTCGAGAAGGCGCTGGCGCTGCTGCGCGCGACGCCGGGCGTCGAGCGGGCCGAGCCGCTCGATCGGGCGGCCAACGCCGCGTTGCTCGAGCGTTGGCTCGGCCCCGGCCTTACCGCCGACGAGTTGCGCCTGCCGTTGCTCGTTGACCTGCGCATCGCCCCCGCCAGCGGGCTCGATGTCGCCGCGCTCGCCAAGCGCCTCGCCGCGGTGGCGCCGAGCGCGCGGATCGACGACAACCGCTCGTGGCTCGACCGCCTGCTCGATATCGCGCTGGCGGTCGAGTTGGTCGCCGCAGCCATCGTCTTCCTGGTCGCCGGCGCGGCGGTGATGAGCATCGTCTTCGCGACGCGCACGGGGCTCGCCATCCATCACGGCACCGTCGAAGTGCTCCATCTGATCGGTGCGCGCGACACCTTCATCGCGGCCCAGTTCCAATGGCCGGCATTGCGTCTCGGCTTGCGCGGCGGCCTCATCGGCCTGGTGCCGGCCCTCGCCACCCTCCTGGCGCTCCATCAGGCGGCTGCCGGCACCATCTTGGCCGACGGCGTTTCGGCGCTGCCCAGCCTGACGCTGACGCCGCTGCATTGGGCGGTGCTGCTGCTGCTGCCGCTGGCCGCCGGGATCATCGCGCTGACCACCGCGCGCGTCACCGTGCTGCGCGCGCTGGCGCGCATGCCGTGAGCGGCCGACGCACCGCCCGATCGAACGGGGTCGGCGTCAGGCTGAGCCGTCCCGTTCTCGCGCTCTTCGGCGGCGCCGCTCTCGTCTGGCTCGCCGGCCTCATCTGGTTCGCCGGCACGATACCGAACGACGTCGTCGATCCGTACAGCCCGGCCGACGCCATCGTCGTCCTCACCGGCGGCAGCCAGCGCTTCGAGACCGGACTCGACCTGCTGGCCGCCGGCAAGGGCAAGCAGCTCTTCATCTCGGGCGTCCACCAGGGGGTCACGGTCGCCGATCTCATGCATCAGGCGCATCGCGCGCCGGATCGCCCCGCCTGCTGCGTCGTGCTCGGCCACGAAGCCGACAGCACGCTCGGCAACGCGCTGGAGACCGCCGCCTGGATGCGGCGCGAGGGCTACCATTCGCTCCGCCTCGTCACCGCCGCCTATCATATGCGGCGCAGCCTCCTCGAATTCGCCCGCGTCATGCCGGAGATGACGATCATCGCCAACCCGGTCTTTCCCGAGCAGATCAAGTTGGCCAACTGGTGGAGCTCGCCGGGTACCGCGGTGCTGATCGTCGGCGAATACGACAAATACCTCGGCGCGCTGCTGCGCGCGAAACTCGGCGAGCCGATTACGCTCGCTTCCGGGGAGCGGCAGGCCTGATGATCGCGCTGCGCTCTCTCCTCTTCAATGTCGGATTCTATCTGTGGACGCTGGTCATCGGCCTCTACGGCGCACCGCTGCTCCTCGGACCGGCGCGCATCGTCATGGAATTCGGCCGGCTATGGGCGGCGGGGACACTCGGCCTGCTTGCCTGGACGGTCGGGCTGCGCCATGAGATCCGCGGCATCGAGAACCTGCCGCACGGCCCGGCGATCATCGCCCTTAAGCATCAATCGGCGTGGGACACGGTCGTCCTGCCGGTGCTCTTCGCCCACCCGGCCATCGTCATCAAGCACGAGCTCGCCTGGCTGCCGATCTATGGCTGGTACGCGGTGCGCGCCGGCGGCATCCCGGTCGACCGTGGCGCCGGCGCCAGCGCACTCAAGCGAATGCTGACGCGTGCCAAGCGGGCGGCGGCGAGCGGACGGCCGATCGCCATCTTCCCGGAAGGCACCCGCACGGCGGTCGGCGCGCGCCTGCCCTACCATCCCGGCGTCGCCGCGCTCTATACCCAGCTCGACCTGCCGCTGGTCCCGGTCGCGGTCAATTCCGGGGTGTTCTGGGGCCGCCGCAGCTTCCTCAAATATCCCGGCCGCATTGTCCTCGAGTTTCTCCCGGCGATCCCGCCGGGACAGCAGCGCCGCAAGGTCATGAGCGAGCTCGAGACGCGGATCGAAGCGGCAACCGCCCGCCTCGTCGCCGAGGCGCAGGGCACCTTTCCGCGCTGTGGATAACTCATCAACATCCGTCCTGTGAAAAATGGGGATAAGCGCCAATATATTAACCGTTCGAAGGGTTTATACTTCTCTGGTCGGGGAGCTATCCTGTTGAAACAAATCAGGAACGAACGCTTGAAGGGGCCCAGCCCCGGCTGTTAGAGTGCAAAGGACGGCCGTCGCGTAGCGGCGACCGCCACCATGAGGAGAGAACCAACCATGGCGAGCGTCGCCTCGATCTCGCAGCAGATCTGGGACATGAAATACCGGCTCAAGGGGCCGGGTGGCGTGGCGCTCGACAAGACGATCGAGGAGAGCTGGCGGCGCATCGCCACTGCCCTTGCCACGCCGGAAAAGGAGCCGGCCGTGTGGGCGGAGCGGTTCTACGAGGCACTGGCGGATTTTCATTTCCTGCCGGCCGGCCGCGTCGTCGCCGGCGCCGGCGCCGGGCGCAACGTCACCCTCTTCAACTGTTTCGTCATGGGCAGCGTGCCCGACGACATGTCGGGCATCTTCGCGCATCTGCGCGAGGCGGCGCTGACCATGCAGCAGGGCGGCGGCATCGGCTACGATTTCTCGACGCTGCGGCCCAAGGGCGCGCCGGTCAAGGGCGTCGGTGCCGACGCCTCGGGACCGCTCTCCTTCATGGATGTGTGGGACGCCATGTGCCGCACCATCATGAGCGCGGGATCGCGCCGCGGCGCCATGATGGCGACGCTGCGCTGCGATCATCCCGACATCGAGGCCTTCATCGAGGCCAAGCGCGAGCCCGGGCGGCTGCGCATGTTCAATCTCTCGGTCCTCGCCACCGACGCGTTCATGACGGCCGTCAAGGAGGACGCGCCCTGGGAGCTCAAATTCAACGGCGCGACCTTCAAGGTGCTGCCCGCGCGCGAGCTCTGGGACAAGATCATGCGGGCGACCTACGCCTATGCCGAGCCGGGCGTCATCTTCATCGACCGCATCAACCGGCGGAACAACCTCTGGTATTGTGAGACGATCCACTCGACCAATCCATGCGGCGAGCAGCCGCTGCCGCCTTATGGCGCGTGCCTCCTCGGTTCGATCAATCTCGCCAGCCTGATCGTCGACCCGTTCGAGCCGACGGCGCATCTCGACCTCGCGGCGCTCGACCGGCTGGTGCCGCTCGCCGTGCGAATGATGGACAACGTCGTCGACGTCTCGCGCTTCCCGCTCGAGCAGCAGCTCGCCGAAGCGAAGGCGAAACGGCGCATCGGGCTCGGCGTCACCGGCCTCGCCGATGCGCTCATCCTATGCGGTGTCCGCTACGGTTCGGCGGCGTCGGTCGCGCTCACCGAGAGCTGGATGAAGGCGATCGAGCGCGCCGCCTATCTCGCCTCGACGGCGCTCGCCGCCGAGAAAGGCGCCTTTCCGCTTTTCGACCGCGAGAAATACCTCGCCGGCGAGAGCGTCAAGGGTCTCGATGGGGATATCCGCAGCGCGATCGCCGAGCACGGCATCCGCAATGCCCTCCTGACCTCGATTGCGCCGACCGGCACGATCTCGATCTTCGCCGACAACGTCTCCTCGGGGCTCGAGCCGGTGTTCTCCTTCCGCTATACCCGCAACGTGCTGATGCCCGACGGCAGCCGCAAGACCGAGGAGGTCAGCGATTACGCCTACCGCCTCTTCCATCGCCTGAAGGGCGAGGCGACGCCGCTGCCGGACTATTTCGTCGACGCGCAGAGCCTGGCGCCCGGCGATCACCTCGTCATGCAGGCGGCAGTGCAGAAATACGTCGACAGCTCGATCTCGAAGACGATCAACCTGCCGGCCGACATCGCCTTCGAAAGCTTCAAGGACATCTATCTCCAGGCCTACGAGCTCGGTTGCAAAGGCTGCACGACCTACCGGCCGAACGACGTCACCGGCGCCGTGCTGGCGGTCAGGAAGGAAACACCGGAAGCACAGGCCGAGCTGCCGCTGCCATCACCGCCGGCCAAGCCGACCGACATCTACGAGGCGGGCGGCGTCGTCTACATGACGCAGCCGCTGAGTCGGCCCGAATCGCTGCCCGGGCAGACCTACAAGATCAAATGGCCGGATGGCGAGCACGCCATGTACATCACCATCAACGACGTCGTCCAGGACGGTCGCCGCCGGCCTTTCGAGATCTTCATCAACTCAAAGAACATGGAGCATTACGCCTGGACGGTCGGGCTCACCCGGATGATCAGCGCGGTCTTCCGCCGTGGCGGCGATGTCTCCTTCGTCGTCGAGGAGATGAAGGCGGTGTTCGATCCGCGCGGCGGCGCCTGGATGGGCGGCAAATATGTCCCCTCGCTGCTTGCCGCGATCGGCGACGTCATCGAGCACCACATGATCGATATCGGTTTCCTGCCGGCGAAAGACGACGGCGCCAAGGAGATCGCACAGCGTCAAGTCGCCAATCTGCCGACGGGCGGCCCCCTCGACAAACACTCGGGAGTCGCTGCGCGCATGGCGCAGTGCCCGAAATGCGGCGAGGCCTCGCTGATCCGCGTCGAAGGTTGCGATCAGTGCACGAGCTGCGGTTATTCGAAATGCGGGTGAGCCGGCTCTTGCGCTAACAGGAGACCGCGAATGTGCATCTCGGCAGCGATGTCGCCGCCGCGGTCAGGGCCGACGCGGCCGGCCGCAAGCGCCGATGTCTCGCCGAGGCGGCGTCGGCTATGGCGGAGGCGACGATCGCCGGCTGGAAGAGGTGGCAAGGCTAGCGGCCGGCAAGGAGTGGACAAACCGGGGCTCGAGGGCGGCACAACTGTGGCCGGTCGATCTTGCGAGCGCAATTGTCGGTTTCAGGACCTCCGGCTACATCCCTTTTTGACCTGGACTGCTCTTCAGGCCCGGTATTCAATTGACTGGCTATAAATCTTTAGTCAGGGAGGAATACCATGCGGTTTTTGTCGTTTGCGGCCAGCGCAATTCTCTTGGGGTTGGCGGCCGCTCCCAGCTATGCAGCTGTGACATCCGCCTCCGTATGGCTTAACGACTTTTCCAATAATGCGTCGGTCATCCCGGCCGGTCCGCCCAGTTCGACGTTCAACGCGGGGCTGATCAACTACGATAGCAACGTCACTGGCTACACGGTTGGTCAATTCGTCAACGATCCCCTGGGGCTTGGATTCTCCAACCCGTCAGTCGCGGCTGCCAGTCTGCTCAACACCCATTTTCAATTCATCGGCACGATCGGTCTCCTGGCCGGCAATAACAGTTTCGTGGTTGGGCACGACGATGGGCTTATCTTGAACATCGCCGGCTTCGGATTGGTGTTGAACCAGCCCGGCCCGACCGCTTTCACGAACACGCCCTTCAATGTTTTCAATCCGGGCGCCGCTGGGAATTTTGCATTCCAGCTCGACTATAACGAGTGCTGCGGACCACCTGCCGAACTGGAGTTCGCCGTTAACAATGTGAATGTCGGCGGCGTGCCCGAGCTCGGCACCTGGGCGATGATGATCATCGGTTTCGGCGGCGTCGCCGTGCGGATGCACCGTCGGCTAAGCGCGAGCGCGCTGACCGCGTAATTCTCGCACACCAGCGATCGCTAGAAAGCCGCCTTCGGGCGGCTTTCTTTTTATCGTGCCGGCGGCGAGCCGATCAGCCCAGCCAAGCCAACGCACCGGTCCTCGCTAGTATGTAGACACCGAGAGCGATCAGCACGTAAGGGAGCGAAGCAGCACCCCAGCGCTCGGCCGGGATGCCGAAGGGGCGGCCGCTGACCAGCGCGTAGCCGGCGGCGCACCACAGCGCCGTCATCGTCAGGAAGATCGCGACGAAGAGAGCGACATCGCCGCCGTTATGCGCGGCGAAGAGGGGGATGTAGAGGCTGAGATTGTCGCCGCCATTGGCGATCGTCACCAGCGCGACGCCGGCACTCCGCGAGGCGCCACGAGCGAGACGCGAGCCGGCCGGCCGGCGGTCGTCGGGGAAAGCAAGTTTCTTTACCCCTATTGCGATCGGCACGAGACCGAGCAACCCGACTTCCTCCGACGTCACCAGCTGCGCCGCCAGCGCGCCGAGCAGGCTGAGCGCGACGAGTGCGGCAATGCCGGCGAATTGGCCGCCAACGACTTGGCGTGGCTGATAAGCGGGATCGGCGAAAAAGCCGATCAAAAGGACCAGATCGTCGATGTTCGTCGAGGCGAAGGCGACGATGCCGATTCCGATCGATACCGCGATATGATCCATCGGCCAGAGAATGGACGACGCGCAGGCGATGGACAATCCTCCCGACCCGATCGAGACGGCGCAGCGCGCCGCGCTGCGCCGTAATCGCCGCCTCGCAACGGCTCTGTTGATTGGCGCGGCCGCCATCTTCCTGGCGACGATGCGGGTTAAGTCACCAGATTTCTGGATCCTGCTGGTCCGCGCCGGCGCCGAAGCAGCGGTAGTCGGCGCGCTCGCCGATTGGTTCGCGGTAACCGCGGTGTTCCGCCGGCCACTCGGCCTGCCAATCCCGCACACGGCGATCGTGCCGCGCAATAAGGACCGTATCGGCGTCGCGCTCGGCGCCTTCGTCGCGGCAAACTTCCTCACCCGCCCGCTCATTCTCGCCAAGTTGCGCGCCATCGACCCCGCCGGCCTCTTGTCGGCCTGGCTCGCCGAGGAGGCCAACGCCGCGGCGGCGGCGGAGCGCGCGGTCCTTGCCCTGCCGACACTCATCGGCGCGCTCGAGGATCAGGAAATCCGCGATTTCGCCATTCGCGCCTTAGGCGAGCAACTGGGCGACGCCGATCTCGCCGCCGTTCTCGGCAGGACGCTGGCGGCGCTGATTGCGGGCGAGCCGTTCGACACCCTCGTCGATCGACTCCTCGATACGCTGCACGGCGCGCTGATGGGGTTTGCGCCGGCGATCTACGACGGCGTCGAGGCGCGCACCGCGTGGTGGCTGCCGAAAATCGTCGACCGCCGCATCGCCGAGGGGATCATCGGCGGTGTCGCCGATCTCATCGGGGAGTTGCGCGATCGGGAAAGCGCCAAGCGGATCGCCCTGCGCGGCCAAGTCGCGCAATGGGCCGACGACCTCGTGCACTCGCAGCCGCATCGGGCGAAGCTCGACAGCCTGAAGAGCCAGCTCCTGGCGCAACCGGAACTTCGCGTCTGGCTCACCCTCCTATGGGAGGGGGCGCGCAAGATCGTTCTCGCCGATCTTGCCCGGCCCGATTCGAAGACCCGGGAAGCGATCACGCGTGCGCTGCTCTCGCTCGGCCGCACCCTGGCCGCCGATGCCGCGATGCGCAGCCGGCTTAACGCCACCGCCGAAGAAGCGGCGCTTGCCGTTATCGAACCGTGGCGCCATGAGATCGGCCGCTTCATCGGCGACGCCGTCAAGGGCTGGGAGACCCGCACCGTCGTCGATCGCCTCGAGCTTGCCCTCGGCGCCGATCTCCACTACATCCGGATCACCGGCACGCTGGTCGGCGCCTGCGTCGGCTGCGCCCTTTTCCTGATCGCCATCCTGCTCGGCTGAGCGGGTTCAATGGCCGCGAATGTAGTGGTTGAAATACTTGTCGGTGATTCGGTCGGTGACGACGATGATGCAGACGTCGGTGGTGCCGAATTGGTGGTCGACGACGGCGCCTTCGCCGATCAGCGCGCCGAGCCGCAGATAGCCCTTGATGAGCGGCGGCAGTGCCGAGATGGTGGCGCGTTTGGCGATCTGAGCGACGGCCGCCTCGGTGTCGATCTCGTCGAGCGTCAGCAGGTCCATCGCGACGTAGCGCTCGGGCAGCGCTCGCGCGCGCAGCGACGGCGGCGCCAAGTGGTAATGATGGAGATAGGCGAGCGCTGGCGTAAGCTCGCGCGTATCGGTGCCCGGCAGGCTGGCACAGCCAAACATCAGCTTGATGTCATGGCGGAAGCAATACTCGCCAATGCCGCGCCACAGGAGCTGCATGGTCGGACGGGTCCGATACGCGGCCTCAACGCAGGAGCGGCCGAGCTCAAGCAGCTCGCCGGGAACGGCGAGGAGCGGCGCGATGTCGAACTCGGTGGCGGTATAGAAGCCACCCTGCCGCTCGGCCACGGAGCGGCGCAGCAGGCGATAGGTGCCGACGATCGATTGGCGACCCGTGCCGCGGCCGCGGTCGACGACCAGTAGATGATCGCAATAGGTGTCGAAGCGGTCACGATCGCGGCGGCTGGAGCGCGCCTCCTCATCCGGCTTCGCACCCATCTCTTCGTAGAAGACGCGATAGCGTAACGCCTGGGCGGCATCGACCTCGTCGGCCGTCTCGGCGAGACGGACCTCGAGATTGGCGGCGCGGAGGTCGTTCTGGCCCTTGAGGCCAATGAAAGCGTGCGACAATCGGGATTGGATCGCCATCGATTTGCCCTCTGAAATTATGCCAGATAAGGGCGGATGCGGCCGGGCGAGCCGGCGGGCGCCATTGCAAACGAAGCGCTTCGTTCCTTGATCGCGGTTAGCGGCGTCGTCGACGGCGTCTTATACACCAAATCGTGGCCATACGAGAAGGGCCCAACAGTGACGGCAGGCGGCGGCGGCCAGGAGTTCCCGAGGAAACACGGATGTCAATCGTGTGAGCGCGAATCACGCGAGAGCAGCAGCCCTATGCCGCAAGCGCAATTGTGATGAAGGCGGTGAGAATGCCGGCAATGGCAAGGACAACGAGGGCGCCGGCAGGGGCATAGTTCATGCGCCAGCGGGCAAATCCCAGGCTATAGCCGGCTTTCAGCAGATTATTGGACGACGTCGCGACCAGAATCGCGGCCGCCGCATCGACCGCGCGAAGTCCGCCGCCGCCCTGCGCCAGATTGAGAACAAAGGGGTCGATGTCGCTCACCCCGACGATCGCGGCGAGCCATAAGACACCGCTATGACCAAATTCGCCTCCCGCCCAGCTGGTCGCCAGCGAGACGACCACAAAGGTAACGGCGAACAGCAGGGCGGCGCTGAGCTCGAGCGGATTGCGCGGCGGCGGGGGTGACGTCGTTGCCGCCTCGCCCTCCGGGCTCAGCCAACGACAGAGCAGGGCCGCAAGCAAGGCGAGGATGCAAAGCGCGGCAAGCGGCACAGCGAGGGCGCGCGCGAGCGGCAAGTTGAAGACGGCAATGGCCATGGCAAGGCGCAGATACATCAGCGCCGTCGCCAGGACGATGGCGGCTTGCAGCCCACCGCTGGCGCGCCCTGCTTCGCCGGCGCGGCGCGCCAGCATCACCGTCGTCGCGGTCGACGAGTAGAGCCCGCCGAGAATGGCGGCGACCAGACGCCTTGCGACGGCCAGGCATAGCGCTGCACGAGATAACTGCCATAGGACAGCGTGCTGACGGCGACGACGGCGAGCCAGACCTGGACCGGCGTGATCGTCGTCAAGCTGCTGACCGGTTGGTTCGGCAGCAATGGCAGTACAATGCCGGTGAGGATGAGAAACTTGCCGGCGGTCGCCATCTCGCCTTCCGGCAGGTGCTGCGCCAAATCGTGCAGCTGCTCGCGTGCGCCGAGGAGCAGCACCGCGATGACGGTGAAACCGATCGAAACCCAGATCGGCGCGAGGAAGACGACCGGACCGAGGAGAAAGGCCAAGAGATTGCAAGTCGGCACCATGAGCTCGGCATCGGTATTGCCGGCGGCCCGGCTCTCGGCCAGGTGATGGGGTAATAGCCGTGGAGCCAGGCGCCGAGAGCAAGAAGGCCGGCGGCGAAGACCAGACCGGATGCCGGCGCCACGAAATAGAGCCCGCCGCCGGCGAGGGCAAGAAGCGGAAAGGTGCGCACCCCGCCGGGCCGTCGCTGATCGGCCTTGGTATAGAATTCCTCGAAGGCAAGCCCGAAGAAGAACGAGAGACCGAGCAATAGCAGCAGCCGTTCCGGCGCAATCTCTCCGCTCACCGCAGCCTCATGATCGTTCATTTGGCGATCATGCCGTTCTCGAGATAAAGCTCATCATAGGCGAAGACGATGTCGGGATCGGGGACGGTGAGCCGCTCGTCCTTGCCGTCGTAGTCGAGCCG
>WNFD01012732.1_pt1 | contig 13160 bp, 13 predicted proteins | sample 5400491 | NCBI WGS metagenome assembly WNFD01 (sample SAMN13153343, study PRJNA577476) | soil metagenome | isolation source: 120 cm saprolite under Douglas fir tree site 2 hole 2 replicate 2 | place: USA:California | collected 2015-04-18 | reverse complement strand
CTTTGAGAAATATCGCATAGCCGGGGGCGCTGTGGCAATCCCGCCGGACGTGTTCCGATACGATTTGTGGAAGTTTCTGTGGAAGCGCGAAGAACAACCGACCGCAGGCACTCCCAAGTATTTGAAAGGATTGGTTGCGGGGGGTGGATTTGAACCACCGACCTTTGGGTTATGAGCCCAACGAGCTACCAGACTGCTCCACCCCGCGCTTTGATGATAACAACCGGTTCATTCCCGGTCAAACTTGCGTCAATGAAAACGTTTGACCGCATCCTGCAATGACTGAACCGGCTGCACTTCATTGCTTCAGTTTCGGACGCTCACAGGCATCCACAATTTTCGATGGATCAATGGCTGCGCTGTCCACTTGCTCTTCCAGGATGCGCCCATCTTTTCCGATTAAGAAATTCACTCGGCGGGCGGCTTTGTATTTGTCAACGTAAATGCCGTATTTGCGGGTGGTCTCGCCTCCCCAATCGCTCAGCAACGGGAAGGTCACACCAATGGAATCGGCAAAGGCTTTGTTGGCGTAGGGGCTATCCATGCTCACACCCAGGACCTGGGTGTCGGTAGCTTCCAGCTTTTTCAAATTCTGCTGGAAGTTTTTCATTTGCTGCGTTCAACCCCCGGTGAAGGCGAACACATAGAAGGCCAGCACAACCTGCTGTTTTCCGCGATATTGGCTGAGAGTTACTTCCTTCTCGCCCTGAGCATCGACGTATTGCATCTTGAAGTCCGGAGCGAGGTCACCAACCTTTGGCATGGTGGCTGATTCCTCCTTGGCGGCAATTGACAATGGCTGCGAAAGAACTATGCAGGCCAAGACCAGCGCAAACATCAATTTCTTCATGCGAGACTCCTAGCGAAAGCAGTCTAGCAATAGCGTTTACGCCAGGTCAAATCGAGACAAACCAAGAACAGAGACGTATGGAACGTCGGTCGTCTTCGCTACTTCTCGTGGGAGGCATCATGCAGCGCGAGATCCGGCTGACGAGTGCCGTTCGACCTGCTCTGGCGGGGCAGGCGGAGCGCAGGCTCTGATCAAGGGATGCACTCCCATTCTGCGCTGCAACCATTGAGCCAATAGGGTATTGCTCATCACATGCGAGATGAGTTGCTCCCGCGTGAGCCGTCGCCACTGCCGGCAGTCAGAATTCAAACCGAAATCCAGAACCCGCATTTCCACGTGGCCGTTTTCGATCCGGTAGTCTTCCACCGGAGAGCCGTCACCTGGGTCAACGCGAAGTTTGTTCCAGGCGGGTCTGCGATCTGCATCGGTATTGTTGTTCGCGTTCTTCGGATTGAAGCTTGATGGCACGCTTGATTTGGCAGACATATCGCACCCCTTTACCGACGAGGTTTCAATGAGCAGTGGATCGACAATGTTTCGAGCAATGGATCGACACTAGCAATGGATCGATACTTAGGATGCCGGCCAGGAATCTGTGTTGATACAGTGTTTACTGTAGGGGCTTAGCTGACACACATCGCCGTGTAACCGATGCCGCGTTGGGAACGCGAATACCTAAACCGGGCAGCTATTGTCCGCGCGTCAAAGACTCGCCGATTCTCTGCCCCAGCACCGCATAGTCCATGCCCGTGCTGTTTCTTAACGCCGTTTCCGGCTCCACTCCCGAGCCGATGCTTTGCATCATGCGCACGATTTCTCCCATGCCATAGCGGCCATTGAGATACTCCACCGCCGCCAAAGATTCCGCATAGGCGACTTCCGCCTGCAAGGGAGAAAAGCGTGTGAACGAGTGTTCGAGGACTGCAAACGGAATTGCTTTCCGCTGCAGAAAAAGCGGAGAGAGTTGTTGCGAATACATACTGGCGCTACGCGGCTCCATGAGTTGCGCCAGACCTTCATTCAGCCACACCGGGCAGTGCCCACTGGCAAGAGAATTCAGAAACGAATGAGTGAGTTCATGCTTCAGAACCCGCTGCAGTTCCGGACCCACCGCCGCAACGCCGCCGATGGGAATGCGCAGTTTGCCGTCGTTCAGGGCGCCCGCCCAAGACGGCGCTTCCGTGATGTCCACGAACTGCTGTTGGGTGTAGAGAATGACGATTATGTTTTCCCGAGGCTCATAGCCGATTTGGCGAGCGATGTCCTGGTAGGCATCTTCGAGTGTTGCCAGAAGTTGCTGTTGCAGGCCAGGCGCAGTCTGCTCACCCTGATAGTGCAACGTGAAGTGCCGGCTCTCCTTGCTCTTTGATTTCTCCTCGACTTGCAACTCGCGCTCGGCCTTATGCAGGTAATATCTGGTCGTAGCGTCGGGATCAATCTCCAGGGCGTGCTTCCACGCCGCGATGGCGTCCCCGGTGCGATCGGCATCGTAGCGGGCCAGGCCAAGCATGCGTAGCAGATCCGCGGAATCAGGTTGCAAAGTTGTGGCGCGCTCCAACTCGTTAGCTGCATCGAGATACTTGCCGATTGTCGCCAGTGCAACCGCATGCCACTTGAGCAACTCAACCTGCTCCGGCATGGCTTGGATCGCGTGCCCAAAATATCCACTGGCTTTATCTGCATCTCCGCGCTGCATCGCGGTCACGCCCGCCAGATAGAAAGCGTTGGCGGTGGTGCGGTTGTCGTGCTGTATTTCGATTTCCGCAAGCCGCTGATCGTCAATGGCGTCACGCACCATGATGCGGTTACGCAAACCTTTCCAGTAAGCGTCATTCTGTTGCGGCCCGGTCGGAAGCGGGAGTTTCAATCTGTCATGCTGCGTAGCGGCCGTGGCGGGCTCGCGGCGGGTAAGATCCTGCACGCTAGGAGCGCCAGCCGCGGGAGGCGCGCTCACGGAAGGCGCATCGCCATTCTCGATCTTGACCACTTCACTCTTGTCTATGCTGTACTCGTCCTCACCAACCCAGTATTCAATTTTGCCATCCTTCTCCTGGGCCTTAGTGACAGTGATGGACATGCCGCTTTTCAGGTACAGAGTATCGCCACGAGCAATCGTGGCGACCAGCAAGAACAGTAGAGCGAGCGTGGTCTTGATCGGAGTCTTGGAGATTGAGCAACTTGAAGACATAAGTGTTGCTACGGCTCTTGACTACGCTCACGCTGACTGCGCGGAGCCCGCAAAATCAGCAACGCTGCAGCAACGCTGGAGAATGCGAGAGCTGCCATTCCCGTAGCGAAAGATCCGGTCCGCGTCACCAAGTATCCGAACGCGTAAGGACCGGCAAAGCCGGCTACGCTGCCGACCGCGTTGATCGCCCCGACCGCTCCGGCGGCCGCCGATGCGCTCAGGAATTCGGTCGGGATTGCCCAGAATATTGGCAGGTACGCCGTATTGATCGCCACCATCGAAAACAAAATCATGGTCAGGACCATCGAGGGAGGCCGGGCCACCAGTGCCAGCAGTCCAATTGCGGAAATGAACAATGGGACCGCCGCGTGCCACCGCCTTTCGCCACTCCGATCAGAATGCCATCCGTTAAAGAGCATGGCGACGAACAAGACCATGTAAGGTATGGCGCCAATCAGTCCAACCCGTGCATCGGAAAATCCTGACTGGCGTTTCAGCATGGTCGGCATCCAGAAGAAAATCGCGTAACCCGAGAAGTACTGCAAAAACGTCAACCCGGACAACAGCATGATCGTAGGCGAACGAATCGCTTCCCAGGCGCTGACTGGCCGATCCCCGGCAGGTTTCTCCTCCTCCAGCTTCTGGTCAATCCAGTCGCGTTGCTCGGGCGCAAGCCAAGCGGCCTGGCGCGGCCAATCGGTGAGCAAGAAAAACGCGGCTACTCCAAGAACGATCGCGGGGATGCCCTCCAGGACGAACAACCAACGCCAACCCTGTAACTGGAACCAGTTGCGACCGAGAATCCATCCGGCCAGTGGAGATCCAATGATGAACGACAGCGGAATTGCCGCCATGAAGTTGCTGCACGCCTTGCCCCTATCCTCGCGGATGAACCAGTGGCTGAGATACACGACCACACCAGGGAAAAAGCCCGCCTCGGCCGCACCTAACGCAAAGCGCGCCAGACAAAGTTGACCGGGAGTATGGACCAGCGCCGTCAGCGAAGTCAGCATTCCCCACGCGATCATGGTTGCCGAGATCATCCGGCGCGCGCTCCACCGTTCCACCAGCAACGCCCCGGGGATCTGCAATGCCACATAGCTGATAAAGAAAACCCCTGCCCCCAACCCAAATACCCGATCGCTGAACCCCAGGTCGCGCGACATTCCGAGGGCTGCATAAGCAACGCTGGTGCGGTCAAGATAATTAGTTACGTAGAGAATGAACACAAACGGCAACAGCCGAAGAGCGACTTGGCGCCGGGTGTGGTCAGCAAATTGCCCAGTGGCAGAGGTAATCAGATTTGAGGTAGCCGCGGCCAAATAGGTCTCCGGGAGCGGGGTTGGGAAGCAGGCGGAGTATATCGAAACCCGGGGGTTAGGGGAAGGAGCGTCTTTCGTTGCACCTGCCTGGCAATTGCGCCCGTCCGCTGAAAAGCATTAAAGTTCAAACGCGCGCAGCATGAGCCTTCAAACCCTGAACGACATTTTTTTCGCTGTTGCCGGCCGCGATCAGCCGCAGGCGATGCTGCGGAAGACCGCTCGCGGCTGGGAGCCGATTTCCTCGCAGGAATTCACCACGAAGGTCGGCGGGGTGGTAAAGGCGCTGAGTTCTTTTGGGATTTCCCGCGGTGACCGGGTCGCGATTCTCAGCGAGAACCGTCACGAGTGGGTGGTGGCTGACTTCGCCTGCATGCTCTTGGGAGCAATCGTCGTTCCGATCTACACCACTCTCACTCCAGAGCAGACGGCTTTCGTGCTCCGCGATTCAGGAGCGCGAGCTGTTTTCGTTTCTTCGCAGAAACATCTGGAGAAAGTCGCCTCCATTCTCGACACCACTGCGGTCGAAAAAATCGTAGTCATGGACGATGTCTGGGACGCGCGCGCCGCCCGTATGACGGAGTTGATGCAGTTGCCGGGAGACGCCCGGTTCGACTCCATCGGCCACAGCATTCAAGCACCACGGGGATTCCGAAGGGGGTCATGCTGACCCATGGCAACATGGCCTCCAACATTAACTTTTTCTTGGCCGGGCTGGGATTCGATCTAGGCCTGACGTGCGTTTCCTTCCTGCCGCTTTCTCATGTCACCGCGCGCTGCGTGGATCTCGGTTTGCTCTACAGCGGAGTCACCCTGGCGCATCTGTCGCAGCTCGATCAGCTTTCGCAAGCGCTGCTCGAAGTTCGTCCCCAGATTCTGTTAAGCGTTCCTCGGGTATACGAAAAAGTGCACACCCAGGCAGAACTGCTGGCCGCGAAATTTCCGGTGAAGCAAATTTATCGCTGGGCGCTGCGCGTGGGCCGGGCGCGTCGTGCCGAGATCCTGGCCGGAATAATTCCGCGATCGCTGAGGTGGAAATTCGCGGACCGACTGGTCTTTTCTAAAATCCGCGCTGGCCTGGGTGGGCGAGTGCAGACTTTCATTTCCGGCGGCGCGCCGCTCGGCCTTCCGCTGGCTGAGTGGTACGCGGATGTTGGAATCCGCATTTGCGAGGGCTATGGCCTGACCGAGACTTCTCCCGTGATCGCTGTAAATAACCCAGCGGCGCACAGAATTGGAAGCGTCGGCAAGCCTCTGGGAAATGTGCAAGTCCGCATCGCCGAAGACGGAGAGATCCTGGTGCGCGGGCCGTCCGTTTTTGAGGGCTATTGGAACAAGCTAGAAGAGACGCGTGACGCGTTCGTGGATGGATGGTTCAAGACCGGCGACATCGGCAAACTCGACGAAGATGGTTTTCTCTATGTTACCGACCGCAAGAAGGATCTGCTCAAGACTTCGGGAGGTAAATTCATTGCGCCGCAACCGATTGAGAATTCGCTGAAACATAATCCGATGATCGCCGAGGCTGTGGTGGTAGGCGACAAGCGAAAATTTCCCGCAGTCCTAGTCCTTCCCAACTTCGCCGCGCTCGAACCGTGGGCGCGAGAGCAGGGCGTGAACTGCTCTTCGCGCGCAGAAATGGTCGCGGATGTCAGAGTACAGGCCTATTATGAAGCGTTCGTCGCAGAGTTGAACCAGGACCTTGCGCAATTTGAGAAGCTGAAAAAGGTCGCACTGCTGTGCGAGGAATTCTCTCCCGCGAATGGAACCATGACCGCAAGTCTCAAGATCAAACGGCGGGCAGTGGAGGATCATTGCCACGAGCTGATTGAGAAGATGTACGCAGAGTGACCAGGTTCAGCAGTGGAAAGGCTTGTTCACCAGGGAGACCCAGAGCCACCGAAAAAACCAAGAAAAACAGAAAAAAAGGTTCCTCTGTGGCTCTGAGTCTCTGTGGTGAACAGGGTTTCCAGCATTACAATGTATGCATGTCTGACCCTCTCATCATCGCTGGCCGCGAGTTCAGCTCACGGTTGATTGTCGGCACGGGAAAATACAAGTCGTTCCAGGAGACCGCGCGCGCCCTTGAAGCCAGCGGCGCCGAGATCGTCACCGTCGCGGTTCGGCGGGTGAATCTTGACCGCAGCAAGGAATCGCTGCTCGACTACATTGATCCCAAGAAGTATTTTCTGCTGCCCAACACCGCTGGATGTTACAGCACCGACGAGGCCATTCGCGCGGCGCGGTTGGGACGTGAAGTCGGCATCTCCGACTGGGTAAAACTCGAAGTCATTGGAGATCAAGCCACACTCTATCCCGACGTGCAGGCGACGCTCGAAGCCACGCGGGTACTGGTAAAAGAAGGATTCACCGTCCTTCCCTACACCTCCGACGACGTGGTGTTCGCGCGCCGTTTGCTGGACGCGGGCGCGGCCACGATCATGCCGCTGGGCGCGCCCATCGGAAGTGGGTTGGGCATTCAGAACCGCGCCAATCTTCAGATTTTGCGCGAAATGATCACCGGCGTCCCCCTGATCGTGGATGCGGGAGTGGGCACGGCATCAGATGCGACAGTCGCCATGGAACTCGGTGCCGACGCGGTGCTGATGAACACCGGCATCGCTGGCGCACAAGACCCGGTACTGATGGCGGAAGCCATGGGGCACGCTGTTGTTGCAGGAAGGCTGGCGTACTTAGCAGGACGTATGGAGAAGAAGCTCTATGCGACGGCGAGCTCGCCGCTGGAAGGCGTGGTGCGGTAACGAAAGCATGTAAACGGAGGATCGCAATGAGATTTCGCCGGTATATGGTTTTCGTTCCAAATGTGCTCTTTACCGTAGGTCTTGATGTTTGTCCAGCGGGGGGCTTGGAGGCCGCCCGCGCTAGGGATTATCCCCTGATTCAGGACCTAAGGGTTTGCAACTCTGGCGAACGTTTCGGTCGGCCTCCTCGTTACGTGGACAGGATTTATCAGGAGGGTTCGCTGGGCATGGTTCGTTATGGCAATCATCGTTTGGGTCTGGGCGTTCCCGGTCTTCGTATTGCCATACTTGCAACACAACATACCCATTCCCTTGGCGGAATGGGTCTCGGATGCGTTGAGGCATCGCGGTCCCCTTCGAGATTCAGCGGAGGGCGTCCTGGTTTTCGCAGTTATGTTGATCCCCCTGACCCTACCAATCAAGTCCTTCTTCGGAAGGCACAACGCGATCGCCAGTTCGCCGCTGGAAGGCGTAGCGCGGTAAGGAGTATCAGACGCTTGCACGGGTCGGGTAGGTGAGGCACCTGCCCCTACATGCTTAGTGCGGGGAGCAAAGAAGGGCGGCTTCGCGCCGCCCTTCTTTTTACATCGCACTCTTTTCTATCATCTTCACACTATCGATGTGCATGGACTCTCCAGTTACCGTGCCGGTAACGGCCACATGATGCCCTTCATGGCCGGTAAGCACGTCGGGATTGTCCACCGCAATTACCTTCTGGTCGCCATCGGTCACCACGACCAACTTGGCGCCTTTCTTAACGCACTCTTTGGTACACTCGGCGCCTTTTGCGCCCGCGTTCTTGGCGCCGCATTTGGAGTCGGACACAATGCCGTTGACGGTTGTGCTATCGGCGGCAAACGTGATGCCGACCAACATGAACATCACACACAGAGCAAGACAGATCAGCAACAGCTTTCTCATGGCGAATATCTCCTCGAAATTTTGGCGGCTGGGCCGCAATTTATAAGCGAACTCCCCTTGCCGGAGTCTGTTTCGATGCGCCGCCAAGAGGACAGTCGGCAACATTCAAACCACAATGCGCCCGAAATATACCACAACCGCAGCCCCGGAGTTGTAACGCGGTCGTCAGTATGTACTACTTACTGGCTGAGTCGGTAGCAGGCTGTGGCTGCGGAGGCGATGGATCCGGAGAGACGTAAACCACTTCCCCCGGACGCGCGTAGTGGAACTGTTCGCGGGCTTCTTTCTCGATTCGTTTGGGATCAGTCTTCAGCTGATTGACCTGCTCGGAGTACCGATCGTTTTCCTTCTGCAATTGGCCGATTTGCTTTTGCAGATCTTGATACTCGGCACGCTTGGTCCGATAAACCACCATCCCATTGGCGCCGAACATGACGTGCACAAGCAGCCATACCGTGAGCACCGCCACCGCTCCGGTGGCCAGCCGCCGGCGTACCCCGTATACCCGTTCGACAACCGGGTCCGCCTTGGCGCGAGCTTTTGCGGCCCACGCTTCAGCCTGATCGGCGCCTTGCGTGAGCGAACGCAGCCTCGCTTCCGGAGGCGGAAGAACCCGGATTTTAGGGAGCTCTACTCGAAGATCCATTGTTTTGCAGCCGCGCTCAGGTCCTGCAAGCCCTGCTGGCTGGGCGCTTCCGAATACACTCTGACCACCGGCTCTGTTCCGGAAAGCCGGTAACAGACCCAGGAGCCGTCGTCGAGCACCAGCTTCAATCCGTCTTTGCGGACGGCTTCGCTCACCTTGCGTCCGGCAAAACTATGCGGATCAAGGCGTAACTTTTTAGTAAACTTCGCTTGCACTTCCGGCGTCAAGCGGAAGTTCTCGCGCATGGGGTAAAAGGAACCAACTTTGACAAATAGGTCTTGCAGCAGACGGCCCAGCGATTGCTCGCGCTGCGCCACCATTTCGCAGCAAAGCAGGCCCGCCAAGACGCCGTCTTTCTCCGGAACGTGATAGCGGATGGAGAGCCCCGCGCTCTCCTCGCCGCCAATAGCGATTTTGTCCTGTTTGATGAGTTCGCCGATGTATTTGAACCCGACGGGAGTCTCATTCAGTTCGACCTTGTGATGCTTCGCGAGGGCATTGATCAGGTTCGTGGTCGCGACCGATTTGCCGACACCATTTTTCCAGCCACGGCTTTCCACTAAATAATCAAACAGCAATGCGATCACGTAATTCGGCTGCAGGAACTTGCCATCCTCGTCCACGATTCCAAAACGATCGGCGTCTCCGTCGGTAGCGATGCCAATGTGAGCCTTGGTTTCGCGCATTTTCTCGCGCATTGGCTCGAGCAGGTGATCGTCCGGTTCGGGCGCATGGCCACCGAAGAGCACATCGCGATAGTCATGAACGGTAGAAACTTCGACTCCGGCATCTCTCAAAAGGGAATCCGAATATCCACGAGCCGCGCCCCATAGAGGATCGAACACCACCCGCAGTCCAGCTTTTTGAATGGCGGAAAGGTCTATGATCTCGCGCAACCGCGCCAGGTAGGCTGGCTTAGGATCGAGCTGTTGGACTTCAGTTTTGGTCGTGCCGGACGTTCCCTCAGCGGCGATTTCCCTTTCGATCTGCTGCGTCACCTCGGGAAGCGCGGGCGCGCCGTCGGGCGTAGAAAACTTGATTCCGTTGTACTCGGGAGGATTATGCGAAGCGGTAAAGTTGATTGCGCCGTCGGCCTTCTCGTGAATAACCGCAAAAGAAATTGCCGGAGTCGGCGCAGTTTCGGCGATCACCAGCGGTGTGATGCCGTAGCTGCCCAGAATCTCCGCGGCCATTGAACAAAAGGTCTCGCCAAGAAAACGTGGGTCGCGTCCCACGATCACCCTTGCCCCCTCTGGACGTTGCGATTTCACATAGCGCGCAATACCATTGACCGCACGCCGCACGTTGGCAAAGGTAAACTCCTCCGCCATCACCGCGCGCCATCCGGATGTACCGAACTTGATTTGAGTAGTCATAGGGGAATCCGCATTTAGCACTTAGTACGTAGCATTTTTGCATCTAGCCATACGGCCAAGTGCTAAATGCCAAGTGCTAAGTGCCAAGTGCTAAGTGCTGCTTTGCAATGGCTGATTCTATATGAGCGATAAACTAATCGTCCTGACTACCGCCGGATCAGAAACTGAAGCCCGCAAGATGGCTCAGACCCTGGTCGAACGCCGGCTGGCCGCTTGCGTCAACATCATTCCTCGCATTCAATCGGTTTACAGATGGGAAGGCAAGGTCGGGGAGACGGAGGAGTGTCTTTTGTTGATTAAGACTGTGAAGGCACGCGAAGATCAAGTGCGCACTGCGATTCGCGAATTACATACTTACGACCTGCCGGAGTGCATTGCAATCCCGATTGAGAGCGGTAGCGCGGAGTACCTGAAGTGGTTATCGGATTCAGTGGAATAATTCTGATCGCTGTGGCGATAGAAGAGTCGGCACCGGGAACCTCGCCGTCTGCGCCATATGTACCTGACGACTATGTGAGCAAGAGCCTACCCGCGCCGTTTGTGGTCGCCCTTCGAGCCATGCCGGTCGGCACGTTTATCTTTGTGGTCATGCTTGAAGTGGCCTCCCTCGGCATGTCTGTCTCGGCGGTCATGCCCGAAGTGACCCCGATCGGCGTGTCTGTTTTTACCTTTACGGTCGCGACGAAGGTCGCGGCGATCAGAGCGCAGATCGTGGCGATCGCGTCTGAAGTCATGTCGGTCGCGGCGAATATCCCGACGGTCGCGGAGGGCGTCTCGGTAGTCGCCCCGCCGAAAATTGGTGCGCAAGTCACGACGTTCGGAGCGAAGGTCTCGCCTGTAATTATCCCTGTCTCGGTCCCTGCGAAAATCGCGCAGATCTTGGCGGCGGTCAAATCGGTCGCGCTCAAACCTGGCATCGCGGAAATCGCGACGGTCGTCGCGAAAGTCCCGTCGGTAATTTTCTCTGTCGCTGCGAAAATCGCGTTCCCATTGGCGGCGATCAAATCCGCCGTCCCGCCGGTCGCGCCAGTCTAAGCTAAAGTCATAGCCACCACTAACGAAGTCACCTGGGTATTGGGATTGGTCAAAGTCGTCGTCGCGAAAGTCGCGCCAGTCTGAGGCAGAGTCCTGGTCATCGCTAAGAAAACCAGGTTGGCCCTGGTCGCAGTCGAATCTGTCATCGCGAAATTCGTTGCCGTCGGGGTCAATATACGGTCCGCCGCCATACTGTCCATCGCCGCGAGCATCGAATTGATCTTGGTCGCAGTCAAACCTGTCGTCGAACTGCAGAGGAGGATGCCAGCAACGCAAAGCCCGCTAGAACTAGAACCCTTCGTTGCATATGACTCTCCCTATTCTGGCCGTCCGGCCCTGGGGTTGTTTAACCCCGGCCACGAAGAAAAGTTGCGGAAGCCAGAATCCTCGGAAGTAATAGCAAAGCAATGGTGCCCTGCAGCGCCCTGTGGAAAACTTTAGAGGCAGGAAAAGTATTAAAAGTATTAGAGGTCGGGAAACTACGCCAGCGCCTGATCGAGGTCGGCAAGCACGTCGTCCACATCCTCGATTCCCACCGAGATTCGGACCATGCCATCGGTCAGGCCGATGGCTTTTCTTCCCTTCTCACCGAGAGCGGCATGCGTCATGGTCGCGGGATGCGAGATCAGTGTCTCCACTCCACCCAGGGATTCGGCCAGTGTGCATACCCGAACCCGTTTTAGAATTCTCGCGGCATTGGCGAGCGACCCGGTTTCGAACGTGATCATGGAGCCGAAGCCGGTCATCTGCCGCCGAGCCAGTTCGTGTTGCGGATGGCCCTTTAGCCCAGGATAGAAAACCTTCTTCACTTTCTTGTGACCGGCTAGGAATTCCGCCACTTTGCGGCCGTTGCAGTCGTGCTGCAGCATGCGCACTGCGAGCGTCTTGGTGCCGCGTAAAACCAGCCAGCATTCGAATGGAGAAAGAATCGCGCCCGCAGCTTTCTGCACAAAGCCTAGCTGCTCGGCTTGCTCTTGGCGCGTGCAGACAACCACTCCGCCCAGCCCATCGCTGTGTCCGTTCAGAAACTTCGTGGTGGAATGCACCACCATGTCCGCGCCCAGCGCGATCGGCTGCTGAAAATACGGCGACATGAAAGTGTTGTCCACAACCAGTTCGATTTTTTTGCGGCGTGTTATTTCCGCGATGGCTTTGATGTCGGACAACGACATCAGGGGATTGGTCGGCGTCTCCACATAAACCATGCGGGTTTTCTTGCCGATGGCGCGCTCGACATTCCGGGCCTCTGACGTGTCCACGAAAGTGAATTCGAAGCCGTAGCCGGACAGCACCTGATTAAAGAGTCGTGGCACGCCTCCGTACAAATCGTTGCCGCAGACGATGTGGTCGCCGCTCTTGAACATGGCACAGATCGCGTTAATCGCGGCCATGCCGCTGGCGAATACGCGCGACGCGACTCCGCCTTCAAGCGAGGCCAGATTTTTTTCCAGCCGGTCGCGGGTAGGATTGGAAACGCGGGCGTATTCGTATCCTCGATGCTTGCCGAGTTCGTCCTGCACATAGGTGGACGTGGCGTAGATAGGGACGGAGACGGCACCGGTGGAGAGATCGGGCTCCTGGCCGTCGTGAATGGCGCGCGTGGCGAAGCCGGGATGCTTGGGCTTGCTCAAATCCCACCTTCAAAAATGTGCTTCGACAAATACCTCTCCGCCGAATCCGGAATGATCGTCACAACCCGCTTCCCTGCCCCAAGCCTCTGAGCTACCTGCAGTGCGGCGAACACAGCCGCTCCGCCGCTCGAACCAGCAAGCACGCCTTCCTTCGCGGCCAACTCGTTCACGGTGTCGAACGCGTCTTTGTCAGTCACCATCAGGATTTCATCGCAGACGGAGGGATCGAAATTTCTCGGGATAAAACTCGCGCCAATACCCTCGACTTTGTGCTTCCCCGGAGGCCCGCCTCCCAGCACCGAGCCTTGAGTTTCAACCGCTACGGTCAAGACGCGCGGCAGCTTCTCTTTCATAAAACGCGCGACCCCGGTAAAAGTTCCCGCCGTTCCCGATCCCAGCACGACTGCATCGAGTCCGCCTTCCATCTGCCCG
>WNFD01012447.1_pt1 | contig 13161 bp, 16 predicted proteins | sample 5400491 | NCBI WGS metagenome assembly WNFD01 (sample SAMN13153343, study PRJNA577476) | soil metagenome | isolation source: 120 cm saprolite under Douglas fir tree site 2 hole 2 replicate 2 | place: USA:California | collected 2015-04-18 | reverse complement strand
CGGAAGCTCAGCGGCAAGGCGAATTTGTTCGTTGAGCCTCCGGATGTACAAAGATTCCTCTTTGGATTCGGCAATGTTGTTCAGCGATTGACCTGCGATATCCATATGTGAATTCCTTTCACCAGCGAATTCTCACGAGGCGAACTCGGCACGCAGCGCCGCGGTGATGAGCGCAACGTAGTCATCCATCAGTAGCTGGCCCTTTTCGGCGGTTGAGCCGTGCGCAACGGCCAATACACCGGAAGCGGGGACCAGATTGGGAGGCACGGGGCTTCGATCGTAGGTCGGGAATTTAGCCGGCCCGTCCGAAGGCACCTTCGCCATCTCAACGAGATGCGGCTGCACCAACAGCATCAGCGAGGTTTCGAGCAGGCTCGCGTGCTCCAGGTCGATCCCGGGAAAGCCGGCAGGAAACAGTTGATCCAGTGTCTCGCGCCGGACGAAATCCCAGTAGTCTAACCGCACCACCGACATGTCCGCGACGCCGTCACGTTTGAGCTCGCGCAGGGCGAGATCGATGCCTTCGACAATAGCGGGAGTGTTCTCGTAGTGGCCGTTGATCACGGCGAGACGCCGCACCCCGTGGAGACCGAGATCATGAATAACGTCTCGGATCAGGAGCACCATGGTTGCGAGGCAGAGACTCGTCGTGCCGGGAAAAGCTTGACCGCCGCCCGACCGTGGTTGCGACTTGTAGCCATAGGTCACGGTTGGGGCGACGATCCCGCCAAGTTCGCGTGCAATGCGTTCCGACACCGCGGTCGGCAGGAACACATCGACGCCCAGAGGCAAATGTGGACCGTGCTGCTCCGTCGCGCCGACCGGCAACAGGACCGGAACCCCAGCAGTGATGCGCGCCTGCCATTCCGGCCAGCTCAATTCGGCCATGAAAACGCTGTCGACCATTGATATCTCCGCCCGTTAGTGCATTGCCGCGCCGCCATCGACATTGAGGCAGTGTCCGGTGATGAAGCTCGCGCGTGGACTCGCCAGAAACATTATCGCGGCCGCAATTTCCTCCGGCCGGCCGATACGGCCGAGCGGATTGCTGGTTTCCGCCAGCTGCAATTGCAACGGAAGAGACGCAAAGTGCAGGAATGGCGTGTCCGTCGGCCCAGGTGCGATTGCGTTGACGAGAACACGCGGAGCGAGTTCGCGTGCCAAAGCGCGGGTGAGGGACACCACAGCGCCCTTGGTCGCACAATAGGCGGAAGCTCCAGCACGGCCGACGTAAGCGAGTTCCGAGGCAATGTTGATGACGCGTGCTACGGCGCGCAGATGTGGCAGACAGGCGCGGACCACCAGCAACGGACCGCGCAGGTTGACAGCATACATTTTGTCGAGGTCGGCGATCTCGAGTGCTTCGAGCGGCGCATCGAGCGCGATGCCGGCGCTATTCACCACGATATCGAAGCCCCCGAGTTTGTCGGCCGCGATAGCGACGGCTCGGGCAATGTCTTGTTCAGAAGTGATGTCGGCTTTCAGAACCTCAACGCCATTGTCTGTGTCATTCAAATCCAGCCCGATGACCCTTGCACCGGCGTTCTTCAGCGCGTCAGCAGCCGCAAGGCCGATGCCACTGGCCGCGCCCGTGATGAGTGCGCGTTGTCCGCTCAAGAAGTCGTCCATCCCGCGTCTTCTCCCACCTGATTGGGTCGTGCGACCGGAACAGCACTTCTCGAGGATTTTGGCCTACCGGCAAAGACGGAAAGGCTTTATGGTGGGCATTGATCATATTTATGAGTTGGACAAGCTGGTGATATCACGCTTGGCACGCCCTAAATCCACGCCGGCCGGACCGAATCAAGACACCCAGCTCTTTCGCCGCCTTGACCTCAATTTGTTTAGGGTCTTCAGGGAGATCACGCGCGCCAAAGGGATCGGCGCGGCGGCGCGGCGGCTCAATGTGCGCCAGCCTGCGGTGAGCCTGGCTCTGCAGCGACTGGAAGCTCATATCGGCGCCCCGCTTTGCACACGAACCCCGCACGGCATCGAGCTGACAGCCGCCGGACGCGTCGTGGCAGGACTGTGCGAGCACTTGTTCCAGGAGGTTCAGTCGATCCCGAACGCCGTCGCCAGCGCGGTCGGACAGATCGAGGGGGTGCTAACCATCCGACTCATTTCCGGCGTGGTATCGCCTGAGCTGGACGACACGTTGACCAGCATGCGGCTACGCCATCCGCGCGTCCGGCTGCGCATGGACGTCGCCCCCTGCCGCCTCGTGGTCGAGGCGCTGGCAAAAGGACATGCAGAGGTCTGTATTGCCTTCGATAGCGCGCCGCGATCAGATCTGTATTACGAGCCGCTCGTGAGAGAGTACCAGCAGCTTTATTGCAGCAAGTGGCACCCGCTGTTCGGCGCCCGCGTCAACAATCCTAGCGTCCTGGCCGATGAACGCTTTATCTTGACGGGATCTGACGAGCCGGACGACGTCAGGAATTTCCGGATGCGATATCAATTGGGCCGGCAGCCCGCGGGCGAGGCTGAAAATCTCGAGGAAGCCAAACGTCTGATCGGCGGCGGCGTTGGAATCGGCTTTTTGCCAACCGTTGTCATTGATCGTAGCGCAACCCGCGACAGGTTCTGGCCCATCCTGCATGAGACGCTTTTGCCCAGCTACTACGTCTATTTGATCACACAGCCGGAATCGCAACAGACTCCACCCACTCAGCTGTTTCTTCGAGAGATTCGACGGCGATTGAGCGCGCGTGGCGCACCGGTTTGACCCACGCTCGACCCTCCGAATGAAAACTGGAGCATGATCAGGAAAAGTGGAAGCCGGTTTTCCGCAAAGCAATCAAGCCTGCGCAGATTGCGTACACTGATCTGCGATCATGCGACCAAACTTTCGTCGGAGATCATTTTTGGCAAAGTGTGAATCTCATAGGCGCGGGCCGTCGCCGCTTCGCTGGGAAGACGTAGTTTTTTTCTGGACGTACCGGGCAACGCGGCCAGACGCCAAGTTCGCCGCGGGGAGAATGCATTTCACCAACCCACGCCGTTCATTGCCGCAGTCACTGATTCTTATTTTGAGCTCCGCGCCTTCCGCCGCCAAATCCAGCGTCTGATCACAAACTAGGCGTTGGGAGACGGATCGCCGCTTGATTTGCGGGCGGGATGACCGCGTCCTAACCGGAAGGTCGGATGCTACCAATCTGGAATTCCAAGGAAATTCGGGCCAAGTCGCGGCTGGCATATGGCTTGCACGCGGTATTACGGTTTAGTCATTTCGTATTACTCAACTCAGGAGTCTCTTATGCTTCGCAAAGCAAGCCGTGGTTTGATGTTTGCTCTCGCTTTGTCCTTCACGTTCGGTGCGGAGCGGCCGGCTGCGGCGGCTCCCCTCACCATCGGCTACAGCGACTGGCCCGGTTACGTGGCTTGGCAGGTGGCGATCGACAAGGGCTGGCTAAAGGAGGCCGGCCTTGATGTGACATTCCAGTGGTTCGACTATTCGGCATCGCTGGATGCATTCGGTGCCGGAAAAATCGACAGCGTTCTCACCACCAACGGCGATACGCTCGTGACCGGTGGCAGCGGGACCAAAGGCGTCATGATCATGCTGACCGATTATTCGAATGGCAACGACATGATTGTCGGCAAGCCCGGCATCAAGAGCCTCAAGGATCTCAAGGGCAAAAAGATCGGCCTTGAGGTCGGACTCGTCGAACACCTGCTCCTTTTGCACGGCCTGGACCAAGCAGGCATGAAGGAAAAAGACATCAAGTTGGTCAACACCAAGACCAACGACACTCCGCAGGTCCTCGCTTCTGGCCAGGTTGACGCGATCGGGGCTTGGCAGCCCAATTCAGGCATGGCCATGAAGCAGGTGCCTGGTGCAAAACCGGTCTATACCTCGGAGCAAGCGCCGGGCCTGATCTACGACGTTCTTACCGTCAATCCGACGGTGCTCAGCGCGCGCAAAGCCGAGTGGCAGAAGATCGTCAAGCTGTGGGACAAAGTCGTTCACTACGTTAACGATCCGAAAACCCAGGACGATGCCGTCAAGATCATGGCCGCGCGCACCGGCGTGACGCCGGAGGAGTACAAACCGCTGCTCAAGGGCACGAAATTGCTCGATCTCGCCGAAGGCAAGAAGGTTTATGTGAAAGGTGCGGGCCTTGCGTCGCTCTATGGCTCGACCAAGATCGCCGACGACTTCAATGTCGCGAACGAGGTCTATAAGGAACATCAGAAGATCGAGAGCTACATCGACCCGTCGTTCACCAACGCAGCGCAGTAACGGATCGCGGACGGGGCATCGTCGCGATGAAGCGCAGGAGGTGGCTCCAGGTTCTGCGGCCGATCTCACCACGCACGAAGACCGTAACCACCTGGCTTTCGTTCGTGCTGCCGATCGTCGTCTGGAGCATCGTGAGCTACGTCCCGTCCGTGTGGCATCCGCAGGTTCTGATCACGAAGGCCGGTTCGGTCGATTATCTCGAGCCCGGCATGCGAATGGACCGCGAGGCGTTTGCGGCAGAAGCCGCCGACGCCCGCGATAACAATAAGGCGCCGCCGGAAGGAGTGCCGGCAAATCCGATCTACCTCCCGGCGCCGCATCAGGTGGCTATCGCTCTCTATACGTCGTTCATCACGCCGCCTGTTGCCCAGGACGGTCTGTGGCTGCATCAAAGCCTGTGGCACAGTATCCAGATCATCTTCTGGTGATTCATGATTTCGTCGGTGATTGGAGTGCCACTCGGCGTGCTGTGCGGTACCTATGCCGTCATGTCCCGCCTAAACGAACCATTCATCGAATTCTTCCGCTATCTGCCCGCGCCGGCATTCGGCGCTCTCGCGGTCGCCATCCTGGGGATTTACGACGGGCCGAAGATCACGATCATTGTCATCGGCACGTTCTATCAGCAGGTCTTGATCATTGCGAACACGACCCGAAATACCGCGATCAGCGGATCCTGCTCGGCTGGGCGTGGACCTATCTGATTGTCGCTGAGCTTATCGGCACCACCTCGGGCATCACCTGGTTCATAACGCAACAGGCGCGGTACCAGCATTTCCCGAATGTTTACGCAGCCATCATCGACATCGGCATTATCGGGCTCGGCATGGACATGATCTTGGCGTTGCTCGGTCGCCGATTATTCCCGTGGGATCGTACGCTGGTTAAGAGCGACTGAGGCACCATAGATCCAAATGAACAACGTCGTTCAGCGCGCAACGCGGCTTCCCTCCTACCTCACGCAGTCGCCAGAGGTAAGGGCACGCTTTGATCGCCTGAAGGCGCGTGAAGAGATCCTGAACGTACGAAATCTCACCAAGATCTTTACGACCGCGACCCACGCGACCACCGCGCTGAACGACATCAACTTTACAACGCATCGGCGCGAGTTCTTGTGCGTCGTCGGCCCCTCCGGCTGCGGAAAGTCGACGCTCGTGCGCATTCTGGCGGGTCTAGAGGAATACACGTCGGGGGAGGTGCTGCTGCTGGGGAAGCCGGTGGTCGAGCCCGGTAGCGACCGTGGAATGGTGTTCCAGGGCTACACGCTGTTTCCGTGGCTGACGGTGAAGAAAAACGTGATGTTTGGTCTCGAGGTCAATGGACTAGACAAGCACGACGCCGAACAACAGGCCTTGCAGTGGCTTCAGCTTATCGGTTTGGAAAAATTCGCCGACGCCTATCCGCACCAGCTTTCAGGCGGCATGAAGCAGCGCGTTGCGATTGTGCGGGCGCTCGCCAACCAGCCGCGCATTCTGCTGATGGACGAGCCGTTCGGCGCGCTTGATGCACAGACGCGCTGCCGCATGCAGGTTCATCTGCTGGAGATTTGGCGAAAAATCGACATTACCATCATCTTCATCACGCACGATCTCGAGGAAGCGATTTTCCTTGCCGACCGTATCCTGGTCTTGTCGGCGCACCCCGGCGAGGTACAGGAATTGATCGAGGTGCCTGTTCCACGGCCGCGCAATACGAAACAGCTCATTTCACCGGAATTCATCGCCACCAAGGCGCGGCTGGAGGAGCTGATCTATCAGGGAATCGCAGAAGACGACGAAGAGTCCGAGACCTATTCCATGGTGGCGCGCCTTACGGACGTTGCCGATAACGTCGAATAGGCGCGCGCCATGCTGTGGGCCACAACGCACCTCCGGCGAGCTACCGCCGCGGCACGTCCGTTCGCATTTCGCACAGGATGGGCGACGCCGTGACACACGAAACGCGCGCCGAGGCAGATCTCATCGAGTCATCGACGACCACGCCAAAGGTTTTACACAGCATGTACGACGCCGAAAAAATAAAGCAGACGCAACTGCGACTGGCGGAAAAGGGGGTCAAGTATTGCGTTGGCGCCTACGTCGATATTCACGGTGTGCCAAAGGCCAAGGTCGTTCCGCTCGATCATCTCGAGCATATGGCTCATGGCTCCGAACTCTACACCGGTTACGCACTCGATGGTCTCGGGCAAGCGCCGAACGATGATGAGATCGCGTCAGTGCCCGATCTCGATCATATTATTCAGTTGCCGTGGGAACCGAAAATCGCGTGGATGCCGGCGGACAATACGTTTCGCGGCAAGCCCTATCCGCTCAACACCCGCGTCGCGTTGAAAAGCGTGTTGGAACGGGCATCCAGCCTGGGCTTCGGTTTCAACCTGGGCATCGAGTGCGAAGTGTTCGTGCTGAAGCAGAATGGGGACGGTTCGCTGTCGGTGCCGAACCCGGACGACAAGCTCAACAAGCCATGTTACGATCTACGGGGATTTCTCGACAATTTTCGCTGGCTCGACAAAGTTGCGACCTGTATTCGCGATCTTGGCTGGGACCTTTATTCGTTCGACCACGAAGACGCGAACGGCCAGTACGAATTCGATTTTCGTTACGCCGACGCGCTGACGATGTGCGATCGCTTTATTTTCTTTCGCTATATGGCAAAGCACTATGCGAAGGAAGAAGGACTGCTTGCCACCATGATGCCGAAGCCCTTCGCCGATCGGACTGGAACGGGGGCGCACTTCAACATGTCGCTGTGTGACCTTGCGAGTGGGCGGAATCTGTTTGCCTGCTCGCCTTCTGACGACTTGCGCGGATTGGGTCTCACCGAGATCGGTTATCATTTCATCGGGGGTATCCTGCGTCACGGGCGCGCGCTGTGTGCGGTATTTGCGCCGACGGTCAACAGCTACAAGCGCTTGGTTCGGCGCGGCGCCATGTCATATTTTTCCTGGGCACCGGTGTTCAATTCCTACGGTTCGAACAATCGGACGAATTCCGTGCGAGTGCCTGCGGGTGGTGGGCGGTGCGAGTCGCGCAACGTCGACGGCGCGGTCAACCCGTATCTGGCCGGTGCACTTGTTTTGGCGGCTGGCTTGGAGGGGATTAGGGACAAAATCGATCCCGGCGCGCCCAATGAAGATAATCTATATACGATCTCCGAAGCAGAGCGGCGCGAACGCAATATCGAGTTCCTGCCGCAGACTCTGCAGGAGGCAGTGGCGGCTTTTGCAGCCGATCCGCTCATGGAGGCGACGCTGGGAAAGGAGCTGCGCGATGAGTTCATCACTTACAAACAAGCGGAATGGGAATCTTATCATCTGGCTGTCAGTCCGTGGGAGCTCGAACGCTACAGCCACATGTTTTAGAGGCTGACCATGCGCATCGGCAGGAACGGGCGTCCGCAGGTCAGCAGGATCAGCATTTCGCTTCCTCGGGAACTGCTAGCCGATTTGGACGGTATGGTCGGCAAGCGCGGCTTTGACAGCCGCTCGCAGGCTGTCAACGACATGGTGCATCGAGGGCTGATGGAGCACAAGCATCAGCTTGGAGATGAGATCATGGTCGGCACTGTCACGCTTTTCTATGACAATTCGATCACTGGTTTGCAGAAGGCGCTCGCGGATCTGCAGTTCCGCTACATCGACGAAGTCATCAGCTCGTTGCACGTTCACTTGATGCACAATCAAACGATGGAGGTTATCCTCGTGCAGGGCCCGGCGCGCGTCCTTCAGGCGATCGCCGACGAGATGACGTCCCGTCGTGGCGTCATTTCAGGAAAAGTGCACCTGGTCGCGGCATTGATTCCGCAGTTGCATCCCTTCAACCGCGATCAAAAAGCAAACAAAAGGAGCGGTAAATGATTTTTTTCAATAATATGCGACGGGCGCGGAAAGCGGGCCTGGTGCACAGACAGGGACGCGTGCGCCGGCACCATCCTGATTTTGATCGAATGGCCACGCAGGGCTGGAAGGCGCTCGAGGCTGAAGGCAAGCTGGCCGAACGTGGATGGCGCAAGGAACAGAAATGGGCGCGCGACATGGGCCTGCCCGGCGCCGAATGCCTGACCGACAAATCGATCCCGACATTCGCGCGCGGCGAGCTACCGCATTTTGCCGGAATCAACACGTTCCTGAAGGCACCCTATGTCGAAGACGTGCACGACGTCGGCAAGTACGACGCCGCCGTGATCGGAATCCCCTTCGACTCCGGCACCACCTACCGACCGGGCACGCGTTTCGGACCACAAGGTATTCGCAGGATTTCTGCGCTCTATACGCCGTACAATTACGAGCTCGGAGTCGACCTGCGGGAGCAGATGACCCTGTGCGATGCCGGCGACGTGTTCACCATCCCCGCCAATCTCGAAAAAAGTTTCGACCAGATTTCGCGCGGCGTGGGCCACGTGTTTTCGTCCGGCGCGCTGCCGCTGATGCTCGGCGGCGATCACTCAATTGGCTTTCCCTGCGTGCGCGGCATCGCGCAATGTACATCGAAGCGTATCGGCATCATTCATTTCGACCGGCACATCGATATCCAAGAGAAGGATCTCGACGAGCGCATGCACACGACGCCCTGGTATTGGGCGACCAATCTGCCGAATGTGCCGGCGACGAACCTGGTGCAACTCGGTATTGGAGGCTGGCAGGTGCCGCGCTATGGCGTTCAGGAAGCGCGCAAGCGCGGCACCAACGTGCTGACCATCGAGGACATCGAGAAACTCGGGCTTGAGAAGTCAGCCGAGATCGCCCTTGAGCTGGCGTGGAAGGATGCTGATGCGGTCTATATTTCCTTCGATGTGGACTCGCTGGATTGCGGTTTCGTCCCGGGCACCGGATGGCCCGAACCGGGCGGTTTTCTGCCGCGCGAGGCTCTGAAACTCTTGGGCCTTGTGGCGGCCGAAGGCTTTTGCGGCCTTGAGGTTGTGGAAGTCTCGCCGCCCTACGACACGTCTGACATCACCGCTCTCGTCGGCGTGCGCGTTGTCGTCGAAGCGCTCGGCTCGCTTGTGGCTCACGGCAAGCTCGGCTCTCACAAGCATCTTATCGACAAACCGGTTTCCTATTGAGGTGGCCCATGCACCGCGGACATGATCATCACCATGACGACGGCGGCGGCACGACGGTCCGCACCGAAGCGGCGGGCGCGGGCCACAATCGATCTCTGCGGCCGCGTCCGTCGGCGCAATGGCAGACGCCGCACCGCAGTCACGGCGAACATGACCACGGTCACGATCCAGCCGAGGCTGACGTTGATCTCGTTGAAGCGGCCTTCGTCGAGGGCTTTCTTGTTGCGAGCGATCCCACGAGTTTCCTGCGTCTGGCGCGGGTGCCGTTTGAGGCCACGCGCGCGGACGGAGCAAAGCTTGCACTTCTGCGGGTTGAAGTTGATGCCGTCGTCGATGTGGGCGCGGTGACACCGCATCTCGGCGGCGGTAGCTTTCGCTATGATCCTTTGCCCGCTCGTATGGTTTCGCGTCGCAAGCGCCTGCGATTCATTTACTTCGACGGCGAGGAACCGCGCCCACTGGATTTGGCCGAGGTCAGGGCGCTAACTGAGACGTGATGCTGTCAACGATAATGGTTGCGTTCGACGACGCAGTGGCGAGCCATGTCGCGGTCGCTGCCAACTCAGATTCGCCAGCCCCGCTTCTCGCCCCATTTAGCCATCTCCGCCACCGTCTTGAGGACCGTGATGGAGCGCTGATCCTGCTTAGAGCCGTCCACGGCCCCCGGATGCATCAGATCGGTGTGGGCCGGCTGGCACGCGGCGGGAAATTAGGGGCATATATTTCAAAACGGATATGCTGACGTCTAACGCGCAAATTGCTTCCAGCACCCGACTTCGTCGGATCTTGACCCGCTCAATTTGAACAGCGCAGCGTCCATCGTCACCAATTCATCGCAAGCCATCAGCGTCGTCGTCCCTTCGGGGCCAGCGGCAATCCCAACCGAGTACGAATTTCCGTCCCCGCAGGCAACGCTCCAGTAATCGTCGTCATTGTCCGAGCCGCCTTGAAACATGGATCGCACCGCGGTGTCGCAGGTGCGTCCACTTTGCTGCAAATAGAGAGTCCAAAATTCGTTCCGCTTGTTCTCGGAAAGCGCAATAATCTTTTCCGTCGTCTCATTGGCGACGGACTGGCCGAGGGCGATAGACTGCCCGAGGGAAGTACCAACGAATAAGCTGGCCATGACCACTCGCTTCATCTTCCCCAGCGAGATCGAGGCCTCGCTGCGGAAGGGGCGTTGCGGCGGAGCCGCTTCAGTAAGCGCTTCGCGGGCCTCATGAAGCTCGAAAGGCTTGATGATTCTCATGGAATTGTTCCCACGTTTGGTCCCGGGTGCCCGGAGGACAACAATCAAGCCGCGTGCCAGACTCCAATCGCAACCTTATCTAACTGAAATATTTCGCGATTCGTCTAGAGCTCAATTGGAGTTGGCGGCGAACGGACGGAAAGTCGCACAAGGACGTGTCATGCATGACCAGAAAATAATCATTCGATGGCAAATGTGTCAGACGTACGGAGACATGCGGGTGGAATAGAAATGCGCCGCGCGTTTAGGCGCAAACACTGAAGGCTAACCGGAGCTCGAGTGCGGCTGATGGGAGCAGCGGATCTCGTGAGTGCGCGGCAATAGAGGAAGGAACTTCAGATCCACCAAACTAGAAGCAAAGATTGCTCACGAAGTTTCCGCGTTTGTCCTTGATCACGTAGGGACATTGCAGGCGCTTCAGAGCAGCCTTGGCATCGTCATTACCGAGCGCCGCGGCCTTCTCGTAATACGCTTTGGCGGCGCTTGAATCCTGCGCGCCGCCGCGCCCGCTTTGCGCAAATACGCCCATCTGCAGCAATGCCCCGGGATGGTCCTGCGCGGCTGCCTTTTCAAACAGCGCACGCGCGGCAGCATCGTCCTTCGGCCCGCCGCTGCCGTCGGCCATCATCAATCCGAGCTGATACTGCGCCTCGGCTGAATTTGTGTCCGCGGCTTTCGACAGCAAGGCTCTCGCCTTGACGGGATCAGACGGTCCGCTGCCCGAGAGCGCCGCGAGATTGGTGACGCCGCGGGGGTTGCCGGCCTCGGCAGCGCGCTCGAACAGCTTGCGCGCCTGGGCTTCGTCCTTGGGAAGGCCTGCGCCGGTCCCGAACATCACGCCGAGTTCGACCATGGCCGATGTGCTCCCTTTGTCGGCCGCTTTGCGATAGGCGCCGATGGCTTCCGGCCATTGTCGATTGGCTGCGTAGGCACGGCCGAGCTCGTAAAGCGCCCGGCGCGATGACGCCGACGCGACCTTGCAGAATTTGATCGCGGTCGTGACATCGGAGGGAGCAATGTCAGGCGTGCCTTTGATGTCCGCCGGCTTGTCCGGATCGCTGGGGTCGGCGGCGAGCCGATCGCAAAGGATGAGATCGGCTGATTGAGCGTGTATCGAGGAATGGTGGAAGAGAGTGTTCAGCGCCAAGAAGCTAATGCCGATGATGTAAGAGATTGCGCCAGATCGTTTTGTCATGATCAGATTCTGAGACATTGCTTGTTTCAGCGTGCTTCAGTTTGCGGGACTGAGATCCTTATTCTCTTCTTGGCGAAGCCGCGCCAGAAGTTCCACCAGGGCCTTCTCCCCGGCGAGCTTGGCAGCTTGCTCGGACGTGAAACCATCTCCGTATAGTCTGACACCAATCGGCTTTGATCGCCTCAGGATCTCCCACGCCCACAAAAGCTTGGCCCGTCGATAGAGTGTTCTGGGTCGCTTGTAGCGTTTGATGGTCAGAGAATAGTCGCCGCTCATATCAAGCGCTGTGACCTCATCCTATGTCCGGCGCCAGAAAAAAATCCAAAGATCACGGTGCCAACGATGGCCATTGCCATCCCGGGTTGCGGCGTGACGCCGTAGATCGTGAACGTCTCGACCAAAAAGTGGGCAACCGCGACCATTCCCCCGAGCAAAAGATATTAATTAGCTATTTTCTTATGGCTCCTTCTCATTCCGGTTTCAAACAAGAATGGCGCCTCGTCCACCGCCGATCCTGCCGTTGACCTTGCAGAATCGCGACCTGGAATTCCGAACCGGCTCCCAAGGGACTGATCTCGGTGCGCGGGTGGCAAGGCATGACGTCGGTTACCTGAACAGCTTTTCGCTTGCGTTCATGACGCCGACGCTGGGGTTGGCCACACAAAACTCTTCGAGCTTCTTGGCGTTTTCTTCGAACTTGTCGGTATCGACGATGAGGGGATCGTCATCGCTTTTGTAATAGGCATCGAGCCAAGCCAGCGTGTAGCCGATCTCCGCTTTACTCGTCGCCAGGAACTCCTCGCACTTGAGTTTCGCGAGATTGATGGTCTCGGCGGGCGCGCCCGCCACATCGACCAAGTTGCCGGTAACCAAGCCGGCGGCCATGCAGGCGAGGGTCAGCGTCCTCATGGAAGGGTCTCCTGTTCGGGGGATAGGCGATAGAAGACGCAAACGCACAATTGCCCTATCCGGCGATCAGGCAGGACTAACATTACAGCTCCCTCTGCTGCGGCGCAATATTTATGGCGCGTTTTGAACCGAATGCCTATTTTTTAAGCAGATATGAGATTTATTTGTGCGGCGTGATGTCGCGTTTCTCGGCCGTTCTGCTGGTCGCGGCTGAATTGCAAAGCGTTTCAACAAATTAGAGGCTCACCCGGTATCTGGCACGCGGTTTGATAGTCAGCCTCTCGGGCGATGCCGACGGGGACACAACTCGTGCGCTTCGCCGGAGTGGAGACCGCCCAAGCGGCATGTTGCCAACGGGCCCAAGCGGGGAAACTTCCATGAAAATCGTCATGGCGATCATCAAGCCTTTCAAGCTTGACGAGGTCCGCGACGCTTTGACCGGAGTTGGAGTGGCGGGGCTAACCGTCACCGAGGTCAAAGGTTACGGGCGCCAAAAGGGGCACA
>WNFD01006441.1_pt1 | contig 13161 bp, 14 predicted proteins | sample 5400491 | NCBI WGS metagenome assembly WNFD01 (sample SAMN13153343, study PRJNA577476) | soil metagenome | isolation source: 120 cm saprolite under Douglas fir tree site 2 hole 2 replicate 2 | place: USA:California | collected 2015-04-18 | reverse complement strand
ATCTACAACAAGCCGATGGTGTACCACCCGCTGTCCACCCTCATGCTGGCGGGCATCCGGGAGATCCTCCTGATCACCACCCCCGAGGACGCGCCCGCGTTCCACCGGCTCTTCGGGGACGGCAAGGACCTCGGCCTGACCATCTCCTACGCGGTGCAGCCCCGGCCCGAGGGGCTGGCCCAGGCCTTCATCATCGGCCGCGAGTTCGTCGGCCGCGACGCGGTGGCCCTGGCGCTGGGCGACAACGTGTTCTACGGGCACAACCTGCCGGTCGCGCTCCAGGCTGCGGTCGCGCGCCCGGCCGGGGCCACCGTATTCGCCTACCGGGTGCGCGATCCCTGGCGCTACGGGGTGGTGACGTTCGGCCCCGACGGCCGCGCGCGGGAGATCGAGGAGAAGCCGGCCCAGCCGCGCTCCAACTTCGCGGTGACCGGCCTCTACTTCTACGACAACCGGGTGCTCGACATCGCGGCCGGGCTCAAGCCGTCGGCCCGCGGGGAGCTCGAGATCACCGACGTCAACCGCGCGTACCTGGATCACGGCGAGCTGCACGTCGAGCGCCTCGGCCGCGGCATCGCGTGGCTCGACACCGGCACCTACGACTCCCTGCTCCAGGCCTCCAACTTCATCCAGGCCATCGAGGAGCGGCAGGGCCTCATGGTGGCGTGCGTGGAGGAGATCGCCTGGCGCATGGGCTGGATCACCGCGGACGACATCCGGCGGATCGCGGCCTCGATGAAGCAGAACGGGTACGGCCAGTACCTGCTCGGCCTGCTGGAGAGCGACGCCTGACGCCGGGCGCCCCGCGCTGAGACGGCGGCGCCCCCGATCGGGGCGCCGCCGGACGTCAGCTCAGAAGCGGGGCTCAGAACCGCAGCGGATCCGTCAGGCGCGTCCAGCGCCCGCCCTTCACCACCGCGAGGAAGGACGAGTCGGCGCCCTGGTGCTTGTCGGCCGCGAAGTTGACCTCCGGCCCATTGAAGATGTCGTGGTAACCCTTGACCGACTCCATGGCCCGCACGAAGTTGTCGGTGGTCAGCTCGGGCCCCGTCTTCTCGATCGCGGTCACGGTGAGGTCCGCGGCCACGTGCCCGTAGATGGCCCCGATGTTGGGGTCGACCTTGTAGCGGTCCTTGTAGCGATCGAACCACGCCTGCGCCTGCGGAGAGAGGGTTTCGCGATAGGGCATCGCGGTGAGGCCCATCGCGTAGAGGCCCTCCGTGACGCCGCCCTGGGCGGCGGCCACGAAGAGGTCGTAGGAGGCCGCCGAGCCGAGGAAGTCCACGTCGGTCCAGCCCATCTTGCGGGCGGTGGCGTACGGCACGATGGAGTCGCGCACGATGGTCCCCATCACCACCAGGTCGCAACCGGCCGCCTTCAGCTTGGTCACCTGGGCGCTGAAGTCCTGGTCGGTCGGCTTGTGGGTGACGGTCTCCACCACTTTCAGCTTGAGCTTCTCCGCCTGCAGCTGCACGCCGTCCAGCACCTCCTTGCCGAAGTCGGTGTCCTGGTACATCGCGCAGACGGCCTTCTTGCCCTTCTTGCTCACGAAGTACTGGATGCCCGCCCGCACCTGGTCCACGTAGCTGGCCGCCCCGTAGAACTTGAGCTTGTGGAAGGGCTCGTACATCGAGCGCGCGGCGGAGAGCGGGAAGAGGTTCGGCACCCCCGCGTCGAACTGGTCCTTGAAGAGCGCGTTGTTCATCGGGGTGCCGAGGCCCGCCACCATCGCGAAGATCCGGTCCCGGTTGATGAGCTTGGCGCCCGCCTGCACCGCGCGGGGCACCTGGTACTGGGTGTCCTCGACCACCAGCCGGATCTTGCGGCCGTGGATGCCGCCCGCCTCGTTGACCTCGTCGAAGCGCATTTTCACCGCGTTCGAGGAGGAGACCCCGTAGGTGGCGGCGGGACCCGAGAGGTCGGTGTGCATGCCGAGCACGATCTCGCTCTTGGTGACCCCGCGGGTGTCCTTCTGGGCCGCGGCCACCCCGGCCAGGGCCACCGCGGCCATCACGGTCGCGATCGTCAGTCGTCGCTTCATGCGTCGCTCCTTTCGTACATGCTGTCGATCAGGTCCTTGTACTTCACGTTGACGAAGGTGCGCTTCAGCTTCATGGTCGGGGTCAGCTCCTCGTCCTCCGGGGTGAGGAGCTGCTCGATCAGGCGGAACTTCTTGACCGTCTCGACGCGGGCGAGCTGCCGGTTCACCCGCTCGATCTCGCCCCCGATCAGCTCCTGCACCTCGGGGGCCCGGCAGAGAGACGCGAAATTGCTGAACGGCACGTTGCGCTCCTGGGCGAACTGGGCCACCGTCTCGTGGTCGATCATGACCAGGCAGGAGAGGAACTTGCGACGGTCGCCGATCACCACCGCGTCGGAGATGAAGGGCGAGAACTTGAGCTGGTTCTCGATCTCGGACGGCGTCACGTTCTTGCCCCCCGCGGTGATGATGATGTCCTTCATGCGGTCGGTGATCCGCACGAAGCCCTCCGCGTCGATGGTGCCCACGTCCCCGGTGTGGAGCCACCCGTCCACCACCGTCTCCGCGGTCTTCTCCGGCCTGCGGTAGTAGCCGAGGAAGACGTGGGGGCCCCGGAGCAGGATCTCGCCCTCCGGGGAGAGGCGCACGTCGGTGCCCGGCCGCGCGACCCCGACGGTGCCGAGCTTCATGTGGTCGGGCGGCATCGCGGTGGCGAGCCCGGTGTTCTCGGTCTGGCCGTAGACTTCCAACATGTTGATCCCGAGCGCTAAGTACCAGCGGATCAGCTCGGGGGCGATGGGGGCCGCGCCGGTGGCGGCCCCGCGGGCCCGGTGCAGCCCGATGGAGCGCTTGACGTTGTCGAGCACCAGGAAGTCGGCTACCCGGAAGGCCAGCCGGAGGCCCCACGGCACCGGCCGGCCCGCGAGCCGCCGCTCCGCGACGCGCAGCCCGATCCCGAGGGCCCGCTCGTAGGCGACGCGGCCGAGCCAGGTCGCCTCGCGCATGCGCAGGGCCACCCCCGAGTAGAACTTCTCCCAGATCCGGGGCACCGCGAAGAAGAGGGCCGGAGCGACCTCGCGGATGTTGTCGGGCACCGTGTCGATGCTCTCCGCGAAGTTCACGGTGGATCCGGTGTAGAGCGGGTTGAACACGGTGAACGTCCGCTCCGCGATGTGGCAGAGGGGCAGGAAGGAGAGCTGCTGGTCGCCCTCGCGCAGGGGGGTGATGAAGTCGGCGTAGGCGAGCTGGAAGAGGATGTTGCGGTGGCTCAGCATCGCCCCCTTGGGGGGGCCGGTGGTGCCGGAGGTGTAGACCAGGATCGCGAGGTCGTCGGGCTGCGGGATCTCGACCAGGCGCTCGAAGGCGTCGGGGTGCTCCCGCTCGTGGCGCGCGCCGAGCTCGAGCAGCGCGTCGAAGGGCATGACCTGCTCGTCCCGGAAGGCGTGGAGGCCCTCCATCTCGTAGACGAAGATCTTGACCAGCTGCGGGCAGCGGTCGCGCACCGCCAGGATCTTGTCGAGCTGCTCCTCGTTCTCCGCGAAGAAGAAGCGGGCGCCGCTGTCGTTGACGATGTACTCCACCTGGCGCGCCGAGTCGGTGGTGTAGATGCCGTTGGGGATCGCGGCCACCGACATCACGCCCAGGTCGGTGTAGAGCCACTCCGGACGGTTGTCCGAGATGATCGCCACCACGTCGCGGGGCCGGAGCCCGAGGGCGACCAGCCCCAGGCCGACCCGCTTCGCCCGCTCTCCGTACTCGCGCCAGGAGATGCCGCGCCAGATGCCGAGCTGCTTCTCGCGCATCGCCACCCGGTCGCCCCGCTCCCGCACCACGTGGCGGAAGAGCCGGGGCAGGGTGTCCTGCCCGTGCACGGTAGAGGCGAGGTCCTCGGGGAGGGGCAGCCGGCGGGCTTCCATCTTCAGCGCCATGTCTTCTTCCTCTTCCAGCGCCGCGTGCCGCGGACGCTCGACTCCTTGAGGCCCAGGTAGAACTCCCGGATGTCGTCCTTCTCGAGGAGCCGGTCGCACGCGTCTTCCATCACGATGCGGCCCAGCTCGAGCACGTAGCCGTAGTCCGCGGTGTGGAGCGCGATGTTGGCGTTCTGCTCGACCAGCAGGACGGTGACGCCGCGCTCGCGGTTGATGCGCCGGATGATCTCGAAGATGTCCTTGACCAGCTTGGGGGCCAGGCCGAGGGACGGCTCGTCGAGCAGCATCACCTTGGGCCGCGCCATCAGGGCCCGGGCGATCGCCAGCATCTGCTGCTCCCCGCCCGAGAGCGACCCCGCGCGCTGCTCCGCGCGCGCGGCGAGCACCGGGAAGTACTCGGCGACCATCTCCAGATCGCGGGCCACCCCGTCCGCGTCCCGGCGCGTGTAGGCGCCCATGCGCAGGTTCTCGCGCACGGTCAGGAACGGGAAGACCTCGCGCCCCTCCGGCACGTGCGAGAGCCCGAGGCGCGCGACCCGGTCCGGGTCGAGGCCCTGGATCTGCCGGCCCTCGAGCGTCACGGTGCCCTTCTGGGGATCCATGACCCCGGACACCGTCTTGAGGATGGTGGTCTTGCCCGCCCCGTTGGCGCCCAGGATGGTGACGATGGCCCCCGCGGGCACCGCGAAGCTGACGCCCCGCAGGGCCATGATGGGGCCGTAGAAGGTCTCCACGTTGCTCACGGTGAGGAGCGCCTCGGCCACCGTCGTCAGCCTCCGAGGTAGGCCTTGACCACGTCGGGATGCTCCTGGACTTCCCGTGACGTCCCGCACGCCACCACGCGCCCGTAGTTCAGCGCGAGCACGCGGTCCGAGACCGCGCCCACCAGGCTCATGTCGTGCTCGACCATCAGCACGGTGATGCCGAGCAGGCTCCGGATGTCCTGGATCCAGAACGCCATGTCCTCGGTCTCCTCCACCGAGAGTCCCGAGGACGGCTCGTCGAGCAGGAGCAGGGCCGGCTCGGTGCAGAGGGCCCGGCCCATCTCCACCACCTTGCGCACGCCGTAGGGCAGGTTCACGACCAGGCTGTCGCGGTAGGCCTGCAGCTCGAGGAAGTCGATCACCTTCTCGGCCGCCTCGCGATGGGCGCGCTCCCGGGCGCGCACCGCGGGGAGGAACAGGATCTCTTCCAGGAGCCGGGGCCGGGCGTGGGCGTGGCGGCCCAGGAGCAGGTTCTGGAGCACCGAGGCGTGCTCGAACAGCTCGATGTTCTGGAAGGTGCGCGCGATGCCCCGGCGGGCGATCTCGTGCGGGGCCACCCGGGTGATGTCCTCGTCGCGGAAGACGAGCCGGCCGTCGCTGGGGTCGTAGATGCGCGAGATCAGGTTGAAGATGGTGGTCTTGCCCGCCCCGTTGGGCCCGATGATCGTGAACACCTGGCCCGCCTCGACCTCGAACGAGACCCCGTCCACCGCCCGGATGCCGCCGAAGCTGACTCCGAGGTCCTCGGCCGCGAAGAAGGTCACCGGAGGCGCTCCGAGCGCATGTAGGTCTTCTGGCGCCGGAAGGTGGCGCGCTTGTAGAGCGGGAAGGTCGAGAGGAGGAGCTGGATCTTGCGCCACCGGCCGTAGATGCCGAGCGGCTCGAAGAGGATGAAGAGCACCAGGATGAGGCCGAAGATGCCGGGCTCGAGGCCGGGCTGCTTGACGAAGCGCTCCACCGTCAGGTAGACCGCCGCCCCCGCGTCCTTGCCGAGCACGCCCGAGAGATGGCCGGCCCACTGGGGAGCGTGGTCGCGCACCTCCGAGATCAGGACCGGCAGGATCGCCACGAAGACCGCGCCGTAGAGCGCGCCGTGGAGGCTGCCGAGGCCGCCCACCACGACCATCAGCAAGAATTGGATGGAGAGCAGGACGCTGAAGATGTCGGGGGCGAGGAAGCCGATCTTGTGGGCGAAGAGCGCGCCCGCCGCGCCCATGAGCGCGGCGGAGTAGGCGAAGGCCATGGTCTTGTAGCGCGCGAGGTGCACGCCCATGGACTGGGCCGCGATCTCGCTGTCGCGGATGGCCACCCACGCGCGGCCGGTCGGCGCGCGCAGCACGTTGGCGGTGAGCCAGAGGCCGCCGATCAGCACCGCCAGGCAGAGGAAGTAGAAGGCCGGCTCGGAGGCGAAGGAGACGCCGAAGAGCACCGGCTTGTCGACCGGGCGGCCCTTGAGCCCGTGGGTGACGCGGTCCCAGCGGGTGAACACCTCCTGGATGATCAGCGCGAAGGCGAGGGTGGCGATCGTCAGGTAGACGCCGGTCATGCGCAGCGCGGGCAGGCCCACCAGCACGCCGGTGGCCGCCGACAGCGCCGCCGCGAGGGCGACCGCGACCACCCACGGCAGCCCCAGGTCCTGCACGAAGTAGACGTGGGCGTAGGCCCCGATGCCGAGGAACGCGGCGTGCCCCAGGCTCACCAGGCCGGTGTAGCCGGCCAGCACCATCAGCGAGAGCCCGCAGAGCCCGTAGATGAACACCAGGCTGACGTCGCCCACGTAGTCGGGCAGGCCGAGCGGCAAGAGCAGCACCGCGGCCAGCAGGCCCGCGTACCAGCGCCGCTGCACCGGATCGCGGAAGAGCCCCAGGTCGTGATCGTAGGTGGTCTTGAAGGCGAAGCGCATGGGCCCGCTCAGACCTTCTTCCGGCCCACGGTGCCGAACATGCCCTGGGGACGGATGGCCAGCACCAGCAGCAGCACGATGTAGGCCGCCACGTCCTTCACCCCGAGCGGCAGGTAGGCCCCCGAGAACAGCTCGATGAGCCCGATGGTCACGCCGCCCACCAGCGCGCCCGGGATCGACCCGAAGCCGCCCAGCACCGCGGCCGCGAACGCCTTGAGCCCGATGAAGCCCAGGTTGATGTCGATCAGCGAGACCGGGGCCAGCAGGACGCCGGCGACGGCGGCCACCCCGGCCGAGATGGCCCAGATCAGCGAGAACATGCGCTTCACCGGGATGCCCATGTAGTACGCCGCGAGCTGGTTCTGGGAGGCGGCCTGCATGGCGACCCCGACCCGCGAGTAGGTGAAGAAGGCGTAGAGCAGGGCGCAGAGCGCCACCGTCCCCACGATGATCGCCACGTACTCGTGGCTCACCGTCACGCCGCCGAGGCGGGTGGTCTTGGCGCTGAACGGCGTCGGCAGGGTGTAGATCTCGGAGCCCCAGGTCAGCGAGGCGAAGGAGCGGAACATCGCGCCCAGGCCGATGGTGAGCATCACCACCGCGAACTGGGGCTGGCCGATGACGCGCCGGAGCACGGTGGCGTCGAGCACCGCCCCGAAACAGCCGACGATCCCGATGGCGAGCGCGAAGGCGGTCCAGTAGCCGATGCCGTACCAGACCACGAACATGTAGCAGACGAAGGCGCCCAGCATGAGCAGGTCGCCCTGGGCGAAGTTGACCAGCTCGGTGGCCTTGTAGATGAGGACGAAGCCGAGGGCGACCAGGCCGTAGATGCAGCCCACGGCGAGGCCATTCAGGGCAAGCTGCAGGATCGTGTCCAGCGCAGACCCCCCGCCGGGCTCCACCGGCTGCTCCGCCCGCCGCGGCGACCCTGTCGCAGCGTGACGGTAATGGGGGCGGTTATATCCGGCGGGCGCCGGTCAAGTCAATGAGAGGTTGAGGCGGGGCGGATCCAGACCGCGGTGTCGTGGAAGACGGCGCCCCCGTTGGGGTAGCCGGGCTCGGCGCTGGTGAGCGCGTTGATGCCGACGCCCCCCACGAAGTCGCGGTTCGGCCAGACCCCTTCGACCACCACGACGCCCCGCTGCTGGCCCGGCCGGGGCTCGGCATGCGCGATCACCTCGCCGCGCTCGTTGCCGAGCCGGACGGGGGTGCCGGTGGGGGCACCCAGGGCCGCGCAGTCGTCGGGATGGAGCAGGGCGGTGGGCCGCTTCTCGCGCGCCCGCGAGGACGGGGTCTCGCTGAACGTGGAGTTGAGGAACGTCCGCGCCGGCGCGGCCACGAGCCGGAACGGCTTCTCCGCGGTCGGGTTGTCGATGACGTCGAAGTGGTCGGGCAGGACCGGCATGGTGTCGCCGCGGCCCCCCCAGCGCGCCCAGGCCGGCTTGAAGTGGAAGCGGCGGTCGGGGGTGGGGAAGCCGTCGAGGAAGTGCGCGGTCTCGAACGGCGGGGCGAAGTCCTGCCCCCCTTGCCGCCAGTTGGTCTCCGCGTCCCACATGCCCGACTTCCGCAGCGTCTCGTCCATGATCTCCCAGGCGCTCATCTGGAAGCCGTGGTGGGCGGCGCCGAGCCGCTTGGCGAGCTGGCAGATCACCCAGTGGTTCTCGCGGCACTCAGCCGGAGGATCGATGACCTTCTTCGCGACCTGGAAGTAGGTGTGGCCGCTCGCGGTGTAGAAGTCGTCGTGCTCGACCATCATGGTGGCGGGCAGCACGATGTCGGCGAAGGCCGCGGTCTCGGTCAGGAACTGCTCGTGCACGCAGAGAAAGAGGTCCTCGCGGGCCAGGCCCCGGTGCACCAGATGGGTCTCCGGGCAGACCATCGCCGGGTTGGTGTTCTGCACGAGCATCGCGGTCACCGGCGGGCCGCCCAGCAGGGCCGCGGGGTCGCCGGTGAGGATCGGGCCCAGCCGCGACTGGTCCAGCGCGCGGATGGACCTGTCGACCAGATCGAGCCCCTCGATCAGCGAGCGGTCGAGGGGATAGAGCGCGGTCTGGCCGTAGACCGCGCCGCCCCCCCGATACTGCCAGGCCCCGGTGATCGCGGGCAGGCAGGACACGGCATGCATGTTTACCGCCCCGTTCCGGGAGCGGCTGAAGCCGTGGTGGCAGCGGATGAAGCTCTTCTTCGTGCGCCCGTAGAGGCGCGCGAACTCCACGATCTGGCTCGCGTCGAGGCCGGTGACGGCGGCGGCCCACGCGGGCGGGCGGGCGGCCACGTGGGCGGCCAGCTCGTCCGGGCAGTCGGTGTGGGCGCGCAGATAGTCCCAGTCGGCGAGGCCTTCCGCGAAGAGCACGTGCATGACCGCACACGCCAGCGCCCCGTCGGTGCCGGGGCGGGGCGCGAGATGCAGGTCGGCCTTCGCGGCGGTGTCGGTGCGGTACGGGTCGACCACCACCAGCGGGGCGCCGCGTCGCTTGGCCGCCATCGCGTGGCTCATCACGTTCACCTGGGTGTTGACCGGGTTGCCGCCCCAGATCACCACCAGGTCGGAGTGCTCGTCGATCTCGCGCAGGTCCACGCCGCGCTTGGCCCCGACCCCCGCGGCCCAGCCGGTGTCGGAGAGGGTCACGCAGATCGTCGAATAGTAGCGCGAGTAGCCGAGCGCGTGGCGCAGGCGGTTGATGCCGTCACGCTGCACGAGACCCATGGTGCCCGCGTAGTAGTAGGGCCACACCGTCTCCGGGCCCAGGGCCTGGGCCTGGCGGGTGAAGGCCTCGGCCACCGTGTCGAGCGCCGCGTCCCAGCCGATGCGCTCGAAGCGACCCGAGCCCTTGGGCCCCACGCGCCGGAGCGGGTAGAGCAGGCGATCCGGATGGTGCACGCGCTCGGCGTAGCGCCCCACCTTCTCGCAGATCACCCCGCGGGTGTAGGTGTTCCGGTGCGAGCCGCGCACCCGGCCGATGGTGCGCGCGTCGATCCGCTCGACCTCCAGGGCGCAGGTGCTGGTGCAGTCGTGGGGGCAGACCGACGGGATGATCTCCATGCCACTGAGAATACCCCAGGTGGTGAGTCTGCTACACTCGCCGCCGCGCGCGGGGCCGCGCCCCGCCCGCTGACGACGCCGCGACGCCTACATCGCCGACTTCTCACGCACTTCCCTCGCTGACGCGCGCCCGGCGCTGAGACGAAGTACTCACCAGACGGTGGGTCGAATCGGGCCGATCGCGCCCTTTCGTGCCCGGCGAGTCCCCGCATCGGCCCCCACGCCCCACGCCCCCGGGCTCGCCCTAAGGCGGACTCCGCGCGTGATTGACAGGGCTCGCGCCGGCCGCCTACCGTAGTCCGCGACCGACCGGCTGCACGAAAGGAGACCCCGCATGACCGCCTCGAAGCACATCGAGGACATGAATCTGCGCGAAGTCTTGGAGTATCAGCGGGGCGTCTTCCAGCATGCGGCGGGTGGGGCCGTCGATGAGCGGATCCGCAACACGCTGGCCGTCCGCATTGCCGAGTTGCAGGATACGGGGACGCAGGCGCTGGTGGCGGCGACGGGGCAGTTGGGGACGACCACCGCGAAGCTCGTCGGCGCGACGTGGGGCCTCGTCGGCGCGACGGTCGTGCTGGTGCTCGCGGAGGTCGCCCTCAAGCTGCTCGGTCGGCCATGAGCGCCCGCGTGTTGCTCGCCGCGCTCGGCCTGCTCGCCTTCGCCACCTCCGCCTCCGCCGAGTGCGCGTGGGTGTTGTGGGAGCAGCTTCCACAGAAAATCGTCGCTGATTTCACTGATCCAGCCCGGCGATGGAATCCGCTCGAGAGCTACACCAGTCTCCGCGCGTGCCAAGCCGAGGTGGATAAGTACTACGCAGAGATCAGCCGCGCTGGGCAAACACCAGGCTCCCGTCCGGTCTGCCTCCCCGACACCGTGGACCCCCGTGGGCCGAAGGGGAAGTGAAGGAGCCGTGCCAACTCCGCGTCTCCCTCGGGATTCAGAGAGTGGGTGGCCCGGCCACCTCCAAACCCTTTTCAGCAACTTGAAGGAAACGCTGACGCTCACCGAAATTCACACCACCCTGACTGGCAAGAAGCCAGGACGCCGGCGCGATGTTGATATCCTGAACCGCACTGCCATCGTTCTGGCGGTCGCGTGCTGGGAGTCGTTCGTCGAGGATCTCGCCCGCGCCGCCTTCAACCACCTCCTGCTCAAAGCGCTAACTCCGGACCTTTTCCCAACGAAGGTGCTGGCTCTCGCTGGAGCGGAGCTTCGAAGTGCGTCAGATGTCAGACGAATCTGGGAACTCGCGGCGGAGGGATGGCGGCAAGTGCTCATTGGTCACCGCGATCGAGTTCTCGCAGCATTCTTGGACTCATTTCACACTCCTCGTCCAGAGAAGGTCGATCATCTTCTTGAGCAGCTAATCGGGCTCAAAGACCTCTCCCACCAATGGAACTGGCGCAATAGTCGAGCCGCCCACGTGAGCAAGCGCCTGAACGACCTCGTTTCGCTACGCGGCAGCATCGCCCATCGCGTTTCGGCTGGCCGCTATGTATACAAGAGAGAGGTCAAAGACGCTGTGAATCTGGTCCAGTGCCTGGCCGCTGTGTCCTCTAACCGCGTAAGGACCTTCCTGGTGACTCGTTCACCGGAGGAGCCGTGGATCGCAGTCACTTATGGTTCGGTGGAGTGACATCACTATCGACGACGATAGAGGCGAAGACGCATGACGTGGCCCTGTTCACGACGGCGACGGTTCTGTACCTGCTTTTCCTGCCCCTCTACCCCATCACGGCCAGCCTGATGGGAGAGATGACCAGCGCCACCGTGGTCGCGTCGGCGGCCGTCGTCACCGCGCTCGTAACGCTGGTCTATGCTGCCCTCACTTTGCTCCTGTGGCGCGAGACCCGGGCCGCCGCGCGGACGGCAGCCGAACAGATCCGCCTCACCCGCATAGAGCAGGGCCTTCGCCTCCGACCCTACGTGAACGTCTTGATCGAGACCGCACTGCAGGACGGTCTGCGCTATCGCGCGATGCTTCACAACGTGGGACCGGTGCTGGCACCGGTGAAATACCGCGTGTACTCTGTCCTGAACGACCACAAGGTCTCGGGTCCTGAGGAACAGAACATCCTCTTTCCTACCTGGCCGTGCATGTCGAGTACTCGGGACCGTGGCCCGGTGAAGCGTATCGAACAGCGGTGGGCTGGGCCTTTGAGCCGCCGGACTCCCTACACATTGACGAGGTTGACGTAACCTAGCGCGCGATCCTCACGCTCACGCTGCTCCGGTGACCGGGAAGGCCAGCACGTAGCCCTGTTCGCTCTGCACTCCGCGTCCGGGGCGCGACCGCGGTGGGGAGGCCGGTGGGGCCCGCGCCCCAATGCCGTGCGGGCGCCCGCACGGAATCGAATCGCACACGCCTGACCACATGATCTCGCCACGCCCCGTCACACGACGTTCGCGCTGCGCTCATCGCGCTCGCGCCACACGACGCCGTCGCTCACAAAAAAAATGAGTTCAGGGTTGACCTGATTCGCGGGTCGAGTATGATCGGCCCCAGCAGTACGTCTCCGTAGGTGTAGGCACGATGTACAGCAAGGTCATCACGACGGAAGCGCTCCCAATCCTGCCCCTGACCTGGCCCGACATCGACCTCGAGCGCGGGCGCCTGCGCCTGAGCGCCAACGACGCCAAGAACCACCGCGAGCTCTGGGTGCCGGTGGCCGACGCGCTGATCGAGCGCCTGCGCACGATGCAGGCGGCGAGCACGAGCCCGCTGATCTTCGCGGCCCCGCTCGGCGGCTTCCTCCACCACTTCCCGGACCACTCCGCCAGGCGGTGAAGGCGGCGGGGCTCGACAGCAAAGTCACCCCCCATGCGCTACGCCATACCTGGGCGTCGAGATTCATGGAGACGTCGGGGGACCTGCTCCTCCTCCAGCGGGCGGGCAACTGGTCGAGCCTCAAGATGGTGGAGCGGTACGCCCACGTGCGCGAGGGGCGGGACGCCGAGGTGATGCGCCAGATGGAGGCCGCGCGGGCGGCGTGGGAGCGCCAAGTCCCCACGAACACCCCTCGGCCGATGAGCCGGGTGCCCCGAAATGCGTGACCGACCTACTCAATTCCCGCCTCCAGGCCCAAGCCTGCTACACTCCCGCCATGGCCGACGAACGACCCAAGACCGCGTACGAGCTGGCGATGGAGCGCCTCGCCCAGAAGGACAAGGCGGCGGGCGGGGCGGCCGCCCCGCTGACCGACGAGCAGAAGACGGCCATCGCGGAGGCCCGCCAGCTCTACCAGTCACGCGTGGCGGAGCGCGAGATCCTGCACCACGCCGCCCTGCGCAAGGCGGGCACCCACGAGGAGGTCGACCAGCTCAACGAGGCCCTCCGTCGTGACGTGGACCGGCTCGCCACCGATCGTGACCGGAAGATCGCGCAGATCCGGGGAGAGAAGTCTCAGGCCGAGTAGCGCTTCACCGCCTCTTCGTTCCACTGGATGCCGGCCCCGGGCCGATCCGGAATCTGGGCGAAGCCGGCCTTCACGACGAGCGGCTCCTGGACCACCGGCGCGGCCCAGTCCATGAACTCG